>Ga0208588_1000038_pt1 | contig 38514 bp, 34 predicted proteins | sample NGESurshal092012_8_FD_184483 | JGI IMG/M metagenome (GOLD analysis project Ga0208588, IMG submission 184483) | Arctic peat soil microbial communities from Barrow, Alaska - NGEE Surface sample 415-3 shallow-092012 (SPAdes) | ecosystem: Environmental > Terrestrial > Soil > Wetlands > Peat ...
GTTGGGCCACCAACTGACTGCAGATGGTCACCGGGCTGAACGCGACCCAGGCAGGGTTGCTGATGATCCCATTGATGGCGGCGCTGCTGATCGCCTCCGTGGTGTCCGGGCAGATCGTCAGCGGACCGGGCGGTACCAGTAGCTGCCGATGACCTGCCCTGTGCTGGTATGGATCTCGTTGTTCCTGCTGTCCACCATGACGCCCGCGCCGAGCACCTGGATCGTCTGCAGCCACCTGGCGCAAGCTCACCCAACTGCTGACGGAGCGGATGCCGGCCGGCGCGGCCATTGCCGGCGGCGGCGAGAACTCGCTGACCCCGGCCGTCGTGCGGGACCTGCCCGCCGGCATCCGGGACGTCACCGCCGGCGCCTACAACGACGCCCTGACTCCGGTGTTCCTGTACATGGTTCCGCTGGTGATCGTCGGGCTCGTTTTGCTGGTCTTCGTCATCGAGAAGCCGCTGACCACCTCGATCGAACCCGACATCCTGCCGGGGAGTCTGGAGATCGACGGCGGGACCTGGGATGTGCTGGAGTAGCACCGGCAGCCGGTGGCCGCGAAGCCCGGCAGCTGACCCCAAACAAGCTGCGCCGGTTGCTGCGGACGGGCTGGGTCTCTCGCGAGGGTCAGCCCGCCGGCGGGAACCAGCCGGCCCGGCTGAGCTGACCAGGAACCTCATGCTCGACCGCGTCACTCAGTTCCGGCAGCACCGCCATCAGCGCGTGCTCGTCGATGCCGGTGGTGTACCCCGACCGGTGCAGCAGGTAGAGCAGATCCTCGGTGGCGATGTTGCCGGTGGCCGCCGGGGCGAACGGGCAGCCACCGATGCCGCCGGCACTGGCGTCCAGAGTGTCCGCGCCGCGTTCCAGGGCGGCCAGAGCGTTGGCATAGCCGGTGTTTCGGGTGTTATGGAAATGCCAGCGCAGCGGAATGCCCGGCGCTGCGGCACCGGCGATGTCGGCCAGCGTCCGCACCTGCGCGGGGATACCGACGCCGATGGTGTCGGCCAGCGCCAGCTCGTCGGGCGGCTCCTGCAGGCAGCGGTCGATCACCTCCCGTACCAGTTCGGGCGACACCTCACCCTCGAACGGGCAGCCGAAGGCGGCCGCGATGGTGACGGTGCTGCGCAGGCCGGCCGCCCGCGCCCGGCGGGCGAGCCGGTGCCAGGAGTTCACCGCCTCGGCGATCGTCATGCCCTGGTTGCGCCGGCTGAAGGTCTCGCTGGCCACCACCACGATGTTGACCTCGTCCATCCCGGCGGCGATCGCCCGGTCCAGTCCGCGATCGTTGAGCACCAGGCCGATCCACGAGACCGCGCCCCGCGGAAGCAGTTCGGCAAGCGCCTCCGCATCGGCCAGCTGCGGGACAAGGCGTGGGTTCACGAAGCTGGTCGCCTCGATACGGCGCACGCCGGCCGCGACCAGCCCGCTGACCAGGTGCAGTTTCGCCGCGGTGGACACCGTCGCGGACTCGTTCTGCAGCCCGTCGCGCGGCGCCACCTCGACGATGCCGACTTCCGCCAGGGTGGGTGGCCCGTCGTTCAGCATGCCGCATTCCTCCGGTCGCTGCGGTGGTGGTTCATCCGCTGATGCCACCCCTGTATACAACGAGGATCGTCGCTTCGACAGCCTTCCCACGAAGTCTTGCAGACGGGATGGCTCTCTGCCAGCATTGCATGCAATCCGCGAAGTGCAGCGAGGGAAGTGGGGTTCCGTGGCGCAGGCCTCGAAAAACGCGACCAGCATGCTGCGCGACATGATCCTGGGCGGTTCATTGGTCGCGGGGAGCAAACTCGGTGAGGCTGAACTCGCCAGCAGGCTGGAGGTCAGTCGGACTCCCGTTCGGGAGGCCCTGTCCCGGTTGGCTGCCGAGGGACTGGTGGAGATCGTCCCCAACCGGGGTGCCCGGGTGGCTCGCTGGTCGGACGAGGACCTCGAGCAGATCTTCGAACTGCGGCTGCAGCTGGAGCCGTATGCGGTCGGGCTGGCCGTTCCGCGACTGTCGGATTCCGACCTGGCGGAGCTCGACGATCTGGCCCACCGCATGCAGCTGCTCGGAAAGCCCGGCCGGGGGCAGGATCTCGACGGCATCGTGCAGCTGAACAGGCAGTTCCACCGCACCCTGATCAACCGGGCCGCGAACCCGGCGCTGGCGTCCGCACTGCTCGCCGTCACCCACGCTTCGGTGGTCAACCAGAACTTCCACAACTACTCGCCGGCCGCACTGGCCCGCAGTCTCGCCCATCACGTCGAGATCGTCGCCGCGGCCCGGGCGGGCAACGCCGAATGGGCCAACTGCGTGATGCGGGCGCACCTGTTCAACGCACGCGCCACCATGCTGCCCGCCGCGAACGTCCGTCCGGAGGCGACATGAGTGCCGCCGCAGGCGCCGGCAACCCGACCGGGACCGACCAGGAACTGCCACTGGCCGATCTCCGGGTGGTCGAGCTCGGGCAACTGCTCGCCGGGCCGTTCTGCGGTCAACTCCTCGGCGACTTCGGCGCGGAGATCATCAAGGTCGAGGACCCGGGACGCGGTGACCCGATGCGGCAGTGGGGCCGGGAGAAGCCGCATGGAAAGTCCCTGTGGTGGCCGGTTGTCGCCAGGAACAAGAAATCGGTGACGTGCAACCTGCGGTCCCCCGAGGGCCAGCAACTGCTGCGCAGGTTGATCGACACCGCCGACATCCTGGTGGAGAACTTCCGGCCGGGTACCCTGGAGCGGTGGGGCCTGGCACCGGACGTGCTGTGGCAGACCAACCCGGGACTGATCGTCACCAGGGTCACCGGCTACGGCCAGACCGGTCCGTACGCGCCGCGTGCCGGGTTCGGCTCGATCGGTGAGGCGATGGGCGGGATCCGTTACGTCACCGGCAATCCCGATCAGCCGCCGGCCCGGGCCGGGATCTCCCTGGGTGACTCGCTGGCAGCCACGTTCGCCTGCCTCGGCACCCTGGTCGCGGTGCACAACCGGCACCGCACCGGCCGCGGGCAGGTGGTCGACTCGGCCATCTACGAAGCAGTGCTGGCCATGATGGAGTCGCTGCTGCCGGAGTGGGCGATCGCGGGCTACCAGCGGGAACGCACCGGCGCCGTGCTGCCGAACGTGTCCCCCAGCAACGTCTATCCGACCGCCGACGGTGACATGGTGCTGATCGCCGCCAACCAGGACTCGGTTTTCGGTCGCCTGGTCGACGTCATGGGGCAACCGCAGCTGGCCACCGACGAGCGGTACGCAACACACTCCGCCCGGGGGGTGACGATGACCGAGCTGGACACCCTCATCGCCACCTGGACCAGCACACTCACCGCGGACGAACTGCTGGAGTTGCTGCACGCCGGCGGCGTCCCGGCCGGCCGGATCTTCCGGGCGAAGGACATGTTCAGCGATCCGCATTTCGCCGCCCGGGAGGCGATCGTCCGGGTGGTGGACCCGGAGCTCGGTGAATTCCCCATGCAGAACGTCGCACCGCGGTTGTCCCGCACTCCGGGCCGAGTGCGGACGGCCGGCCCGGCGCTCGGCGAGCACAACGAGGAGATCTGGCAGGGCCTGTTGGGCCTGACCCCGGAGCAGATCGCGCAGTACACAGATCGATCGGTGATGTGACCCAGCCCCAGAACCAATGCCCCAGAACCAATGCCCCAGAACAACTGCCACAGAACAACTGCCACAGAACAACTGCCACAGAACAACTGCCACAGGAGGACCCATGAGTTTCAGGCTCGGCGTCGATGTCGGCGGCACGTTCACGGACGTCCTGCTGGTGGATTCCGATAGTGGTGAGACCTGGCGGACGAAAACCGCCTCCACGCCGCAGGACCAGTCGGTCGGCGTGCTCCGCGGCATCGAGAAGGTCTGCGACGACGCGGGTATCGCGCACTCCGAGATCGCCCAGGTGCTGCACGGCACCACCGTCGGGACCAATGCGATCCTGGAGGGCAAGGGTGCCGTGGTCGGCTTGGTCACCACCCAGGGCTTCCGGCAGGTGCTGCAGATCGCCCGGTCCTTCGTGCCCGGCGGGCTGGCCGGCTGGATCATCTGGCCGAAGCCGGAACCCCTGGCCGCACTGGAGAACACCATCGAGGTGCCGGAGCGGATCGCCAGCGACGGCTCGGTGGTGATGCCGTTGGACGAGGACGAGACCCGGCGCCGGCTGCGCAAACTCAAGGGCAACGGTATCCAGGCGCTGGCCATCTCACTGATCAACGCCTTCGCCAATGGCGCCCATGAGCGGCGCATCGCCGAGATCGCCGGCGAGGAACTGCCCGGGATCCCGATCTCCCTGTCCAGCGTCGTGCTGCCGGAGATGCGCGAGTACGAGCGGGCGCTGACCACCGTCGCCAACAGCTACGTGCAGCCGCAGGTGGCCCACTACGTCCGCAACCTGTCCAGCCAGCTGACCGGGCAGGGCCTGCGGGCGGAGCTGTCCATCCTGCGCAGCGACGGCGGGCTGGCGGCCGCCGAGGTGGCCGCCGACTCACCGGTGACGATGCTGATGTCCGGACCGGCCGGCGGCGTCACCGGAGCGGTCTGGATGGCCGGCCAGACCGGCAGTCGGGACCTGTTGACCTTCGACATGGGTGGAACCTCAACTGATGTCGCGCTGGTGCAGGGTCTCAAGCCGCGGACCGGACGGGAGACGAAGATCGGCGATCTCACCGTCCGGGCCTCGTCGGTGGACGTGCGGACGGTCGGTGCCGGCGGGGGATCGATCGCGCACGTCCCGGAGCTGACCAGGGCGCTGCGGGTCGGGCCGCAGTCGGCAGGCGCGGTGCCCGGGCCGGCCGGGTACGGCCAGGGCGGCACCGAGCCGACCGTGACGGACGCGAACGTCGTCCTCGGCTACCTGCCGACCTCGCTGGCCGGCGGCGAGATCACCCTGGACGTCGAGGCTTCCCGCGCCGCGGTGCAGAAGGTCGCCGACGCGATGAGCCTGCCCAGCGTCGAGGCGGCGGCGGCCGGGATCGTCGACATCGTGAACGAGAACATGCTCGGCGGACTGCGTCTGGTCAGCGTGCAGCAGGGTTACGACCCACGGGATTTCGCGCTGGTCGCCTTTGGTGGTGCGGGACCATTGCACGCCAACGCCATGGGCATGTTGACCGGCGCCTGGCCGGTGATCGTCCCGCCGTCTCCCGGAGTGCTGTGCGCCCTCGGCGATGCGACGACGTCGCTGCGTGACGAGTCGGCTCGGACCTGCCTGCGCCGGTTCGCCGACCTCACCGGGTCGGAGCTGAAGGACATCCTGACCGGCCTGTCGGGCAGCGCATCCGCCCGATTGACCGCGCAGGGCCTCAAGGCCGACGAGCAGCGAATCGACTACGAGGTTGACGTCAGGTACTTCGGGCAGGGCTTCGAGATCCCGATCACCATCACCGCGTCCTGGCTCGACGATCTCGACGGTCTGCTGCCCGATCTCGGGTCCGCCTTCGATCGCGAACACGAGCGGCTGTTCTCCTTCCTGCTCAGCACCGACCACGAGCTGGTCAACGCGCGCGCATCGGTCAGCGGGCCGCGCCCGGAGATCGCGGCGACCCCACTGGACACCGGTGACGGCGACCCGTCGGCGGCGCAGACCGGAACGTCGAGGGTCTACGTGCAGGGCGCCTTCGCCGACGCCGCCGTCTACGACCGGCTGCAGCTGCGGGCCGGCGACGTGATCGACGGGCCGGCGATCGTCGTCGAGATGGACTCGACAACCCTGGTGCTGCCGGGACATCAGGCCACTACTCACCCGTCGGGGAGCTTGCTGATCCGTCCGGCCACCCGCAAAGCCGCCGACTCTCCACCACCCGGCACCGCATCAGCGACCATTTCCGCACCGACCGCGAACGAGGGCTGAGCCATGGCACGCGTCATCCAGACCGCCAACACGCCGCTGCCGGCCGTCGCCGTGGACCCGGTGACCCTCGACCTCATCGAGAACGGCCTGCGCAACGCCCGCTACGAGATGGACGAGGTGCTGTTCCGCACCGCGCTGTCCCCCGGCATCCGTGAGCAGCATGACGAGTTCCCGTTGATCGCCGATCCCGCCGGGAAGATGGTCGTCGGCCAGTTCGGGCTGTCCATCCCGGACTTCCTCAACGGCTTCGCTGGCGAGATCGGCGAGGGTGACGTGCTTCTCACCTCCGACCCGTACGCCTGCGGCGCGGCGATCAGCCACGCCAACGACTGGCTGGTCGTCACCCCGATCTTCGTCGAGGGCCGACTCGTCGGGTGGGCGTCGATGTTCGGGCACATGTCCGATGTCGGCGGGAAGACACCGTCCTCGATGCCGACCGACGCCCGGACGATCTACGAGGAAGGCGTGGTGATCCCGCCGTTCAAGCTGTACGAGGCGGGCAAGGTCAACGAGGACGCGCTGCGAATCATCCTGAACCAGGTACGGGTGCCGGACTGGAACCGGGCCGACCTCAACGGCCTGGTCGCGGCCTGCCGCACCGCCAGTCGGCGGGTGCAGGAAATGTGCGCGCGGTTCGGCACGGCCACCTACCTGACCGCGCTGGATGCGTTGCTGCAGCGGAACTATGACGCAATGAAGATCCTGCTGCACCTGGTGTTCGCGGAAGGCAAGACGCTCTCCTTCACCGACTACATCTGCGACGACGGGGTCGGCTTCGGACCGTACGAGTTGAAGCTCTCGTTGACCCGGACCGGGGACAAGGTGCACCTGGATTTCACCGGTTCCTCGCCGCAGGCGCAGGGCCCGATCAACTACTACATCAACGAGAACCTGGTCCGGATGTTCTTCGGCATCTACATGATCACCGTTGCCGACCCGCAGATCCTGTGGAATGACGGCTTCTACCCGCTGGTCGACGTCACGATCCCGGACGGATCGTTCTGGAAGCCGAAGCATCCCGCCGCGCTGAACGCGAGAAACCATGGCATCGGCCGAGTTTTCGACTTGTTCGGCGGTCTGCTGGGGCAGACCAACCCGGCGTTGCTGAACGCGGCCGGCTTCTCCTCGTCACCGCACTTCATGTATTCCGGAAACTATTCGACCGGCGACCGCAAGGGCGAGTGGTTCCAGCTGTACTCCATCGGGTTCGGCGGCATCCCGGGTCGTCCGCTCGGCGACGGGCCGGACGGCCACTCCCTCTGGCCGAGCTTCGTCAACATCCCGTGCGAATTCCTCGAGTCGTACTACCCGCTGCGGATCGAGAAGTGGGAAACCATCAGCGACACCGGCGGTTCCGGGCTGCACCGGGGCGGCAACGGCGTCGACGTCGCGTACCGGTTCCTGGAGCCGGGCACCATCGCCATCCATGACGACCGCTGGCTCACCTACCCGTGGGGCGTCAACGGCGGCGAGCCGGGGACGCGGGGCACCAAGTGGCTCGATCGCGCCGACGGCAGCCATCAGGTACTGCCCAGCAAGTGCCACGACGTGCCGGTCCGCCCCGGCGACGTGCTGCATTTCGTCACCTGGGGTGGCGGCGGCTGGGGCGACGGCCTGGAACGCGATCCGGAACTGGTCGCGCTCGAGGTGCGCCGCGGATTGGTCAGCGCGCAGGGTGCGCGCCGGTACGGCGTCGTCGTCGACGGCGAGGGCGTGCTGGACGCCGCGGCCACGGAGGCGCTGCACACCGAGATCCGTTCGGGGCGGGTCGGTGAGCTGCCGGTGTTCGACATGGGACCCGGCCTGGCACAGCTGCTGGAGCGCTGTGAGGAGGAGACCGGCCTGCCGGCGCCGAAGGCGCCGGTCTGGACGTGACAGCGCGGGACGGCACGGGGCAGGACGGCACCGGGCAGGACGGCACCGGGCGGGACGGGGGCCCCGATCCGACGCCGGCTTTCGGCGGCCGCCTGGGGTGGGGTTCGCGGCCGGCCCTGCTGCTGGTGGACCTGATGCGTGTCTATTTCACCCCCGGCAGCCCATTGGACCTCGGCTCGACGCAGGCCCTGCAGGTCGCCGCCGGATTGCTACGGGTCGCTCGGGAGCGCGGGGTGCCGGTGCTGCACACGGCGGTGCACTACCGCGCCGGCGCCGTGGACGGCGGCCTGTTCGTGCGGAAGGTCGGCGGGCTGGCGCTGCTTGCCGATGATCAGCCGGGCGAACTGCGGGAGTTGATGCCCCAGGTGGCGCCGCTGAACTCGGAGGCAGTGATCGTCAAGCAGTACGCCTCCGCCTTCTTCGGCACGTCACTGGCGTCAACCCTGCGGGCCCTGGACGTCGATACGGTCGTCATCGCCGGGGTGTCCACCTCGGGCTGCATCCGGGCCAGCGCGACGGACGCCCTGCAGCACGGGTTCCGGCCGATGGTGGTCCGCGACGCCTGCGCGGACCGCACCGAGGAACTGCACCGGTCCAACCTGCGGGACCTGGACGCCAAGTACGCCGACGTCATCGACAGTGCCGAGGCACTGGCCAGGTTCGCCGATCGCTGACCGCCCGGTCGGCTCCGTTGTCCGCAACTCGACCGTGGTGTCGCCGGCGCCCAGCCGGGTACTACCCGGGGCATGACCGACACAGCGATCTTCGGGGTCGATTCGCCACTTCTGCATGCTCATCGACGCTCGGAACCTGCACTTCTGGCGAATGGACTCCCGGCGAGCGCGATCTGACGGCTGACGTCCGGCGGACCTCGGCGAGCGGGGCCGCCGAGGTCGTGACCTGATCGACGCGGCGCCGGGCGGATACTCGGAATCAGCCCAACAGCCGCACGCAGGGGATGACCAGGGCCCCTACCCCGACACCAGGAACGTGCCGAGGCTGCCGATGTTGTCGACCAGAGCGCCGAAGTTCTGCCCGAAGAACCCTGTGACGAAGGTCAACGGCAGGAAGATCGTCGACAGCTCGGTGAGCTGCTCGATGGTGGGGTTCTGCAGGACTCTGGCCTTGGTCTGCTCGACCGAGATCAGCGCCCCGCCAGTCCGAGCCGGCGTGCAGCCACGCGCTTCCATTCCCCGCCAGAGCCGGTCGAACCCGATCATGGGAACGTCACGCGGTCGCCGGCCCGGTCCCTGGACCCGGTTCGTCGGGCGTTGAACCGAGAGGCCGCGATTATCTGACGGGCACCGGGGGAATACCTTCGCTGTAGGTAGTCACCCCGACTCGGCCGGTCAGCGGGGCCGGTTCGATGCCAAACGAGTGAAGGAGATTTCCGATGTCTCTTGCAGCCAAGGTGCGCCGGGCACCGTTGCGGTTGGCGACCGGCGCCTTCATCCTCAACGCCGGTGTCGGCAAGTTCAGCGCCGACGAGGGATCCGCGCAGTACCTGCACACCGCGGCCACCGGCGCCTATCCGGTGCTCAAGCGGATCGAGCCGAAGCTCTTCACCAAGATCCTGTCCATCGGTGAGATCAGCGTCGGCACCGCCCTGCTGCTCCCGATCGTCCCCGCAGGCCTGGCCGGCCTGGCGCTGATCGGCTTCTCCGGAGCGCTGATCGGCATGTACATCCGGACGCCGGCCATGCACGACAAGTACCTGCGGCCCAGCCAGCAGGGCACCGTGGTCGCCAAGGACATCTGGATGCTGGGCACCGGGATCAGCCTGGTGATCGACGCGGCGCTGAACGAATCCCCCATCACCGCCACCGACTGAGTCCAGCGCGCAAGGCGATCGCCCGGCGCGCTGATCCCACCGATTCCCCAACAGCCGGTGTCGATCCGGCAGCGTGTCCTTCGTGTAGGTGGTGAGAGGTGGGCGTGCACGCCGACCCACCGGCCGGCCCTCGGCCGGTTCGCGCACTGCCCACGTCCTGGAGGATCGCGATGACCACGTACCTGCTCAGCGTCTACCAACCCGACGGCGAACCCCCGCCCCCGGAGTTCCTGGCGCAGGTTACGGCCGACCTCACCGCGCTGAACAGCGAGCTCCGAGCCGCCGGCGCCTGGGTTTTCGCCGGCGGATTGCATGCGCCGAGCACCGCGACCGTGGTGCGTCCGAAGGAGGGGGACGTGCTGCTCACCGACGGCCCTTTCGTCGAAGGCAAGGAGCATCTCGGGGTTCACCATCATTTCCGCGCCCGACCTCGACGCCGCGCTGGCCTGGGGCCGACGGATGGCGGCAGCCACCACCCTGCCGGTCGAGGTCCGACCGTTCCAGTCCGACGCCGGGGATTGATGCGGCGCGTGCCCGCCCCGTCCAGCTCGCAGATCGAACAGGTCTTCGCTCGGGAGTACGGGCGGGCGGTGGCCGTGCTGGTCCGGATCTTCGGCGACATCGACCTCGCCGAAGAGGCCGTCCAGGATGCCTTCACCGCCGCGATCGAACGCTGGCCGGACTCCGGGACCCCGCCGAGCCCCGCTGGCTGGATCATCACCACGGCTCGCGACCGGGCGATCGACCGACTTCGCCGGGAGGCTTCCCGCGACGACCGGCATGCCCAGGCGCTGCTGGTGCGCGCGCCCGACGAGCCGCCGGAGGAGGGCCCAGTGCGGGACGACCGGCTCCGGCTGATCTTCACCTGCTGTCACCCGGCGCTCGGCGCCGGCGCGCGGGTGGCGCTGACCCTACGACTGCTCGGCGGGCTGACCACCGTCGAGATCGCCCGCGCCTTCCTGGTTCCCGAGCCGACGATGGCCCAGCGGCTGGTCCGGGCCAAGGGCAAGATCCGGGACGCGCACATTCCGTACCGGGTGCCGAGCGAGGCAGAGCTGCCGGACCGGTTGCGCGCCGTGCTCGCCGTGCTCTACCTGATCTTCAACGAGGGCTACCTGGCCAGCTCCGGCGAACGGCTTGATCGGCCGGACCTGGCGGCGGAGGCGATCCGGCTGGGCCGGCTACTGACCGAGCTGATGCCGGACGAGCCGGAGGCTCTCGGCCTGCTGGCCCTGATGCTGCTCACCCAGTCCCGGCGCGCCGCCCGCACTACGTCATCGGGCACGCTGGTGCTGCTCGCCGACCAGGACCGGGCCCGCTGGGATCCGGCGCTCATCGCGGAAGGACAGTCGATCGTCCGACAGTGCCTGCGCCGCAACAATCCCGGTTCCTACCAGGTGCAGGCGGCGATCAACGCCGTGCACAGTGACGCGCCGACAGCCGCCGACACGGACTGGGCGCAGATCGTGCTGCTGTACGACCAGCTGGTGGTGATCGCACCGACCCCGGTGGTCGCCCTGCACCGGGCCGTCGCGGTCGCCGAGGTCGACGGTCCGGCGGCGGCGCTCGCCCTCGTCGACGAGCTCGAGCTGGACAGTTACCACCTGCTGCACGCGGTACGGGCGGACCTGTTGGTTCGCCTGGGCCGCACCGCCGAGGCGGTGCAGGCGTACCAGGCCGCCATGGCCTGCACGCAGAACGCCAGCGAACAGGCCTTCCTGCGTGGCAGGTTGCGACAACTGAGCGTGAGTGGTTAGGCGAAATCTATTGCGCCATCTCTCGTCTCTGGTGGGGTCGGAGGCTTCACTGGCCGGGGCGACGGTTCGGTCGGCCGATGGTGGCACGGTGTCACGACGGACGCGGCCGCAGCCCGTCGACGAGCCGGGCCATCGTGGCGGCGAGCAGGTCTCCGGAGTCGTCCGGCTCTATCAGACCGCCGGCGAGCAGCGCGGCGAACCCGTGAATGGTGGCCAGGATCGTGGTCCCGATCTCCTCGATCGGACCGGCGACCACCTCGCCGTGTTCCTGCCCCCGCCCGATCGCGGCGAGCGGCGCGGCGAAGGCCCGCTCGGCGGCCGCCCGCAGCTCGGCCGGGGCCTGCAGGCTGTGCTTGGCGGCGAACATCACGGTCAGCAGCGCGGTGTTGCGCACCGCGAAGCGCACGTGCACGGCGGCCAGTGCCGTCAATTTGTCGATGAACGTCGCGTCCGGACCCGCGGCCAGCAGGGCCGCTGCCAGCTCGTCCCGCAGCGCCTCGAAGCCGTTGATCGCCAGCCCATCGAGCAGCGCCTGCTTGTCCGGGAAATGCCGGCTGGGTGCGCCGTGGCTCACCCCGAGATCCCGGGCCAATTCGCGCAACGAGAGTGCGTCGACGCCGCCCTCGGCCAGCATCTCCGTTCCCCGCTCGACCAACGCCGCGCGCAGATCACCATGGTGGTAGCGCGGGCCGGTCGCCATAGGAACTCCTCTCATCGGTTACTTCATCGAACGCGATGTAGGCATTGACAACAATGTAGACGATGCCTACTTTGGCTGTCATGACCTCGACAGCATGGACCGCAGCAGACCTTTCCTCATGGACCGGCCGGACGGTGTTGGTGACCGGCGCGAACAGCGGCCTCGGCCTGGTGACCTCCCGCGAGCTGGCTCGCGCCGGAGCCCGGGTGGTGATGGCCGTTCGCGACACCGGCAAGGGTGCGGCAGCGGCCGCCACGATCACCGGTAACCACCAGGTGCGACGCCTCGACCTGGCGGATCTCGGCTCGATCCGGTCGTTCGCCGCCGACTGGACCGACCCGATCGACGTGCTGATCAACAACGCCGGGGTGATGGCCATCCCGAAGTCGCGCACCGTCGACGGATTCGAAACACAATTCGGGACCAACCATCTGGGTCACTTCGCGCTGACCAACCTGCTTCTCCCGCACGTCACGGATCGGGTCGTCACGGTGGCTTCCGGCGCGCATCGCGGCGGCAAGATCCGGTTCGACGACCCCAACTGGACCACCGGTCGCTACGACTCGTGGGCCGCCTACAGCCAGTCGAAGCTGGCCAACCTGCTGTTCGTGCTGGAGCTGCAGCGCAGGCTGACGGCCGCCGGCTCGCCCGTGCGGTCGCTGTCCGCGCACCCTGGCTACTCCGCGACCAACCTGCAGTCACACTCCGGACGGGTGATGAACGCCGCCATGAAGGTCGGCAATGCCGTGCTCGCGCAAAGCGACGAGCAGGGCGCGTTGAACACCCTGTACGCGGCCAGCCAGGACCTGCCGGGCGCCAGTTACGTCGGTCCGGATGGCCGCTTCGAGATGCGCGGCCATCCGACGCTGGTCGGGCGCACCACCGCGGCAAGCGATGTGCAAGCGGCGCAGCGGTTGTGGACCCTGTCCGAGGAACTCACCGGGGTTCACTTCGCGCTGGCAGCCCGGTCCGTCTGACCTCCTGACACCCGTGGCCGGTCGGGCGATGTGCCTCCGCGACTGGTCAGCCGGGCCGGACGCCGATCACCACGGTGGCGTCGAGTTCGTCGGACCGGGCGATGCGAGGGTGTAACCCGTTGCGGGCAAAGGCCTCCGCGGTGATCGGTGCCTGTCGCCGGCTGGTCTCGACCAGCAGGTGACCGCCCGGCCGCAACCAGGTCGGCGCAGCGTCGGCGACGCGCCCCTGTACGTCGACCCCGTCCGCACCCCCGTCGAGCGCCACTCTCGGCTCGTGGATCCTCGCCTCCGGCGGCATCAGCGCGATGGCCGCAGTGGGGACGTAGGGCGCGTTGGCGATGATCAGGTCCACCCGACCCCGGAGCCGGGCCGGAACTGGTTCGTCGAGGTCGCCCAGGTACGCCGAGCCGCCGATGGGTTCGAGATTGTGACGGGCGCAGCGCACCGCGGCCGGATCGATGTCTACGGCATGAACCTCGATGCCGGGCACCCGGTGTGCGAGGGCCAGTCCGACAGCCCCGCAGCCGCAACACATGTCGAGGACGACGCGGCCCCGTGCGGCGCCATCGGCGTTCGTCAGCAAGCCGACGGATTCCGTCACGAGCAACTCCGAGCGGCGCCGAGGGACGAAGACTCCGTGGTCGACGGCGATCCGCAGCCCGCAGAAATCCACCCATCCGACGATGTGCTCCAGCGGCCGGCCGGTGACGCGCTGATCGACCTTGCCGGCGAGGTCCTGCGGCGATTGGGCCACGGACAGCAGCAGGTCCGCTTCGTCCTCGGCGAAGACGCAGCCGGCGGCGCGCAGCGTCGTGATAATGGCGGAGCGATGCGGTAACAACGGAAGCCGTGCCGACGGAAGCCGTGCCGACGGATGCAGTGTTGACGGACGCGGTGCTGACGCACGCGGTGCTGACGGGAGGGGATCCATGAGAGCCTTTCGGCGTCGAAGGGGCTCTCCCGGTCGGCTACCGCCGGACCGTTGGTACGGAGCGCACCCACGGAGCTGAACCGTTCATGGGATGTCACCTCCGTGAGTGGTCGTCACGGTCAGTGTAGCGCTGCTGTCGTGGCTGGTTCCATCCGATTGGCACTGTCAGTGGGGGTCGGCACAGTGGGGGGTCGAGATGGTGACGGGTGCAGTCGATGTCGGCACGGATGGCCCGGCATTCCCTGCGGTGCCGGCTGCCGGCGGAGGAGGCGTGATGTTCACGGTCTGTGCGGCAGGGGCGTTGGCCGCATCGCAACCCGTCGCGGCGACGATGGTCAGGGCGATGATCCAGGATCAATCGAAGCCCGTAACGCACCGGATGCGCTCATCGCGGTGACCCCTTTCCGCGGCAGCAGCTGTTCGCTGTCATCACGCCAGGAAAATGGCCCTCTGGGTGAATCTGTGCTGCCACCGAAGCGGGAGGGGGATCGGCTCCCCCTGGTGCGTGCCAGCACTGAGCGCCAAGCAGGCCACACGGTGGATCCGGATCGTCAACCGTGACGCACCTGGCTGATCTGAGCCGCGGTGCGCGTCTATCACCCAGCCAGGTCGGCGAACCTGGAGTAGTGCAGCTGGTGCGCAACCGCGACGGTCGCGGTCGGTCCGTTCCGGTGCTTGGCGACGATCAGGTCCGCCTCCCCCGCGCGCGGGTCGTCGGCCTCCCAGGCGTCCGGCCGGTGGACCAAGATCACCATGTCGGCGTCCTGCTCCAGCGAGCCCGATTCACGCAGGTCGGACAGCATCGGCCGCTTGTCGGTCCGTTGTTCCGGTCCACGGTTCAGCTGGCTGAGCGCAATCACCGGCACCTCCAGTTCCTTGGCCAGCAGCTTCATCTGCCGGGAGAACTCGCTGACCTCCTGCTGCCGGGACTCGACGCGTTTGCCGGAGGTCATCAGCTGCAGGTAGTCGACGACGATCAGCTTGAGATCGTTGCGCTGCTTGAGCCGCCTGGCCTTCGCCCGGATCTCCATCATCGTCATGTTCGGCGAATCGTCGATGAACAGTGGGGCGTCGGAGATCTCCGTCATCCGCCGGACGATCTTCTGCCAGTCCTGTTCGCCCATCGTGCCGGCCCGCATGTGCGACAGCCGGATGCCGGCCTCGGCCGACAGCAGCCGCATGGTGATCTCGGTCTTGCTCATCTCCAGCGAGAAGATCACCGAGGCCAGGTGGTGTTTCACGGCCGCATGCCGCGCCACGTCCAACGCCAACGTCGAATTGTGGGTCGGGATCATCGACCTCCCGGCGAGGTAGAGATGATCCGCACCGCTGACCTGCACACAACGGACGGGCACGCTCGGCACAGCTCGCACGTCGACGATGTAGTGGCTCTCGTGGTCGCGGTGCCAGGAGCTGCCGACCGAGCAAGCTTTGCGCGGCAATCTGGCGAGCCCCGCCCTGGACCGGGCAACGACCTCCCACACCGGCGGCCGGGGACGACCCTCATGGCTCAGATACCTCCTGGCCAGGCGGGTCGCGCAGCCCAAGGCGGACAACAACTCTCGCAGCCCCCGGGCCAGCTCGAGCTCGGTGGTACTGAACCGGTACCTGCCATGCGGATCCACATCCCCGTCGCTGTCCATCAGCCCCTGGACCAGGGCCGCTCGTTGCTCCATCGATCCCCGTTGGTACTCGACGGGAACGTGCCGGCCGCCGGGCTGGCCCAAACGCCGCCAGACGTCGCGCACCCCGTCCACGACGAACTGACCGGGACCGGCGCCGCCCGACACGCGGTAGCCCAGCCGGTCGAACTCCTTCATCGCCCACTCACGGTCCTGCGCGGCGCCGCACACCACCCGCCCGCTGCCGGCCAGATCACCGGCACCGAGCAGGAAGCCCAACGCCCACGGATCGATCGGCAGCGTGCGCTCCGGAGTCGCCAGCGGCTCGCAGGTCGGGACAGCGTGATTCAGCTCGGCCCCCGAGTACACGCTCGCCGCCAGCTCCGCGGTGGTCCGGCAGAGCGGACCGCAAGTCTGGACGGCCACAGTCGCGTCGACGGCCGCAGCAACAGCCGCAGCAACATCGCCACTGACCGCCCACTGCCGGGCGGCCCCCCAGCCCTGGGCGACCCCGCTCACCCGGTCGTACCGACGCCGGGCCGCCGCGTCCCAGGTGAGCCACTGGTGCTCCGCATCGGCCACCAGGACCTCGCCGTCGGAGAACTCCACCTCGTGGCAGGGCCGGCCGGTCAGCACGTCGGTGGTCGCGACCACCGTGGTGGGCCGGCCGTCGGCGCCGATCAGCTGGTCGCCGACGGAGACCTCACCCATCGTGGTCCAGCCGGTGGGCGTGATCAGCGGGGTGTCGAGGGCGAGCGCCTTCCCGATACCCGGCCGGGCCGCGACGATGATCATCTGACCGGGGTGCAGGCCGTTCGTCAGGTTGTCCAGGTCGGCGAAGCCGGTCGGCACGCCGGCCGCCCGGCCGCCCTGCTGGGCGATCGCGTCGATCTCGTCCATCGTCGGCTGCAGCAGTTCTTCGAGGATCACGTAGTCCTCGGTGGTCCGCCGCTCGGTGACGTCGTAGATCTCGGCCTGCGCCCGGTCGACTATCTCGTCGACCTCGCCGCCACCGACGTCGCCCTCGTTGCCGCCGTAGCCGAGCTGGACGATCCGGGTGCCGGCCTCCACCAGCCGCCGCAAGATGGCCTTCTCTGCGACGATCTGCGCGTAGAACGCGGCGTTGGCCGCCGTCGGCACGGTGGCCATCAAGGTGTGCAGGTAGACGGCGCCGCCGATCCGGCTCAACGAGCCGTTCTTGTCCAGCTCGGCCGCGACGGTGATGGTGTCGGCGGGCTCACCGCGGGAGTACAGGTCCAGGATCGCCTCGAACACCAGCGCATGCGCGGGCTTGTAGAAATCGGCGGTGCCGAGCGACTCGATGACGTCGGCGATCGCGTCCTTGGACAGCAGCATGCCGCCGAGAACGGACTGCTCGGCGGGCAGATCCTGCGGGGGTTGGCGATCGAACGCGGCCGGAGCTGAGGACCTGACGGGTGCGCCCGGCCATCGTTCGTCGACCACGACCATCGCCGTACCGCCTCCCCGTTCGTTCCCGCGTGATCCCGGCCTGGCCGCTGGTGTGGACATACGTTCTGTTTACCCGTTGCCACCGACAGCGGCCTGTGGGCCGGTCAACCGGGCCGGTCCGGTGCGCAGCAGCTCGACGGGGAATCGCCCGATACCTCGTTCTGCACTCGCATCGACGTCGCCTGCTCACCGACGGTGAGCACCAACATGCCCCAGGGAGGATCCCTTACCGGCCCGCTGACGAGTACGTCGGAACGGTAGATGCGGCAGGGCAGCAGTGCCAAACCAGGCTGTGCACAACACGGTGGACAGCCGGTGGATGGATCGGTGCGGCACGCGGCGTGCCCTGCACACCGGATGTGGACACCCTGGGGAGAACTCTCATCAGACTCAGCATTTGAGCAGGTCAGCGGCATATTTAGAGAATCTAGCGATGTGCACAGGTAATTGCTTTCGGGCCATCGGCGTGGCGTGCCCGGCGTGTCGGGTTTCGCCCGGCGTTTGCTGCCCGTCACCGACCCGATATGCCTTCGTTATCTGGCGGTGCCCGCCCGGCCCGTCCCTCGTCGACCGGCCGCAACGCCGCGGACGGTGACCGTCAGCACTGCCGAACCGTCGTTCCTTTCACCGGCGCCGTTACCCTCGGTGACGACCGCGGCCACTGCGAACGCAGCCTCGTCGAGGTCTTCTCAGTACGGTGCACCAACAAAGCGGGTCAAGACAGCGAAAGACCGCCGCCGAACCCGGGAAGGGATTCGACGACGGCCTTCTCACACTGACGTCGCTGAGTGACGCGGGTGGCGGGACCCCACGCGCGACGGCGATCAGCCCGCTGTGACCTGCACGGTCAGCTGGGCGGTCACACCGGGGTGCAGCTTGACCGAAACGGCATGCGCCCCAACGGTCTTGATGTGCCCACGGGTGTCGATGGCGCGCCGGTCGAGCACCGGACCGCCGGCCGACTTGATCGCGTCCGCGACGTCGATCGCGGTGATCGAGCCGAACAGCTTGGTGCCGTCACCGGTGGTGCGAGCCACGATCTGCAGCTTGCTGCCGAGGTTCTCCAGGGCCTGCTTCACCTCGTTGGCGTGTTCGGTACCGCGGATCTCCCGGGCCAGCTGGGCCCGCTTGATTGTCGCGACCTGCTTCTCGGCGCCCTTGGTGGCGGCGATCGCCTTGCCCTGCGGGAGCAGAAAGTTACGGCCGTAGCCGTCACGCACTTCGACGATGTCGCCGGGTGCACCGAGTCCGGGGACGTCGGTGGTCAGGATGAGCTTCACGTGTTCCCCCTTTCTCAGCGAGCTGTGGAGGTGTACGGCAGCAAGGCAACCTCGCGGGCGTTCTTGACCGCGGTGGCGATGTCCCGCTGGTGCTGGGTGCAGTTGCCGGTCACCCGGCGAGCGCGGATCTTGCCGCGATCGGAGATGAACCGGCGGAGCAGGGTGGTGTCCTTGTAGTCGATCGGCTGCGCATTCTCCTTGCAGAAGGCGCAGACCTTCTTCTTCGGTTTGCGGACCGGGGGCTTGGGCATGAGATGTCTCTCCGGAAGGTGTGGGGGAGCGGGTTCGGCATGGGGCCGAACCGGCTCGAAAGGATCAGGAAGATGCTCGTGGTCAGCGCATCGTCGGGGTGGTCACTGCCGTGACACCGCCGATGACGCACCGGCGGCGGGCCTAGAAGGGCGGTTCGTCCGAGTACCCACCGGTGGAGCCGGCGGGCGGGGCGGAACCCCACGGGTCGTCGGCCGGCGCGGGGCGGGATCCGCCCGAACCACTGCCACTGCCGCTGCCGCCGAAGCCGCCACCGCCGCCGCCGCCATCGGACCGCTGGGCCCGATTGACCTTGGCCGTGGCGTAGCGCAGGGACGGTCCGATCTCATCGACCTCGAGCTCGATCACGGTGCGCTTCTCGCCTTCCTTCGTCTCGAAGGAACGCTGCTTCAGGCGCCCGGACACGATCACCCGGGAACCGCGGGTCAGCGACTCGGCCACGTTCTCGGCCGGCTGCCGCCAGATGTTGCAGCGCAGGAACAGCGCCTCGCCGTCCTTCCACTCTCCCGACGCGCGGTCGAAGGTGCGCGGGGTCGACGCGACGGTGAAGTTCGCGACGGCCGCACCGGAGGCGGTGAACCGCAGCTCGGGGTCGGCGGTCAGATTTCCGACCACGGTCATGATGGTGTCGCCAGCCATGTGTCCTCCCCCTTACTTGGCGTCGGGGCGGGTGATCTTGGTGCGGAGCACGGACTCGTTCAGGTTCAACTGACGATCCAACTCGGACACCACGGCGGACTGGCACGTCACCTTGATGACGGCGTAAATCCCTTCCGGGTTCTTCCTGATCTCGAAAGCAAGGCGACGCTTGCCCCAGATGTCGACGTTCTCGACGGTTCCGCCACCCTGGCGGATCACGTTGAGGAACGTGTCGATCGACGGCGCGACCGTGCGCTCGTCGAGGCTGGGATCGAGGATGAGCAGCAACTCATAGTGACGTGGAGCGGTCGAAACGCTCACGTGCACCTCCTATGGGCTTGTCGGCCACGGTCTTTCCGCGGCAGGAGGGTGTTGCACCCGGGTCCGCCGTTCGGCGGTGGTGACAACAGGACCCGCCGACACTGATGGTCAGAAGCGCCGGGTCTTGGACAACCACCCGATGTTACCAGCGCAGTCACGCCGTCCCGCACGCTTCACCGCGACCACTTGTCCGCGCTGACCGCGGGCGGCCCACCGGGGGAGGAGATCAGCGATCGCGCAGGCGGGTGACGAACTTCAGCCCGGACCAGGTCGCGTCGATCGCCGCCACCTTGACGTCGACCTGGCCGTGCTCGAGCCCGAAGTCCCGCACCACGTTCTCCGAGATGTCCGTGATGATTCCCGACGCCCGCTTCGGCCAGCAGACCCACATCATCCCCGCGGTGCTGTGCCTGGCTGCGGCCGGCACGAAATGCTTGTGCAGGGCGGCGATGTCCGGACAGAACAGCAGGACGACGTCATAGGGCTGACGGCCGGGACGCCGGTGGAACGGCGCACCGGGATCGAACCCGTCCGGCGGATCGATGACCAGCACCCGCGAGGTCGCGGTGATCCCGAGCTTGCGCGGCAGCGGCGTCCCCGAATACCCGGCGGTCATCGGATCAGTGTGCCCGCCTGCCGGGGCCGGCGCGCTGACCCGGGTGCCCCGGCGATCACCGGTAGCGCTCAAGCGCGCCAGGCGGGTTGATATTGCCCGGCCGGGTGACTGCGCTCACTGCGGCGGCGTAATCGACCGCTGCCCGGATCGCCGCTCGTAGTCTGGACCGCAGGATGCGGCGAGACACACCGCCGCGAAGGGAGAACCACCATGCGTGACGCGGTCATCGTCGAGGCCATCCGGACGCCAGTCGGCAAGCGGAACGGGGGGCTCTCCGGGGTCCATCCCGTCGATCTGTCCGCCCACATCCTGCGATCGCTGGCCGACCGCACCGGCATTGATCCGGCGCTGGTCGACGACGTCATCTGGGGCTGCGTCGGTCAGGTCGGTGAGCAGACCTTCAACATCGCCCGCAACGCCGTGTTGGCCGCGGGTTGGCCGGACACCGTGCCCGGCGTGACGATCGACCGCCAGTGCGGGTCGTCCCAGCAGGCCGTGCACTTCGCCGCCGCCGGGTTGATCGCGGGGCAGTACGACCTGGTGGTCGCCGGTGGTGTCGAGTCGATGTCCCGGGTACCGATGGGCGCCTCGCTGCGGGCGGCGGGTATCCCGTTCACCGCCAGCGGGTGGGTCGGCCGGTACGGCGAGATGATGCCGAACCAGGGCGTCGCCGCCGAGATGATCGCCCAGAAATGGAATCTGAGCCGCGCCCGGCTGGACGAGTACAGCCTGGAATCACACGAGAAGGCGGCGACCGCGCAGGACGCCGGTCTCTTCGACGCGGAGATCGTCCCGGTGCCCGGCCTGCTCACCGGCGGCGAGCCGGCCACCGCGGACGAGGGTGTCCGCCGCGGCGGCACCCTGGCCGCGATGGGGTCCTTGCGACCGGCCTTCGACCCGGATGGCGTCGTCACAGCCGCGAACGCCAGTCAGATCTCGGACGGCGCTGCCGCCCTGCTGATGACCACGTCGGAGCGGGCCGCCGAGCTCGGGCTGACCCCCATCGCCCGCATCCACACCGCGGTGCTGGCCGCCGCCGACCCGGTGATCATGCTCACCGCCCCGATCCCGGCAACCCGGAAAGTACTGCAGCGCAGCGGACTTCGGCTCGAAGAGATCGGCGCCTTCGAGGTGAACGAGGCCTTCGCCAGCATTCCGCTGGCCTGGTTGGCCGAGATCGACCCCGGTGACGGCAGCCTGGAGAAGGCACTGAACCCGAACGGTGGGGCAATCGCGCTGGGGCATCCGCTGGGCGGCTCCGGGGCCCGGTTGATGACCACCCTGGTGCACCATCAGCGCGCGGCGGGCATCCGCTACGGGCTGCAGACCATGTGCGAGGGCGGCGGGCAGGCCAACGCCGCCATCATCGAACTGCTCTGATCTGAGCAACGAACCACCGGGCAACGAACCACCGGGCAACGAACCACCGGGCGGTGCAGCAACGCGGCAACGCCGGCCAACGGCACGGCGGAGGTCCGATCGGCTGCGTCAGCGGTGTCCCCAGGCCGGCGCGCCGTTCGCGTTCCCCGGGCTGCCGATGCCCAGCTCCTTGAGCCCGGAGCCGTCCGCGCCGATCACCCAGATCTGGTTGTCGGTCGTACCAGCCGCGTTCAACCGGTTGCTCTTGAAGGCGATCTCGGTGCCGTCTGGGGACCAGATCGGGTCCTGGTCGACCGAGGTGCCGTCGGTGAACGCCGTGGGGTCGGACCCATCGACGCCGACCACGAACAGCTGAGCGCCGGTCAGCTTGCCGGCGCTGTCGGTGAACACGCGCCGGAAGGCGATCTTGCTGCCGTCCGGGGAGAAGGACGGGTCCGCGTCGCTGGTGCCCTCGATCGGCTCGACCAGTCTGGTCGGTGGTGCGCTGCCGTCGACCGGCATCGTGTAGATGGTGCCCTCGACCTGTTGTGACTCCGACCCCCAGAAGGCCAACGTCTTGCCGTCCGGGGAGTAGGTCAGGTCGTCGACCACCGGGAGCCCGGTGCTGACGGTGCCCACCTCCGTCCCGTCCACGGACATCACGTGCACGGCGACGCTGCCCGCCGCCGTGACGCAGGGCAGTGCGATGTCCGTTGCGGTGGCAGGGTTCCAGGCCGGCCGGTAGAAGTTCGCGCAGTCGGCCGGCATGGTGGTGAACAATGCCCTGTCGCCGGTGCCGTCGATCGCCATCGTGCGTAGGGTGCTGGCGGCGTTCGGCACCGTTTGCACGTAGACCACCGACCCGCGGTCCGGCGACAGGATCGGGAACTGCGGACCGAGAGTGCCGGTGCTGGTCAGCTTCTGCCCGACCGCTCCGGTGATCGCATCCACCTGATAGAGGTCGGACGAGCCGTTGACGTCGCGGGTGCTGAGCAGCACCTGGCCGGGCAGCGGGGTCGAGTGCGGCAACCCGGGCACGGGGGCCGGCGGGCTGGTCGGTGCCGCGCTGGAACCCGCGGCCGACGATCTGACGGTCGGCGAGGTCGGCGGCGCCGAGGAACTCTGCTGCACCGAGCTCGGCGGTGCCGGCGAGGTGGACGATGCGGAGGGGCTGGTCCCGGCGCCGAGCGTGGCGGTGCCGGCCACGTTGACCTTCAGGACCAGGGCCGTCACCACCGCGGCCACGACAACCACCGCCGCGACGCCGGCCGCGATCAGGGTGGCCCGGCGGCGGGCGGATCCGTCGCCGGCACCAGATCCCGGTTGGGACCCGGTCGCGGTGGGTGGGCCCGCCGGCCGATCGGGCGGACCGGACCGGTCGGCGGGCGACTGCTCGCCCGACCACTGCCCGGACGGACCGTTCCAGCCCGAACCCGACTCCTCCCGGGCCGTGTGTGGACCCGTGCTGCCCGCCTGGCCGGCGACGACGCCGGCGGCGGCGGCGGGCGGTACCGCGGAAGGACCGGTGTTCGCGCGGTTCAGCTCGCCCATCGGTGCCGGGCCCGCCCCGCCGGTGGGGCCAGCAACCGGCGGGGAACCGGGCCACCGACCGGAGTCCGAGCCGGGCTGTGAACCGGGTGCCGGACCCGGCGCCGAACCCAGCCACGGCGGCATGGGCTGCTCCGGGCGGGACTGCGTCCCAAGGCCCGCGGCCGCCGCGGTGAGAATCGTCGGGAATCCCTCATCCGGGTCAGGCCGGGGAGCGGTCGGGCCCACCTCGCTGGTCAACGCTACCCTGGCGGCCAGGGCCAGCGCCCGACAGGTCGGGTACCGGTCGTCCGGTTCCTTGGCCATCGCTCTGGCGACCACCTCGTCGAACCCGGTCGGCAGGCCGGGGACCAGGCTCGACGTTGGACGGGCCTGATTGTTCAGGTGCCCGTACACCCGGGCCGCGACCGAGTCACCGGGGTAGGGCACCGTTCCGGTGAGCAGCTTGTAGAGCACGCAGCCGAGCGCGTAGATATCCGATCGATGGTCCAGGACCTGGCCCTTGATCTGTTCCGGTGAGGCGTAGTCCAGGGTGGCGACCACGCTCCCGGTGCTGGTCAGCGAAGAGATCCGCTCCGCCGCCTCGCCGATTGCCTTGGCCACCCCGAAGTCGGACAGGAACACCCGCTCGGCGTCCTCGTCCTCCGGTCCGCCGGTCAGCAGGATGTTCGCGGGCTTGACGTCGCGGTGCAGCAAGTGATGGCGGTGCGCGTAGTCCAGCGCGGAGGCCACCTTGCTGACGATCCGGACCACCCGCTCCGGTGGCATGCCCTGCTCGTAGTCGGCCAGCGCCTTCTCCGCATTGGTGCCGTCGATGAACCGCATGCTGATCCACAGCTGGCCGTCCTGCGACCCGCGGTCGTGCACGGCGACGATGTTCGGGTGATCCAGCTGTGCCACCGTGTCGGCCTCGCGCTCGAAGCGGCCGACGAAGTTGGGGTCGTCGCACAGCTCGGGACGCAGCAACTTGAGCGCATCGAACCGGGGCAACCTGGGGTGCCGAACCAGGTACACGGATCCCATTCCGCCCGCGCCGAGTTCCCGCTCGACCGTGTAGCCGGCGAAGACCTCACCCGGCCGCAGGGACATGCTCGGCATTCTGCCAGTACGGACCCGTCCGGCACGCGACGATTCGATGTCCCGCCCGGCGCCGCCCCGGCATCCGGCCGGGGTGTCGGCCTATCACGCGCGCCCGTCGCACCACCGTCCGCTGCTGCGCAGGTACCCGGGTCAGCCGCGGGTGAAGGGCAGCACCTGGGTCAGCCAGTCGACCAGCCCCCGGGCGTTACGGGTCTGCGTCCACACCCGTCCCGGGCCGGTGATGTCCATCACGAAACCTTCGCCGGACTTGCCGGACTGAATCCAACCCTTGGCCACCTTCCGGATCTTCACCTGCATGCCGTCGTCGTAGGCGACCAGGTGGCCGGTGTCGATGGTGAAGCCCTGACCCGGTGGCAGCTCGAGCAGATCGAGCGCCCCGAAGGTGCCGGCGATCACCTTGCCCTGCCCCGTGCAGTGCACGATGAACCCACCCTCGCCGCCGACGAACAGCGAGCCGCTGCCCCATTTGGTGTCCAGGCTGATGCTTGCTTCGCTGGCCAGCCAGGTGCCCTTGGTCAGTGCCAGTCCGCGGTTCGGGCTGACCTCGATGACCGCGATGTCACCGGGCAGCCGGGCGGCCACGTCGACCCAGGTCGGCGACTGCGGATGCCCGACGAAGGTCGTCACGAAGAAGGACTCGCCACCGAGCGCGGATCGCTTGAGAGCGGACATGAAGCCACCCTGCATCTGCGACTGCACGGTCACCCCGAACGACTGCATGACCATGACGCCGGCCTCACCCTGGAACTGTTCACCGGGCGCGAGGTGGATCCGGGCGGCGGCGTACGACGGGCTGTGACGTAGTTCGACCTGCACGGGTGCCTCCAGTGGTTGATGTCCGATGCCCATGAAGATCCAACTGTGCAGGCTGGAGGTCCGGCCTGCCACCGCACGACCCGGCTCAACCCAGATGCTTGAGCGCCTCCCGCCGGGACAGCGGGCTCATCGTGTCGGTGTGGGCCGCGACGAACCCGCGCACCCAGTCCGGGTCGGTGCGGGCATACTGCCGCAGCGCCCAGCCAATGGCCTTGCGGATGAAGAACTCCCTGTCGGTCAGGTTCGCCGTGATCACCTCGGTGAGCAGGTCGACATCGGTGTTGTCGCGGAAATCCAGCTGGCAGATGATCGCGGTGCGGCGCAGCCAGCGGTCCGGGTCGGTGGACCACGAGCGGATCAGCGGCAGCAGGTCCGTCGGGTGCCCGCGCAGCAGCGCGCCGATCTGGTGCGAGACACCGTCCACATGGTCCCACCAAGCGCCGGTGACGATCATCTCCCGGCACAGCGGCAGCGCCTCCAGGGAGCCCAGCGCGACCCGCAGCCCGGTGAGTTCCGTTGCCGCGTAGCGTTCCTCGCGAAACACGGCGGCCCGCCAGAGCTGCGTCGCGGAGCCCACAAGGGCGTCGACCCCGGCCGGTGGGTGCTCGCCGGCCGCGGTCCTGGCGATCCGCCTGGTGAGCGGCAGACCGACGCCGAGATACGGCATGGTGGACTTCATGTAGGCCTGCATGCTCGGTGCCCGCTCGGGATCGGCGGCCACCCGCAACTCGGCCCTGATCGCGGCGACGAGGCCGCTGTCGGTCACCGTTCGCCAGGGCCGCCGAAGGCCGGCGCCCCGACACCGGCCCGCAGCAGGCCGCCGACGAAGGCCAGCGTGGCGTCCCGATCGAGGATGCCGAGCTGGGTGGACAGCACATAGGGGACGTCGGTCAACAGCGCGCGGAGCACCACCCGCATCGCCTCGGGATCGGTCAACGGGGCCCGCGTGGAGGACGAGATGAATGCTGCCGCAACGGAATCGACAGCGGCATTCATCTGCGCTGTCGGTTCGCAGAGCTCCGGGGAATCAGCCACCTCATGGGTCCACACGTACAGCACGGCCCCGTGCGCGACGAGCATGGCCAGCCAGCCGTCGAGCCAGTCGGCCAGCCCGGCCGGCGTCCGCAGCGCCGCGTCGAGCGCCGCCGTCCGCACCTGCACTGCGGCCAGCGCATCCTGCGCGAGCGTGGCGAACAGCGCGTCCCGATCCGCCCAGTAGGTGTAGACGCTGCCGTGGCTGACTCCCGCCGCCGCCGCGATGTCGCTCAGACTCGTGCCGTAGAAACCGGTCCCGCGGAAGCGGTCCGCCGCCGCCAACAGGATGCGCTGGACCGTGTCCACGCCGCGCGCCGTCACCGGACGGCGCAGTCCCATCGCATCACCGAGCGGGATGCTGGGCAGGTCGTCGGATTCCTGACCGCCGGTCGGCCACCTGACGGGTTCGCCCGGCGGCGCGAACAGATAGGTGTGCAGGATGTTCGCGAGCGCGTGCTCCAGCCGGTCCACGCTGACCTGGCGCGCTCTTGCCCGCATGATGAAGTAGCTCCACTGCGCGACCGACAGGATCCCGAGTGGGACGGTGGACGGCGTGGGCGGGTGCGCACCCGCGGCCGCCAGGTGATCGACGACAGAGCTCTGAAACCGGCTGAGGTTCGCCTGACCGACGGCGGCCAAGGTGGGATCGTTGAACTGCACCTGCGACCAGTTCAGAAACGTGCCCTCGTACTGGGCGAACACCCGGGTCAGCCGGCCTATCCAGATTTGCAGCTCGTCCCGCCCGGCCCGGTCCTCGGTCAACACGGGAAAGAGCTCACCGAGTCGCTTCAGGTCGTCGCCGGCCTCGCGCAGGAAGACCCCGAAGATCTCTGATTTTCCCTCGAAGTACTGGTACACCGCTGCGCCGGAGCGGCCCGTCGCCTCGCCGATCGCCTCCACCGTAGTGGCCTGGTAGCCGCTCTGCGCGAACAACTCCCGCGCCGCCTCGACGATCTCGGCACGGGCCTTGACGCCGTGCGCGGCCAGCGCCGGGTTCCGGCCGTACGGGGGTCGCCGGACGTGTTCGGGCTCCGTCGTCGGCGCGTCGGGCGACGGCCCACCGTTGTTCACTTCCGGCTCTCCGCGGTGGCCGATCTCGATCCGGTCGTCATCGGATCCGACCACCTCCTCCACCGCAGTGGACCGAGCGGGCCGCTCGGCTCCCCCCGGCGCGGTCAGCGGACGGTCCAGGTATCGCGGCCCGCCAGCAGGGTGGCGAGATCACCGAACCCCTGCCGGGCAATGGCGGTGTCGATCTGCGCGCTCATGGCCGCCTCGTAGGTCGGCCGTTTGACGTCCCGGAAGACGCCGATCGGGGTGCTCTCCAGCGTCTCGGGATGCGACAGTCGAGACAGGGCGAACGCGGTCGACGGGTCCTCGTCGTGGGCGTCGTGCACCAGCAACGCGGCCTGGCCGACCTGGTCGACGTCGACCACCTGCAACCGGCCCGAGGCGTCCCGGATCACCCCGCGGTGCCCGTCGATGCCGAACCGGACCGGCTTGCCGTGTTCGAGCCGGATCGTCACCTCGTCCTTGCTGCTCGAGTCCTTGAGCGGTTCGAACGCGCCGTCGTTGAAGATGTTGCAGTTCTGGTAGATCTCCACCAGAGCCGTCCCCGGGTGGACGGCGGCGGCCTGCAGCACGGACGTCAGGTGCGCCCGGTCGGAATCGATCGTTCGCGCGACGAAACTCGCCTCCGCGCCGAGCGCGACCGACACCGGGTTGAACGGGGTGTCCAGGGATCCCAGCGGGGTCGACTTGGTCCGCTTCCCGACCTCCGACGTGGGTGAGTACTGGCCCTTGGTCAGCCCGTAGATGCGGTTGTTGAACAACAGGATCTTCAGGTTCACGTTGCGCCGCAACGCATGGATCAGGTGGTTGCCACCGATCGAGAGGGCGTCACCGTCACCGGTGACGACCCACACCGACAGGTCGGGCCGGGTGGTCGCCAGCCCGGTAGCGATCGCCGGGGCGCGCCCGTGGATCGAGTGCAGGCCGTAGGTGTTCATGTAGTACGGGAACCGCGCGGCGCAGCCGATCCCGGAGATGAAGACCACGTTCTCCTTGCGGAGCCCGAGCTGCGGCATGAATCCCTGCACGGCCGCCAGGATCGCGTAGTCACCGCACCCCGGGCACCACCGAACCTCCTGGTCAGACTTGAAATCCTTTGCGGTCTGCGGGATATCGGTTTTCGGGATCAGCCGCAGCGCCGCGGCGCCGGCCAGCGACACCGGCGCCGGCTTGCTGCGCACCGGCCGGGTGACAGGAGTTTCGGTCATCGTGCTGCTCCGTTCGTGCCGGCGCCGACCGGCTGGGGGACTTCCTGCGCGGCTTCGGTCTCGGGAACCCGGTCGCCGGCAACGGATCCGGTGACCGGGTCGGCGCCGACCTCGATGGTCGGCACGGCAGGGATGGTGCCGAACCGGCCGGCCGTGCCGATCCGGGTGCGGGCGAACGTGCCGTCGAGCACCGAACGGACCGCCCCGACCAGCTCGTCGACCCGGAACGGCAGGCCACGCACCTGGTTCACGCCGATCGCGTCGACCAGGAACATGCCGCGGATCAGCAACGCGAGCTGGCCCAGGTTCATCTCCGGCATGATCACCGTCCGGTAGCCGCGCAGCACCTCCTCGGTGTTCGCCGGCATCGGGTTCAGGTACCGCAGGTGGGCCTGCGCCACCGGGACACCCTCCTCGCGGAGCTTGCGGACAGCGCCGGTGATCGGGCCGAAGGTGGACCCCCAGCCCAGCAGCAGGACGTCGGCGTCACCCGTCGGATCGTCCACCTCCAGCGCCGGCACCGTGATGCCGGCCACCTTGGCCGCCCTGGTCCGCACCATGTGATCGTGGTTCGTCGGGTCGTAGGAGATGACGCCGGAGCCGTCCTTCTTCTCGATCCCACCGATCCGGTGCTCCAGGCCCGGCGTGCCCGGGATCGCCCACGGGCGGGCCAGTGTTTCCGGGTCTCGCAAGTAGGGCCAGAAGTCCGCGGTGTCCCCGTCGCCGTTTCTCACCCGGTGATTGGGCTCGATCGCGAACGCCACCCGCAGGTCGGGCAGCGAGTCGACGCTCGGGATCAGCCACGGCTCGGAACCGTTGGCCAGGTAGCCGTCGGACAGCAGGAAGACCGGTGTCCGGTAGGTCGTCGCGATCCGCGCGGCCTCCAGGGCCGCGGTGAAGCAGTCGGACGCCGACCGGGCCGCGATCACCGGCACCGGTGCCTCCCCGTTGCGGCCGAACATCACCTGCAACAGATCGGCCTGCTCGGTCTTCGTCGGCAGCCCGGTGGACGGGCCGCCGCGTTGCACGTCCACGATGATCAGCGGCAACTCCAGCGTCACCGCGAGGCCGACGGTCTCGGCTTTCAGGGCGACGCCGGGTCCCGAGGTGGTGGTGACCCCGAGGCTGCCGCCGTAGGACGCGCCCAGGGCGGCCGCCACGCCGGCGATCTCGTCCTCTGCCTGGAAGGTGCGGACGCCGAAGTGCTTGAGCCCGGACAGTTCGTGCAGGATGTCCGACGCGGGGGTGATCGGGTAGGAGCCCAGGAACAGGGGCAGCCCGGACCGCTCCGACGCCGCGACCAACCCGTACGCCAGCGCCTGGTTCCCACGGATCGTCCGGTACCGGCCGGCCGGCAGGGCTGCGGGCTTGACCTCGTAGTGCACCGCGAAACCCTCGGTGGTCTCCCCGTAGGACCAGCCGGCCTCCAGGGCAACCAGGTTGGCGCGCAGGATCTCCCGCTTCCCGCCGAACTTGGTCTCCAGGAACCGCCGGGTGCCCTCCAGCGGCCGGTGGTACAGCCAGGACAACAGGCCAAGGGCGAACATGTTCTTCGACCGTTCGGCGTCCTTGCGGGACAGCCCGACCTTCGCCACCGCCTCGACCGTCAGCGACGTCAGCTTCACCGCGTGCACCTGGTAGTCGGCCAGGCTGCCGTCGTCCACCGGGCTCACCTGGTACCCGACCTTCGCCAGATTCCGCTTGGTGAACTCGTCGGTGTCCACGATCACCGTCCCGCCGCGCGGCAGGTCCGGCAGGTTTGCCTTCAACGCGGCCGGATTCATCGCCACCAGCACGGTGGGCGCGTCACCGGGAGTGACGACGGAGTGGTCGGCGAAGTGCAGCTGGAAGGCCGACACCCCGGGCAGCGTGCCCGCCGGGGCGCGGATCTCGGCCGGGAAGTCCGGCAACGTCGACAGGCTGTTACCGAAGGCCGCAGTCTCCACCGTGAACCGATCGCCGGTCAGCTGCATCCCGTCGCCGGAGTCGCCGGCGAACCGGATGATCACCTGCGACAGGGTCTCGACCGGCTTGCCCGCGGTCTGATTCGTCATGGAAAATCTCCTGGCTCTGGCTCTTCAGTGCGTAGCCCTCGTCCGGCCGGCGCCCGGCGGGTGTACCGGGACATACCGACCTGGTGACGCGGCCCGATGCCCCGCGCGGTGTGATCGCCACCGGCACGGTCGACGGTACGGCCCCTGACAGGATGTCACTCACACCCACGTCGGGTGTAAACGCCGCACCCCGCCGGCCGGGTGCCATTCGGGGTCGGTCAGCCCGGCGGCTCGCCGGACAGGTCGGCGCAGCCGCGAACCTGATCCCACTCGGCACGGATCCGCGCCTGCTGCGCGCCGGTCGCCGGGACCGGCACGCCGGTGTCATCCAGCTGCGACGGGGCGAAGTCGGATGCGACGACCCGGTTGCCGTCGAAGGTCAAGGTCAGGACCCCGTTGTCGTCCTGCTCGTTGCCGAAGGACCGCCACCACAGGTAGTTGGACAGCCCATAGCCGACGTACACCCCGTCGCTGCGCCAGCCGGCACCCTGCAGCACATGGGCATGCGCCCCGATGACGGCGCGGGCCCCGGCCGCGGCGAGTTCGGCGGCCAGTTGCACTTGGTTGCTGTCCGGGCAACTGTCGTACTCGGTGCCCCAGTGCAGGAAGACGATCACGGTGCTACCGGCCGCCGCGGCGGTCCGAACGTTGTTGATCAGCCGCGGATCGAACGCGCTGGCAATGCCGGGGCTGGTCGCGGTGGCGGTCCACGACTCCAGGGTGTGGTCCCGCACCTGGCTGGCGGCGAAGATCGTCACGTCCACCCCGTTGATGGTGGTCCGGTACGGTGCCGTCGCCTGCGCGTCGTTGGCGCCGATGCCGATCACCGGGAATCCCGACTGCGCGATCGCGGCCACCGTGTCGGCCAGGCCGGTGGCGCCGTAGTCGGCTCCGTGGTTGTTGGCCATCGATGCCACGTCGACACCGGCCGCCTTCAGGGCGGTCAACGCGGTCGGCGGCGCGCGGAAGGTGAACGACTTCGGCTCGGGTGCTCCGCCGGTGGTGATGGCGGTTTCCAGGTTGACGACGGTGAGGTCCGCCGCCGCCAACCCTGGCGCGGCGACCCCGAACGCGGTGGCCGGGTCGGCGGCCAGCCGGTCCGCGGTGCGTTCGGCGAAGTTGACGTCACCGGCGAAGGCGACGGTGAATCGGTGGTCGGAACCGGCAAGTGCGGCGGCGGACGCTTCCTCGCCACTGCTGGTCGGCGGCGGGCCGCTGCTGGACCCGGACCTGGTGACGTTCGTCGGGTCCGTCGACGCGTCGTTCGCGACGGTGGCCGCCTCGGCCCTTGGGTCCGGTTCACCGCGGCCCGCGGCCGACGGAGTTGCGGCCTCCGCGCCGGAGCTCGACTCCCTGGCCAGCACCTGCGACCGCAGCTGATCCGTGGGGGCCGGATCGGCGCAGGCCGCGAGCAGCGCGGACCCGGCCAGCAGCGCGATCGCTGCGAACCTGGGGCCTCGGCGCCGACGAGCGGACATCACCCCAACCCTGCCACGGTCCGGCGCGACCGCGTCGGCGGCGCGCTGCCGGCGCGGTCGAGAATCGAGAGCAGCCCAGTCGTCCGCGAACCCGCGCAGCGTTGGGATGAACGTGATTGGGCCAGGCGAGCGCGATCAGCACGTTGACCTCCAGCAGTGCCGTTCGCGGCTCGCGGCTCACACCTCGTCCAGGGCCCGCGCGACATCGTCCGCGGAGATGAGCGCATCAGGTGGGGTGACAGGTCACCGGTCGCCGAGGGCACCGGCCGGCACCGTGGGTGGCGCTGCGTCGCCCTCGACGGCCGGGACCGGTCTCCCGCGTCCGAGCCTGCCCCAGAGCGCGGGCAGCCCTGGCACGGTGACGACGTCATCGGCGTCCGCCAACACCCCACCGGACGGGTCGTCGTCGCCCGCCATCCGGACCAGGTCACCGGCCGGTCGCAGGATGTCCCTGACCACCAGGAACATCAGCACCAGCACCATCGCGTCCCGCAGCAGGGCGGCGTTGATGAAGGGGTAGATCGACAGACCCTTGTTGGCGATGCCGGCGAAGGACAGCATCAGCAACACCCAGACGATCGCCTCGGACGCCTGCCAGAACAGCAGCGGCCGCCACCGGGGCAGCGCGAGGACAGCGAGCGGCAGCAGCCACAGCGAGTACTGCGGCGACCAGACCTTGTTGGTGAGCAGGAAGGCCGCGATCACCAGGAAGGCCAGCTGGGCGAACCGCGGCCGGCGCTGCGCGGCCAACCCCAGCCAGCCGATAGCCGCACAGGCGAGGGCGAACAGCACCAGGGACAACATGTTGACCAGCGTCGGCGTTGCCGACCCGACCGCCGCGTCCCAGATCTTCGACCTGCTGAGCGTCGCGTAGATGAAGTACCAGGAGTCATATTCGGGCGGCCGCTCGGAGTTCAACCGGATGAACTCATACCAACCCTGCGGGTAGGCGAGCCACACCGGGATGTTGATCACCAGCCAGACCCCGGCGGCCGCCAGCGCGCTCCTGGTCCAGGCGCCCATCTTCCCGGCCCGCAGGCACAGGATGAGCAACGGACCGAGCAGCAGGATCGGATACAGCTTGGCCGCGGCGCCCAGGCCCAGCAGCGCACCGGCCAGCACCGGTTTCTGCCGCGCCCAGGCCAGCATCGCGCCGGCGGTAATGCCGATGGCCAGCAGGTCCCAGTTGGTGAAAGCGTGCACGATCAACAGCGGGGACAGGCACATCAGCGCGGTGTCCCAGATGCGCCTGCGGGCGATCTTCGCCGTCGACGCGACCGCCCACAGGTACATCAGGCCAAGGAAGATCGCGCCGATGGTGAAGTAGGCCGCCACGTCCAATGGCACCGGCAGGACGCCCGAGGACCGGGCGAAATTCAGGTACGCCTGGGAGATCTTCGCGATCCCCCACATCCAGTAGCCGGTGACAACCGGGTATTCCATGTACCGGGTCTCGCCGTTGTCCGCCCACGACGTTGCGTAGGGCAGGTCGCCGGTGTTCAGCTTGTGGCTGCCGAACAACGGCACCGCGTCGTTGTAGCAGGCGGTGATCCAAGGCCGCTGGCCGCCCTGATCCAGCGTGACCCCGCCGGATCCGTCGGGCCCCTGCTGGATGCACGCAGCCTTGAACAACCAGCCGCAGACCAGGATGACGATCGCCATGATCAGGCAGACCCGCAGCGGGGTCAGCACGGTGGCCCGGCCGATCAGTGCATGACGGCCCATCGGGCCGCCGATCAGATCGCTGGCCCGTCGGACGGTCGGGTCGGTCCAGGTGGGGATCACCCGCTCGGCCGCGGTGAGCGAGGCGGACCGGGCCGGCGCCGGCGCAATGTGCTTGCCGGTGTCGGCGCCCGCTGGCGCGGGGGCTTCGGGTGCGGCGTCGGCGCTCTCGGGTGCAGGGCCGGCGCTCACGACGGGCCGGCCGGTAGGGCCGACGAATCGGGCACGTTCACTGAATCGGCCCGTCCGGGCATTTCCAGTGCCGCCCGCCGTCGCGCTCGCCGGGCGAGGGGTCGTCCGGGGGAGCGGCTGTCACGGGCGCGATGCTACTTGTTCGGCGGGTCACGGCCGCGTAAGCCGCCCACCACCCGGCCGCGGACGCAGCGCCCCGAGCTATTTGAGAGCGCGCCGCCGTGACCGGGGCGCGGCGTCGCCCTTGGAGCCCATCACGAACGAGGCCACCAGGTGGTTCCAGGAGCAGGTCCGGCAGACCTCGACCTGGTACACGGAGAACTCGCCGAACGAGCCGGCCATCGTTTCCAGCTCCGCAGGTAGCCGGGCGGACCCGGCGATGTGCTTGATCTCGTCGCCGTACACCCAGTAGACGTGCGTCAGCGATTCCTTGCGGCAGACCGGGCAGGCCACATCCGTTGGGACTCCGTGAAATTTGGCCGCGCGGACCAGGTAGGGCGAGGCGTCACAGACATCGATGACGCCGGTACGACCGGAGCGGACTTCGGCGAGCAGCGCACGGCGCTGCAACGCATAGTCGACGAGTCCCCGTTGGGTCCGCACCCGGGTAAGGGTACGCGGGGACCCGCCCCGGGTCTCGGGCAGCCGGGGGGTGAACAGCGCCGTCCGCGGTCAGGAAGTGGTGGCTCCGTCGCGGTCGCCGGTCGATGCCGGGCCGGTCGGCTGTGGGGCCGCCCTCCTGGCCTTCATGGACCGATCCCGCATCCGCGCCAGGATGCCCAAGGAGGACACCACGGCCAGGGCCACGAACATGCCGACGACCAGCAGGAAGGTCCCCCAGCTGAAGCCGCCGGCGAACAAGTCGGATCCGGTACCGGCGCCGTCGGCGGTCAGCCACGTCATGAGGTGCTCCTTGTGGTTGGTGCGGGTCGGGGCCGGCGGTCGGGGGTGGGCGCCATCAGGCCGCCACGGCCGGGCCGGCCGCGGCAATGACCCTGGTCAGACTGGCGTGCAGAGCCTGCAACTCGGCGGTCGTCATGCCGAGCCGCTCCATGACGGCGGGCGGCACACCGAGTGCCACCGACCGCAGATCCGCACCCGTCGCGGTGAGCTCGACCGACAACTGCCGCTCGTCGTGGGTGTCCCGGCGCCGGGTGATCAGCTCCGCCGCCTCGAGCCGCTTGAGCAGCGGCGAGAGGGTGCCCGGATCGAGCTGGAGAAGTGCGCTCAGCGCCTTGACGGTCAGCGGGGCGTGCTGCCACAGCGCCAGCATCACCAGGTACTGCGGATGGGTCAGGCCCAACCGTTGCAGCACGGGGCGATACAGCGCCACCACACTGCGGGCCGCGACGACAAGTGCGAAGCAGACCTGCTGATCCAGGGCCAGCGGGTCACCGGGTGCGTGCTCGGCGGTGGGCTGGTCACCGGCCGGTCGCTCGCCGGTCGGTTCGGCCAGCTCGACATCCGTCATAATTGCAATGTACACCAATCATTGGTGCCCCAACCAAATCGTCCGGTCATTGCAGACACGCGGGGCGGGCCGGGCTCGGTATCCCCCATTACCGATGTATCGTGGCGATATAGTTCAACGCAACGGTTGCCCTCGTGGCGCAGCCTGCAGTTCTACCCGTCAGGAGGTGACCTCGTCGTCAAGGAAAGCTCCACCGTCTTCGAATTGGCCGTGCTGGGCCTGCTGGCAGAGGCGCCGATGCACGGCTACGAGCTCCGCAAGCGGCTGAACGCGACCCTCGGGTCGTTCCGCGCCTTCAGCTTCGGCTCGCTCTACCCGACGCTGCGCCGACTGCAGTCGGCCGGCCACATCGCCACCGAGGAACCCGTCACCGACGTCGACGCGGTCCCGCTGTCCTCCCGTCGCTCGCGGGTCACCTACCGGATCACCGCCGATGGCAAGGAGCGGCTGGCCGGCCTGCTGGCCGACGCGGGGCCCCAATCCTGGTCCGACGACGGGTTCGGGGTGCACCTCGCGTTCTTCTCGCGCACTTCGTCGGAAGCTCGGATGCGCATCCTGGAGGGCCGCCGGCGCCGGGTGGAGGAACGGCGAGAAGGGCTGCGGTCGGCCGTGACCCGGGCCGCGGAACGGCTGGACACCTACACCGCCGAGTTGCATCAGCTCGGCCTGGAGGCGTCCGACCGCGAGGTCCGCTGGCTCAACGAGCTGATCGACCAGGAACGCCATCTCGGGCCCCCGACCGGCCCGGACACCACCGATCCCTGAGCGGCTGTCCACTACTTCGCCACCACACCGCTTCCCTGCCAGACCATTTCACCACCAGACCGAGACACCAGAACCCGGCGGCCCGAGAAGAAGGCACCGCCATCACCAGGAGGAATCCATGGGTATCACCCCTAGCCGCCCCATTCGGACGGCCATCATCGGCGTCGGCAACTGCGCATCGTCGCTCGTCCAGGGCGTCGAGTACTACAAAGAAGCGGTCCCCGGTACTCGGGTACCTGGACTGATGCACGTGCAGTTCGGCGACTACCACGTCTCCGATCTGCAGTTCGTCGCTGCGTTCGACGTCGACGCCAAGAAGGTCGGGTTCGACCTGGCGGACGCCATCGGGGCCAGCGAGAACAACACCATCAAGTTCGCCGATGTCCCGCCGACGGGCGTTATCGTGCAGCGCGGCTGCACGCTGGACGGCCTTGGAAAGTACTACCAGCAGACGATCACCGAGTCGCCCGCCGATCCGGTGGATGTTGTCGCCGCGCTGCGCGAGGCGCAGGTCGACGTCGTCGTCTGCTACCTGCCGGTGGGTTCCGAGGACGCCGTGCGCTTCTACGCGCAGTGCGCGATCGACGCCGGCTGCGCGTTCGTGAACGCGCTACCGGTCTTCATCGCCGGCACCCCGGAGTGGGCCGAGAAGTTCCGCGCCGCAGGGCTTCCCATCATCGGTGACGACATCAAGTCGCAGGTCGGCGCGACCATCACGCACCGCGTGCTGGCCAAGCTGTTCGAGGACCGCGGGGTCATCCTGGAGCGCACCATGCAGCTCAATGTCGGCGGCAACATGGACTTCATGAACATGCTGGAGCGAGACCGCCTGGAGTCCAAGAAGATTTCCAAGACGCAGGCCGTCACCTCCCAGGTGAACCGGGATCTCGGCGCCCGCAACGTACACATCGGGCCGAGCGACTACGTGGCCTGGCTGGACGATCGCAAGTGGGCCTACGTCCGCCTCGAGGGCCGCGCCTTCGGCGACGTGCCGTTGAACCTGGAGTACAAGCTGGAGGTCTGGGACTCACCGAACTCCGCCGGCGTGATCATCGACGCGGTGCGCGCGGTCAAGATCGCGAAGGACCGCGGGATCGGCGGCCCGATCCTGTCGGCCTCGTCCTACTTCATGAAGTCGCCGCCGGTGCAGTTCCCGGACGACCAGGCCAGGGACAACGTGGAGAAGTTCATCGCCGGCGAGATCGACGGCTAACCAGCGGTTTCCGCGCGGATCAACATCCACTGCGCGGCTGAACTTGTTCACTTCTGCCTCAGCAGGCACAAGGACAGCAAGTTCGGCCGCGCAAGGGGAGTTGATCCGCGCGGACGCGAGGGTCAGGGGGGCGGGGCGGTCATCTGCGCCGCGATCTGCTCGGCGTGCGTCATCGGCAGTCCGTAATGCGTTGCATTCAAGAGGGTTTCCACCCTGGCGTGGGGTATCCGGCCACCCGCGCGCTTCGCCACCGTGCTCACCTGGTGGACCCGGCTGCGACCGGCGACGATCACCAGCACCGGCATCTGCAGCGCCGACAACGCCTGGGCCGGCGGAATTTTGGTCGGCACCGTTGGTGCGTCGCCGAACAGGTCGGCCGCTGTGCTGGTCAGCTGCAACCACTCCGGGTCCAGCTCCGCGTCGCGCGTTTCCCAGCCGATCACCGAGCGCCGGCGCGCTGCCGTCGGTGCGATGAGCGCCGGGATGGCGCGGAAGATGTACCCCTTCAGCAGCGGGGCGAAGGTCATCGTCGGATCCAGCAGGGTCAGCGCCTCCACCCGCTCCGGATGTGCAATGGCGTACGCGAGGGCCATCCACGCACCGTAGGAATGACCGCCGAATTCCGCGCCCTGCAGGCCGAGGCCGTCCAGCACACCGTCGATCCACTCGACCAGATCGGCGGGAGTGGCCACCCGCCGCGCGCCAGCAACGCTGCTCCCGGCGTCACCGATCGGGTCCACCGCGTACACCCGCCGCTCGTCGCCCAGGGCGTCGATCAACGGGATCCACACTGCCGCGGTGGCCTGGTAGCCGGGAAACAGCAGCAGCGCGGGGGCGTCCGGCGGCCCGCTCGCGTGCACGCGGGTCATGCCGAACTCGGAGTGGAGATCGATCGACTCGAACGGCACGGTGCCGCGCCGCAGCAAGCGGTCGTACTCGGTCAGGAACGCCGCTCGGGCGTCGAGTGGCTGGTCGGGTCGGGGCGTCCCGGGTCCGGTCTGGTTGCCGCTCATCCAGCCCTCCCGTCGAGTCCGGTGTCCCGACTCACGGACGCCGAGCCGGCCGGACCCTGCCGAGCCTTTCACGCCGACACTGTCAGCGCGGCTACCCACGGTAGTCCACCGGGTGCCCGTGCGTCCCGCTGACCCCGCCCGCTCGAGCCGGAATGGCATCGACCAATTCCTCGTCGAACCGCGGACTGATCTTGAACGTCTCGATCTTCCGCTAGCTGATATGTGAGTACTTCTTGTCAACTCGACTTTCGCAGTTCATGACGCTGCTCGTTCGGGGCTGACCTGGTGATTCGGGTTTTGTTGGGATGCGGCGTGACCTGGGGTTCTGCTGTTAATT
>Ga0208588_1000039_pt1 | contig 38427 bp, 35 predicted proteins | sample NGESurshal092012_8_FD_184483 | JGI IMG/M metagenome (GOLD analysis project Ga0208588, IMG submission 184483) | Arctic peat soil microbial communities from Barrow, Alaska - NGEE Surface sample 415-3 shallow-092012 (SPAdes) | ecosystem: Environmental > Terrestrial > Soil > Wetlands > Peat ...
CGGGGTCAACGACGCCGGGGTCAACGACGCCGGGGTCAACGACGCCGGGGTCAACGACGCCGGGGTCAACGACGCCGAATCCAGGGATCCGGCGCCGGTCGACGAGCGTCGCACCGGATCCGGCTTCGCCGTGACGCTGCGGGACGGCTCTGTCGTCACCGCCCGGCGATTGATGGTGACCACCGGGCTGGTCGATGAGCTGCCCGACATCCCTGGGCTGCGCGAACTGTGGGGTCGCGACGTGCACCACTGCCCCTACTGCCCCGGGTGGGAGCTGCACGGCCAGGCCGTCGGGGTGATCGGCAGCAGCCCGCGGGCAGTCGAGCAGGCGTTGCTGTTCCGGCAATGGGTCAGCGACCTCGTGCTGTTCGTGCACACCTCCCCGGCGCCGTCCGGCGAGCAGCTCGAGCAGCTGGCCGCCCGCGGCATCCGGGTCGTCACCGGCCGGGTGGAATCCCTGCGGCTGACCGACGGGCAGCTGTCCGGGGTACGGCTCGACGACGGCACCATCGTGCCCCGGCAGGCGCTCGTTGTCGCGCCGCGGATGGTCGCCCGGTCAGCGCTGCTGTCCTCCCTGGGACTGTCCGCGTCCCCGCATCCGATGGGCCTGGGCGAGTTCATCGCCGCGGACCCCACCGGGCTGACCGGGGTGCCGGGGGTCTGGGTGGCCGGCAATGTCACCGATCTCGCTGCCGGGGTGGTCAGTGCCGCTGCCAACGGGATGGTCGCGGCGGCCGCGCTCAACGCCGACCTGATCGCCGAAGACACCGCGAGAGCCGTTGTGGCCCATCGTGGGTCACACCACGAGTCGAGCGGCGGCCAGCACCGTGACGACCGACACGACGATACCCAGCGGCAGCGCACCCAGCTGCAGGATCAGCACCAGGACAGTCGCGACCTGGCCGAGATGGTGACCCAGGGATTCTGGGATGCGCGGTACGGCTCGGCCGATGCGATCTGGAGCGGGAACCCGAATCAGCGACTGCTCGAGCAGGCCGCCGACCTGGCTCCGGGAACCGCCTTGGACGTCGGCAGTGGCGAGGGCGCCGATGCGATCTGGCTGGCCGCCCGGGGCTGGGACGTCACCGGGGTCGACATCTCACCCGTCGCGCTGGATCGCGCGGCGCGGCGGGCCAAGGAGGCAGGCCCGGAGATCGCGGACCGGATCGACTGGCACCAGGTGGACCTGCTGACCTGGCACTCGGCACGCGCCCGCGGCGAGGGCTCCGGCATCGCCGGTGACGGGTACGACCTGGTGTCGGCGCAGTTCATGCACCTGCCCCGGCAGGCACTGCGCTCCCTGCATCGGGCGCTCGCTGCAGCCGTCCGCCCCGGCGGGACACTGTTGATCGTCGGGCACCACCCGTCCGACAGGGACCCGACAGCGCGGCCGCACCCGGCCGAGATGTTCTATACAGCAGACGATGTCGCTGCCGAACTCCTCCCCGAGCAGTGGCGGATCGCCGTCGCCGCTGCCCCCGAGCGGCTGGCGACGTTGCCGGACGGCCGGCAGTCGACGATCCGGGACGCCGTCCTGAAGGCGGTGCGGCGCAGGTAGGTCACCTGTTGACGGGGCCCCGATCCGGTGCGCCGCACCGAGCCGCGGTCCACCGCGGTCGCAACAACCGGCCCCGCCTCACACAACGCCCGCGGAGGTTGCGGCGTAGCAGCAGGCGATGTGCAGTGACCCAACGGGACCGCGCGCCCAGCGGGACAGCGCTGCGCCACGCACGGGAACCGGAAGTAATCGGCAGCACCTTGCCGCACAGCACTCCCCGGAACCCGTCGGCGTATCCTCACCGCGGGATCGACACCGATTCCCGGCACACGCGGGAGCCCCACCAGATGAACAGTTCCGAACTTCTCGTCGACGGCTTCTCCCGGGTGGCGCAGACGGCTCATCGGGTCCTGAAAGGGCTCGACCCAGCGGCTCTGACGGCGCGCATCGACCCGGACACGAACACCATCGCCTGGCTGATCTGGCACCTGACCCGCATCCAGGACGACCATCTGGCCGACGCGTTCGACGCCGAGCAGGTCTGGACCACCGGCGGTTGGGCGGAGCGGTTCGGGCTGCCGTTCGAGGCCACTGCCACCGGCTACGGCCAGGACCGCACCGAGGTGGCCGCGGTGACTGCGGACGCTGACCTGCTGCTCGGCTACCTGGACGCCACCCACGACCGGACCGTCACGCTGCTCGGCCCGGTCGGCGACGCCGATCTCGACCGCGTGGTGGACACCCGCTGGGATCCGCCGGTAACGCTCGGCGTGCGGTTGGTCAGCGTGATCTCTGACGGCCTGCAGCACGCCGGTCAGGCCGCGTTCGTCCGCGGCATCATCGAGCGCGCCTGACCCCGGCCGGCGGCGGTGTTGGCTCGGCCGGTCCCGCCGTTGGCCCCGGCAGACAGGCCGCCCGGCAAACAGGCCGCCCAGCGGGGAAACGCACCATCCGCGCAGCGCGTCACCACGGCCCATCCCCGCAGCCGGCGGCTATGCCTGGTCGAGGTAGGCCCGCCCGCGGGTCGACAGCTCGTAGCCGATCTCCAGACTGTGCGTCAGGCCCAATTCCTTCAGCTTTCGGACATCGATCTTGAACGGCTGGGTCGGCCTGCCCAGCGACGCCGCCAGGTCCGGCGCCCGCACCGCGGGGTGGGAAGCGATCAGCGCCAGGATCTCTCGGGTCCATGGACCGGTCCGCCGGCCTCGGTCCAGCCGGTCGAGTGCGGCGCTGATCGCGCCGACGTCTGCGGCGGACGGCAGGGTGTCGCGCAGCGCGACCCGCTCGTCGGGGCGATCGAAGGTGACGCCGATCCGGTACAGCTGCTCACCGCGGCCGAATTGGTTGACCTTCACCAGCTCGGCCAACGACGCCATTCCCGCTGCCCGGGCGTCGTTCTCGGTCAGCGTGTCCATGCTCGCCGGTTCGACCGAGGTGAATCGCACCACGCCGGCCGGTGTCCGCTGGGTTCCGCCCGGCCGCACCCTCGGTGCGTCCCACCGCCGGAACACCGCGGTGACGGAACCGTCGCGGATCCCGCCGGCAATCGCCTCCGTCAGCAGCATCGCCCCACCCCTCAGCTCATCTCCGGCTCGCCGATCAGCCGCACCGTCACCCGCAACCCGCCGCCCGGCACCGCGACGGCGCCCACCGACCCGCCGTGCGCCGCGACCACCGCCCGGACGATCGACAGCCCGAGCCCGGTGCCGCGATGACCGGTGCGCGCCCGCTGACCCTGCCGGAACGGTTCGAAGAGCTCGGCCAGAGTGTCATCGTCGACCACCGGGCCGGCTGACGCCACCTCGAGAACTCCGGCGCCGCCGACGGTGTCAGTGCTGATCTGCACCCAGCCGGCCGGTATGTTGTGCCGCACCGCGTTTTCCACCAGGTTGCCGACCAACCGTTCCAGCAACGCCGGGTCGCCGCGGACCAGGGCCGGCCGTGCGTCCACCGTCATCGTGAGTGCCCGATCGCCCAGCTCCGCGCGGACGGCACCCAAGGCCGGCCGGATCAGCTCGGCCAGATCCACCGGCTGTTGCACCGACACCCCGCGGGCCTGGGTGCGAGCCAGCAACAGCAGCGACGTCAGCAGCCGGTTGGCCCGATCCGTCGCCTCCAGCACCACGTCCCCCATCCGCCGCAGGTCGGCGACGTCGGCGGCCGGATCGGCCATCGTCACCTCGACCTCGGTGCGGATGACCGCCAGGGGCGTGCGCAGCTCGTGCGACGCGTTCGCCACGAACCGTCGTTCGGCGTCGAACGCCGCCTGCAACCGGCCCAGCATGTCGTCGAAGGTGTCGGCCAGGTCGGCGACCTCGTCCCGCGGGCCGGTCAGCTGGATCCGTTGGTCGAGCGAGGATTCCGACAACGCCCGGGCCGTCCTGGTCAGGGTGGACAGCGGCCGCAGAGTGCGGCCGATCAGCACCCAGGACAGCAGCGCGCCGGCCAGCACCTGCAGCGGGAACGCGATCAGCCCGACGATCAGCACCGTCTCCCGGCCCTGCGCGGCGATCTCGGCGGCCGCCTGGGAGGCATCCATCACCTCGTCGCCGATCTGCACCTGGGTGCCGGCCGGGAACTGCGGCAGCGCGGCCACCACCCGCCCGACCACCAGGTAGGACAGGGCCAGCAGCAGCGCGCCGATCAGTGCCAGCAACGCGGTCGACAGCAGCGTCAACCGCATCCGCAGGCCCTGCCGCACCGGCCGGCGGCCGCCCGGCACCGGGCCGCCGGCGCCCGACCCCGCAGCTGTCATCCTGCAGCCGTCATGCAGTCGCGACCCGGTATCCGGCGCCGACCACCGTGTCGATCAGCGGCGGGTCGCCGAGCTTGCGCCGCAGTGTCATCATCGTCACCCGCACGGTGGTGGTGAACGGGTCGGCGTTCTCGTCCCAGACCCGCTCGAGCAGATCCTCGCTGGACACCACGGACCCGCGGGCGGCGAGCAGCACCTCCAGGACGCCGAACTCCTTGCGGGTCAACTCGATCGGCCGCCCGGCGCGGCTGACGGTGCGCTTGGCCGGGTCGAGTTCCAGGTCGGCCGCCCGGAGTACCGGCGGCGCGGCGGGGGTGGTCCGGCGGCCCAGCGCGCGCACCCTGGCGACCAGTTCGGGGAAGGCGAAGGGCTTGGACAGGTAGTCGTCCGCCCCCAGTGACAGGCCGTCCACCCGGTCGTCGACGCCGGCGGACGCGGTGAGCAGCAGCACCCTGGTGATGTCGTTCGCGGCGACGATCTCGGCGAGCAGGTCGTCACCGTGCATCTCGGGCAGATCCCGGTCCAGCACGACGACGTCATACCGGGTGAAGGTCGACTTCTGGTGACCCTCGAGCCCGTCGTAGGCGACGTCGACGGCCATCCCCTCGGCGCGCAGCCCACGGGCGATCGCGTCGGCCAGCCGCCGCGCGTCCTCCACCACCAGCACCCGCATCGTCGCGCCCTGCCTCAGCCGGCCGGGCCCGGCTCGCGGTCGCCGGTCAACCGGTTCGCCCCTGGCCCGGTGGGATCCGTTGTGGTGCGGGCGATCTCCTCGGTGATGCCGCGGGCGACCGCCTGCGCGGTGAGCCCGAGATCGCCGAGCAACTCCGCCCGCGGACCCGGCTCGAGGAACTGCTGCGGCAGCGCGAGCACCTGCACCGGCAGCCCCGACCCGGCCAGCACGTCGGTCACCGCCGCACCGACCCCGCCGGAGCGGCCACCGTCCTCCACCGTCACCACCAACCGGTGGCGGGCGGCGAGTGCGGCGATCTCGGCGGGCACCGGCAGCGCCCAGCGCGGGTCGACCACCGTCACCCCGATGCCCTGCGCGGCGAGCTTGCCGGCAGCCTCCACTGCGAGGCCGCCGAATGCGCCGACGGCGACCAGCAGCACGTCCTGCTCCTGGCCGGCGGCCGGTTCGGCGAGGATGTCGACACCCGCGGTCGCGCCGGCCGGCACCTGTTCGGGCGCAGCGTGTTCACCGGCCAGCGGGGCCAACCGGAACCGGCGGACGGCGGGCACCGACGCGGGCACCGTGCCCTTGGGAAAGCGCAGCACGGTCGGCCCGTCGGCGACCTCCAGTGCCTCTGCCAGTTCCTCGGCGAGGGTGGCGGCGTCACGGGGGGCGGCAAGGCGCAGGCCCGGCACGATGGCGGCCAGCGACATGTCCCACATGCCGTGATGGCTGGGCCCGTCCTCGCCGGTCACCCCGGCGCGATCGAGGACCACCGTGACGCCCAGCCGGTGCAGCGCGCAGTCCATCAGCAGCTGGTCGAACGCCCGGTTCAGGAACGTCGCGTACAACGCCACCACCGGGTGCAGGCCACCCATCGCCAACCCGGCCGCCGACGTCAGCGCATGCTGCTCGGCGATCCCGACGTCGAACAACCGGTCCGGGAACGCGGTGGCGAACGGCACCAGGCCGGTCGGGCCGGACATCGCTGCCGTGATCGCCACCACGTCCGGCCGCTGCGCCCCGGCCACCACCATCTCCCGCGCGAACACCTGCGTCCAGGTGGTGCCGGCGGCCGCCGTCGGCTTGCCGGTGGTCGGGTCGAAGGCCGACGGGGAGTGCATCTGCTCCGCGTCGTCGCAGACGGCCGGCGGGTAGCCCTGGCCCTTCTGCGTGACGCAGTGCACGAGCACCGGTCTGCGGAAGTCCCGGGCCCTGGTCAGCGCGATGGTCATTTCCTCGATGTCGTGCCCGTCGATCGGCCCGAGGTACTTCAGGCCCAGGTCGGCGAACATGGTCTGCGGGAGCAGCCAGTCCTTGACCGCCGACTTCGCGGCATGCAGCGCCGAGTACAACGGCCGGCCGACCACGGGCGCCCTCGGCAGCGTGTGCTTGACCCGGCCCAGCATCCGTTCGTAGCCCGGCCGCAGCCGCAGCGCGGCCATCCGCTGCGCCATGCCGCCGATGGTCGGGGCGTAGGAGCGGCCGTTGTCGTTGAGCACGATGACCAGCGGCCGGTCGGCAGCGGCGATGTTGTTCAACGCCTCCCAGGCCATCCCACCGGTCAGCGCGCCGTCACCGATGACGGCGACCACCGTGCGGTCGCGCTCCTTGCGCAGCGCGAACGCCTTGGCCAGCCCGTCGGCGTAGGACAACGAGGTGGACGCATGCGAGTTCTCGATCCAGTCGTGCGGCGACTCCCTGCGGCTCGGGTACCCGGACAGGCCGTTCCTGGTGCGCAGCGCATCGAACCGGTCCGCCCGGCCGGTCAGGATCTTGTGCACGTAAGCCTGGTGGCCGGTGTCGAACAGGATCGGGTCTGACGGCGAATCGAAGACCAGATGCAGCGCCATGGTCAGCTCGACGACGCCCAGGTTGGGGCCGAGATGACCGCCGCGCTTGGACGTCTGCTCGACCAGGAACTCGCGGATCTCGCCGGCCATGTCGGCCAGCTCGCCGGCGGACATCGACCTGAGATCGGCCGGTCCGGTGATCCGGCCGAGCGGTGTCGACGGGCCCTGCTGGGTCACACACGCCTCCGCTGGGGTGCGCCGGGCATCGGTGGGCCGGCGACCGCAGGATCAGGGCCTGGAACGGGCCGCGGATCGCACCTGCGGCCCGGTGCGATCCCGCCCTCCGACGTTACCGCCCCGGCGGGCAGCGTGACGTCGGCGCCACTGCAGGATGCCCCGGAAACGGTCACGTTGGCCCGGTGCCGGTAACGTGCCACCGCATGACATCGGCTGCGCGGCCGCCTGCTTCCTTCGCCCGCACCGGCCGGTACCCCACCGTCATCGCGCATCGCGGCGCCTCGGCCCGAGTGCCGGAAAACACACTCCCGGCCTTCCTGGCGGCCTGGGCCGACGGCGCCAGCTGGGTCGAAGCGGACACCCAGCCGACCGCCGACGCCGTGCCGGTGATCCTGCACGACGGCGACCTGGACCGGACCACATCCGGCTCCGGACCGGTCCGCCGGCACACCGCAGCGGACGTCGCGAACCTGCCGATCACCGGTCTGCCGGGCGCCCGGGTACCCGAGCTGGCCGCCCTGCTGGAGCTGCTGACCGGCGACCGTGCCGTGCTGCTGGAGATCAAGGGCGAGCACTCCGCCCGCGAGGTCGCCGGCATTCTCCGGAGCTGCGCGGCGAGCGGCCGGGACGGGCAGGTGTACCTGCAGTCCTTCGACGAGGCCGCACTGCGTCACCTGCGGGCGCAGCAGCCGGGCCGGCCGTTCGGGCTGCTGGTGGAGCGGCTGGACGGCGACCCGGTGCGGCGCTGCCGGGAGCTCGGCGCGGTTGCCTACCACCCGGACTACCGGGCGGTGCTGGCAGACCCCGCCGTCGTGCCGGCGCTGCACGTGGCCGGGATCGCCGTCGCGGTGTGGACCTGCGACGACCCGACCGGCTGGGAACTGCTGACGGCGGCCGGGGTGGACGCCATCATCACCAACACGCCGGCAGACCTGCTCGCCTGGCAGGCGAGCAGGTCCGCGGCCGGCTGACACTGCGCAGCCGAGCCTCAGTCGAGCGGATGGTTCGATCGGATCAGCCGCTGCGGGTCGACCAACTCGGCCACCGCGCGCGGTCGGGCCAGCACGTCGGGGGCGAAGAACCGGTCCGCGGGCACCGGACCGCCGGCGATCGGCAGTCCCGGCGTGGTCAGGACGCGAGATCGTCCCGCGCGACGCGGGAGCGGTGCTGCCGGCAGGCCAGGGTGAAGGCGCAGGTCATCGATTCGGCGGCGGTCAGCACGTCGAGAACCTCGTCCAGCGAGCAGTTCTCGGAAACGTCGACGGTCAGCATCGGCGGGGTGAGGCCGGCGGCCGTGCTGGCGCCGATCAGGTGCAGCCGCTCGACGATGGGGGCGAGTTCCGCCTCCGAGGTGGCCATCACATGCACCGTGGAGTGGCCGCCGCGGCCGACCACGGTGCCACCGACGTAGCCGATGCCGTCATGCCCGACCCGGACGATGTCGCCGCGGCTGATATTGGTGACAAACCATGGCACACCTTTGATCTCGGCGAGATCGTGGGCGGTCAGTACGGCGTCCAGCATTTCCGCCGGGACGGGCGGCCACTGCTCGTCGTCGATCAGCGGGAACAGCACGTCGACAACCCCGCTCGATCCGTCGTGGGCGACATTCCCGGCGCCGGACGGCAGCTCCGGAACCGGGGACGAGGACTGGACAGCGGCGGACACAGACATAAAAACTCCCACGCAAGACGGCCGAGAAGGGCTGAGACGGCGACAGGAGAAGCCGGCCGGCGTGGCCGATACATGATTACTGCTGCTAACAGGTCTGCGAACATCAGCATCGGGAGGAGCGCTCAATCGGGCAGGTACCGCGCCACGCATTCCACATGGTGGGTCTGCGGGAAGGCGTCGAACGCTCGCAGCGTGTCCAGCCGGTAGCCGGCGGCGGCCAGCGCCGCGGTGTCCCGGCCCAGGGCGGCCGGGTCGCAGGCCACGTAGACGATGACGGACGGCCGCCGGGCGGCGATCGCGGCACAGAGCGACGGACCGGCACCGGTCCGCGGCGGGTCCAGTACCACCACGTCGACCGTATCGTCCAGGTCAGCGATGACGTGCTCCACCTTGCCCAGCCGCACCGCGGCCTGCGGGTGCGCGGCAAGGTTCTGCACCGCCAGCTCACCGGCGCGGTCATCGGATTCGACGCAGAGCACGCCGCCGGTCTGGCCCACCGCCTCGCACAGCACCTGCGCAAACAGGCCAACGCCGCCGTAGAGGTCCCACGCGCTGCGACCGGTCAGGTCCAGCCCACCGAGCGCCTCTGCGGCGGCACCGGCCAGCACATCGGCAGCGTCCACGTGCGGCTGCCAGAAGCCGTCAGCGGCGACGGCGAAGTCGCGGCCGGCGGCATGTTCGGTGACGACGGTCGACGGCAGGCCGATCCACGTCGCGGTGGTCCGACCGTCCGCCGATCGGCACAGGGCTACCTCGGGCATCGATCCAGCTGACCGGTTCGATCCCCGGCCGCCCGCGGGCCGGTGGTCCGCTCCCCTGGTGCGCCGGCCCCGGACCGGGCCGCGGATTCCGCTCGGCACATCGACGGCGCCGGCCAGCGCGGTCAGTTCCGGCACCGCGATCAGGCACGGCTCAGTGGAGTTTACCCCCTCGACGCGGTGTGAGCGCACCCCCCGCGGCCCGATCCGACCCTCCGGGTCGAGCGCCCAGCGGACCCGGCTGCGCCAGCCGAACCCGTTGCCCGGCAAGGGTTCCACCTCGACCCGACGCTCCAGGCCGGCCAGCCGCAGCAGCTGCTCGGCGATCACCGCAGCCTTCAAGTCACGCTGCAGGCCGGCATCGGCGTGTTGGAAGTCGCAGCCGCCGCAGCCACCAGGATGAAAATGCGAGCACGGTGCGTCGACCCGGCGCGGATCGGCGCGCAGCATGCTGATCACCTCGCCGCGGCAGAACGACCCGCGCTTGGCCTCGGTGATCCGCACCACGGCGCGTTCGCCCGGAAGGGCCAGCCGGACGAAGATCACCCGGCCGTCGAACCGGGCGACGCAGTGCCCACCGTGCGCGACCGGGCCGATGTCGACCTCGATCTCCACGCCCGGCGCCAGGTCGTCACCGGACCGGACCGCACCGGACCGGACCGCGCCCGTGGCAGCGACGCTCACGGGCCGATCGGCCGGGGCATCGAGATGTTCGTCCTGGTTGGTCATTCCTCGTCCGGCCGTCCGCGGTTCCAGCCGTCATCGGGCCCGCCGCCGCTGCCGTCGGACGGGATCATCGAGCCGGGCATCCGGCCGCGGATCGACGGGGTTCGTTCCGCGCGTTGCCGAATCCGTTCCTCCAGGGCGTCGGAGGAGGACAGCTGCCACGGCACGGAGGTCACCATCACCCCCGGCGTGAACAGCAGCCGGGTCTTGAGCCGCAGCGCGGACTGGTTGTGCAAGAGATGTTCCCACCAGTGCCCGACGACGTATTCGGGGATGAACACCGTGACGATGTCCCGCGGCCGGTCCTTGCGGGTCCGCCGCACGTAGTCCAGCACCGGCTTGGTGATCTCCCGGAAGGGCGAGTCGATCACCTTCAGCGCGACCGGGATCTGCCGGTCCTCCCACTCCCGCGCGAGGTCCGCGGTGTCGTCCGGGTCGACGTTGACGGTCACCGCCTCGAGCGAATCGGGGCGGGTGGCGCGGGCGAAGGCGAGCGCCCGCATGGTCGGCAGATGCAGCTTGGACACCAGCACGATCGAGTGCACCCGGCTGGGCAGCACCATGTCGTCCTCGTCGGCGGCGATCTCCCTGGAGACGCGGTCGTAGTGCTTGCGGATGGCTTTCATGGTGAAGAAGATGACGGCCATCGCCAGGATGGCGATCCAGGCGCCGGCCAGGAACTTGGTGATCAGCACGATCACCAGAACGACCGCGGTGAAGCAGAAACCGACGGCGTTGATGGTCTGGCTGCGGCGCATCCGGCGGCGCGCGCCGGCGTCGTTCTCACTGCGCAGCAACCTGTTCCAGTGCCGGATCATGCCCAACTGGGAGAACGTGAAGGAGACGAACACCCCCACGATGTAGAGCTGGATCAGGGCGTTGACCTGGGCCTGGAAGGCGACCACCAGGATCACCGCGACGACGGCCAGGAAGACGATGCCGTTGGAGAACGCCAGCCGGTCGCCGCGGGTGTGCAACTGCCGGGGCAGGAAGCGGTCCTGGGCGAGAATCGAGCCGAGCACCGGGAAGCCGTTGAACGCGGTGTTGCAGGCCAATACCAGGATCAGGCCGGTGACGAACGACACAACGTAGAAGGCGAGCGGGAAGCCGGAGAAGACCGTCTCGGCGATCTGCGCGATCAGCGTCTTCTGGTAGTAGCCCTCCGGCGCGCCCAACAGCTGTACTGATGGGTCCTCGGCGTACTGGACGCCGGTGTAGATGGTCAGCGCGACCAGGCCGAGCATCATCGACACCGACAGCGCTGCCATCAGCCCGAGGGTGGTGGCGGCGTTCTTCGACTTGGGCTTCTTGAAGGCGGGGACCCCGTTGGAGATGGCCTCGACTCCGGTCAGGGCGGCCGAACCCGACGAGAAGCTCTTCAGCAGCAGGAAGACCAGCGCGAACCCGGCCAGCGAGGATTCGGCCTGCAGATGGAAGCTCGCGCTCTGCGCCTGCACGTCGGCACCGATCGCGAACTCGACGATTCCGGTGATGATCATCGCGAAGATCGAGATGATGAACGCGTACACCGGGATGGCGAACGCCGACCCGGACTCCCTGATGCCGCGCAGGTTCGCGGCGCAGACCAGGACGATGATGCCGACGGAGAACCAGACCGGATGGTCGCCGACCACCTGGATCGCCGACCCGATGTTGGCCACCCCGGCGGCGGTGGACACGGCAACGGTCAGGATGTAGTCCACCAGCAGCGCGCTGGCGACCAGCAGGCCGTAGGTCGGCCCCAGATTCTTGGTGACGACCTCATAGTCGCCGCCGCCGCTGGGATAGGCGTGCACGTTCTGCCGGTAGGACAGCACGACGACGACCATCACGAGTGCGACCAGGCCCGCGATCCACGGCGCGTAGACATAGGCGGCCAGGCCGGCCACCGACAGGGTGGCGAAGATCTCCCCGGGCGCGTATGCGACGCTGGACAACGCGTCGGAGGCGAACACCGGCAGGGCGATGCGTTTGGGCAGCAGGGTGTGCGCAAGCCGGTCACTGCGGAACGGCCGGCCGACCAGTAAACGCTTGGTCGCCGTGGTCAGTTTGGACACAGATCGGGAGCCTACGGTCCGTAGATCACAACACACACCCCGGCGCTCCGCGGGCCCGTGCCCGGCGAGCCTCCTGCGCGCCCGGGTGCCGGGCACAGGTTGTAGGTTTCACCTCAGTGGTGACGCGACCGCGTCAGCCGTGACCACACAGTTCCGGGGAGTCGGATCCACCGGCGAAGGGGCACCTGAAGTGCACATCGTGATCATGGGTTGCGGCCGCGTCGGCTCCTCGCTGGCCCGCCAGCTGGGTCGCGCGGGGCATTCGTTGGCCGTCATCGACCGTGATCCCTCGGCCTTCCGGCGGCTCGGGGCCGACTTCCACGGCCAGCAGGTCACCGGCATGGGCTTCGATCGGGACGTGCTGCTGGAGGCGAGAATCATGGAGGCGCACGCCTTCGCCGCGGTGTCCTCGGGTGACAACTCGAACATCATCGCCGCCCGGGTGGCCCGCGAGCAGTTCAATGTGGAGATCGTCGTCGCCCGGATCTATGACGCCAAGCGCGCCCAGGTCTACGAGCGACTGGGCATCCCGACTGTTGCCACCGTGCCGTGGACGACCGACCGGCTGATGCGGGCGATCATCCCGGAGGGCCTGATCAGCGAGTGGCGGGACCCGTCCGGCACAGTGACGATCGTCAACCTGCCCTATCACCGGCACTGGATAGGTCGACCGCTGGCCGAGTTGGAGGCCGGCGTGGGGATCCACACCGCGTTCGTTGTCCGGTTCGGGCGTGGGCTGCTGCCGTCCGGTGAAACCGTTGTGCAGGAAGGTGACCTGATCTACGCGTCGGTGCTGTCCAAGGACATCCACGACGTGGCCGACAAGGCCGCCATCTCCCCGGTGGACGGTCTCTGATGCGAATCGCGATTGCCGGGGCCGGGTCGGTCGGTCGGTCGATCGCCCGTGGGTCAACCGGCGCCGCCCGGGGGGAGGCCCACTGATGCGGATCGCCATCGCGGGAGCCGGCTCGGTCGGTCGGTCGATCGCCGGTGAACTCGTTGAAAATGGCCACCAGGTCATGCTGATCGACCGGGACCCGGAGGCGATCAAGCCGGGGCGGATCGAGGCGGCCGAGTGGGTCCTGGCCGATGCCTGCGAGGTGGCGCTGCTGGAGGACGCCGGACTGCAGACCTGTGACGTGGTGATCGCCTGCACCGGCGACGACAAGGTCAACCTGGTGGTCTCGCTGCTGGCCAAGACCGAGTTCGCTGTCGGGCGGGTGGTCGGCCGGGTCAACGACCCGCGCAACGAGTGGCTGTTCACCGACGCCTGGGGCGTGGACGTCGCGGTGTCGACCCCACGGATCCTCGCCGCGCTGGTCGAGGAAGCGGTGACGGTCGGCGACCTGGTGCGACTGTTCACGCTGCGGCAGGGTCAGGTCAACCTGGTCGAGGTCACCCTGCCGCCGGGTACCAGCATCGCCGGCCGGCCGGTGCGCGACCTGCAGCTGCCCAGGGACGCCGCGCTGGTCACCATCCTGCGGGGCGGCCGGGTGATCGTGCCGCAACCCGACGAGCCGTTGGAACCCGGTGACGAGCTGCTGTTCGTGGCGTCCACCGAGGTCGAGGATCAGGTGCGCGAAGCGCTCCGCTGAACCGTCAGCCAAGCGCGAAGCGCTCCGCTGAACCGTCAGCCAGGTTCTTCCGGGAGGAAACCAGTCGGCAACCGCGGGTCAGTTCTTGCCCGAGCCCCCGCGGGTCCAGCCGGCCGGCATCGTCACCGCGCCCTTACCGGCGACGATCCACACCGAGATCGCGATGGCCAGGATGAACGCCGGGTAGCCCATCAGGAGCCGGACGGCCGCCAGCCAGCCGACCTGGTCGGTGTCGTAGAGATAGTTCTGCACCAGGTACCGGGCGGCGAACACCAGCACCCAGACGAACGTCGCCCGGTCGTACCGGCGGACCAGTCCGCGATCGGAACGCCACGCGGTGCCGCGGCCGTTGATGGCCTCCCAGATGACGCCCACCAACGGCCAGCGCACCACGATCGACAGCAACAGCGCGCCGCCGTACAGCAGGTAGCTCCAGATGCCGAGCAGGAAATAGCCCTTGGCGGAGTCGGTCCGGTACGCGATGTAGGCAGCGATACCGACCCCGAACACCCCGGCGATCGCCTGGGTCACCGGGCGCCTGCGGGCGATGCGCATCGCAGCGATCACGACAGCGGCGCCGAGCGCGGCGCCGATCCCCCAACCGAGGCCGCCGATGGTGTTGGCGACGATGAACACCACGACCGGCAGGCCCGAATCGACCATGCCCATCGGGCCACCCATCTGTTGCCACATGGTGGGCGTGGCCTCGCCCGCGGGCTCGTCAACCCCCGCCGGCTCGGCGGCAGCGGTGTGCTCGACGTCCGTCGAGCGCAACTCGCCGGCAGGACGGTCGGGCGGCTGGTCCGGGATCAGACCGGCCAGGTCGAGGCGGTCGATCAGCTCATCGGGTTGCGGACCGGGAGCGGCGTCGGTGCGACCGCCACCATCACGCGGCGAGCCGGAGTGCTGATCGCTCACGCGTGGGCCGGCATCAGGTCGTAGTCGGGGTTGTAGATCACCTTCTGGCCATCCCGAATGGCCACCCGGCCGCGCACCTTGACGGTGCGTCCCGGTTCGATGCCGGGGATCGACCGCCGGCCGAGCCAGATCAGCTGGACCCCCTCGGTGCCGTCGTACAGTTCGGCGACCAGCGTGGCAAGCGAGTCGGTGGGCCGTAGATCCACGTACCGCAGTCGGCCCTGCAGCGTCACCTTGTCGCCCTGACAACAGATCTGCGCCCGCATGGCGCCGGAGGCGTCGACCTCACCGCTCAGCCGGTCGGCGTCAACCTCGTCGTCATCACGGCTGAGCTTCTTCAACCAGCCGGAGAATTTTCCGCCCATCACAGACCTACTTCCGCCACAGCTCGGCACGCCCCGCGGCCGATCGCCGCAGATCTCCGCCTTCGAGGGTAGACCTCAGCGCCGGGCCAACACGGCCGCGATGTCGGGCGGCCGGTAACTGGGACCCTTGAGTACCTTTCCGTCGGCGCGCCGGACCGGTTGACCGTCGGCGCCCAGTTTCGTCATGTTCGAGGCATGCACCTCGTTCAGGACGGCGTCCAGGTCGATCCCGTAGACGTGCGCGGTCCCGTAGGCGACGTACACGATGTCCGCGAGCGCGTCTGCCACGCCGACCAGATCACCGGCCCGCGCGGCGGCGGCGAGCTCGCCCACTTCCTCCTCGATCAACGCCTGCCGCAGTTCCACCTGCTCGACGCCCACCGCGGCGGTGGGCGCATCCCGTAGCGGCAGCCCGTAGGCGCGGTGGAACTCGCCCACCTGTCCGCCGGCGCGGCTCAGCGCCGCCCGGCCGCCCGATGTGACATCGGCCACGATCTGCCGAGCGTCCGACTCCACCGCCGCGGACGGCCCGGTTTCTGTGCCGTTGGACACAGCTGCCCCCACTGCCGGGGCGTCGGCCGTCGTCCGCACACCCGGGTCAACACTCTCAGGCACAGTCCACGCAGACCAGCCGGCCCCCGCTGTCGGAGGACAACCTGCTGCGGTGCTGCACCAGGAAACACACCGAGCAGGTGAATTCGTCGGCCTGCTTGGGGATCACCTTCACGGTCAGTTCTTCGCCGGACAGGTCGGCGCCCGGAAGTTCGAAACTCTCGGCGGTGTCGCCCTCGTCGATATCGACAACCGCCGACTGAGCCTCGTTCCGACGCGCCTTCAGTTCCTCGAGGGAATCCTCGGACGGTTCGTCGGACTCGTTACGGCGGGGTGCGTCGTAATCGGTAGCCATTGTTTTTCCTCACTTCGAGTGTGTCCACTCGTCGTCGTCTGCATCGTCTGGTTCGCCAGACCTTCGCGGTACCGCTGTGGTGCTCCGGACGTAACGCCGTCAACCCCCGTTTTGTGCCCGCGGTGTCGGCGGAGCACAACTGCTGGAACAGCCGCCGGACCAGGACGCTCCGGGACGCCGTGAACCCCCACCCGGCCGGTGATCGGCCCGGCTCCATCATGAGTTCGGCGCGCGCAGAGTAGCCGACGCGGGCCCCGGTCCGGAACCGGGGTCGCCCCCACCGGGGCGCGCGGCCCGGGAGCACGCCCGGTCGGTGGTTGCCGACTCCCGGTGGCCGGCTACCAGGCGCCTGAACGGCCGGTCGCGGCGTCCCGGGCCAGAGCGGATCAGGACAGGCAGGGTCCCGGACGGCGTGCCTTTACCCTGGTCGCACGTCACGGCGGCCATGATGTCGGCGGGTCGGCCCGTGGGCGCGTGCGGTCACGATCCGCCGCGCCATCCGCCATCATCAATCAGCACACCCACGAAGCACACCCACCAAGCATGCCCACCATCAGCCCTGCCACGACCTGCACAGGCACGACCGGTCATCCACACAGGAGGTTGCTCAGCGGTGAGTCCCGACTCCGCTTCGGATCGCTATCGACGGCGTCGGTACTGGCCCGCTCTGACGGTGATCGCCGTTCTTTTCGTGGGAGCGATCATCGTCTGGTTCCCGAGCCTGCGTCCCAATCCGGAGAACAGCTCGGCGTGCAACGTTCCGGGCCCGCCGCCCGCGACCACGGCGCCCACCACCCGCAGCGCCGCCTCCGGCGCCGTGACGGACCCGTCCGCGGCGACGCCCGGCACGGATCAGACCGCGGCCACCGATCAGACGGCACCGCCGGCCAGTACCGCAGCGACCTCGCCGACGCCGCAGGTGGTCACCTCGTTGGGGGCCTACGCCGACCACGAGAGCCTGGCCGCGGTCCGGCCGGCCAACCCGTCGACCGTCCCACTGCGGGTCTTCAACGCCAGTTCGGTGCGCGGGCAGGCGAAAGCGGTTACCGACGAGCTGCGCTCCGCCGGCTTCGAGTCGATCCAGGACAGCTCGAACGACCCGCTGTACCCGGCCGCCGATCTGCGCTGCGTCGCGCAGATCCGGTTCGGCGCGGCCGGGGCCCCCGCCGCCCGCACCGTGCTGCTGGTCGCTCCCTGCGCCCAACTGGTGGTCGACTCCCGGGTGGACGATTCCGTCGACCTCGCGCTCGGCGGCCGCTACATCTACGACTCGGTCAGCCAGGAGGTGCGCGACCAGCTCAAGGCGATCCAGGACGCGGCCACCCCGCCCGCCGTCATCGAGGGACAGACGGCGGCCGCGAAGCCGCTGCCGCCCATCCCGCCGCTGCCGTCGGCGACCTGCGCGACCTGATCAGCACGGCCGGTCATTGCCGATGGGAGCGACCCTGCACAGGTGGTGATCGGGTCGCCGAACCGCTCCCTGGTTCGTTCGTGGTGACCGCCGCGCCGACCCGGCCGGCGGTCAGTACGATTTCCAGACCCCTGCCGTCCAATCGAACCAGGGCGGGGAAGACACAGGCGGGGAAGACAACGGCGAGGAGCGCGGCGTGGCGACCATGCAGCCCGAGAAGGCATTCGGCATCGACATCGGCGGAACGGGGATCAAGGGCGGCGTCGTCGACCTGCGGGGCGGCGTGCTGATCGGCGAACGCTTCCGGCTGGACACCCCGCAGCCGTCCTCGACCGAGGCGGTGGCCACGACCGCCGGCAAGGTGGCGAGCAACTTCGACTACGCGGGTCCTTTCGGGGTGGCCTTCCCGGGTGTGGTGCTGGGCGGCGTGGTGAAGACCGCGGCGAACGTCGACAAGGGCTGGATCGACACCTCGCTGCAACACGCGATGGAGCCCGAGCTGCCCGGGCCGGTCACCGTGCTGAACGACGCCGACGCCGCCGGCCTGGCCGAGGCCCGGTACGGGGCGGGCCGCGGCCGCCGCGGGCTGGTCATCGTTGTCACCTTCGGTACCGGCATCGGGATCGCGCTGATCAACGACGGCAAGCTCGTCCCGAACGCGGAACTCGGTCACATCGAGATCGACGGTTTCGACGCGGAGAGCCGGGCGGCGGCCTCGGCCCGCGAACGGGACGGTCTGAGCTGGGAGCAATGGGCCAAGCGGGCGTCGAAGTACATGCGCACCATCGAGAACCTGCTGTGGCCGGAGCTCTTCATCCTCGGTGGTGGCATCTCCAAGAAGCCCGAGAAGTGGGTCCCGCTGCTGAAGAACCGAACCCCACTGGTGGTCGCGCAGCTGATCAACAACGCGGGCATCGTCGGTGCCGCGTTGGCGGCCAGCGAGGCCTCGGAGGACGAGTCGGCCGCGGAGACGACGCAGACCCTGGTGCTGGACTGACGGCGGGCGGCCGGGCCACCCGTGGAGACCGGCCGGACCCGGGTTCGCCGGGGGACGCGATTGCCGATCGGCGCGGATGTGGGGATGTGCGGATGGAGATGGCGCGGCAGCGGCCTTTTCGAGTGCGCAGCAATGTTCCCCGGCGCGATCCGGTCGTCGCCGCGAGGTCACGCCGTTACACTGACGGAGTCGCTTTCCGGCAGGACCACGGTTCTCGAGTTCGGATCCACCGCGTTGGACAGCTACGGCTGTTCCTTGGCGTGGTCGGATACGGACTGCCAGTCCAGGCGGCTCGTTGACGCGAAAGGGCATCAGTGGCAGGCGCAGCAACCTCTCCCAGTTCGACCAGAACCCGACGGGCAAACCCCGCAGCGGGTCCCGTGAATGACCCGACCACCGCCCCGACGGCCGCCCCGACAGCCGCCCCGGTAGCGGCGGACGCTGTCGATGACGTCGTCATCCCCGACGAAGAACTGCTCGTCACGGGCGATGAGGTTGAGCTGATCGACGTCGAGATTGTCGTCGAGACCGACGGCGCCGCCGCGGAGGTGATCGTCGTCGGGACCATCGAGGTCGACGACGACGAGGAAGAGGACGAGGAGAACACCCCCGTCACGGCCGCCATTCCCGGCGCCGCCCCCACCGCCACCCCGGCCGCGGAGTCCGAGGAGTTCACCTGGGACGACGAAGAGGAATCCGAAGCCCTCAAGCAGGCCCGCAAGGACGCTGAGCTCACCGCGTCCGCAGACTCGGTGCGCGCGTACCTCAAGCAGATCGGCAAGGTCGCTCTGCTCAACGCCGAGGAGGAGGTCGACCTCGCCAAGCGGATCGAGGCCGGGCTGTACTCCTCCGAGCGAATGCGGCAGAGCGAGGAAGCCGGCGAGCGGCTGACCAACCAGATGCGCCGTGACCTGCGGTGGATCAAGCGGGACGGCGAGCGGGCGAAGAACCACCTGCTCGAGGCGAACCTGCGGCTCGTGGTGTCGTTGGCCAAGCGCTACACCGGCCGTGGCATGGCGTTCCTCGACCTGATCCAGGAGGGCAACCTCGGGTTGATCCGGGCGGTCGAGAAGTTCGACTACACCAAGGGTTACAAGTTCTCCACCTACGCGACGTGGTGGATCCGGCAGGCCATCACCAGGGCGATGGCCGACCAGGCCCGCACCATCCGCATTCCCGTGCACATGGTCGAGGTGATCAACAAGCTCGGCCGAATCCAGCGTGAACTGCTGCAGGACCTCGGCCGTGAGCCGACGCCCGAAGAGCTCGCCAAGGAAATGGACATCACCCCGGACAAGGTGCTGGAGATCCAGCAGTACGCCCGGGAGCCCATCTCGCTCGACCAGACCATCGGTGACGAGGGCGATTCCCAGCTCGGCGACTTCATCGAGGATTCCGAGGCTGTGGTCGCGGTCGACGCGGTGTCGTTCACCCTGCTGCAGGACCAGCTGCAGGCGGTGCTGCAGACACTGTCCGAGCGGGAGGCCGGCGTGGTCCGGCTGCGCTTCGGGCTGACCGACGGCCAGCCGCGCACGCTGGACGAGATCGGCCAGGTCTACGGCGTGACCCGGGAACGGATCCGGCAGATCGAGTCCAAGACGATGTCCAAACTCCGTCACCCGTCGCGGTCCCAGGTGTTGCGCGACTACCTGGAGTAGGCCGCCCGCGGTCGGCTCTTTACCCGGTCACGCCGGTCGCGCGGTCGGCAGGTGCGCCGACCACGGTCCGGTCCGCTCGGCGGCAGGCCACTCCGATGCCCGCGGTCCGACACAGGGGTAGCAGCCTTGGTTTCAGCCTGCCGGCCCCCTGGCCGGCCGGTCCCGGTCCCGCAACCGGAACGTCCAGCTTGCCGGTTCGAAGGCCACCGCGGGGGTGTCGAACGCCGCGCCGATGGCGCCGCCGGCCGCGAGTTCGCCGACCGGCGCGCTCGTCACCAACGAGCCGGGACCGATCAGCCAGCCGTCCTGACCCATCCGCACCGCGGCCTCCACGTCGTGCGTGGACGCGACGACCGCAATGCCCCTGACGGCGGCGATCCGGCGCAGCAGGGCGAGCAGTTCGATCCGGGCCGGTGCGTCGAGAAATGCGCTCGGCTCGTCGAGCAGCAGCAGCGCCGGTTCCTGGGCCAACGCCCTGGCGATCATGATCCGTTGCCGCTGGCCGTCCGACATCCGGGTCAGCTGCACGTCGCCCAGTTCCTCGGCGTGCACCGCGGCCATCGCCTCGGCGATGACCGCACGGTCGATCGCCGTCAGGTTGCCCGCACTGGTGCGGTGCGGATAGCGGCCCAACCGGACGACGTCCGCGCCGCGCAGCAGGCCGGGGTCAAAACGCTCGGTGAGCACCACGGCCACCTGGGCGGCCCGCCGGCGGGGGTCGATGCGGGTGAGCTGTTCACCGGCCAGGAACACCTCACCGGCCAGCAACCGCTGCAGCCCGGCCACCGATCGCAGCAGCGTGGACTTCCCAGAACCGTTGGGGCCCAACAACACCGTCACCCTGCCGGCCACTGCGCGCAGCGACACGTCGTGGAGTACCACGGTCGGTGGCCGGCGCCAGCCCGGCCCGGCATACCCCACGCTGACCCGGTCCAGGACGAGATCGCCGATCGGCCCGCTCATGCCGCACCAGCGGCCAGCGTGCGGCTGCGGAGCAGCGCCGCCACCACCACCGGGGCGCCGATGACCGCCGTCACGACGTTCAGCGGCAGCACCCCCTCGGAGCCGGGCAGCAGCGCGATGACGGCGCACACCTGACAGACGACGGCCCCCATCAACACCGAGGCCGGCAGCAGCAGCCGGTGGTCGGCGCGGCCCAGCGCCAACCGGGCCAGGTGCGGGACGGCGATGCCGAGGAAGGCGACCGGACCGCAGAAGGCGGTCACCGCGCCGGCGATCAGCGCCGTGGCGATGATGGTGACCGTGCGCAAACGACGCACCGCCACGCCCATCGAGGCCGCGTAGGTCTCCCCCAGCAGCAGCACGTTGAGCGACGGCGACAGCACCGCGGCCAGCCCGATGCCGATCAGCACCGGGATTCCCAGGAACCAGAGGTCGGACCTGGTGGTGCCGTTCACCGAGCCAAGGCCCCAGAGCACGAACTTCTGGATCCGAGCCGGATCGGCGTAGGCCAGCAGCAGCGAGATCACCGCGCCCACCGCCGACCCGATCATCACCCCGATGATCAACAACGCCACGACGGAGCGCACCCACCGGCCCAGCGCCAACACCAGCAACAGCACCGCGAAGGCACCGAGCGCCGCGGCGACGACCGTCCGCAGCCGGCCGCTGACCCCGATCGTGGTGACGAACGCCCCGGCCGCCGTACCGGTGCCGAGCACGGACAGCGCCACCCCGAGTCCGGCGCCGGAGGAGACGCCGAGGATGTACGGGTCGGCCAGCGGATTGGCGAACAGGGTCTGCATCAGCAGGCCGGCCACCGCCAGGCCGGCGCCGGCGATGATCGCGGTGATCACTCTGGGCATCCTGACCTCCGCCAGCAACACGGTGGTCGTCCGGTCCCCGGTATCGCCGGTGAACAGGTAGCGCACCGTCGCCGACGGTGGGATGGAGACCGATCCGATGCCGAACGCGAGCACGGCCGTCACCAGGGTCAGCAGCGCCAACGCCGCCAACACCAGGGCCGGCCGTGATCGCACCGTCAGGAGAGCTTCAGGTAGAAGGCGAAGTCGTGACCGGGCAGTTGGTCCGGGTGCAGGATCGCCACCAGGTCGCCCAGGATCAGGTCGGGTCGCACCACCCCGAGCTCGTAGTAGTTGTTGCCACCCTCGGCCGTGACGTCCTTCGCTGCGTTCCACACGTTGCCGGACTGGAACGCCGCGAACTCGGCGAACCTCGGTTCCTCGGTCAACGCCTCGGCCTTGGTCGTCCAGGTGGTGCTGGCCAGCCAGGCGGGTGCCGGACCGGAATTGCCGAACACCGTTTCGACGTCCGTGCTCACCGACCCGGTGCTGGGATCACTCGCCCAGGCGGTGGTGCCGCCCGCATCGGCGATCAGCCGCGAGTTGAAGGACTGCCCACCGGGCACGAACCAGGTGCCCTGGTACGGCTGGCCGGGCACCACCTGCACCGGAGGCACGCCCGTGAGCTTGGCGGACAGCGCCGTGTAGTCGGTGCTGACCTGGTTGAAGAACGCCGTGGCCGCGGCCTCGGTGCCGGTGAGCGCGGCGAAGTATTTCACCCACTCCGCCCGGCCCAGCGGGTCGCTCTCCAGCCATTCGGCGTTCGCCAGCACCGGGATGCCGGCCGCCTCGATCACCGCGTAGGCCGGGTCGTCGGTGCCGGCGGTGATCACCACCGAGGGCTTGCCGGCGACGACGGCCTCCGCGTCCACGGTGCCGGCCGCGGAGTATTCGACGACGTCCGGCTGCGCTACCCGGTCCAGCACCTCCTTCTCCGAGATGAACGCCTTGCTGCCCACCCCGGTGAGCCGGTCCAGTTGGCCGAGGGCCACCAGGCTACCCAGGTGGGAGGTCGACCCCGAGTACAGCGAGGTGACCGGAGTGGTGACGACCGTCGCGCCGGCCAACTCGCCGGTCAGCGTCGGAGTCGGCGCGCCGCAGCGAACCAGGACGTAGGACACCGGCGACCCGCCCTGGGTCGGCTGCAGCACGGTGAGAACCTGGTAGGAGTTCTTGTACTCGATGGAGAAGTTCGTGGCGTGGGTGATCTCCGACTTCGCCGCAAAGTAGTCGACGGTCGGGTCGAAATTCCTGATGCAGCCCTTCGCGTCCAGCTGGGCGGCCGTCGACGGGGTCGCCGCCGCGCCGGCTGCCTGGCTGGTCGCCGCAGTGGAGCTGATGGATCCGGCGGTGCTGGTGCTGCTGCAGCCGGCGAGCAGCGCAGCGGCGGCCAGCGCCGCGACGAGCCCGGCGCGGCGCCTGTTGCGGGGACTGTTGGAGGTGCCGGGACCTGGTGGGTCGGCGGGGCGTTGACGAGGCACGAAGGCTCCTGGACGGCCGGGCGGTGGCGGGTTCGGAGCCAGCGGCACGGACCGTCGGACGGTCCGATCGCGCGCGACCGTCCCTCGCGGTCCCGAACGACGCGGACCGGTGGTCCGCGTAGCGATGGCAGGTCTTCGGACTCCCGGACGTTCCACCTCGGCCGACGAGCGACCGTGCGGGTTCCTACTGGCCATCGCTTCCCGGACGGTGTTGTCCAGTGCTGTACCCCGCGGATGCGGGGTGATGGCGGTCGTTTCCGGTTACCGCTGCGGGGCAGCCCCGGACTCTCACCGGGTTCCCTGTTGTCCCACGGGCACGCGCCACGAGTCGCCGGGCGGCGCTCTCGGGCGGATTCTGCGGACCATCAGCCGCGAGCAGGTTACTCCAGCGGTGCGCCGCCGTTGCGCACGAGCCACGACAGTCCAGTGGTGGACGGCCCGGTCAGGTCCAGGTCAGCAACATGGTGCTCGCCGGAATGGCCAGCAGCAGCAGCGATGCAAGGTAGACCGCCGCTGTCTGCAGGGCGGGCAGCGGCCGCGGATCGAGCAGCCGGCGAACCCGGTCGGCCACCGCGGTGCCGGCGATGGCCGGCAATTCCGCAGGCTGAGCAGGCAACCGGTGCGCGGCGGGATCGGACAAGGCCACCTTCGCCAGCGCGGAAGCCAATGCGCCCGTTGATGTTCGGCCCGCTGCAACGTCATCGGCCAGCATTTCGGTCAACTCGGCCACCGAGCTGCCCGCGCTCCGCACCCCCGGCACCCGGCCCAGGGCCGCCGCCCAGGCCTGGAACGGCAGCACCAGCAGGTCGTGCCGAGCCCGCAGATGCGCACGCTCGTGCTCGACGACCGCGGACAGCTCCGCCGGGGAAAGCAGCTCCACCAGGCCGGCCGAGAGCACCACCCGGGAATGCCAACCCGGCAACGTGTAGGCGACCACGGCGCGATGGTCGAGAATCCGCACATCCGGCGCAAACCCTGATCGACGCGGGTCACCGGGCCGGTCCGCCGGCCGGGTCAACAGGTCGAGCACCTGCCGGTGCGCACGGCGCCGGCGCAGGGTGTGCACCGCGGTCCTGCCCAGCACGGTCAACAGCACCGCGGTGATGGCGGCGGCCGCGAGGCCGCAGACCCATCGCCAGATCGGCTCCCGAAGGGTGCCGCTGAAGGCGTCGGCGAACCAGGCCCAGGCAGCGCCGAACAGCGAGCTGCCCAGCGGTTGCACCGCGAGCAGCACGAGGCCGGCGACCACCGAGAAGCCGGCCGCCAGGCACACTGCCTGCCACAGCACCAGGGCCGCTCGCGGCGCCCGCCGGGTCCAGGTGGCCCTGGCCAGCGCGAAGCTGATCGGCGCCGTCAACAGCAGACCGACGATGACGAGGATCACCGCGAACAACCACACCGGGATCGTCACCGGCCCGCGGGCGATCACCGCTACCGGCCGTCCAGCGCCCGCCGCAGTGCCTCGGCATCCTCCGCGGAGACCCCGCCGACGAATCGGGTCAGCGCAGCGTCCCGATCGGACGCCGTGTCGAGCACCTGCCGCATGAGCGCCGCGGTGTGCTCCTCCCGGCTGGCGACGGCCTCGTAGGAGTGCGCGCGGCCGTCCCGGGACCGACGGACCAGACCCTTGGCCTCGAGCCTGGCCAGCACGGTCAGCACCGTCGTGACAGCGAGCTCCCGGCCGGGAAGACCGTCCGCCACAGCCCGCGCGGTCAACGGGGTTCCGGCGTCCCAGAGCACCTCGATGACGGCTCGTTCCAACTCACCACGACCGACCATTCACGCTCCTCGCGAGCATCGGTGTTCCATCCGGCGCATTCTACGTGTAGTAGAAGGCGTTCGCCAAGAGTCCGACCGTGCAGCTCATGCTGACCGTCGACGGCCACCCTGCGCACCTGGCCGCTGACCGGGTGGGCAACCGTGCCCCGGGGGTGCCGGGGCTTGCCGGGGTTGGCCGGCGGCGGTCAGCGCCGGCGCGGTGTAGCAGCCTCCGGCGCCGGTGCGCCGTCCCCCGTCCCGGGTCCCGGCGAACTCCGGGAGGCCGGCCCCAGCGGGTCGGTGATCCGTCCCCGATCCAGCTGGACCACGACATCCCCGTGGGCGGCGTCGTCGGGCCGGTGGGTGACCAGGACGACGCAGCGGTCGCCGGGCGGCCGCAGGATGAGGCCGGTGACGGCGTCGGCGGTGGCCTCATCCAGGTGCGCTGCCGGCTCGTCGGCCAGTAGCACCGGTCGGCCCGCCAGCATCGCCCTGGCCAGCGCCACCCGCTGCCGTTCGCCGCCGGAGACCGCCTGACCGTGTTCACCAACCCGGGTGTTCAGGCCGTCCGGAAGTCCGTCGAGCCAGGTCCCGGCGCCGGCCGACCGGAGCGCGTCCGCGACCTGCTCATCACCGGCCTCCGGCCGGGCCAGCCGGATGTTCTCGGCCAACGACGAATCGAACAGATGGGCGCGCTGATCGCACCAGGCGAACACCGTGCGTACCTGGTCCGGATCGCACCGCGCGACATCGACGCCGTCGATGGTGATGGTGCCGGCCGTGGGAGTGAGAAAGCCGAGCAGGACGGCCAGCAGGGTCGACTTGCCGGAACCGGACTCGCCCAGCACCACGATCCGCCGCCCCGGTTCGAGGTCGAGATCGATGCCGGACACCGCGTCGCGGTCGGAGCCGGGCCAGCGGGCCGCGACACCGCGGAGCGAGATCCTCGGCCCGGGTGCCGATTCCGGCAACGGCTCCGGGTGCGCGGGCGGCGGCGCCGTCACCGGCGGGGTGTCCAGCACCTGGAACAACCGGCCCACCGCGGCCGACGACCGCCGCAGCGTGGACGCCGCGACACCCACCGCCTGCACAGTGTCGGTGAGTGCGAGCGGGGTCAACACGATCACCGCGAGGAGCACGGGGTCGAGGTCGGCGTCGACCACCGCCGGGACACCGAACCGCGCTGCCAGCCAGACGGCGGCACCCATCGAGGCGACGGCCAGGCCGGCCGCGATGCCGGCCGCCCGTGCGGTGCCGGCGGCCACCCGCCGGTTCGCCGCCTCGAGCTCGTCGAGTTCGCGGATCCGCAGGTCGATCGCACCGAGCACGGTCAGCTCGGCCAGTTCGTCCAGCATCTCGGTCACCGCTCTGGTGCGGCGGCCGCGGAGCTCGACCAGCTCACGCTCGATCCGGGCGTTGCGCCGCGCGGTGATCAGCGGCGCCAGGATGCAGGCCAGCACGAGCGCTGCGGCCAGCGCGAGGCCCGCGGCGGGCAGGATCAGCACGGCCAGCACCAGCGTTCCGCCGCACACCAGCAACGCGCCGGCCAGCGGCAGCAGCCCGCGCAGGAAGGCATCGCCGGCGTCGTCGACGTCATCGACGGTGCGGGCCAACAGATCTCCCCGGCGCCACAGCGGAAGCCCGGCCGGGGCGATCAGCGCCAGGTGCGCGACGAGACGCTGCCGCAGCCCGCCCAGCACCCGGAACGCGGCGTCATGGGACACCAGCCGCTCCAGGTAGCGCAGCACCCCGCGGCCGATGCCGAAGGTGCGGACTGAGACCACCGCAACCATCAGGTACAACACCGGAGGTTGTTGGGCGGCCCGGGCAATCAGCCACGCCGAGGTGGCCATCAGCGCGACGGCGCAGCCGGAGGCCAGTCCGCCGAGCAACGCGGCGCCCAGCAGTCGACCCCGCACTCCCCTGGCCTGGCCCCACAGCCGCCACAGCGGGGACCGGCCGGTCCGGCTGACCGGCGCCGGCGCGGCGCCCGGCGGGTGGTGGACCAGAGACTCGGCGGCGGTCACCACGGGCCGACCGCCGTCAGCGCCTCGGCCTCGTCGATCTCGGGTTGCTCGGTAGCTGCGGCGTCGGCATCCGCAGTGGCGATCGTGGTGAGTGAGATGACCTGATCGGCCATCGCCACCGGTGCCAACCGATGCGTGACGAGCACGACCGTCCGACCGCGGACGGCTTTGGCGATGCCGGCCAGCACGCGACGCTCCGTGTCCTCGTCCAGGGCCGCGGTCGGTTCGTCCAACAGCACCAACGATGACGGCCTGGCCAGCGCCCTGGCCAACGCAAGCCGTTGCCGCTGACCCTGGCTGATGCCGGCACCGCCCTCGCCCAGGGTCGTGTGCCAGCCGTCGGCCAGCTCGTCGACGAATCCGGCCGCGTCGACGGCCTCGAGTGCGGATCGGAGCGTTGCGTCGTCCGCCGCCTGGTTGCCCAGCGCCAGGTTGTCCCTGATGGATCCGGCCTGCATCGCGCCGCCCTGTCCCGCCCAGGACAGCTGATCGCGCCAGCAGTCAGGGGCCAGCTCGGTCAGGTCGATCGGCGCGGCGGGCCCGGGCCGGTCGGCGGTCGGACCGCTGCCGTTGTCCTGTCCACCGGCGGCGGCCACGGCGGGGAACGGAGCCGGCGCGGCACCGATCAGCACCCTGCCCTTATCGGGGCGCAGCACCCCGGCCAGTACCTGCAGCAGGGTGGTCTTGCCCGCCCCGCTGTCGCCGGTGATCACCGTGACCCGACCGGCGGGGACGGTCAATGACAGCGGTCCCACCGTTCCGCGTTCGCCGGGCGCGCCGACGATCACCCCGTCAAGCCGGATGTCCGGCACGACCGGCAGATCGGTGCGGGTCCCAGCGACGGGAACCGGGGTGTCCAGGATGGCCAGCACCTTCGCCGTCGCCGCAACCCCGTCGGCGGCCGCGTGGAACTGGGTGCCCAGTTGGCGCAACGGCAGGTAGGCCTCGGGCGCCAGGATCAGCACGGCCAGGCCGACCTGCAGCGTCAGATCTCCGTACACCAGCCGCAGCCCGATCGCGACCGCCACCAGCGCCACCGACAGCGAGGCCAACAGTTCCAACACCATCGACGACAGAAACGCCACCCGCAGCGTGACCATCGACGCCCGCCGGTAGTTGTCGGTGACCGTTCGGACCGCCTCGGCCTGCGCCTTGGCCCGGCCGAACACTTTCAACGTCGGCAGGCCCGCCACCACGTCGGTGAAGTGCCCGGCCAGCCGGGACAGGCTCTGCCACTTGGCCCTGGTCTGCCGATCGGTGTACCAGCCGACCAGCGCCATGAACAGCGGGATCAGCGGGAGCGTGAAGAGCACGATCAGTGCGCTGGTGAGGTCCGCGGCGAACAAATAGATCAGCACGATCAGCGGGATGACCACGGACAGCACCAGCTGCGGGAGGTACCGCGCGACGTAGTCGTGCAGCGATTCCACGCCGGTGGTCGCCAGCACGGACAGCTGACCGCCGTGTTCGCCGGATCGCCATCGCGGGCCCAGCGCGGCCGCGTGCAGCAGCAGGTCCCTGCGCAGCCCAGCGGTGACGGCCGTCGCGCTGCGACCGGCGATCTCCTCACCCGCCCAGGCGAGCACGGCACGGATCGCGATCACAACGGCCAGCCACCAGAGCCGCTGGCTCACGGCGTCCAGCCCCTGACCGCCGATGATCACATCGGCGAGGATCCCGGCGATCAGCACCGCCTGAATGATCACCACCACGGCAGAGGTGATGCCCAGGAGCACGGCCACGACCAGCGGCAAGCGCACGCCTGCGGCGTAGCGCAGCAACCGCGGGTCCAGTGGTCTCACCCGGCCAGTGTCACAGAACTCTCCGACAGCCTGGCGTCACGCGGCGGTTCTCCCGGTCACGGCTCCACAGAACGCGCGCATCGCCGGTCGTCCCGCTGCGCGCGAGCACCTGTTGTCGGTGCCGGTTGACAGGATCGGGGGCTCCAGGTGACGGTGGCGTCGCCGCGACCGATCCAACCCGAGGGGAACACGCCATGGCTGTACGGGTCCCGTTGACCGGTGCCGAGAAGGAGAGCCTGCAGGCCGCGATGAACCGGCATCGCGACGCGGTCCTGTGGAAGGTCGACGGCCTGGCTGATGAGGACCTGCGGCGGCCGATGACGCCGTCCGGCACCACTGTGCTCGGCCTGGTCAAGCACCTGGGCGCGGTGGAGTACGGCTGGTTCTGCCAGACGTTCGGTCGCGCCGTCGAGCCGATGCCGTTCGACGAGGCCGACGAGGAAGCCGATCTGCGCGTGGAGCCCGGCGATTCGACCGCCGACATTCTCGCCTTCTACGCCCGGGCCAGGATGGCGGCGGATCTGGCCGTCGCCGAGATCGCGCTCGAGGACACCGGAACGTCCTGGTCGGGTGAGACCGTGACGATGCGCTGGGTGCTGATCCACATGCTCGAGGAGACCGCCCGGCACGCGGGGCACATGGACATCCTCCGCGAATTGATCGACGGAATGACCGGCGATCACCGCCCGTAGGTTCACCGAGCCGGCCGCCAGGCCGCCGCCCGAGGCGGCCCGCTCGGAACTGCGAGGGCCTGGCAGACGCGCGCGGCGGTGATCCGAACGTTTGCCGGGCACCAACGCGGGGTACTGAACCGGCGACAGGACGGAGGGGTGGAAGGCGATGAGACCGTTGACCGGCTTGGCTCCGCGATCGGATCGTGCTGACGACTGGTCGGGCAAGTCCAAGCTACCGGGGCAGTATTCGCCATCGGGCTGCGCACCCACGAAGATCTCGGCCACCCTGCTGGTCGCCGACCCGGCCCGGGACACCAGGGAGATGATGCTCGCCGGGCTGACCTCCAGCGGCCTCGGCCGGGTGCTCACCGCCGATTCGATCGCCGCTGTCGACGAGCTGATCGCCGACGGCATGGCCGGCCACCTGGCGCTGGTCAGCCTCGGATTCGGTGAGGCGTCCTCCGGGCTCATCCACCGATTGCGTCGGGGGGCATGGCAGCGGGTCATCGCCCTGGCACCCACGATCGACCCCGAGCCGATGCTGCGCGCCCTGCAGGCGGGCGCGAGCGGGGTGTTGCGCGGTCACCCCAGGACGCCTGCTGTCGAACTCCCTCGGCTCCTTCACGAGCTCACCGAACGAGAAATCGAAGTGCTCCACCACGTTGCCGACGGCCGATCGAACAAATGGATCGCCGATCAGATGGCATTGTCGGCGCTGACCATCAAGAGTCATCTCGCGCGGATCAGCCGCAAACTCGGCACCGGTGACCGCGCGCACATGGTGGCCATTGCCATGCGCGCCGGCCTGGTGCGCTGATCGACCATCTTCGCCGTGCAGCCGACACGCGGACGACGATCATCGCCTCGTCGCCGACGCCGGCGAGTGAGCGCCACTCGCCTTTTCCGCGACGTCGGAGTCCGACGATGCCGTCCTTTTCGCGGCGAATTCGCCGCACCGCGGGAGTTACCCGCCGGTGGTCATTCGCTTACACTGAGGCAATCGGTTCGTTGCCCCGGTCACTGGTGACAGCCCGCCATCCGGCGCGAGGTGCACACCGCGGGAGCGATGCCATGACCAGGACGTGGTTCCGCCCGGCTGGTGCGGGAGTGAACCGGTGACGCCCACCGTCCGCGAGGTGATGAGCCCACCCCCACCGTGCGTGGGGCGGGCGGACACCGTGGTGATGGTGGCCCGGAAGATGCGGGCGCTCGGCGTCTCGTCGGTCGCGGTGGCTGACGATCTCGGCACGTTCGTCGGCATGGCATCCGAACGGGACATCATCGAACGGTGTGTGGCCGATGGCCGCGACCCGCGAAGAATGGACGCGGGCGCCCTGCTCCGGGACGGGCAGGAATGGGTCGATCCCGATCGGAGGGCCGACTCGGACCTGTTGGCCATGATCCTGCGGCACGTGCTGAGCGACCTTCCGGTGGTGCAGGACGGTCGATTGGTCGGGATGATCGGCGCCGCGGATCTGGCGGCGCCGCTGGTGGACGACGACCTGCCGGACGCCGTCGCCGATCACTGGCTCTCCGAGCTGCGACCGCACCCCGACCGCTGACCGCCCGGGGCCGGGCGAGCACCGAGGCCAAGGGCTCCGCGGAGTCACAGCGCACGGCGATCACCGCGACCACGGACTCCGTGCTGGCCACTGCCCGATCGGTCGATCCCTCGGCACAGCAGCTCTTCCAGGTCAGCAACGCGGTGCCCGGCTTCGGGCTGACGGCGACCAAGCAAGCGTTGGACGCGCTCGCCGCCCGGTCCGACGTCGTCAAGATCTCCACGTTGGTCCCGAAGACGTTGAGCAACGCCGGCGCTGCCCAATTGACCAAGGTGCTGGACACCTGGAAGAGCACCGGCAAGACCGGTGACGGCGTCAAGATCGGCGTCATCGACACCGGGATCGACTACACCCACGCCGATTTCGGCGGCCCCGGCACCGTCTCGGCCTGGTACGCCGCGCATGCCGGGCAGGCCGGCCCGTTCACCCCGACTGCGAAGGTGGTCGGCGGCTACGACTTCGTCGGGGACGACTACAACGCCACCACAACAGACCCCGACTACCAGCCGGTCGCCCACGACCCCAACCCGATCGACTGCGAGGGTCACGGCACGCACGTCAGCGGCACCGCGGCCGGCTTCGGCGTCAACGCCGACGGCAGCACCTTCACCGGTGACTACTCGACCCTGGACGGCGATCAGCTCTACGACATGAAGGTCGGCCCCGGCATGGCGCCCAAGGCCCTGCTCTACAGCCTGAAGGTGTTCGGCTGCACGGGTTCCACCGATCTGGTGATCCCCGCCCTGGACTGGGCGCTGGACCCCAACGGCGATGGCGACTTCTCCGACCACCTGGACATCGTCAACCTCTCCCTCGGCTTGGACTACAGCCCGGTGGACGATCCGGAGAACGCGGTGATCGACCAGCTGGCCGCCAACGGTGTGCTGCCGGTCATCTCGGCCGGCAACGGCGGCGACCTGACCGACGCAGGCGGCGAACCGGGCAACGCGGTGCGCTCGCTCACCGTCGCCAGCTCGGTCGACGAGTACCAGCTGCGGGACGGCCTGCAGGTCAACGCACCGGCTGACGTCTCAGGTATCGCCGCCGGTCAGGTGTCGGTGGCCTACCCCTGGGCCACCAAACCGGACGTCACCGGCGACGTGGTCGCGCTGACGGAGAAGGCCAACCTCGACGGTTGCGTCGCCCTGTCGGCCGCCGACGCCGCCCGGGTGGCCGGCAAGGTCGCGTGGTTGGAATGGGACGACAACGACGCCACCCGGCGGTGTGGTTCGGTCGCCCGATCGGGGAACGTGCAGCGGGCCGGCGCCATCGGCGCGATCTTCACCTCCACCCTGGACGCGTTCGCCGCCGGCATCAGCGGCAGTGCCCTCATCCCGGTCTTCCAGCTGCCCAAGGCCGGCACCGACAAGCTCCGGCCCGCGGCGTCGGCCGGCACGATGAACGTCACGTTCTCCGGTTCGCTGGTGGCGACCATCAAGGACCGGACGCCGGCCATCAACGACACGCTGTCGTCCTTCACCTCGCGCGGGACGCATGGCTCGCTCGGCGTGGTCAAGCCCGACGTCACGGCGCCCGGCTCCACCATCGCCTCCGCCGGTATCGGTTCGGGCAATGACGTTGCGGTGCTGTCCGGGACCTCGATGGCCACCCCGCACACCGCGGGCATCGCGGCTCTGGTCAAGCAGACGCACCCGACGTGGAGCCCGGAGCAGATCAAGGCGGCGATCATGAACACGGCCGGCCACGACCTGTTCACCCAGACCGGGCAGACCGGCGACCGGTACGGGCCGGCCAGGGTCGGTGCCGGTCGGGTCGACGCGCTCGACGCTGTGACCTCGTCCGTCGTGGCCTACAACACGAACACCGCCGGTGGCGTCAGCGCCTCCTTCGGTGTCGTCGAAGCTCCGATCGGGCGCAGTACCCTTACCCAGACCCGGTCCATCCGGGTGCAGAACACCGGCTCGGAACCGGCGGACCTTTCGCTGTCCTACGACGCGCTGATCTCCCAGCCCGGCGTTTCGTATGAGGTCACGCCGTCCTCGGTCCGGATCAGGGCCAACGGCTCGGCGACCGTGCGGGTTGTGATGACCGTCGTGCCGGGTGACCTGCGCAAGACTCTCGACCCGACGATGGAGGCAACCCAGACGGACGGCTTCACCGGTGCCGATCGCGCCCGGCAGTTCGTCTCCGACGCCTCGGGGCGGGTGCTGATCAGCCAGGCCGGCAAGAACGACCTGCGGGTGCCGGTCTACGGGGCGGCCAAGCCGGTCTCCAACACCACCAGCCGGGACGTTCCGTCACGCACCGGTGCCTCGACAATCGCGGTGCGGGGCAACGGGTTCCTGCAGGGCGAGGGTGCGCAGACCTTCGCCTCCACCCTGTCGGTGATGGACCTCGGCTACACCAGCACCAAGTTGCCGACCTGCTCGACCAGGGTGACTGGACATGGACACCGACGGTGACGGCACAGCCGACTACGAGGTGTACGTGCAGAACGAGCCGTCCACCGATCTGCTCACGGCGTATCTGGTGGATCTCGCAACAGGCGACCTGATCGACCTCCAACCGGCCAACTTCGCGGACGGCAACATCGACACGAACGTCTTCGACACCACCACCCTGCTGATCCCGGTGTGGCCGAAGGCGATCGGGATGACCGATGCGGATTCGACCTTCCCGATCAGCTACACGGTCCGCACGAGCGGCATCTACGGGTCCGACTCGCTGGACGGCGCCATCGACCGCACCCCGCCGGTGACGTTCGACGTCGCGAACCCGAAGGTCCAGGTCCGTGATCCGCTGTACTACGACGGCGGCGGTGTGGGTGTCCCCTACCGGCTCGGTGCCTCGGCCGCCGCCCCGGCGACGAGCACGGGCGGCGGTGCATCGATCGGTGTTCCGGCGCCCAGCGTGGCGGCGGCACCGGACGCGGCGGCATCGCAGGTGCAGGCGCCCGAGGCGCAGGCTCCGGCGGGCAACGCCCCGGCAGCGGCGGACACCGTGGCCGGCGACCGCGGTCACGGCGGCCTCATCCCGGTGCAACTCGGCCGACGGGTCGCGCCCGCTACGTCGGCGGCCGGCGCGAAGGCGTTGATCCTGCACCTGCACGGTCAGAGCGGTAGCCGGGCGGAGGTGCTCGCCCTGCACGGCTGATCATCGGTGCACACCGACTGCGTCCCGGTTCCCGGTCTCCCCGGGGGCCGGGACGCGGTGCGGTGCGGACCGGTTCGCGGGCGGCGAGCGACCCGCCCACCGCTGTGGTGACGCGAACCGGCAGGTCAGTGCACCGGCACCTGGGTCGGCGACTCGGGGATGTGGTTCACCGAGATGCGCTTGCGGAACACCCAGTAGCTCCAGGCCTGGTACGCCAGGATCAGCGGGACGAAGAGCAGCGCGATCCAGCTCATCACGGTGAGCGTGTACGGCGTCGACGCCGCGTTCTCCACGTTCAGCGAGAACGCCGGATCGGTGGTGGACGGCAACACATCCGGGTACAGCGAGGCGAACCAGCCGATCACCAGCAGCGCCGTGGAGATCGCGGAGGCCAGGAACGCCCAGCCGTCCCGGCCGGCCCGGGTCAACAGGTAGGCCACCACCACGGCACCCACCGCCAGCACGCCGACGGCCATCGAGACCATGTTGCCGCGGACGAACTGCTGCCAGCCGACGGCCAGCGCCATCAGGATGACGGCGACCGGGCCGACGGAGAGCGCGACCGAGCGGGCCCGTTGCCGAACCTGACTGGTCGTCTTCAGCGCCAGGTAGATCGCGCCGTGCGTGACGAACAGCGACAGCGTGCACAGGCCCATGATCAGCGCGAACGGGTTCAGCAGCGTGAAGAAGTTGCCGGTGAACTCGTGGTCGGCGTCCAGCGGGACACCCCGGACGACGTTGCCGAAGGCAACGCCCCAGAGCAGCGCCAGCAGCCACGAGGTGATCAGGATCGAGAAGTCCCATCTGGCCCGCCAGACGTCGGTGTGCCCCTTGCCGCGGTATTCGAACGCCACACCGCGGACGATCAGGCAGACCAGGATGACCACCAGGGCCCCGTAGAACCCGGAGAACATCGAGGCGTACCACTCCGGGAACGCAGCGAAGGTCGCGCCGCCGGCGGTCAACAACCAGACCTCGTTGCCGTCCCAGACCGGTCCGATGGTGTTGATCAGGACCCGGCGGCCCTTCTCGTCCTTACCGACCAGGCGGAGCAGCGCCCCGACACCGAAGTCGAATCCCTCGAGCACGAAATAGCCGATCCACAGGACGGCGATCAGAACGAACCACAGATAGTTGAGCCACATGGCGTAGTGCTCCTCCAACAGTTGCGCAGCGATGAGTCGATGGGGTCCGGCTAGTACGCGAACGCCATCGGCTTCTCGTCCTGCTCCTGTGTGGAGTCCTCGTCCAGGTCGTCGTCGGAACCGCCGCTACGCGGTGGCCGGCGCCGGATGGAGGCCAGCGCCTCGTCCTCGCTGGGTGGACCGATCTTCACGTACTTGACCACCAAGCCCAGTTCGACGACGGCGAGGATGCCGTACAGCAGGGTGAAGATGATCAATGAAGTGAGCACGGCGCCGCCGGAGACCGATGGCGACACCGAGTCCGCGGTTCGGTAGAGGCCGACCACCGTCCAGGGCTGGCGGCCCATCTCGGTGAAGATCCAGCCGAACGAGTTGCCGACCACCGGCCCAGCGATCGAGATCATCGCCAAGATCCACACCCACTTGGACTTCGGCAGCCTGCCCCTGCGGGTCAGCCAGAGCCCGACGATGGACACCAGGATCATCACAAAGCCGGCGCCCATCATGATCCGGAAGGACCAGTAGGCGACCGGGATGTTCGGCCGGTAGTCGCCCGGACCGTACTTCTGCTCGAACTGCGCCTGCACGTCGTTGATGCCTTCGACGGTGCCGTCCAGCGTCCCGGTGGCCATGAACGAGAGCACGTTGGGCACCCGCAGGGACCAGACCTCCTGCGAGCCGTCCAGCGTGCCGATGGTGATCAGCGAGAACGATGCACCGGAGGTCGTGTCGTACAGCGCCTCTGCGGCGGCCATCTTCATCGGCTGCACCTCGGTCATCACCTTGGCCAGCAGGTCACCGGTGATCAGCACGAGGACCGACCCGATCAACATGCCGACCAGGCCGAGCCGCACGGCCGGCCGGAAGATCTCGACGTTGCGCTGCTTGAGCAGGAACCACGACGAGATGCCGGCGAACATGGCGGCGCCGCTGAGGATGGACGCCGCGATCACGTGCGAGTACGCCCACAGGTTCAACGGTTGGGTCAGCACCGCCCAGATGTCGTTCATCTGCGCCCGGCCGCGCTCCGCGTCGACGGTGATGCCGACGGGGTTCTGCATGAAGGAGTTGGCGGACATGATGAAGAACGCCGACAGCATGGTGCCGATCGCGACGAGCCAGATGCAGGCGTTGTGCAGTTTGGGCGAGAGCTTGTCCCAGCCGAAGATCCACAGGCCCAGGAAGGTGGATTCCAGGAAGAACGCCAGCAGCGCCTCCATGGCCAGCGGCGCGCCGAAAACGTCACCGACGAACCGGGAGTAGCTCGACCAGTTCATCCCGAACTGGAACTCCTGCACGATGCCGGTGACGACACCGATGGCGAAGTTGATCAAGAAGATCTTGCCCCAGAACTTGACCGCCCGCAGGTACACCGGGTTCCTGGTGCGCACCCAGGCGGTCTCGGTGATGGCGATGAAGAACGCCATGCCGATCGTGATGGGGACGAACAGGAAGTGGTAGACGGTGGTGATCCCGAATTGCCAACGAGCAATCCCGAGCGGGTCCATGTGGCTCCTTGAGGCAGGTCAAACAGCAGGGGGCGGTACTCGGCACAGCCTGAACGCCGGGCCACCACAGCGTCAAAGGCCCAAAGTCCCACGAACAGTGTGAACCCGATCACCGCATGGCGGCCAATCGAACCGTGTTCTACGCCACGGGCGAATTCCCGCTGTGCGGAGCGGTCGGGATGGCACGATGAAGAAGTCCCAGGGAAGCGTCCGGTACCACCGGTCCAATGACCGGCCGGTATCGAACAACCTCTGGGATGCCTCTTTCGTCTCAAGGCAGTCGTACATCGTCATCGACGAGGTTCAACGGCCCTATTCGATCGGAAGGACAGCCTGACGCAGTACCCGTGAACGGGAATGAATGACGCTAAAGGGGCAGCACGTATCGCCACCGCCTGCGGTGGCCGACGATGGGAGGACGACAATGACCGGAATTCTGGCCAGTCCCGCAGCACTCACCACCGCCGACCGTTGTGACCGCTGCGGCGCCGCAGCCATGGTCCGCGCCGTCTTGCCAACGGGCGGTGAACTTCTGTTCTGCGGACACCACGCGAACGAGCACAGCGTTCGGCTCGAACAGCTGGCCGCAGTTCTGCACCACTCCCGCGACGCCGGCTGAGCGACTCCCCGGCGTCCTCCGTGCGCGGCAGCATGCGGGGCCCGGTTGTCCAGCAGGGCAGTGCCCGCTCGGACGATCCGACAGCACCGACGTCCCGCCGCCGGCCGGGTGGCCGGCGCAAGACTCCCATCGGCAGCACCACATCAGACAGCAGGGGCGGTCCGTCCGGGCCGCCCCTGCCGTCTTTCCCTGAATTGGCTTGACCCCGAGCCCACCCGTGATGCGCCATGATGCGGGGGGACCGAGGTGAAGGTGACATGGGACAGCCGAACGGCTCGATGCAGTACTCGGCCGGCCGGCCGCCCAGCCCATCCGGGGCAGACCGCACAGCACGCGCCGATCCGATCGCCGCGGCGCTGCTGCTGGTCGCGGGCGCGATCGGCATCTGGCAGTTGCTGCTGCCCTGGCGGACCACCACGGTCGATCCCGGCTCCGCCGCGTCCGGGCAGGTGTCCACCACCGGGTGGCAGATCTACCGGTTGCTGCGGGCGATTCCCGACCCGGCCGGCGAGCTGCGGGCGGCGATGTACTCCGTGCTCGGGGTGGCGGTCGGCGGGGGCGCGCTGATCGTGCTGGGGCTGGCAATGATGCTGCAGATCAACCACCGCCCGCTGGGCCTTGCCGCGCTGTTGGTGTCGGTGCTGTCAGTGCTCGGCGCCGGCTGGATGCTGATCAGGGCCAGGGCGATCTTCGACGTCGGCCTGTTCTCGCTGTTCGCCCAGGCGCAGTTGGGCTGGTACCTGTTCCTCGGCGCCGGGGTGCTCGGCATCCTGGGGTCATGGAAGGCGCTGGCCTCGGGCTGACGACCCGCCCAGCCCGACGACCCGCCCAGCCCGACGACCCGCCCAGCCCGACGACCCGCCCAGCCCGACGACCCGCCCAGCCCGACGAC
>Ga0208588_1000040_pt1 | contig 37883 bp, 35 predicted proteins | sample NGESurshal092012_8_FD_184483 | JGI IMG/M metagenome (GOLD analysis project Ga0208588, IMG submission 184483) | Arctic peat soil microbial communities from Barrow, Alaska - NGEE Surface sample 415-3 shallow-092012 (SPAdes) | ecosystem: Environmental > Terrestrial > Soil > Wetlands > Peat ...
GCGCCGGGACCGTTGGTGGAGGACGGCAAGTCGGCTGCCAGGTAGCCCACGCTGCCCTCCTCGCCGAGTGCTCGATACTCCAGATCGATCAAACAATCTTGTAAAAGTATTGGATCGATCTATTGATCGACGTAGCGTGATCCCACGTCACCATGTGTGTCAAGTGCTTGTTCCCAAGGAGGCGGTCACAATTTCATCACCACAGGCGGATCCAGGTCTGTCGGTTGGACTGCAGCCGATGTTGCATCATCTGGTCACCTGTCTGGCCGCACCCTGTACCGTGCTGTCTGGCCCCGACGGTCAGGTCCGGTCCACGGGGGCCCAGGGTGGGTTCGTCGCGGATCTGCGGGTGCTCAGCGAGGCGGTCATCCGGTTTGATGGAGCCGAGCCCGACCCGGTCGCGACGTCGATGGTCGGGGCGGGTGCGGCGGAGTTCCTCTCGGTGGTGCGATCGCTGGGAGATCCCACTCCTGATCCCACCGTGTGGCTCCGGCGCCGGCGCCGGGCCGAAGTGGCCGGACTGCTGGAGAACTTGACCGTGGTCAACCGGTCCGGGCGGGAGATCAGCACGACGCTGGGCCTGCGGGTGGCCGCCGACCTGGTCGAGATCGAACGGGTGAAGGCCGGTCTGCCCGACCAGCCCGCTTCGCCCGTCACCCCTGCTGCGACCCGGGACGGCATGCGGTACGCCTCCGCGGGCGTCGAGGTGCTGTTCGGCTTCCCGGGGGCTCGTATGGATTTGGCCGGGCACGGGGCACTGGCCGAATGGCCGATTGTGGTGCCGGCCCGCTCGGAACTGACGGTGTCCTGGTCGTTGTCGGTCACCGACCGCGGTGCCGCGGTAATCCCCACCCCGGCGGCGGCGACCGCGTCGATTCCGCGTATCAGCGCCGACGACCGGCGCCTGGCACCCTTTGTCGCGACCTCGGTGGCAGACCTGTTGGCCTTGCGAATGTCACTCGCCGCGCAACCGGCCGAAGAGTTCGTGGCGGCCGGGTCCCCCTGGTACCTCACCCTCTTCGGTCGCGACTCGATCTGGGCGGCGCGAATGGCGCTACCGCTGGGTACCGAGCTCGCGGCCGGCACCCTGCGTACCCTGGCCGCTCTGCAGGGATCGGTCATCAATCTGGAGACCGACGAACAGCCGGGCAAGATCCTGCATGAGCTGCGCCGGTCCACCACGACCCTCGCTCACACCGTGTTACCGCCCGTGTACTACGGCACCGTCGATGCGACACCGCTGTGGGTATGCCTGCTCGCCGATGCCTGGCGCTGGGGCATGCCGACCGACGAGGTCCGCGCGCTGCTGCCGGCGATGCAGCGGGCGCTGGCCTGGATGGTCGACCACGGCGACGCCGACGGCGACGGTTTCCTCGACTACCACGACGACTTCGGTCGCGGGTTGGCCAACCAGGGCTGGAAGGACTCGGACGACTCCGTCCGGTTCGCCGACGGCACGATCGCGGTGGGCCCGGTCGCGTTGGCCGAGGTGCAAGGTTACGCCTATGAGGCCGCACGGGCCGGAGCCGAGCTACTGGACGCCTTCGGCCTCCCGGACGCCGACCGATGGCGCCGGTTTGCCGACGAGATGGCGGAACGGTTCCGCGCGACGTTCTGGGTCTCCGATGAGCTGGGCGCGTACCCCGCCCTCGCGCTGGACCGGGACAAGCGACCCGTCGATGCCCCGGCGTCCAACATGGGACACCTGCTGGCAACCGGGATCCTGTCCGACGAGGAGGCCGAGAGGGTGGCCGATCGACTGGTCGATCCCAGCATGTCCAGCGGTTTCGGGCTCCGCACCATGGCCTCGAACGCAGCCGGATACTCACCGTTGAGCTATCACTGCGGGTCGGTCTGGCCGCACGACACCGCTATCGCCATACATGGACTGATTAAGGCAGGGTTCGGTGAGCAGGCGACCGAGCTGGCCCGGGGACTGCTGGCCGCCGGAGCGGCGTTCGAGGGGCGCCTACCCGAGTTGTTCGGCGGGTTCGCCGCCGCCGACCTGCCAGTGCCGGTGCCCTACCCGGCGTCCTGCCGGCCGCAGGCCTGGGCCGCGGCCAGCGCGGTGGTGATGCTGCAGGCATTCCTCGGCCTCGAACCTGACGTCCCGGCCGGTGTTATCCGACTGCGACCAACAACAGCCGTCGGTGCGCTGAGCGTCACGGGTCTGCGAGTCGCCGGGGCACCCTTCGACGTATCGATCGACTCCTCCGGTGCGCTGGTGTCGTTCGCAGCGGGCCACGGGTTGACCATCCATGACCGTCGCAGGGTTTGAGCGTTCACCTCAAGACGCTCTGAGATTTCCCATAGGACCGACGGTATAGGGACCGCTGGCCACGAATCCTTGACACAACGGGAGATGCGGCAAGAACGCTGTTCACCACAGCAGACGAGCATCGTCCGGCTGGGCCACGTTCTTTTTCAAGGCGATGCTCCTTAAATTAAGGGCACACGCAAGTGTCAGATTGTGGTACACCCCAAACGGGCGTCCGACATCGTCGCGAAACAGCGTCAGATTAGGGTCCAACCGGTACTTGATTGACACTCGCTCACGAGGGTCATAGATTTCAACCTGACACATCCAGGGTCAGGAGGCCGTGATCAACGGGCAACGCGTTGGTTACACCCGGGTCAGCACCCTGGAACAGAACACCGACCGCCAACTCGACGGCATCGAACTCGACCGCACGTTCGCCGACCACGTATCCGGCAAGGACCTCCGCCGCCCGCAACTGGAGGCGATGCTCGCCTTCGTCCGCGCCGGCGACACAATCCTCGTGCACTCGATGGACCGCCTCGCTCGCAACCTCGACGACTCCGCGCCATTGTCCGCGGCCTCACCAACCGCGGCGTCCAAGTGCAGTTCATGAAGGAGCAGCTCACCTTCACCGGCGATGACACCGCCATGGCCACGCTGCTGCTCTCGGTCATGGGCGCCTTCGCCGAGTTCGAACGATCCCTGATCAGAGAACGGCAACGCGAAGGCATCGCGCTGGCCAAACAGCGCGGCGCCTACCGCGGCCGACGCAAAGCACTCACCCCCGACCGTGTCGACCAACTGCGCGCTGGGGCCGCCGCCGGCCAACCCAAAGCTGGCTTGGCTCGCGAGTTCGGTATCAGCCGGGAAACCGTCTACCAGTACCTACGTGCCGACGCCTGAGGCCGACACCGACTGGGTCATTGCGGCTGGTGACAGCAGCGTTACCAACACCCCTTCTTCTGCTGACCGGCAACAGGGGTGACGACGAAGGTGACCTCACGACCGGTGAGATCGGGCACGGCACCGGCGTCCGTCACGGCCTTGATGGCGGTCGGCGGCGACTCGTCGAAGGCCAGCTGGTTGAAATCCAGTGCACCTTCGGTGTCCAGCAGCGGGGAGAACACCCACACCGGCGCGCCGGCCGGGGACTTGATCGCAGCCAGCCCGGCGAGCGCAGAGCGGCCCGGGGCCTTCGACTGCTCTGCGTTCATCTTCCCGGTCAGTTCGGTGATCGCCGCCGCACTGTCGCCGGCCAGCGCAATCGGGGTCGTGACGGTGCTGCCGTCACCGGCCACCGCGACCCACTCCACCCCCGACCCGGAACCGCCCAGGGCGGTCAGTTCGGCCGTGATCGGAGCCGGTACCGCGATCTCCGTCTCATTGGCCGACCCTGCGGTGTTCACCACACTCCCGGCGACCGTGACGGGCGCCGATGAGGTCGGGGCCGCGGTCGACGAAGGGGACGACGTCGATGGCGAGGACGAGGAGGAACACCCGCCGAGCCAGCACAGCGACAGGGTGAGCGCGGCGATGGCGGCTGTTCGGGACAGCGTGCACTGGTCAGATCGTCTCCGGCTCATCGCCCAACGGTATCGGCCGGGCAGCTGCCGCCCACCCATCACCGCCGCCCAGATGGCGATCGCCCAGCCGGTGACGACCGACCGAGCAGGCGGATCCGTGTTCGTCCGGCGATCGGCAGGGTCACTGCTGCCGTAACATGCCGGCAACAAACCAATCGCACCGCCCGAGGCCGACGAAAGACATCCGTGACGGACATCGGCGATTCCGGCGGCAGTGGAGCGCCGGCCAGGAGGTTGTCCCGGCGGCACTGGTTGGCCGGCGTCCGCGGCAACCGGCTCGTCGGGGCGAACTCCGGCGCGCTGGCCGGAATGGTCATTCCGATCTGGATGGATGGCGCGGGCCGACCGGTGGATCCGCCGGTGAGTTCGGGCGCCGCGATCGCCATGGGCGTGCGGATCTCGATCGGAACCTGGCACGGCGCAGGCGTTCTCCTGCTGATCCTGCTGAAGGCCGGCGGCACCGCGCTGGACCGCAGACGCCGGGCCGAGTGGGATCGTGAGTGGCAGCGGGTGGCGCCCAGCCGGCTCCGCCAGCAGTGAACCGGGGGACCGGGCAGTGGGCGACGGCCCGGTCCACTCACGTTCGGGTTGTCCGGCAGCGTCCGGCGGGGGACCCTGGTGCTCGCTGACAAAGGAGTCCGATGAGTTTTCGCAGCCCGCTCGCCGACGTCGCCATTCCCGACGTCACGCTTTTCGACTACCTGTTCTCCGACATCGAGGACGTCGCCGACCGGCCCGCGGTGATCGACGGCGGGTCAGGGGCGCAGACCACCTATCGCGAACTGGTCGGGCAGATAGAGGCGCTTGCCGGTGGGCTCGCGGCGAATGGATTCGGGACCGGCGACGTTGCGGCCCTGCTGTGCCCCAACGTTCCCGCGTTCGTCACGGTCTTCCACGGCATCCTGCGCGCCGGCGGCACCGCCACGACCGTCAACTCGCTCTACACCGGCGAGGAAATTGCCGCCCAGCTGGAGGACTCCGAGGCCGGCTACCTGTTCACCATCTCGCTGTTCCTGCCGCAGGCCGACGAGGCGGCGCAGAGCGCCGGCCTGCCCGCCCAGAACGTCGTCGTCCTGGACGGGTCCGACGAGGTGGCACCGGGTCGGACCAACCTGCGAACCCTGCTGAGCACCGGAGCCGCGGCGCCGGTGCTGGACATCGACCCGGCCACCCAGCTCGCCGTGCTGCCGTACTCGTCCGGTACCACCGGGCTACCCAAGGGCGTCATGCTGACCCACCGCAATCTGGTCGCCAACCTGGCCCAGGGCGTCCCGATCATGGGGGTTACCGCGCAGGACCGGATTCTGGCAGTGCTGCCGTTCTTCCACATCTACGGGATGAACGTGTTGATGAACGGTGCATTGTTGCACCGCGCGCCGGTGATCACCATGCCGAGGTTCGACCTCGCCGAATTCCTCCGGATCATCGCCGCCCAGCAGGTGACCTACATCTACATCGCGCCGCCGATCGCCGTTGCGTTGGCCAAACACCCGATCGTCGACTCCTTCGACACCTCGTCCGTCCGCATGGTGCTGTCCGGGGCGGCAGCGCTCGACGAGGCCCTCGGCAAAGCGGTGGCGGCCAGGCTGGACTGCGGGGTCCGGCAGGGCTACGGCATGAGTGAGATGAGCCCGGTCAGCCACGCGATTCCGCCCGCTCGTGACGACATCCCGCTCGGCACGGTCGGTATCACGTTGCCCAATATGGAGTGCATGATCGTCGACCCGGCCACCGGCGAGGAGATCGACCAACCAGGGTCCGGCACGAGCCAGCCGGGAGAGCTGTGGTGCAAGGGCCCGAACGTGATGAACGGATACCTCCACGATCCCGCAGCGACCGCGGAAGCGTTGGACGGCAACGGTTTCCTACACACCGGGGACGTCGCCACCGTCTCGGCCGAGGGCTATGTCAGCATCGTCGACCGGGTCAAGGAACTGATCAAGTACAAGGGTTATCAGGTGCCGCCGGCCGAACTCGAGGCCCTGCTGCTGACCGACCCGCGGATTGCCGACGCCGCGGTGATCGGTGTCCTCCGCGATGACGGGGAGGAAGTGCCGAAGGCCTTTGTCGTCGCCCAGCCAGGAACGGATCTGACGGCCGAGCAGGTCATCTCATTCGTCGCCGAGCGGGTCGCCCCGTACAAGAAGGTTCGACAGGTGGTGTTCGTCGCGGCCATCCCGAAGTCCGCGGCCGGCAAGATCCTGCGGAAAGATCTCCGTTCGATCCAGGCCGCCACTGCCGACGGACCCCGCTGAGCGAGTTCGCCGTGCGCGGGTCGGCGACCGCGGTGCTGTGGGACGTGGACGGCACCCTGTTGACCTCCGGAAGCGTTGCGGCCCAGGCATTCCTCGATGCCGTTGCCGATGTTGCCGGTCGCCGGCCGGTGGGTCGTGGACTCGATCTGGGCGGCCGGATCGACCCGGAGATCGCGACGATGTTGCTGCAGTCGGTCGGCGCCGACGCGGATCTGGTGCCGGCCGTGCTGTCCCGACTGCACGAGAGGATGGCGTCCAGGGCGGAAGAGCTACGCCGGCGGGTGAAGCCGTTGGCCGGCGTCGTCGACCTGGTCCGTTTGTTGCATGCGGCGGGCGTCCGGCAGACCGTCGTCACCGGCAACATCGAGTCCGTCGCCCGGATGAAATTGGCCGCAGTCGGTGTGGTGCCGCCAATCGATCCGAACCTCGGCGGTTTCGGTGACAGCGGGGCGGACCGCGTCGCAGTTGCCCGTAGGGCGCTGGATCACCTGATCGAGGACGGTTGGCAACCCTCCCTCGGGCAATGCTGGATCATCGGGGACACTCCGCGAAATCTGCTGTGCGCCAGAGCAGTCGGCGTGCGATGCGCGTTGATCGGCAGCGGGCGGCATTCCGCGGAGTCGATGGCCGGCCTCGCGCCGGATGTGCTGACCGGGAACCTGGCCGATTCCGCGGTCCTGCTCGGGGCGATGGGGCTGCGGGGCTGACGCCGAACGGGAAGTGCGCAGCGTCCCTCCCGACGCTCGGCCGCATCGCGGACCCTGACCGAGTTGTCGGGGCCGACGTGCGTCGCGGCAGAAATGGACGACGGGGAATGCCGCCGAAGCCTGGGCCCGAGATTATCACGCAGTGTGACATCGGGGCCCTTGTACAAGAAATGACCGCCTTGAGCCGCACAGCAAGGCCCTATCCGGTGCATTGTCGGTCACCCAGTGCTGATCACTATCGGGCGAGCAATTGCTCCAACCGCGCGGAAGAAGGAAATAGCCATCCCGGCAGTGGTTCTCGGGTCGCCTTCGAGCACGGAGTTCACTATGGTCAGACTGTTGGAAGCGCTCCCACAGCGGGTCCATCAGCTCGCCCACCCTTCGGAGTTGTCGACCAGAGTGCGGGCCTGTTGAGAATCGCACTTGACGCTCGGTCACATCCGCGAAGGGTAGGTCGCTCGGCATGTCGTTGCCCCATTCTTCCTCGCGCCCGAAAGAGACCAGTGTGAGTCACCGAGCTCCCGGTTGTTCCTGGCTGGTCCGACGGCTGTCCGCGGCGGTGGCGGTCGCTCTCGCCATCGCGTGCACGACCGGTGCGGGCGGGGTGGCCAGCGCCGCGCCCGCGCTGACGACGCCGCCTCGGTCCTTGGCGGTCGCAGCGGCGGCGACCAGTGCGGCCGCTCCGGCGTTCGGCCCGAACGTCACCATCTTCGATCCCAGCATGGCCACCAGCCAGATCCAGGCCGCGGTCGATGCCATCTCCACCCAGCAGATCGACAACGAGATGGGTACCCAGCGTTACTCGCTGTTGTTCAAACCCGGAATCTACGGCACGCCGGCGGCCCCGCTGAAATTCCAGGTCGGCTACTACACCGAGGTCGCCGGACTCGGCCAGAATCCCACCGACGTGACGATCAACGGCAGCGTCGACGTCTACAACCGGTGCATCACGGTGAACAACTGCATTGCCCTGAACAACTTCTGGCGATCGCTGTCGAACCTGACGGTCACTGTTGCCGGCGGCACCACCGACTGCCGGCGGACGGGCATGTTCTGGGCCGCATCACAGGCCTCCCCGATGCGCCGGGTCAACATCAACGGCAACCTCACGCTGATGGATTACTGCACCAATGGTCCGCAGTGGGCCAGCGGCGGATTCATGGCCGACTCCAGGACCGGTAACGTCGTGAATGGTTCGCAGCAGCAATACCTGGTGCGCAACAGCACTATTGGTAGCTGGTCGAACGGCGTCTGGAATCAGGTGTTCACCGGGGTGCAGGGAGCACCCGCCACGAATTTCTCGATCCCGCAGCAGAACGCCGACGGCACGACCACGCCCGGGACGTACACCACCCTGCCCACCAACCCACTGAGCAGGGAAAGGCCCTACCTGTTCATTGATTCCGCCGGCAACTACGACGTCCTCGTGCCCTCCGCCAGGACCGATTCCGCCGGAACGACCTGGCAGAACGGACCGACGCCCGGCACCACCCTGCCGCTGTCGAGCTTCTACCTGGCGAAGCCGTCGGACTCGGTCGCCACCATCAACGGTCAACTCGGCCAGGGGAAGAACCTGATCCTCACCCCGGGTGTCTACGACGTCGGCGAGACGATCGCGATCACCCGCCCCGACACCGTCGTGCTGGGCCTGGGTCTGGCCACGCTGACAGCCGTAGGCGGTGCCGTTCCGCTGAGCGTCGCCGATGTCGAAGGGGTGATCGTCGCCGGGATCACCATCGACGCCGGCACTGTCAACTCCCCCGCCCTGATGACGGTCGGCCAGCAGCGCGCGGCGGGGACTGCCTGCACCGGATGCAGCGACCCGTCCGACCCGACCACATTGAGTGACGTGTTCTTCCGCATCGGCGGACCGCACGTCGGCAAGGCCACCCTCGGCCTGGTGGTCAACAGCGACAACGTGCTGATGGATGACATCTGGTCCTGGCGGGCCGACCACGGGGTGGCGGGCAGTTTCGGCTGGACCATCAACACCTCCGACACCGGCCTCGTCGTGCACGGCAACAACGTCACCGCCACCGGGCTTTTCGTCGAGCACTACAAGAAATACAACGTCATCTGGGACGGCGAGAACGGCAAGACCACGCCGGCTACAAGGTCGCCGACACGGTGAGAAAACACGAGCTCTGGGGCGGCGGCAGCTATATCTACACCAACGTCGACCCTTCCATCCATGCCTCCAGCGCCTTCGAGGCGCCGGCGACCCCCGGGGTCAAGTTCCACCATCTACTCACCGTTCAGTTGCTGGCGGGCCTGATCGACCACGTCATCAACGCCACCGGCGCGGTCACCCCGGGCCCGGTGGCCGCCCCGAGTTTCGTGATCGAATTCCCGTCAGGGAACGAGCCGCCGAGCACGACGCCCACGACCCCACCGCCGACCACGACGATGCCGACCACCACGACGCCGACCTCCACTCCCCCAACGACAACCACACCGCCGACGTCAACCACCAGCCCTGCGCCCGCGACCAGCACGACGCCGACGCCGCCCGCCGGCGGCACGCCGACAAGTCTGCGCGCCGGTTCCACCAGCAACAGCGCGACCCTGACCTGGACCGGTGACCCTGGCGTGGCCTATGACGTCCTCCGGGGTGAGGACGGGGTGAAGATCGGCAGTGTGACAGGAACGACGTTCACCGATGGCGGGCTCATCGTCAACACTCCTTACGTGTACTCGGTGAGGGGCCCGGGCGGGACCACACCGCAGATCACCGTCACACCGGGCATCACCACCACCACCTCACCACCCGGTACCACCGCGCCGAGCACCACCGTGCCGAGCACCACCCCCGCCGTGAGCACGACGTCGCCACCGACGTCGGTTCCACCGGCCGGCGCACCATCCAACCTGCACCTGACCGGAAAGACCTCCAGCACCATCACCATCGGCTGGACCGGACCGGCCGGCGGGACCTATGACATCCTCCGGGGTGAGGCCGGGGACAAGATTGCCAGCGTGACCGGGAACAGCTTCACCGATGTCGGGCTGCTGCCCGGTACGCCTTACGTGTATTCGGTTCGGGGGCTGGGCGTGACGACACCACAGATCACGCTCACCTTGAGTTCACCGGTCACCGCTGCGCTGCGGGTCATGGTGGTTTCCTGAGATGCGGCAGAATGCTGTGCGCGCAGCGGGCGGCTCTCCTCCGCTCTCGATCAACAAAACCTGCCCGCGGGTCCTCGTTGCCACCGGGCTCACCATCCGGTCGGTGGGTGTCCAAAGTCCCTTTCTCCGGCCGCCGCTGCGGTGCACGCTGGAATTGGAAGATCCGGCCCGTCCCGAACGGATGCGGTGCCGGCCTGAGGCGGTGAAGCGGTGCCACGTCGGCGGTTGTCCCCCGGGCGGGTGCACATCGACAGGCTGACCGCTCTCGATGCGGGCAACCTGCGGGTGGAGGACCACGGGGTACCGATGCACGTCGCGGGACTGGCCATCGTTGACGGCGGTCCGCTCCGGGACGCCACGGGCCACATCGACTGCGCGGCCATCCGGGCCCACGTCGACCGGCGTACCCGGTCCGCGCCCCGGCTGCGGCAACGGCTCAACGGCACCCCTCGCGGCGCCGGCCTGCCGATCTGGGTCGAGGATCCAGCGTTCGACATCGTCAACCACGTGAAATTCCAGGAACTGCCCGGGGCTGCTGACGAAGAGGCCCTGCTCGGCGCCTGCGCCGCGCTCAACGAACCGCCGCTGAACAGGTCCCACCCACTCTGGGAGATGTGGCTGCTGAGTGGATCTCCCGACGGCTCCGTCGCGGTCCTCGTGCGACTGCATCACGTCCTCGCCGATGGCGTCGCTGCCCTGGACCTGTTGGGGGCGTTGTTCGACGGGACCGCACACCAACAACGGCCGCCGGCGCCGCAACAGGCGTCGAGCACGGACGTCCTGCCGCGTGATCTCTACCAGGACCGCCTGCTCAGCGCGGCAAACACGGTCGAGAAGTCCGCCGCGAAGCTGCGTCACCCCGTTGCGATCGTGCGGCGATTCGGGTCACGGCTGCAGCAGGTGCGAAGGCTGCTGCAAGAAGGGACTGCACCGACGATCTCGCTGAACCGGCCGGTCGGCGCCCACCGACAGCTCACCCTGGTACGGGCCGATCTGGGGCGGGCCAGCCTGGTCGCCCATCTGCACCGCGGGACCGTCAACGACCTGGTCCTTGCGGCGCTGGGCGGCGGCGCCCGCCGGATCCTGGACAGTCGCGGCGAGCTGACTCCCGGCCTGGTGCTGAAGGTCTCGGAGGCGGCGTCACTGCGCCGGCACGATGCCGGTCAGGCCGTCGGCAACCAGGTCGGTATCCGTATCATTCCGCTGCCGCTCGACGAACCGGACGCGGCGCGGCGGCTGACGGAGATCGCGCGCGGCACCGCCGCCCGCCGATCGGAGGCCCCGTACCAGCCCGGCGGACGAATCCTGCAGCGCTGGATGGTCCGGGTCATGTTCCGGCAGCGGATGGTCAACGTGCTGGCCAGCAACCTCCCCGGACCCGCGGCCCCGATCATCTTCGCCGGCGCCCGGGTGCGCGAGCTGTTCCAGATCGGGTTGGTGCAGGGCAACATCGGACTGAGCGTCGGGGTGCTGTCGTACGCGGGCCGGTTGAACTTCGACATCGTCGCTGACGCGGACACTGTGCCGGACGTGGCGATGTTCGCCGCGGGCCTGACCTCCGCGTTGCGGGACCTGGACGTCCTGGCGACCGGTGCCGGTGAGGCGACGCCAGGATGGTCGCCGGCAGTACCGACCGGCAGCTGACGACCGCCGGCGGCCCGGGTGCGTGTCCCGGCGCAGAGCGGGAACATCAGCACTGCGCGTTGATCGGTCCGGCATCGTCGGTAGATGCTGTCGGGAACGGCGGAGCCACGACGAAAGGGGGGTTGCCGCATGCGGATCACGGTGCTCGGCACGGGGATCATGGGGGCGGGGGTGGCCGGCTCCCTTCTGCGGGCCGGGCACAGGGTGACCGTGTGGAACCGGAATCCCGATCGGACCGCGCCGCTCGCGGACGCCGGGGCAACCGTGGCAGCGTCGCCGGCGGAGGCGGTCCGCCGCGCGGACGTTGTGCTCACGGTGCTCTTCGACGCCGACTCCGTCGTCGAGGTGATGACCGCGGCGATGGACGGCCTGCCACCCTCGGCGATCTGGGCACAGCTGTCCACCATCGGCCTTGCCGGCACCGAGCGAGCGGCCACCCTGGCCGTCCAGCATCACATCTCGTTCGTCGAGGCAATGATGCTGGGCACCAGGGCGCCCGCCGAGAACGGTCAGCTGGTGCTGCTGGTCAGCGGCGACCCGGCCGTGCTGGACCGGCTCACCCCCGTGTTCAGCGCGATCGGTTCGCGGACGGTGCACGCCGGCGATGAGATCGGCATGGCCTCGGCGTTGAAACTGGCGGTCAATGCGTGGGTCGGGTCGGTGTCGGCGCTGGTCGGCCAGTCGATGGCCCTGACGGGCGCGCTGGGACTGGATCCACAGTTGTTCCTGGACGCGATCAGCGGCGGCGCGACCGACACGCCCTACGCCCACGTGAAGGGCGCTGCCATGCTGTCGGGCGACTTTCAACCCTCGTTCACCATCGACGGCGTGGTCAAGGATCTCGCGCTCATCCGCACCGCTGCCCTGGGTGCCGGGGTGCCGGACGACGTGCTGGCGGCCGTGCAGGCCAAGTATCTCGCCGCCGGCAGAGCGGGGCACGGATCGCAGGACATGGCCGCGGTCTATACGGCCTTCCTGCCGGATCGCAGCTGACCAGCGGAATCCGACTGACCAGGTCGGCGCGCCCACCGGTACCGGCCGCGCCCGGTTCGCAGCCGGCCGGCTCCGGCCAGTGGGTGTTCCACCATGCGGTCGATCAGCGGGCACGCCGTCGCTGGGCCGGCAACCACCAGCGGGACGAGCCCGCGCACTGGTCTGCCCTGGCTTCGCTCGGGCCGCGGCCGGCCGCCTGAGGTACGACCGATCGTGCGGGTCGGGGGCGCCGGCGCCGGGAACCCCGAAGGACAGTCCAGGCCCCTCACCCATCCGAGTGCGGACGTGGCGCGAATCGCACTGTGCCGGCCGGAATCCCGACCGACGTGGTTCGAGCGAGGAGAGGCTCATGAAGGACTGGTCACGTCGAAATCTCTTGCGCGCCAGCGCAGGTGCCGCCATAGCGGTGCCCATGGCGGCGCTGGGCAGTTCGGTGGCCGCCGCGGCACCGAGCTCGGTCGGCAGTGCCCCGCATGCTTCCGCCGATGGGTTGGATGCGCAAGGGCCGGTGATGTTCTGCGTTCACGACGCCCAGCGCGGACAGGTGTCGATCCTGCACGGAACCACCGAGGTCATCGTCCAGGACCGCCAGCTCGTCGCCCGCATCGTGACCGCCGCCCGGTCGTCCCAGGCCTGAGAACGGAGAACTGACATGTCATCTCATCGCGAGGCACCCGAGATCTCCAAGGACCCGGTGGCCGACAACACCGACACCTACGCCTTCGTCAGCCCGGACCGACCCGACACGGTCACCATCATCAGCAACTACATTCCGCTCGAGGATCCCGCGGGTGGCCCGAACTTCTTCGAGTTCGGTGACGACGTGCTGTACCGGATCAACATCGACAACACCGGTGACGGCCGGGCCGACATCGCCTACGAATTCAACTTCAGCACCAAGGTCAGGAACCCGGACACGTTCCTGTACAACACCGGGCCGATCGACTCGCTCGCCAGCCCGAACTTCAACCGCCCGCAGACGTACACCCTCACCGAGGTGCGCGGCACCAAGCAACGGACCCTGGGCCGCGGACTGCCGACGCCTCCCTGCAACATCGGCCCACGCTCGACGCCGAACTATCCTGCGCTGGCCAGCGCCGCGATCAGCGACGTGGGAGACGGCATCAAGGTTTTCGCCGGACAGCGACTCGATGGTTTCTACGTCGACCTGGGCGCCGTCTTCGACCTCGCCGTGCTGCGCCCGTTCCAGAGCCTGCACCTGATCCCGACCCCGGCCACTGACGGGGTCAATGCGCTGCGCTCGTTCAACGTGCACACCATCGCCATCCAGGTGCCGATCAGCCAGCTGACCCGCAACGGCAAGAAGCCGACCGACGTCATGGACGGCAAGTCGGTGATCGGTGTGTACGCGGCCGCTTACCGGCAGAAGGGTCGCTACCAGGACGAGGACCGGAACAACTGGTCGGGCCCCTACACCCAGGTGTCCCGGCTGGCGAACCCGCTGTTCAACGAGGTCATCGTGCCGATGAGCAAGAAGGACCGGTGGAACCGGGTCGAGCCCCGGCGGGATGCGGACTTCGCGAAGTACGTCGCGCAGCCGGAACTGGCAAGGCTGCTACCGGTGCTCTACCCCGGGGTGTTCCCGAACCTGGCGGCGCTGAAGAAGGACCGAGCTGATCTGCTGGCCATCCTGCTCACCGGCATCCCGGGCGGCCTGATCCCGGGGTTCCAGAACTATACCGGCCCCAACCAGGCCGACCTACTGCGGCTCAACGTCGCGATCCCGCCGGCCACCAGCCCGCGGATCAACGGCCTGATCGACGGCGACCTGGCGGGGTTCCCCAACGGCCGCAGGGTGTCCGACAACGTCGTCGCGATCGAACTGCGTGCCATCGCCGGCGCCCTGTTCCCGCTCGTCGACCCCAGCTTCACCCCCGACGCCGCCTCCGGACTGTTGTACGACCTCGTCAAGGGTGGGAAGGATGCCAACACACCGCCCCCGTCGGTCAGCTATCTGACCGAGTTCCCGTACCTTGACCACCCGGTCAGCGGTTACCAGGTGGTCCCGCTGTCGGCGTCGGCATGACAACCGTGACGCACCACCGGCACGGCAGTCATCCACCCACCCATCCGGACTCCACCGTCGAGCCCAACCACCACGTCCGGGGTGGTCCCCCGGTGCTCGACATCGGTGGCGACATCGGGGCTCTCGTAGCCACCATGCCCACCGAGGCGGCCGGCACGGAGCTCCATCTACGGTCCGATCACCACCCGCCGATCTCGATCCACACGGGGGTCTGGCACCGGGATCTGGGCCCGAACGAGGTGACGGCGGCAGTCTTCGTCGAACTGCCGGCCGGCAACTACTGGGTACTCGACGAGGCCGGTCGTGACGTCCGGCCGGTGCAGATCACCGGGGGTGAGCTGGCGACCATCGACCTGCGTCGCTGACCATCGCTGAGCAGAAACCTGGAGTGCCGCCTGGTGGCACCGCCGGCCGCCCACCGCCCACCGCCCACCGCCCACCGGGGAGCGTGACCGAGCGCCGCGCACAGCGGTCAGCTCGGATGGTTGTCGCGGCGGCCGGTTCGGGCGCCTACGATCGAGCCGCACCCGCCCGAGCCACCTGCCAGGAAGCCCCCCAGTGCCGCTCAACTCGTCGACCGACGCGGACAATGCGTCGCTGTTCGCCGGACCAGGTGAGATGCGGGCCAGGTACCGGTCGACCGACTGGGCGGCGACGCCGCTGGGCCCGGTTGGCTCGTGGTCACCTGAGTTGCGGATGATGATGAGCGTCTGCCTGAACTCCGGGTTCCCCATTTCCCTGCACTGGGGCGAACAGCTGACGGTGCTGTACAACGATGCGTTCATCCCTGTGATGGGCTCGGACAAGCACACCTGGGCCCTCGGCCGCCCGTCGCACGAGGTCTGGGCGGAGCAGTGGGACGACGTCATCGGCCCGTTGATGCAGCAGGTGCTCTCGCGGGGGCGACCGATCAGTCGGGCCGACCAGGCTTTCATCCTCGATCGCAACGGGTACCCCGAAGAGTGCTACTTCACGTTCTCCTAGAACCCGACGCTGGATGCCACCGGAACCGCGGTCGGCCTGTTCACCATCGTCTCCGAGACCACCCGCCAAGTGCTGAGCGAGCGCCGGTTGGAGCTCATTCGGACGCTCGGCGCGGTGTCGGCGACCCAGTCCGGGACGACGGCCGACACCTGTCAGGCCATGCTGGACGTGCTGGCGGGGACCCGGCAGAGTGTCCCGTTCGGGGTGGCGATCCTACGTGGCGACGACGACCAGCCCCGCGTCGTGGGCGCCTACGGGCTCACCGACGACGCCTGGTCGAAAGGAATGACCCTCGCCCGGTATGCGCCGGAGGCCACGGTCGTCGGGCGGGTGATTGCGACCGGGAAGTCGGAGGTGCTGACCGATCTGCGGGAGCGGTACCCAGCGGCGATCGAGCGGGGGCCGATCGGCCCACTGATCCCGGACGAGGCGATGGTGCTCCCGTTGACCGTCGCGCGCGGCATCACCACCATCGGTGCTCTCGTGCTCGGGGTCAATCCCTATCGATGCCTGGATGACGAGTACCGCGAGTTCCTTTCCCTCATAGGACTGCAGGTCGGGGTGGCATTGACCGACTCCCAGGCGTACGAGGCCGAGCGGAACCGGGTGCGGGTGATGGCCGACCTCGACCGGGGAAAGATGGAGTTCTTCCAGAACGTCAGCCACGAGCTGCGGACCCCGCTGACCCTGCTGCTGGCCCCATTGCAGGATCTGCTCGACCCGCCCGACTCGCTGCAGCCGGACCAACGGGTACAGCTGCAGGCAGCGGTCCGGGCGGCACAGCGGCTGCGCCGCATGGTCAACGCGCTGTTGGACTTCGCTCAGGCCGAGGCGGGCACGCTCTCCCCGCACCTGCAGTCAACAGACCTGACGCGGCTCACCGCCGAAACAGCCAGCATGTTCAGGTCCACGGCCGAACACGCCTGCCCGCGGTTCGACCTCGACCTGCCGCCCACGCCGACCTATTTCCTGGTGGACGCAGCGATGTGGTCGACCATCCTGACCAACCTGCTGGCCAACGCGGTGAAGTACACCGCGGAGGGCGGGGTGAGCGTCGCGCTGCGGGTGGGCGACGACGGAGCCGTGCTGAGCGTGGGCGACACCGGCAAGGGCATCTCGGCGGCCGAGCAGGCCAGGGTCTTCGAGCGGTTCTACCGGTCTCATGAGGGTGGCTCCATTGCCGGCGCCGGCATCGGGCTGGCCCTGGTCACCGATCTGGTCCGGGCGCACAACGGCACCATCGAACTGACCAGCACGCCGGGCGCCGGCAGCTCATTCCGAATCAGCATTCCGCGGGTCGCGGCGTCGGAAGCCGATGCCGCCTTGTTGCCCGCGGCACCATCCGACGACCGGGCCGCCGACGGCCTCGTCGCCCCGTTCGATACACCGGCGCGGCCGGGCACCCCACACGCCGCACCGGAGGCGTCGAGTGCGGCAGCATCGGCGGCGGTACCCCAGCCGCCGAGGGTGTTGCTGGTCGAGGACGACTCGGACTTACGTGACTACCTGACCCGCCTGCTCACCGGTGACGGGTGGGACGTCCAGGCGTTCGGTGACGCGGAGTCCGCCGGCGCCGCGATTGCCACCGAAAATGCAGACAAGTCAACGGATCTGGTCCTCACGGATGTGATGCTGCCGGGCCGCAGCGGGCTGGAGTTGGTCGCCGAACTGCGGGCCGGCAAGCACACGTCGCGGATTCCGATCATCGTGCTGACGGCCCGGGGCGGCGCGGACGCCGCCGCCCAGGGACTTGCCTCCGGAGCGGACGACTACATCACCAAGCCCTTCGCCTCGCAGGAATTGCTGGCCAGGGTGCGGGCGAACCACGAACTGCACAGCCAGCGCGAGCGGGCCATCGACGACGCCCAGAACCGCGCGAACCAGGTCCGGGCTGCCCTGGACAGCAACCGGCTGATCGGCACCGCGATCGGCGTGCTGATGGCGAGCCACCGGCTGACCGCCGCCCAGGGCTTCCAGCTGCTGACCAGGGCTAGTCAGGACAGCAACAGGAAGCTGCGAGATCTCGCCGCCATGGTGGTGGACAGCGGGAAGCTGCCGTTCCGGCCGACGACCACCGAGAGCCTGGTGATCCGGGTCACCTCGGCCCGCCCCTGACCCTCGGCTCGACGTCCCACCCGGCCCGATATCGGCCCTGACCAGGTGACCCCACCGCGTTGGCCGGCACCCGGTGGCCAGGACGCAGCCGCCCGGCGCTGCTCTGCTGAACGTCCGACGACCACGCCCTGGCGATCACCCCACACCCCGGGTGATCGATGCCGTGCACCGAGATCGGCTGCGGTCCGACCGCCCCGGTACACAGTGATTCGGTACCCGATCGCGGACAGTGACAAACGTCAACCGAGAGATTGCACAAAGTGATCGAGGCCACGCACGTTCCCGTTCGCGTTCGCGACCGGGCCGGCCGGTCAAGGCGGCCTGGCCAGCTGTTGCCTCAACTGGCCAGGCCTCGGGCGGCCGGTCACACCCATGGGACACAGAACGGCACGCCCTACCGTGTCTGTATCCGAAACCCCGCCCACGAACCAACTCCAGGTGCGCTGAAAAGTTGTGGGATCGTCGATCGGGCGACCGGGTGCGTCGACTGCCCGGTGCGTCGACTGCCCGGTGCGCCGAAGCACACCGTCCGCGGGAGGTGCCGGGCCGACGGTCAGGGCGCGGTCACGGACGGGGCCCGTCGGCCGAGCTGGATGTCGTTGCACGCCTGGCAGACCGAGGCCGGGATCACCCCGATCTGCTGCAGCCGGCCGAAGATCGCGCAACCGAGGCAGAAGCCCAGGGCGGACTCGAGGAACGCGGCGACCGTGATGAGGCCGACAAGCACCCAGGACAGCACCGGGGCGCCGAGGACGAAGGCCAGCACAGCGGTCACCGACAGGGTGGCACCGATTGCCTGCGCGAACCGCTTCGGCGGCCCGGGAACGAGTTTCGCCGGGCCCAACCGCGGCGCGACCACCTTGGTGGCCAGCAGCCCGAAAGGTGAGAACCGCGGTCCGGACGCCACTCTGGCGACAAACCCGAGAGCCAGCGCCAGCAGCAGCCACGGCGACTGGAGCGCGATGACGGCCGCGCTCAGGAGCACCACCATCGCGGCCACCGACCGGGCCGCCTTCTCGTTCACCGGGTTCGGGAAGGTCAAAACTGTGGGAAGGCTCATGTGGCAGCGACTTTGCTCTCGAACTGACGTGGGCTTGCGGATTGGCGTGACTCGTTGCCGGCGTGCGGTTTCCGCACCGCTGTCAGGGCCGACGCAGCTGACCGGTTCCTCGCCACGAAGGACGATCGGGAATCAGGCCGCTCAGCCGAATGAACGGGCGGGTCAGCGCGCGGAACAACACGCGGCGCTGGCAACGCGCAAGAGATCTACGTGGCGTCGAGACACCAGTCGGAGATCCATCGGTCGATCATCGTCATCGTGCTGCATTTCGTCAACTCGCCGCCGTCGACGCCGGCTCGTCCGGCCAACCGATCGCGGCGGCCGGCTCCGCGCGCCGGATCTCGTGCCCGACGAACCCCCTGCGGCCCCGGGGGCACTTGACCGGCGCGGGCAGCTGCCCCCGGTTGACCACGCGCCGGCCGTCCGGGAGCACACCGACGGTGAACCACGCCTACGGCTCGGGATCGCGAGGGTGCGGCGCGCGCAGGCTCACCGCATCGCCACCGGCTGCAGCGCGCAGGCTGCCGCCGCGCCGGCCCTCCATGCGCAGGTACAGGCCTGCCGATCCGATCCCCAACGCCCCGAAGCCGACCCCGAACACCCAGGTCAGTGGCCTGGACATGGCGAAGCAGCATGCGCCCGGACGATGGGACAGCGATCAGCACCAGCATGATCGCCTCGACCTGCAGCAGGATCCGGGCGCTCGACCACCGCCGCTCGCCCAGGGCGCCGATACCGTCCACCGCCAGCGAAAAGATGGCGCCCAGCACCCTGGAGGTCAATGTGGTGAGCGGCCACGGCCAGATGTCGATGGCCGCCCCCGGGAAAAGGAAGAGAAACAGGCAGGTGAGCAGCGCAGTGAGGCCGACGAGCCCGATGACCACGACCGCGACATCGGGCAGCAGCAGATCATCGACGGCCGGCACGGAACTGTCCCACCTGTTCAGAAACCAGGCGAAGAAGACCAGAAAAGGCGTGCCGAAGTACAGGGCGGCCCACAGCCAGAACGCGACGTTCTGGTGAAGGAACCTGTCCCAGTGCATCAGCGTCGCGACGCCCATCAACGTGGCGAAGCAGCCGACCTCGACGAATACACCGCCGACCCGATGCCACTGCCACTGCCGCTCCCGCACCACCCGCACGAAGAAATACGCCCCGCCCAGGCAGGCCGAAGCCAGCACCATCGAGGTGAACCCGGGCGAGATCCGCCAGGCGAACAGCCGTGCGTGTCGTCCGGGGACGGCCAGAAGTACAGCACCACGAAGGCGACCAGCAGGAACGGGATGATCACCAGCGACAGGATCCGGGTCGCCGGCAGCACCCGATCCCGCGGCTGTGCGTCCCGGAAACGAGACATGCCGGGCCTCTCGAGAGGGCGGTCCCCGCGCAGGAGAACCATACCGAGCAAGGCTGCTCACGGCCAGACGTCGGACACCGAGCGGGCCCGAGATCTGCAGGTTGACGTCGGGGACGGCTGGATACATCTGCCAGGAGGTGAGCGAGGGCGTTGATGCCCACCGCGCCCGCGCGAGATGGGAGCCAAGGGATGCGATTGCCCAGACCGACGGACCTCGTCCGCCTAATCGGCCGGAGTTACGACGCCGTGGAACAGGCTGTCGCGCTGGTGCCACGGTTGGTGGTGATCGTGTCCGAGGTGGAGGCGATCATGACGCGGGTCGGGTCCGTTGTATCCGACATCGAGCGCTCCCAGCGCCGGGCGGCCGCGGTGGTGGATCAGGTCGATGAGACGCAGGCTGCGGCCGGCGCGCTTGTCGTGCACACCCGCGGATTGCTGGCCGACACCGACGCATTGCTGCAGCACACCGGCGGATTGCTGACCCGGACCGACGGGGCGCTCGACCGCACCGGTGGCCTGCTCGAGCGCACCGATCTGGTGGTCGGTACGACGACGCGGCTCATCCGCCGATTCGAGCCGCTGCTCGACCGCTTGCAGCCGCTGCTCGAGCGGCTGGAACCGCTGCTCACCAGGATCGCCGACACCACCCAGCCGCGGGAGGTGGACGCTGTCGTCAAGCTCGTCGATGCGCTCCCCGCCATCGTGGACAAGCTGGACGCCGACATCCTGCCGGTGCTGGACACCCTGGCCACCGTCGCTCCGGATCTGCGTGACCTGCTGGACGTCTCGAGGGAACTCAACGAGCTCATCGCTTCGGTGCCGGGACTCGGACGGGTCAAACGGAACATCGAGGCACGGCAGGACGCCGAGGACGAGGACCGGGCGGAGTACCGCGCCACGGAGGAGCCGCCGGCGGCTCCGGACCGCCGGGCCTGACCCACCGGATCGCCGGCGGCCAGATCGGCGTCCCGGGCCGCGGGCCGTTCGCCGTAACCTTGCCGGCATGACGCCTGGAAACCTCCGACGGCTCGGCCGGTCCGGGCTCGCCGTCTCGACCATCGGGCTGGGCTGCAACAACCTGGGCCGCGTGCACACCACGACCGAGACCGAAGGCGGCGCCCGCGCCGTGGTCGGCGCCGCTCTGGACGCGGGCATCACCTTGTTCGACGTTGCCGACATCTACGGTCAGCCGGCCGGGCGCAGCGAGGAAATGCTCGGTGCGGCGCTCGGCAGCCGGCGGGCCGACGTGGTGGTGGCAACCAAGTTCGGCATGGACGCCGGCGGCGCGAACGGGCCGGATTTCGACGCCCGCGGCTCCCGGCGGTACGTCCGCACCGCCGTCGAGCACTCCCTGCGCCGGCTGGACACCGACTGGATCGACCTGTACCAACTGCACCAGCCGGACCCGCTGACCCCGCTCGAGGAGACGCTGGCCGCGCTGGACGAGCTGGTCGCGGCCGGCAAGGTCAGGTACATCGGTCATTCCAACTTCACCGGCTGGCAACTGGCCGACGCCGCCTGGCTCGCGCGGGCCTCGTCACGGGCGCCGTTCATCTCTGCGCAGAACGAGTATTCCCTGCTGCGAAGGGATGTCGAGCGTGAGCTGCTGCCGGCCGCGCAGGCTCACGACATCGGCTTCCTGCCGTTCTTTCCGCTCGCCAACGGCCTGCTGACGGGCAAGTACGGCCGCGACGACGCACCCGCCGGCAGTCGGTTGCGCGAGCTGAAACCGCACCTGCTCGAATCGGCACCCTGGGATGCGCTGGATCGGCTGTCGCGGTTCGCGGCCGAGCGGGGGGTCACCATGCTGCAGGTCGCCTTCGGCTGGCTGCTGGCCCGGCCGCAGGTGTCGTCGGTGATCGCCGGCGCCACGTCACCGGAACAGGTGAGGAAGAACGCCGAGGCCGCAACGGCGTTCACCCCGACCGACGAGGACCTGGCCGCGATCGACGCCATCTTCCCGCCGCCGGACTGACGCTCACCGGCGCCCCTGGCGTCGATCAGGACCGGGCCGACGTCGCCGGTTGCACATCCGTGCCGGGTGATCACGTCGGCAGCAAAATGGTTCTCGTCTGTGGCGGCGGCCTGTCGGGCCGGGCGGCAAGAATCTTCCCGACAACTTTCGGCCCGACAACTACAGCTAGCGTTCGATCAGTTACGCTACGCAGTGAGTCGGCGCGGGGGTTGCCATGGGCTCGATCAGCAGAGTCAGAGGGAGGGCACTCGTGACCAAGGCCTTTGAAACGACCGGTAGCCGCGCGGTGCCGCCACGCCAACTGCTCGACCAATCGGTGTCGCGCATCCTGATCTGCGACGATCGCTCCGTCACCAGGGTCGTGCTGAACCAGGCGGTGAAGGTCATCTCGTCCGCACACGACATCGTCTGTGTCGCTGATGGTTTCGCGCTCGCCGACGCCTACTCAGCGAGGCGAGCGGCCCTGGTGCTGATCGGGCACCAGCGCGGCCGGGTGCTCGGCCTGCAGGCCACTGAGCTGCTGCTGAGCCTGTACCCAACGGCGGCGGTCATCGCGTTCGGGTCGGCCGACGCCCGGGACATGCTGGCGGCGGCGGTGGTCCGGGGTGCGAAAGGCATCATGGTGTGGGACGCCGAGCGCGGCCATCAAGCGCCGATCCGCGCCGACGGCTGGTCCTGGCCCAGCGAACGGCGGCCGGCGGCGGGCGCCAGGGACCGGCTGACCGAGCGGGAACTGCAGGTTCTCAAGGGTATGAGCCGCGGCCAGTCGAACGCCGAGATCGGCCGGGAGCTGTTCCTGTCCGAGGACACCATCAAGACCCACGCCCGACGCCTCTTCCACAAACTCGGCGCGCGGGATCGCGCGCATGCGGTGGCGGTCGGCATGCGTAACAGCTACGTCGCCTGATCGGAAGGCAGGCATGCGCCGCGGCTCGGTCAGCTGACCCGTTCTGCTCCCGGACTCCGCATGCCATGAGGCCTCCGAACTCCGCATCGGGGCCTTCGCGTCTGCCGATGGCACCGCCGCGGCGCTCGGCCCCCCCGCATTGGTTCGAGGCAGTGGTTCTGGCCTGATGGGCCGGTTCCCGGCCGGCTCGCTGCACGAGCGGGACCATGCGCTGCATGCCGAATTCGGTTTGCCAATCCCCCGCGCCAGATATCCTGCCATCCGTAGACCATCCCGTGAGATGGTGTAGGGTCCGTAGTGCCGATGAAAAGACGGGAGCTCGATGGCCGAAATCGAAAAGACCGAAAAGATCACCATCAACCTGGGGCTGGTCGACCTCGGCGAGATCGACCTGCTGGTCGGCGAGGGTTTCTATGCCAACCGGACCGACTTCATCCGCTCCGCGATCCGGCGACAGCTGGAAACCCGTTCCGGCGCAGTGAAAGACAGCGTTGCCAGGCGCACACTCGAACTCGGCGCCGTGCAGTACACCCGCGCCCAGCTCGAAGCACTCCGGGCGGCCGGCCAGACCGTCCATCTCCGGGTGCTCGGCCTGGGCAGCATCGCCGCTGACGTCCCGGTGGACCTGGCCCTGGCCACCATCGCGTCCGTCGAGGTCCTCGGCGCCTTCCGGGCCTCACGAGAAGTCAAGGCCGCCTTGGCTTCCCGCACCACCTGAACCGAGCCGACCCGGCACCACCCACCCGGCGACCATCGGTCGACCGACACCACCATCGAACAAGGGGAACGTTGTCATGCCAGAAAGATTGACCGCGACACTGGATCGGGCCATCCGGATGATCCGGGACAACGCCGAGACCATCGCCCGGCACGGAACCGAGGACAGTCCCGGCCACGGCAGCGGCGGTCACCGGCAGCCGCTGCCCGACCCGACCGGCATCCTGGCCCGGCTGGGTATCAACGGCCCTTCCGGATCGCCGTCCGGCGGCCTGCCGGTCGACCTCAGTGGCGTCCTGCCGCACCTCCCGGCCGGCCTGAAGGGCAGGCTGCCGAACCTCCCGGCCGGCCTGAAGATCAACCTTGCCGACCTCACATCCATGCTGGCGCAGGGCCTCTCGCCCACTGGTGGGCTGGGCGGTGACCCGGCCGCCCGGCAGGCCGCAGCGGCCGCGGGGGGCGAGATCCGGCACCTGACCCACAGCGGCCCGTCGGGCTCCAGGACCTACGACCTGTACCTACCGACCGGCTACCGCGGCGAGCCGGTGCCACTGGTGCTCATGCTGCACGGCGGCACCCAGACGGCCACCGACTTCGCGGCCGGCACCGGCATGAACGCGCTCGCCGAACAGCACACGTTCCTGGTCGCCTACCCCGAGCAGTCCCGGGCCGCGAATCCGAGCGGGTACTGGAACTGGTTCCGACCGGAGGACCAGCAGGCCGGATCGGGCGAACCGGCCATCATCGCGGGCATCGCCCGGGCGATCATCGCCGGTCACGCGGTCGACCCCGACCGGGTGTACGTCGCGGGCCTGTCGGCGGGTGGGGCGATGTCCGCCGTCATGGCGGCGACCTACCCGGACCTGTTCGCCGCTGCCGGGGTGCATTCCGGCCTCGGCTACCGAGCAGCCACCGATATTCCCTCCGCATTCGGCGCGATGAGCACCGGTGGAACACCGGATCCCGGCGGCGACGTCCCGCTCATCGTGTTCCACGGCGGCGACGACAGCACGGTCGCACCGGTGAACGCCGAGCAGATCGTGCGGGCCAGACTGGCGAATATTCCCGGGGCGCAGACACACTCGGCCGTGTACAGCGGAAACGGCGGTGGCCGGCGGTACACCAGGACGGTGCACACGGACCGTCACGGAGAAGTGCTCGCCGAATCCTGGAACGTGCACGGCGCGGGGCACGCCTGGTTCGGCGGAAATCCGGTCGGCAGCTACGCCGACCCGAAGGGTCCCGACGCCTCCGCCGAGATGGTGCGGTTCTTTCTCGCGTCGGGCAATTCCTCCCGGCGGCGCTGATCACCGGGACACGAAGGTCGGTCCTTGGATCCGGACGGCATGATCCCGGCGGTGCGGGGTGGCAACGTACCCGGACCCGGGTTCGCCCCCGAGGCCCGGTTCGGGAAGGCTTGGCCGATGCAATTGACGAGCCTGCCGTCCGACTCCGGTGATGCCCCGCTGGCCTGGTTCGCCCTGACACTGGGCGGGGCGGCGTTGTGTGCGCTGGTCGTCGCCGTGCTCATCGGCGCGGTGGTCCGCCGGATCGGCCGGCGATGGCCGATCGTGGTGGAAGCATCGCGCCGCGGCCGGGTCCCGCTCCGGCTGGTGCTGGTGCTGATCGCCGTGCGTCAGGTGATTGGCTCGACAACAACCCTCGGCGGCTGGCAGGAGCCGCTGCTGGCGGTGCTGGAACTGGCCATCATCGCCGCCTGCGGCTGGCTGCTGGTCGTGGTGGCTTTCGTGCTGCAGGACCTGACCCTGGCTCGGTTCCCGATCGACATGGCCGACAACCGGCGCGCCCGCCGGGTCCGCACCCAGGTCACCCTGCTGCGTCGGCTGAGCGTCGCGGCCATCGTCATCCTGGTGGTGGCGGCGATGCTGCTGACCCTGCCCGGGGCGCGGCAGGCCGGCGCCACGATTCTGGCGTCGGCCGGGGTGGTCGGCATCGTCGCCGGGCTGGCCGCCCAGTCGACGCTGTCCAATCTCCTTGCCGGCCTGCAACTTGCTTTCACCGACGCCATCCGGGTCGATGACGTCGTCGTGGTGGACACCGAGTGGGGCCGGATCGAGGAGATCACCCTGACCTACGTCGTCATCCACCTCTGGGACGACCGCCGGATGATCCTGCCGTCCACGCACTTCACCACCACGCCGTTTCAGAACTGGACCCGCAAGGAATCGGCTGTCCTCGGCGCCGTCGAACTCGACGTCGACTGGCGGGTGCCGCTGCCTGACCTTCGGGCCGCGTTGGACCGCGCCCTGGCAGCATCGACGCTCTGGGACCGACGCGTCGGCATCCTGCAGGTCACCGACGCGGTGGGCAGCTTCGTCCGGCTCCGGGTGCTCGTCTCCGGTATCGACGGGCCCACGGTCTTCGACCTGCGCTGCGAGGTCCGCGAGGCGCTGGTCGGCTACCTGCAGCGGGAGCACCCCGAGTCGCTACCTGTCGTCCGGGTGGAGGGCCCTTCGGCACCGCGAACCGGCCGCCCCGCGGCGGAAGGCCCCGGCGACAACGAAACCGGAAGTCGGGGATCGGTTCTCGTCGAACCGGCGGGGGTGACGCGCCCGGAGTCGGCGTCGGAATCAACCCGGACGCAAGGACTTTTCACCGGCAGCGCGGAGGCGATCCGGCGGGCGCGCGGATTCACCGGGCCGCAGCCGACCCTTCGTGCCGGGCCGCCCGGCGGTCCCGATGACGGGCGCCGACGGTAGCCCGATCCGGCGTGGTCCAGCTGATCAGCGGCTCCTCGGACAGCTCGCCGTGGTTGCGCATCGCGACGATCACCGAGCGTTCGATCCCGAGCAACGACCGTCGCCAGTCGGACAGCACACTCAGCGGCGACCGAACGCCCGGGACTCGGCGTCGTCGTCCCAGTTGCGCCAGTCCCGCAGCGCGGCCCACGTGCGCATCAATTCCGCCTGCCGATCGGAGAGTCGGCCTTCGTCAACCAGCCCGTCCACGGTGGCGTTGATCGCCTTGCTCGACTCGGCGTGGGCCACGGCGCGTTCCCGCTGGTCGTCCGCGCGGTTGTCCTGGGCAATGCCGAGCCGGCGGACCACCCATGGCAGGCTCAACCCCTGCAGCACGAGAGTGCCGACGATCTCTGCGATCGTGCACACCAGCAGTAGCGAGCGGTACGGCGTCCGTAGTGGCAGGGTCTGGGCAGCGGCCAGCGACACCACCCCGCGCATCCCCGCCCAGGACACGGCCGCGACGCCGGTCCAGCCGACGGCCTCCTCGGATCGACCCAGCCGGGACACCAGATGAATCACCGCCAGCCACATCGGTCGGCTGACGATGACCGTGGCCAGCACCGTGCCGATGGCCAGGAAGACGTAGCCCTCGCCGGAATTCAGGGACGCGATGATCTCCCGGAGCTGGAGCCCGATCAGCGCGAAGAACGCGCCCTCCAGAATGAAGCGCAGCGAGGCCCACGTCGCCGTCTCGGTGAGCCGGACCGGCGCCGTACGAAGGACCGCCGAAACCGACCACGACGAGCAGGATCGGCGCCGGCAGGGCGAACCTGCTGGCCACCGAGGACACGACCAGCAACACCGAGCACGAGCCCGATGAGCGGCAGCAAGGGATCCAACGGTCCTCCTTCGCCGCGGCAGCCGGCGAGCAACCGGCCGGACCGGATGACCGACCGTGGTCATGTGACCAGCCGGCGGGCCCTTCACACATCGCGCGCTCGAACCCCGGCATCGCGCGGTCGGCCGGGCCGGTGCACCACCGGGTGTATCGTCGCTGGCGATGACCGAGCAGCAGCCGTACGAGGTGGTACGGACCTATGCCGCGTTCGAGCTCCGCCGCTACCCGGCCCACGTGGTCGCCGAAGTCGCGGTCCGCTCCTCGTTCGATCAGGCCGGCAACATCGCCTTCCGATCGCTCTTCGGTTACATCACCGGGAAGAACCGCTCCAGCAGCACGGTGGCGATGACGGCCCCCGTCGTGCAGGCGCCGGGCCCGCCGGAGAAGGTGGCCATGACGGCGCCCGTGGTGCAGCGGTCGACCGGTACCGACAGTCACCTGATTGCCTTTGTGCTGCCGGCGTCCATGACGGCCGAGTCCGCCCCGGTGCCGGACAACCCCGATGTGAACATCCGCACGGTGCCGGCCACTCTCGCCGCCGCGGCGCGCTACACCGGCCGCTGGTCCCAGGCCGCGTACCAGCGGCACTGCACGGAGCTCCTGGAAGCCGTTGCGGCGCAGGGCTTGCGCCCGGAGGGTGCACCGAGGTTCGCTCGTTTCGATCCCCCGTTCAAACCCTGGTTCCTGCGCCGCAACGAGGTCGTGGTGGACGTCGCCACGGCAGACGTCGACGGAGTGGACGCGGCAGGTGCGGACTTCGACAACGAGGGTGCGCGGGACAGCGGTCGGACGCCGTGAACCCTCAGGTCAACGCGGCCGCGAGGAAGCCGCCGACCCGGTCCTGCCACTCTTGGGGGAACGCCGCCAACGCGCCGGTGTGGCCGACGCCTGGTGCCGCCCAGATCTGCACGGTGGCAGGCGAACCGGCCCGGATGTGCTGAGCGGCCAACAGCTCGTCCGGTACTTCGCCGGCCGCGATCAGCAGCACCGGGCGCGGGGCCGAGACGGCCACCGAGTCTTGCAGTGACCCCGGTTGATCGGCGTCGGTCAGCAGTCCGGTCACGGCGTCCTGCATCCGGTCGATCACGTCCACCGGTCAGCGCCAGCCAGCAGCCGAGGGCCACCAGGCCGACCACGACAGCGGCCTGCACGAGGTTCCACAGCAGGCCGCCGGTCCGGATGGCCAGCGTGGTCAGCGTTGCCCCGATGACGACAATGCCCGAGACCGTCACCACCCCGGCCGCGCTCCGCGACCGGGTCTTCAGGCGGGCACCGGCACCCACATCGGAGACCTCAGCGCACGGCTTTCCCATCGACGATCGCCTTCAGGTCGCTGACGCCGTGCCGGCCGATCCAGACGAGCACCGCGCCGACAACGAGGTACAGCGGGTGGAAGAAGCTGATCTCCCGGATGAACAGGAACTCGACGACGATCCAGCCGATGATCAGCACGCCGGTCAGGAGCGACGCGGCCCGGGTCCGCCGGTCACCGCGCCAGGCCAGCACCGCCAGCCAGGTTGACGGGGCGCCCACGATCAGGGCCAGGGCGAGGCCACCCAGTACCGGGCTTCCGAACGGAAGCCGCTCGGTGACCACCGCACCGAGGGACAGCAGCCCGGTCATCAATCCGACAGCACCTGCATAGGCGGAAAAGGCAATCAGGGCCGCGAAGCCGGCGAGCCCGGCCCTGCGATGACCGCGGGACGTTGGTGTCTGCATCGTTGACTGGTACATCGTCAGATCCAATCGGTCGAGCCTACGGTTCCACCGTGCTCGCCGGCCGTTGCTGCCGCCAGGGCCGAAGGTCCCCGCCGTCGCGCGGCGCGCGCGTCGGCCAGGAGCCGTGCGCGGCAGCCATGCGCACACCTACGTCCCGCGGGGCCGGGCCGAAGGGCCCTGTCGACAGACCGGACCGCAGGGTTGAGTGATGGCGAAGGCGAGCACGCACCGAACACCTGCCGACCCGTTGCCGCAAATCCTGTCGGCCCGCGTCCACCGCGCACCCGACCCAACACCGGCCGACGCCGAATGGAGCCCGACATGACCAGCCCGGAACTCACCAAGAGTCCCACCAGCGAACCGAACCAATTCACCCTCAACGGTGCGAACCTTTCGATCAAGTTCGCGCTCGGCGGGGCGGACGGCGAACCGCACCTGCGGTACCAGGACTCGAACCAGGTGATGGAGTTCACGGGCGACCAGATCTCCCTGGAATCAACGTCCCTGGGTCAGCTGGCGACCGTCATCACGCTCGATACCGCCGACATCGGGCACACGTCGTTCACCCTGATCATCCCCGCGGTTGATGTGTCCACCGGCCCGCAGACCGTGGCAACCATCGGGATGACCACGCTGCACCGCACCCGCCCGAGCGCCTACGCCCGTGGTCAGCTGCGGACTTATCACATCACCGAACTGCGGGGCAGCGCCAAGCACATCCAGTTCTGAACCCCTCGTCCGAGGGTGCTGACTGATCCGATACCGCCTGTCGCACACCATTCCTGCCGCACGCACCATTCCTGCCGCGCGACATTTCGGCGGCGCTCCACCCCGGGAGCGCCGCCGATCACTTTCTGGGTCCCATATCCGGTTGGGCGCCTGCGACATCTGACCACCGCGGCCGGACCTGACCGTGGCGGCCCGGCGCGGACGCGCTACCGCACAGCGGACGCGTCCACCAGGACCCGCAGGACGTCCCGGATGGAGATGATCCCGACGGCACTGCGGCCGTCGCCGACCGGTAGGTGTCTGACCCCACAGTCCAGCATCAGGCGGCCGGCAGTGCTGATGGACTCGTCAGGGCCGACCCAGACCAGATCCGAGTTCAGCACATCGCCCGCCTGAACGATCGCCGGATCACCGCCGGCTCCGACAATCGCAATCACATCCCGCTCGGAGAGCACCCCGAGGGCGCCGTCGCCGGTGACCAATACCGCCCCGATCTCGTCGGCGGCCAGTTCTTCGGCCGCCTCGCGGACGCTGACGGCAACGTCAACAGTGGCGACCGGGGATGCCATGATGGCGCGAACCGGATCGGAGGGTTGGACGAGGGCCGTTGTCCAGGCCGCGCGCGGGAACTCACCGTAGGACATTGTTGGTGCTCCTCTCCACATGCGGGGACGACTTGGCACCCGCCGACTCGCGGCTCTCACCCGCGGGCGATGTTGTTCAATTCCGACTTTGCGCCCCCTTTCGGCCGGCCGAGCAGAGTCTTCGGACCCGGTGGATGCGAGCCGATGGTCCCGCCCGGTGACCCACGCGGCGCCGGCACCCACCAGGCCGCCGTTCGCTCCACGAGACCCAGGCCGTGCACCGGGGCTGACGCCGGTCGTCGGCCTGCCGGGCAAGGTCGGGCCCTTTGCCCCTGTCCGGGCGATGGGTGGCGGGAAACAGTTGACCCAGGAACGGCGCACCGGTCGAGGCGAAGGGACCGTAGCGATGACAACAAACGAACACGGCGGCTCGCGATGGACGATTGCGCCAGCAGACGTGCACGCCCAGGAAGTTCATCGTGACGGCAACGTCGTGGTCGGAGTGGACGCCTCCCCGTCGGCCCGTATCGCGGTCGACTGGGCCGCCGAGGAAGCGGCCCGGCTGGGCGTCGGCCTCCGGCTCGTGCACGCCTACACCCTGCCGGTGTCCGGCTATCCCGGCTACACGACCCTGCCGGATACGCTCGACCACACCGTTGTCGCCGCCGAGCAGGGACTGCTGGACCGGGTCGCCGCAGACCTTGCCCGGTCCCACCCCGAGGTACGGGTGACCACCCGTCTGATGCTGGACCGGCCGGCCGTCGCGCTGCGCCGACAATCCGTCGACGCCCCGCTCACCGTCGTGGGATCCCGTGGTACCGGCCGGGTCTCGGGGGTGCTGATGGGATCCGTGGCCACCGCGATCGCCTCGAACAACCCCGCCCCGGTGGCCGTCGTGCATTGCGGCTACCAACCCAACGCCTACGGCGCCGTCGTCGTCGGCATCGACGACTCGCCGTCCAGCGAGCAAGCCATCGTTTTTGCCTTCGAGGCCGCCGCCGCCCGGCACACCGATCTCATTGCCGTCAACGCCTGGACGGACAACACCGTCGGCAGCCCGTTCCCGTTGCAGCCGCAGATCGTCGCCCCGTCCGTCGACATCCAGGAGGAGCAGCAGCGCATCCTCGCCGAACGCCTCGCGGGCTGGAGCGAGAAGTACCCCGACGTAACCGTGCAACAGAAAGTCGTTGCCCGGCGGCCGGTCCCGACGCTGCTGGACTACGCCTGCAGTGCGCAGCTGGTGGTGGTCGGCAGCCACGGTCACGGGAGCTTTGCCGGGCTGCTGCTCGGCTCGACCGGTCGATCGCTGATCGCCAGGTGTCCATGCCCAGTCGTCATCGTCCGTCCGGGCCGCACCGTTCACCCCGACCGCCGGACGGCGGATGCAGTCGGCCGGTGAGTCCCGCAGCTGCGGCAGTGACTTCGCGCCCATCCTGGCAGGAAGATGTCCGCACGCTGGAAACGTCCTGGGAGTGCGCGCCAAAGGCGCCTCTCGCTGATGTGAACCGCAGCGAGGTAGGGAATGATGTCGGGCAAGACGTTCGGTGCCGTCCTGGGAGGCTCGACGTCCAGGTCTGGCCGGTTGACCAAACAGCTGGCTGGGCCGCCTCATCCCCGAAGCTGATCTGCTCCTACCGACAGTCGCCCGAGAGTGGCGGCCCCTCCCGGGTTTCGGGAAATGATCGGTGATCGGCGACCACTGGAACGATCCGGCTGACCACGGCCCGGCAGCGCCGACCCTGCTGCGCTGACCCGCCTTCGCGGCGAATCCGAGGCCGCGGGGGACGGAGGCGGCGGCCACCGCTTCCGCTGAGTGAGCCGTCAACCATTCCGCCGGTAAGGTGAGCCGGTGGACGCTCCCGATGCGCACCGATCGGGCCTCTTCGACGGCCCGGGCGAAATGCGCGAGCGCTATCGCTCGACGGACTGGTCGTCGACCGCGGTGGGTCGATCCGATGATTGGCCGCCGCTGTTGCAAGTGATGGTGGAGGTCTGCCTCAGCTCCGCGTTCCCGATGGTGGTGTCCTGGGGCCCGGACGTGGCGCTGCTGTACAACGACGCGTACGTCCCCCTGCTGGGTGCCGGGCTGCATCCGCACGCGCTGGGCCGGCCTGCGCGCGAGGTGTGGCCGGACGCCTGGGCGGTCAGCGGGCCGTTCGTCGACGAGGTCATGGGACGGGGCATGGCCGTGCGCCGGGACGACATGCAAATGGTCCTGGAACGCAACGGGTATCCCGAGGAGTGTTACTTCACCTTCTCGCACAGCCCCATCCGCAACCCGGACGGCAGCACTGGCGGCATGTTCACCGTTGCGGCCGAGACGACCGGCCACATCCTGCACCAACGCCGGCTGCGGGTGGTCCAGCAACTCGGTGCGCTGTCCACGACGCACGCCGGCAACCCGGTCGAAACCTGCCAGGCCGCAACCGATGTGCTCGGCGGAGCCCGGGAGAGTGTGCCTTTCGGTGCCATCTTGCTGCGGGACGGGGACGGCCCCACCGCGCGGCGGGTCGCGTCCTACGGACTCAGCGTCGACGGCGTTGTCCACACCCTGACCAACCCGGCCGTCGACGACCTGCCGATCGTCGACCGGGTGCTGGCCGGCGGCGGTCCCGAGGTGATCACCGGACTTCGGGATCGGTATGCGGATGCCTTCGGGGCCGGTCCTCTCGGTCCGTTGCAGCCCGACGAGGCGATGGTGATTCCGCTCGTGACGGCCGGGAACCCGCTACCCACCGGGGTGCTCGTGCTGGGCGTCAATCCCTACCGACCGCTCGACGAGCCCGGCCGCGAGTTCCTCGCGCTGGTGGGCCGACAGCTGAGCATCGCAGTGGCGGATACCTTCGCCTATCAACGCGAACGCGACCGTGGGCAGACGCTCGCCGACCTCGACCAGATCAAGACCGAGTTCTTCCAGAACGTCAGCCACGAGCTACGGACCCCGCTGACCCTGCTGCTGGCTCCGCTGGAGGACGTGCTGGCCGACCCGGCCGTGGTGCTACCGGACGCCGAGCGGGCCAACATCACGGCCGCTCTGCGGGCCGCGCGGCGGTTGCAGCGGATGGTCGACGCGCTGCTCGACTTCTCCCGCGTCGCGTCCGGCACCCTGGTTCCGGCGCTGGAGGAATCCGACGTCGCGGCCCTCACCGCGGACGTCGCCAGCATGTTCCGTTCGACCGCGGAGCGTGGCGGCGTGCAGTTCGTCGTGCAGATCCCCGGTGATCCGGTGCCAGCCGAGGTGGACCCGTCGATGTGGTCGACCATCGTCAACAATCTGGTGTCCAACGCGGTCAAATACACCCCGGCCGGGACAGTCAGCGTTGTGGTCACCCCCCGGCCAGGGGGGTTCGTCGAATTGACCGTCACAGATACCGGGGTGGGCATTGACCTGGACGAGCAGCAGCGCGTCTTCGAGCGCTTCCACCGGGCCGATGCCGCCGACAGCCGCAGCGGGGCGGGCATCGGGCTGGCCCTGGTCGCGGACCTGGTCGCCGCCCATGACGGGAAGCTCGAGCTGGTCAGCCGGCCGGGCCGGGGCAGCGCCTTTACTGTCATAGTGCCTCGGGCCAGTGGATCCGTTGTCCCGCAGCAATTTTCCATGCCCACGGCGGCGCCGGCAGCCGCGACCGCAGCCGGTCGTCCACCGGTCGCCGACCGGTCGGCGACGGCCGGGGTAACGCCCGCGACCGCAGCCGGAACGGAATCCCCGGGCACGGAATCCCGGCGGCTGCTACTGGTCGAGGACGACCCCGATCTGCGGGCCTACCTGACCTCGCTGCTGGCCTCCGACGGCTGGACCGTCGATGCGGTGGGCGACGCCGAGGCGGCGCTGGCCGCCGCCTTCGACCCGGATCCGCTCAGCGCGCCCGACGTCGTTCTGAGCGACATCCTGCTGCCGGGCCGCACCGGCCTGGAACTGCTGACCGTGCTCAGGAATGCCGAGCGTACGGCCCGGGTGCCGATCATCCTGCTGACCGCCCGGGCCGGCACCGACGCCGCGATCGAGGGACTGTCCTCGGGGGCCGACGACTATATCACCAAGCCGTTCTCCTCGCTGGAATTGCTGGCCAGGGTGCGGGTGCACCACGAGTTGAACCAACTCCGGGAGAACGCCGTCGGGCAGGCCGAGACACGCGTGCAGCAATTGCGCACCGCGCTGGACAGCAACCGGGTGATCGGCACCGCCATGGGCATCCTGATGGCCGCCTTCGAGTTGACCGCCGCGCAGGCGTTCCACCTGATGGTCAAGGCGAGCCAGAACACCAACCGCAAACTGCGCGACCTGGCGAACGACGTCATCAGAACCGGCACCCTGCCTTTCCCGTCGGCGGTGGCCGCCGAACTGATCGCGGTCATCACCAGAACCGTCGACGCGCCCTCGCCACGGCAGGGCTGAGCACCCGATGGCACCTGCCGACCGCGTCGAGAGGGCGGGAGAGCCGGCCGGCGAACGGCGGAGCGGCAGCCTGCTGTTGGTGCGGCACGGGCAAAGTCAGGCAAACGCCGACGACCTGTTCGCCGGCTGGCTGGACGTCCCGCTCACCGCGCGGGGCGAACACGAGGCCGTTCGTGCCGCCGACCTGATGGCCGAGAACGGACTGCTGCCCGGTGCTGTGCATACCTCCCTGCTGAGCCGCTCCATCCGCACCGCGGACATCCTGCTCGGGCAGCTGGGCCGGCCCTGGCTGCCGACCCAGCGGACCTGGCGGCTCAACGAACGTCACTACGGTGCGCTGCAGGGCCGGAACAAGGCGGCGGTCCGGGAGTCGGTGTCGGATGCGACATTCCGGCAGTGGCGACGCGCCTTCCGGGGCCGCCCGCCGCTGGCCGACGACTCGGCCGACATCGAGCGGGACCCGAGGTATGCCCGGCTCCCGCCGGACGCGCTGCCCCGGGGTGAATCGCTGGCCGACGTGCAGGCAAGGATGCTCCCCTACTTCTACGACATCATCGCCGGCCAACTGTATTCGGGGCTGACCCCGCTGATCGTGGCGCACGGCAGTCCGTTGCGGGCGTTGATCATGCACCTGGACGGCATCGACGAGCAGGAGGTCGCCGGGCTGAACATTCCGACGGGTGTTCCGTTGCGCTACGACCTGGACGCGGGCCTGCGTCCCCGCATCCCGGGCGGCACGTATCTCGACCCCGCGGCGGCCATCGCCGGTGCCGCCGAGGTTGCCGCCCAGGGCGGCGGGCCGGCGCCAGAGCCCCGGCAGTAGTCGACACCCGGCGCATCCATTCGGGGGACCTGGCTCTGTTGAGGGACCTTCGACCCTGGGGTCCCGCCGCCGGCGCGCCCTACTTTTGTCGTCAGGGAGTGATCAGCGATGGTGACAATCCTGAAACGGCACAACGCGCAGCCGGGTCACCGGCGGGCACGGCGAGCGGACCTGGTCGGTCCGGTACGTTCGGCCGTGCGTGGCGGTCAGCACGTCGGCCGGGGAGGCGCGCGATGCTCGCCCGCGACGTGATGTCGTCGCCGGTCGTCACCGTCCGGAGCTGGACGCCGCTGGCGGCGGCCACCTCATTGTTGGTCTCCAACGGCTTCACCGCCGTCCCGGTGATCGACGACGACGACCGGTTGATCGGCATCATCACCGAAGCAGACCTGCTCCGCGACCGGGTGCCGCCCGATCCGCGGCGGACCGGCGGCAACGCACCCGACGATCGCGGTCAGCGACGGCCGCGGACCGTCGGCGAGGTGATGAGCACTCCGGTCGAATCGTTGACGCCGGGAGCCGATATCGCCGACGCCGCGCACATCATGATCGACGAGCGTATCCGCTGTCTGCCCATCGTCGACGGCCACCACGTCGTCGGCATCATCACCCGGCGGGACCTGCTCCGGGTGATCGGCGAACCTCCCGCCGTCCGGAGCCGCCCGGTCCAACCCGTCCCACGCGCATCGGTGTTGCGGGACTTCGACCCGGACTGCCCATGATGGAGCCCTGCCGAGCGCTCTTGGGCTTCACCCTGCCGTGATCAAGCGCTGGTGATCCACCGCTGGTGATCCACCGCTGGTGATCCACAGGTGGTGATTGACCGGCAGGCCCGGCACAGCCGCTCCTGGTGCCGTCCGTCAGCAATTCGTGCGATAGGTGGAATTGGGTATGACTTCGGACTGGACGTCCGAAAGCGTTGCCGGAGTTGACTTCTGGTGAGCGTGAGCAGTTGGAGCGGTCGGCGCGGCGGCGGACGTCGTCGCAGGCGTTGGCGTTGCGGTCGAGGATCGTTGTGGGGTGCGCGCACGGGTTGTCGAAACAAGGGAGGTCGCCGAGTTGACCTCTGCCGTCCGCGCGGCGGGACGCGAGGCCGCCGAGAAAAGGCCGTTGGGCCCTGGTGTGACCACGGCGCGGAGCCTGATCATTGAACTCGAGCAGGCTTGGTGGCCGGAGAGGTCGCGGTCGTGAGAGCGGGCACGAGGATCAGTGTGTGGTGCCGTTTCCTGGTTGCACTGATGCTGGTGCTGGCAATGAATTCCTGCAGTGGCTCAGGCGTTGTGACGTCTCAGACGAGTGAGGCGCCCACCATCGGGATCGGATCCACCAGCGCTGCCACGCCGACCAGCACAGGGCCGATCACCACCTCCGTCGGGACCGAGCCATCGGGTGATCTCTCGACCACCACGCCTCCGCTCAGCACGACGCTGGCCGCGAGCGCCGCGGACGACCTCGTGCCCTTCTTCGCAGCCGTCGCCGAGACCGACCGGCTCCTGCGGGCCGCGGCGGACGCCGTGAACGCCGGCTTCGGGGCAGACACCGTCACAGTCAGTCAAGCGACCATCGACGCCGTCGAACAATCCGTGCCGACGGCGGTGGCGACGGCCATCCCGGCCGGTCTCGAGTCGGCCGTCGAGCCGGCGGTGCTGCTGGTCTACAGCGATCTGGTCTCCAGGTACGCCGCGCTGCACGGCGACTCGTGCCTGCCGCGCCGCACCATTCCCCGTTCTGAACTCAATCCCAGATGCTTCACCCAGGGCCACGCGGCGGCCATCCGGCTGACCGCTGACGTCGAAAAGGCTCGAACGTTGGCTGCCGCCTCGCAACCGGTGGTGGCACCGGCGGCAGACTCCCGCACGGTCGCAGAACTGCTCTTGCGGATCGCATTCATCGACAAGGCCAATCAGGGGTGCGACCAGACGGGTGGCTTCCTGGCCATCGATGCCATCAGGATCGATTGGAATGCCGAGCCGCCGCCGGCGCCTGACATCCCACCCACGGAAGGCCATATCGGCCCATGCGCCGTCCATGCTGTCGATGTCTGCGGGATCCCGTTCCGGGCGACGTACACGACCGGAATCGGTTGGACGGTGGACGTCGTCGCGTGTTGACCCTGCCGACCAACCGATCTCGATCACAACAGCCCCTATTGCCGGTACGCGGGTGTGGTTCTGGCCAAGTGAGGTCGGCGTGCACCAGGTAGGGGGCGCCGCGGCGATCCAGGTGGTGGTCAGGCTTGGTGACGTGGTCAGCAGATGCCTACGCGGTGTATACCCCTCCTTGACGTTGACGGTTTAGACCC
>Ga0208588_1000043_pt1 | contig 36479 bp, 33 predicted proteins | sample NGESurshal092012_8_FD_184483 | JGI IMG/M metagenome (GOLD analysis project Ga0208588, IMG submission 184483) | Arctic peat soil microbial communities from Barrow, Alaska - NGEE Surface sample 415-3 shallow-092012 (SPAdes) | ecosystem: Environmental > Terrestrial > Soil > Wetlands > Peat ...
CCGTCGACGCGCGCCGCCTCGAAGAGGTCCTTGGGCAGCTGCGAGATGAAGTTGTGGATCAGGAAGATCGCCAAGGGGAGGGCGAACATCGTGTGGGCGATCCACAGCGGTGCGAAGCTGCCGCCACCGCTCGACGCGAGACTGCCGAGGATGGGCAGGCTCTTGATCGGCGGGATCAGCGTGACGCTGCCCAGCCCCCACCCGAGGTTGAACAGCTTGAGCAGCGGGAGCAGCGCCATCTGCAGCGGGACGACCTGGAGGGCGAAGATCGCCAGGAAGACCGCGTTGCTGAACCGGAACGGCACCCAGGCGAGCGCGTAGGCCGCCATGCAGGCGAGCACCAGCGGGATGATCGCCGCCGGGATCGAGATCACGAACGAGTTGATGAAGTACGGCGCGATGCCGCCGGGGATCGTGTCGCCGCCGTTGAGCACCTCGCTGTAGTTGGACAGCGTGAACGAGGGGTTCCCGAACGCCGTCCACCAGCCGGTGGAATTGGCGTCGGCAGCTGGTCGCAGCGACGTGACGAGGAGCCCGAGGGTCGGGATCGTCCACATCACCGCGATGAACACGACGAGCGCGGTCGCCCACGGGCTGGACAGGTTGCGTCGAAGGGCGCTCGACATCCCGCCGTGGTCGGCAGGTGCTGTCGCCAGCGTCTCTTCGACCTTCGCGGTGAGGCCACCGGTCTCGACGCTCATCGGATCGACTGCTCCTTCCGGAGTTGCGTGACGTTGTAGACGATCAGCGGGACGACCGCCACGAAGAGGACGACCGCGAGCGCGCTACCACGTCCGTAGTCGAACTGGACGAAGGACTGCGCGTACATCTCGTTCGCGACGACCTGGGTGCCGAAGTTTCCGTTCGTCATCGTGCGCACGATGTCGAAGACCTTCAGCACTCCGATCGCGATCGTGGTGAGGACCACGACGAGCGTGCCGCGGATCATCGGGACGGTGACCTTCTGGAACAGCTTCCAGCCGGTGGCGCCGTCGAGCATCGCGGCCTCGGTGATCTCGGTCGGGATGGCCTTGACGGCCGCGGAGAGCACGACCATCGCGAAGCCGGTCTGGATCCAGATCATGATGACCATGAGGAGGAAGTTGTTCCACGGCTGCCAGAGCAGCCAGTTCGGCGGGTTGGCCCAGCCGAGCTTCATCACGAAGGCGCTCAGGAGCCCGACCTGCGTGTCGGTCACCGTCGGATCGCGGTACTGGTAGACGAGGTTCCAGATGATGGACGCTCCGACGAAGGAGATCGCCATCGGCATGAAGATGAGCGCCTTGGGCAGCGACTCGCGCTTCATCCGGTCGAGCAGCAGCGCGAGGGTGAGCCCCAGCGCCGTCGAGAAGATCGGCGTGATCAGGATCCAGAGCGCCGTGTTGATCAGGAACGTCCGGTTGTCCGGCGTGGTGAAGATCCAGGCGTAGTTCTGGAAGCCGACCACCTTCTTGCCACCGGCGTTCTTGAAGCTGAGCAGGAACGTCTGCAGGGCCGGGACGACCAGGCCGACGGTGACCAGCACCACGGCGGGGCCGAGGAAGATCAGCCGGGCGAGCGGGGTCTGCCACTTGCCCTTGGACTTGCCGGCGAGCCAGAGCACGAGCAGGAGCACGCCGAAGAACACCAGGACCACGCTGGCCATCAGGGCCAGCTTGGAGGCTGTGTTCATACTGTCGACCACCCTCTCGATGAGTCGAAGTACGCGAACGAGTACGCGAGGTCCAGACCGGGGAAAGCGAACCGGGGCCCGGGAGAGTTTCTACTCTGCCCGGACCCCGGCCGGTGTCACTTCGTCACGGAAACCGTGACGTCATTACGTCGATCGGTCGATCAGCTCGCCGGCCAGGCCGCGTCGATGGCGTCGAGGACGTCCTTCGTCGGCTTGTTGGAGGCAAACCATGCGGTGAGCTGCGTCCACTCCGCACCCGAGCCGACAGCAGCCGGCATGAGGTCCGAGGCGTCGAACCGGAACAGCGCGCTCGGGTCCGTGAGGTACTTCGCGGAGAGAGCGTTGATCGCGTCGGAGTAGGCGTCAGCCGGAACTCCGCTGTTGGCCGACGTCCAGCCACCGAGCTTGACCTTGATCGTCGCCCACTCGGCGCTCGAGAGGTAGGTCTGGAAGGCCTGGACCTCCGGACGGTCGGCGAACGCGGTGACGAACTCGCCGCCACCTTCGACCGACTTCTTCGCCGGGTCGATCGACGGCAGGTAGAAGGCGAAGACGTCGCCGTCCGCGGCGATCTTGACGTCCTTCTTGAACGACGGCCACTGCGCGGCGTAGAACGACGCCTGCTGGTACATGCCGCACTTGCCGTCGAGGATCGGCTTGCCACCGTTCTGGAACGTGGTGGTGGCGATGCTCGCGACGTTGCCGATGCCCGCGTTGACGTACTTGTCGTTCTTCATCCACGCGGCGACCTGGTCCATCGCCTTGGTGATCTCGGGCGAGTCGAACTTGATCTCGTGGGAGATCCACTTGTCGTAGACGTCACCGCCGGACTGGCGCATGACGGTCTCCTCGAGCCAGTCGGTCGCGAGCCACCCGGTGGCGCCACCGGAGCCGATGCCACCGCACCACGGCTTCGTGCCGTCAGCGGCCATCTTGTCCGACAGGGTCCACAGCTCGTCCCACGTCGTCGGGACCTTGTAGCCCTTGGCGGTGAAGGTCTTCGGCGAGTACCAGACGAACGACTTCATGTTCGAACTCAGCGGCGCGGCGTAGAACGTGCCGTCGACCGTGCCGTAGGTCTTCCACGCCGGGTTCCAGTACTTGTCGACGTTGGAGGCCACGCCGGCCGGGGCTGCCTTCGGCGGGTTCGCGCCGGAGACGATCTTGGCGAGGAGTCCGGGCTGCGGGATGAAGGCGATGTCGGGGGCCTGGCCACCGGCGATGCGCGTCGGGAGCAGGGCCTCGAACTGGCTGCTGCCCTCGTACTTCACCGTGATGCCGGTGCACTTCTCGAAGGCTGCCCACGACTGCTCGTACTTCTGCTGCTCGGGGGGCAGGATCGAGGTGAAGACCGAGACGCTCGTCCCGGGGTGCGACCCGTACTGCGCGTACGCGGCGCACGCGGGGTCGGTGTTGGTGGCGGAAGCGCTCGATGCTGAGCTCGAGCCACCTCCGGAGCTGCTGCCGCAAGCGGCGAGCAGCAGAGCTGCCGCCACGCCACCGACAACGGCGGCGGTACGACGACGGACGGGAACGGACATGCTGTCTCCCTCGAGCCGATTGAGAGTCCGGGTGGCTGATCCCCGGGGCTGCTTGTAAGCGCTTCGCATCCTGGCCTGTGTACGCCGCGTAAGCAAGGGGTTTCAGGCAAGTTTCGGGGCTGCAACCGATTACAAATTGGTCTCGAAACGGCAACGATGGAGCGCTCCCACGCATCAATCTAGCGCCTGTGGTGCGCGGTGTCCGTCCGCTGCGGGCCGGCGTCCAGGTTCCGTGGCACTCCCACCGTGTCACGCCGGTCCCCGGCGCGCCCGCGCGCGGGGCTTCCGCGACGAAGTCGTGACCGGACCGTGCCGTCGGGTCGGCCCCCGCGCTCCCGACCGGCTCGGTGCCCCGAATCCGCCCAGCCGCCTCGGCGACGTGGTGGGATCGGCGGGTGGACGTGCCCCTTCTCGCCTCGCTGCCCGAGCCGGAGCGATCCCGGGTGCTCGACGCCTGTCGGACCTGCCACTTCAGCAAGGGACAGCGGCTGTTCTCCGAGGGTGATCCCGGCGACAGCCTCTACGTGGTGGAGACGGGTCGCCTCGCGGTGGAGGTGCGTACCGAGACCGGCGACGTCGTGATGCTCGACGTCGTCGGACCCGGGGGGGTCGTGGGCGAGGTCGCCCTGGTGCTCCCCGGCGCCACCCGCACGGCGACCGTGCTGGCGCTGGACGACGTCACCGTCCGGATGCTGACCTCGGACGCCTTCGACGAGCTCTGCCGGGAGCACCCGCCCGTGGCCGTGGCCGCCTCGCAGCTGCTGGCCGAACGGGTCGAGCGGCTGACGCACCACCTCGTCGAGGCGCTCTACGTGAGCGTGGACCGCCGAGTGGCGCGTCGTATCTGGACCCTGGCGGCGCTGCACGGCGGGCCGGTGCCCGGCACCGAGCTGCCGCTCACCCAGCAAGACATCGCCGACCTCGCGGGTGCGACGCGACCCACGGTGAACCAGTCGTTGAAGAAGCTCGAGGCGCAGGGTGCCGTGACCCTGTTCCGTGGCGGCGTACGCATCGCCGACGCCGAGCTGCTGCGGCGCCGCGCCGCCCTCCCCGCGCTCCGGACGGACAACGCCCCGACCGGGTGACCCGACCGACAGACCCGAGGGATGGCGCCCCCGGCGCTCAGGCGTCGACGGCTGCCGGGGTCAGGCCAGCGTGGTCGTGACCCAGGCGCCGAGCTCGGCGAGCGTCCCGGGCGTGATTGCGTGGCCGCCGGGGTCGCGGCGCGAGGTCACGTCGGCTCCCGAGTCCTCGACGAGGTAGGACCAGGTGCGGTCCAGCAGCTCGCGAGGGATCACGGTGTCGGCGTCGCCCTGGGCGACGAGCACGTGCGCGCCGACGAGGTGCCCCGGCGTCGTCGGCAGGCCGGCATCGAACGGCATCGTGCCGTAGAGGATCGCCGCACCCGCCCAGCGATCCGGGTCGTCGAGCAGGAGGCCGCCCGCGAAGGCCGCTCCACCGCTGAAGCCGACGAGCAGCACGGGGCGCTCCGAGGGCGCGGCCTGGACCAGCCACCCGCGGAACCAGTCCGTCGTCGTGCGCAGCGACTCCGCCACCGGGCGTCCGACGCCGCGGTTGGCGAACCACGCGAAGCCGCCGCCCTCCGCGATCGGCGCGCGCACCGCGGCGTACGACGGACCCGCGGGCAGGTGGGCGGCCAGGGAGAGGATCTCGCCCTCGTTCGACCCGCGGCCGTGCAGCAGGACCACGAGCGGCGAGGCCGGGTCATCGGACCCTGTCCTCGCGACGACGGCCGGGCCGAACGTGCTCACGAGGTCGGCTCGATCGGGCGCAGCTCGTCGGCGGTGCGTACCCCTGTCCACGTCTGGAGCTCGCCACGGAGGTCGAGGGGTTCGATGGGCGCGGAGCTCTCGAACTCGCCCCAGCTGGCCCGGGGGAGCATCCACTGCACCTCGAACTCGTGCCCGTCGGGGTCCTGTCCGTAGAGGCTCTTCGTCGCTCCGTGGCTCGACTCGCCGACGAGGGCGCCGAGCTCGGCCAGCGTCACCTGCGCCTGCGCCAGCTCGTCGATCGTGTCGACCTGCCAGGCGAGGTGGTAGAGACCGATGCCGGGACGCTTGGGACCGTAAGAGGTGCCGATGCCGAAGAGCCCGAGGTCGTGGTGGTTGCCCGATCGCGGCAGGCGCAGGAACGCTGCGTTCGCGCGGGGCTCACGGGCGACGACCTCCATGCCGAACGCCGCCTGGTAGAAGGCGATCGAGCGCTCGAGCTCGGCGACGTACAGGACGGCGTGGTTGAGGCGGACCGCGGCGATGCTCATCTGGTGACTCCCTTTGTCCTTGACCGTTCAACCAGGCACCGACGACCGTAGCCGATGCATTCCTGCATTGTCACTATCTGACTGATAAGCTAATGCCATGGCCAGGACCTCGGCGATCGACGACCCGCTCGTCACCACCTTCGGACGCCTCCTCGAGGCCACGCACCGGCTCGAGGACCGCCTCGGTCGCGACCTCGCAGCCAGCGACGACCTCCCGCTCACCTGGTTCGAGGTGCTCCTTCGTCTGTCCCGCAGCATCGACGGCCGGCTCACCATGGGGGAGCTGTCCGACCAGCTCGCGCTCACCACGGGCGGCGTCACGCGGCTGATCGACCGGATGACGGACGCCGGGCACGTGGAGCGCCAGCCCTGCCCCACCGACCGGCGCGTGCTGTACGCCGCCATCACCACCGCCGGCCGTGCGGCGCTCGCCCCGGCCCTGCGCAGCCACACCAGAGCCCTGCGCGAGGTCTTCGCCGGCTTCTCAGCCACGGACCTCGCGCGCCTCGACACCCTCCTGGACCGGCTCCGCGTTGTCGGCTGACGGGTCCGGGCGCACGCTCGCCTCGCGCGGGCGGCCCGGATTTGTCGGATACCCTTGCGGGCACTGACGTCAGGGCTCGAGAAGGGAACGGGACCATCACCGACATCCGCGTCCCGTCCGCTCCAGACGTGGTCGAGGTCTCACCGCGACGCCGCACGGCCGGACGCATCGCCGTCGGCGTGTGGGCCGTGGGGCTGGTGTGGTTCTGCATCACCCAGGGGTTCCCGTTCGACCGGCTGAACATGAGCCTCTGGATCCTGTCGGGGCTCGCGGCCGCCAGCGTCGGCCGTCCGCTCGGCTCCGTGAAGCGTGTCTTCCTCGACTGGGTCCCGCTCATGGTCGTGCTCTACCTCTACGACTTCTCCCGCCACCTGGCCACGTTCCTGGACCGGCCGATCCTCGAGACGCCGCAGATCGACTGGGACCGCACGCTGTTCCTCGGCACCGTCCCGGTCGTCTGGCTGCAGCAGCACTTCTACGACGCGTCGACGGTCCACTGGTACGACTCGGTGGCGTCGCTGGTCTACGTCAGCCACTTCCTGGCCGCCTGGGTCATCGCGGCCGTGCTCTACATGCGCGACAGGCACGAGTGGTTCCTCTGGGTGCGGGCGCTCGTCGTGCTCTGCTTCGCCGGCCTCATCACCTTCGCGATCCTGCCCTCGGCCCCGCCGTGGTACGCCGCGAAGGACGGCTACCTCCCGTCGGTCGAGCGCATCGCCACTCGGGGCCTCGACGGGCTCGGCATCCACTGGGCCCGCCAGCTCATCGACAACGGCGCCTCGGTGAGCAACGACGTCGCCGCGATCCCGAGCCTGCACACCGGATTCGCGGTCCTCATCGCGGTGTGGTTCTTCCCCCGCATCCCGGAACGGCACCGCGCCTGGGCCCGACCGCTGCTGGTCGCCTACCCGATCGTGATGCTGCTGGTGCTCGTCTACGGCGGCGAGCACTACGTCGTCGACGGCATCATCGGCGCGGCGTACGTCGTCGCCGTGGTCTACGGCCTGCAGGCCTTCGACCTGTGGCGCGAGCGACGACGGTCGAAGGCCACGGCGTCGGGCCAGGAGTCCTCGCTGGCCGGCTCGCCCGCCCTGGTCGCGACCGAGACGGCCGAGCCGGCCGCCTCGCCGGCCATCGCTGCCAGCGACCTGACCTGAGCCGTGGCGCGACCGAGGTCGCGCGCACCCCGTGGGTCGTCGCCTGCGCGATCACGCTTCCGGCCGGACCCCTGCGCCACACCGTGCCCGGCGCTACCGTGCCGAGGTGACACCATGGCAGCCGGTCGGGTCGGGCGACCCCGCAGCCGACGGTGTCGTCTCCGTCCACGACCTCGAGCCGCTCGCCGCGCAGCGGTTGGCCGGTCCGGTGTGGGACTACGTCGCCGGCGGGGCGGGCGACGAGCGCACGCTCGCGGACAACGACGTCGCCTGGAGCAGGCACGGACTGCGGCCCCGTTCGATGGTCGACGTCTCCGCTCTCTCGACCACGACGACCCTGCTCGGTCTCGCCCTGCCGCACCCCGTGCTCGTGGCGCCGACGGCGACCCACGTGCGCTACCACCCCGACGCCGAGCTCGAGACCCTCGCCGGCACCTCGGCGGCCGGGACCGTGATGACCCTGAGCTCGCTCGGCTCCGTGCTCGCCGACGACCTCGGTGCCGCCGCCGCGTCCGACGCCGTTCCCTGGTGGATGCAGGTCTACCTGCAGCGCGACCGGTCGCTCTCGCACGTCTACCTCGACCGCGCGGTCGCCGCCGGTGCCGCCGCGCTCCTGCTCACCGTCGACACGCCCTCGCTCGGGGCCCGCGACCGCGACAAGCGCGACACGTTCGGCGCTGCGCACGGCGTCACCTTCCCGAACCTCGCGCACCTCGCGTCCGCAGCGGACCCGTTGCCCCCGCACCGCCGGGTGTGGAACCCGCACCTCGCGAACGACGTCACGCCGGCCGACGTCACCGCGCTCGTGGACCGCTACGACGTTCCCGTGCTGGTCAAGGGAGTGCTGCGCGCGGACGACGCGCGGCGCGCGGTCGACGCGGGCGCGGCGGCGGTGATCGTGAGCAACCACGGCGCGCGCAACCTCGACACCGTGCCGGCGACGGCCGACGTCGTCGCGTCCGTCGTCGACGAGGTCGGGCGCGACGTCCCCGTGCTGGTCGACGGCGGCATCCGCCGCGGCACCGACATCGCGACCGCTCTCTGCCTCGGTGCCTCGGCCGTGCTCGTGGGTCGGCCGGTCCTGTGGGGGCTCTCGACCTACGGCGCCGCGGGCGTGCGGCACCTGGTGGAGATGCTGGCCACGGAGCTCGCCATGGCGATGTCGCTGCTGGGTGCGCCGAGCATCGACGACCTCACCCGCGACCTGCTCCAGCGGGTCTGACCCGGCGCCTACGTGCGGCTCGCGCGACCGTCCGCGCCGCCGCCCGGCTACGGTGTGGTCCGTGGTGGCGCCGTACTCGCTCGCCGGACGCGGGGCCCTGGTCACCGGCGCCGGGGCACCCGACGGCATCGGTGTGGCGATCGCGCGGCTGCTCGCGCGCCAGGGTGCCCGCGTCGCACTCGCGGCGACGACACCGCGCGTGCTCGACCGGGTGGGTGAGCTCGTGGCCGAGGGCCACGACGCGATCGGGCTCATCGCGGACCTCACCGACCACGAGGCCGCGGGCGACCTCGTCGAGGAGGCGGTGCAGCGGCTCGGCCGCCTGCACGTCGTGGTCAACAACGCAGGCATGGCCCAGACGGGCGTCGCGCTGTCGTCCGGGACGCTGCTCGACCAGGCGCCCGAGGACTGGCTCCAGCAGCTCGACATCACCCTCATGACCGCGGTGCACGTGACGCGGGCCGCAATCCCACGTCTGCGCGCGGCCGGCAGCGGCCGGATCGTCATGGTCTCGTCGGTCACCGGTCCGGTCGTCTCGGCCTCCGGCAGCAGCGCCTACGCCGCGGCCAAGGGCGCCCTCGACGCCGTGATGCGCACGGTCGCGATCGAGGAGGGGCCGCACGGCATCACATGCAACTCGGTGCAGCCGGGCTGGATCCTGACCGGGTCGTCGGAGCCCGACGAGATCGTCGCCGGCGGCTACACCCCGGTGGGCCGCCCCGGCACTCCCGACGAGGTCGCGGCCGTCGTCGGCTTCCTCGCGAGCACCGAGGCTTCCTACGTCACGGGGCAGACGTTCGTCGTCGACGGCGGCAACGTCGTCCAGGAGCACAAGGGCCCGTGACCTCGACCGGGCCCGGGGCCAGCGCCCTCGCCGACCTCGTGGCGCCGGGCGGCGTCGTCGTGCTGAGCGGCGCGGGGATCTCGACCGAGTCGGGCATCCCGGACTACCGCGGACCGTCGGGAGCGTCGTTGCGACGCCACGCGCCCATGACCTACCAGGCGTTCCTCGGCGACCCCGTCGCCCGCCGTCGCTACTGGGCCCGCAGCCACGTGGGCTGGACGCTCATGCGCAGCGCGACGCCGAACGACGGACATCGCGCCGTCGCGGCCCTCGAGGAGCACGGGCTCGTCGTCGGTACCGTCACGCAGAACGTCGACGGGCTGCACCAGGCCGCCGGGTCGATCGAGGTCGTCGACCTGCACGGTCGGCTCGACCGCGTCGTCTGCCTGGCCTGCCGCGTCACGGTGAGCCGGGCGCACGTGCGCGAACGGCTCGATGCCGCGAACGCCGGGTGGCGGGCGACGCTGACCGCGGTGAACCCCGACGGCGACGTCGACCTCCCGGACGACCGGCTCGACGGTTTCGTCGTCGTGGACTGCGAGGCGTGCGGGGGACTCCTCAAGCCCGACGTCGTCTACTTCGGCGAGAGCGTGCCCGTCGATCGCATCCAGGCGTCGTACGCCCTCGTCGACCGAGCCCGGCTCCTGCTCGTCCTCGGCACGTCGCTGCACGTCTTCTCGGGGCGACGCTTCGTGGTCCGCGCGGCGAACGCCGGCATCCCGGTGGCGATCGTCAACGACGGCCCGACCCGCGGGGACGACGTCGCCGTCCTCAAGCTCGACGAGCCGCTCGGTGCCACCCTCACCGCGGTCCTCCGCGAGCTCCGCGCCTGACCGTCGGCGGGGGGAGCCGGATCGGATCCGATCTGACCCGCGTTCGTCGATCGCGTCCTGCTCCGTGTGGAGACCTCGGGGCGTGCGGTGCTATGCCTGACCCCGTGGGCGTGTGCGTCAGCGCGCGGTCGAGCCGTACCGCGTCCGCCACGCGTCCCGACCGAGCGAGGCGATCTCATGGCATCCGACGACGGAGCCGGTCCCGGCACCACGGATGAGGTCCCCGCACCCGAAGCGGCTCTGGTCCCCGATACGGCGACGCCCAGCCGCTACCTGCCCCTCCTGCTGGCCATGGCGATGTTCGTCCTCGTGGTGGACACCACGATCATGAACGTCTCGATCTCGGCGGTGGCCGAGAGCCTGGGCGCCACGGTGAGCAGCGTGCAGTCGGCGATCGCCCTCGAGGCGCTCGTGTCGGCCGCCTTCATCCTGATCAACAGCAAGGTGGGCGACCTGATCGGACGCAAGAAGGCCTAAGTGATCGGCCTGGTCGCCTACGCCGTCGGAGCGCTGGCCATGACCGTCGCGCAGAGCGTCATGGCGATCGTGGTCTTCTGGGCCGTCATCGGCGGGCTCGGCGCGTCTCTGCTGCTGCCGGCGATGCAGTCGCTCATCCACGGCAACTTCGACGGCGCGGCCCGGGCCAAGGTCTACGCGCTCGTCGGCGCCTCCATGGCGATAGCCGCGGCGATCGGTCCGCTGATCGGTGGCGTGATCACCACCTACTGGTCGTGGCGGATCAACTTCGCGCTCGAGGTCGTGATCATCGCGGTCGTGCTCGCCGGGATCCGGCTGGTGAAGGACGTTCCCTACACCGGCGACCGCAGCATCGACGTGGTCGGAGCCACCCTGTCGGTGGTCGGCATGGGTGGCGTCGTGCTCGGCATCCTGGTGTGGCAGGAGGGCGGAGAAGCCGTGCTGGCGCTCATCGCCGTCGGCGCCGTAGGACTGTTCTCCCTGGCCAAGTGGCTGGTACGTCGCAAGCGCGACGGGAAGCCGTTCCTGCTCGACCCGAACCTCTTCGACTCGCCGCACTTCCGGATCGGGATAACGCAGCAGATGCTGCAGCAGATCGCGCTCGGCGGGGCCATGATCGTCATCCCGATCTTCCTGCAGATCGCGCTGGAGTACAACGCGCTCGAGGCGGGCCTCGCGATCGCCCCGCTGTCGCTGTCCATGTTCGTCGTGGCGCTCCTCGCCGGCCGTCGTGCGGGCAGGCGGCGTCCCGCTGTGATCGTGCGCGCCGGCTTCGCCCTCGCCCTGGTGGGAATGGCGCTCGTCATCCCCGTCGTCCCCCGCGCCGAGTCGACCCAGGGCGCCTGGGTACTCGCGATCCCGCTGCTCATCGCCGGCTGCGGGCTCGGGCTGCTGGTCTCGCAGCTGAACAACTACACCCTGGCGCCCATCGAGGAGGAGCGCGCCAGCGAGGCTGCGGGCGTCAACTCAGCGGGCGGCAACTTCGGCCTCTCCTTCGGCCTGGCCGTCGCCGGCGGCATCATGCTGGCCACCCTCTCGCTGTCGTTCACCGCGCTGACCAATGCCAGCACGGTCATCCCGGACAGCCAGAAGCAGACCATCTCGACAGCCCTGGAGGACAACGCCGAGATCGTCAGCGACACCCAGCTGACCGCTCTGATCGCCGCGGAACCCCCGGCCGTCCAGGCGGACATCATCGCCATCAACGACCAGGCTCGGGCCCGGTCGCTTCAGGTGGCGATGCTCGTGCCGGTGCTCGCCTGCCTGCTCGGGCTCATCAACGCCTTCCGCATGGTGAAGCTGCCCGACATCGAGCCCTCCGCCTCGCTGGAGGGCCTGAGCCTGGGCTGATCGGCCCGCGTGGCTGGCCACCTACGCCGTGACGGCGATCAGCGAGGCAGCTCGTAGACCCGGACGTCGCCGCTGCGGAAGACCTCCCGCAGGGCGGGCGTGGCGGCGATCGCCGCCGGGTCCAGCGTGGGCGTGCCGCCCGGCACGACCGCGGGTGCGACGAGCACGTAGCGCACGTGCGCGGCCGCCGCCTCCTCGCGGACCCGCGGATCCGTGGCGACGTCGGTGAGGTGATCCTGCAGGTAGACCCGTCCGGACCAGACCGGATCGGCCCGCCAGTCGTGCTTCGGACCGAACACGGGGGCGACCGCCCCGGCAGTCGACTCGTAGAGCCAGACGGTTCCGGCCCTCGGGTCGTTGAGGACCCGCTCGCCGGGAACCGAGTTGGCGTCGAGCCAGCGGAACGCAGCGACGTGGTCGCTCGTGACCAGGGCCCGCCGCAACGACGTGTCGCCCGCCTGCACGGTGCGCGCCACGAGCATGAACCCCACCACCACAGCGCCCACGACGACCACCGAGGTGAGAGCACCGCCGCTGCGCCGAACCCGCGGCACCAGCGCGACCACGGCAGCGGCCGTGGGGATCACCGCCAGGGCGGTCGCCTGCACGAGCAGCCGGTTGCCGCTGCCGTACCACGGCAGCGTGAGCAGTCCCGCTCGGCCGGTGTAGGCCAGGAACGCGAGCACCACGAACAGCCACCCGGACAGGACGACGCCGCGTGCCGTTGGACGACGCCAGAGCAGCACGCTGCCCCCGAGGACGAGGATGAGGGACACGACTCCCCAGAGGGTGAGCAGCACGGCCGCAACCGGCTCGGGTCCCTCGAACCCGAAGAGCGGCTTGCGCACCACCTCGCGCAGCGCCTCGAGCGCACCCATCTGCGTCGAGTCCACCTGGCCGACCGCGGCGGCCGCGCCGATGCCTCGCAGCATCGGGACCGCGGCAACACCGGCAACTGCGCCCGCGACGACCAGCCAGCCCACCCGCGGGAGGAGATCGGTGCGCCGGGCACGGTCGAGCAGCACTGTGAGCGCGACGACGATCCCGACGACGACGACCTCGGAGACGTGCTCCACGAGAAGTCCCGCCACGGCGAGCACAGCCACCGGCAGGCCCCGTGGGCCGCGCAGGTCGAGGACCACGAGCACGGCGGCGGGGACGAGGGCCACCGCGACGATCAGGGTCCAGCCACCCCACGCCATCTGGGCGTACGGGAACCAGGGTGTCGCCAGCGCCAGCAGACCCGCCGCCACCACGCCGACCACAGGACCCGCGAGCCGCCGCCCGAGGGCGAAGACGGCCAGCGGCGCCCACACCGCCGACGCGAGCACACCGACGACCACCAGCGCGGCCGGGACGGAACTCGCGGCCGAGGCGAGGGCCGCGAGCAGGTGCAGGCCCAGCGGGTAGAAGCCGCCCCCGTGCGCGACCAGCGGATCGAGTGTGGTGACCGTCGAGGGGTCGACTGAGCCGGTGAGCAGGATCCGGGTGACGAACCAGCCGTGCCCGTTGCCGTCGTCGTTGGGGACGACCGTGTCGAGCCCGCCTGGCGAGCGCAGCACGACGGCAGCACCGAGCGCGCACGCCAGCACCATGATCACGACGAGCGCGGCCAGCGGGCGGGGGAACGGCCGCGGCATCCCGAGCAAGGCCACGCCGCGACGCCGCAGCACCACGAGCGAGGCGACCGAGCTCAGGACGAGCGCCACGGCCGCGACCGCGAGTCCCCAGCCCGGACGCACCAGGTCGACCCAGACGGCCGGCACGAACAGGAGCGCGATCGAGACGAGCGGCGCGACCGCCCACCGCTCGATCGTGCGACGGTTCGGCTCGAGTGCGGTGACCACGAGGTAGCCGGGCAGCATCGACACGACCGGCCAGATCAGGACGGCCGCCACCCAGGCGGCCGCTCCACCGTGCGCCAGCGCTCCCACGGGGGACATCCTCACCCGCGCGAGCGCCCACGCCGAAAACGGCGCCGGCCTCAGGGGATGACGACGACCCGACCGACAGTGCGTCCGGCACCGAGGCGGGTCAGGGCGTCGGGCACGTCGTCGAGACCCACCCGCTCGCTCACGAACGGCGAGATCAGTCCGGCGTCGGCGAGGCGGACGAGCTCGGTGTAGCACTCACGGACGAGCTCGACGGCCTTCGACCGGTAGAGGCCCCAGTGCAGGCCGACGATCGAGTAGTTCTTGACCAGCGCGTGGTTGAGCGCCGGAGACGGGACCTGCCCGCCGGCGAAGCCCACCACGAGGATGCGGCCCTCGAAGGCGACGCACCTGGCCGACCCCTGGTAGGCGTCGCCGCCGACCGGGTCGAACACGACGTCGGCCCCGCGCCCGCCGGTGACGTCCTTGACGACGGTGACGAAGTCCTCGGACGTGCGGTCCACGACGACGTCGGCCCCGAGACCGCGCGCGACCTCGGCCTTCTCCGGCCCGCCCACGACGGCGATCACGCGTGCGCCGGCGGCCCGGCCGAGCTGGATCGCGGCGCTGCCGACACCACCGGCGCCGGCGTGAACGAGCAGCGTCTCGCCCGGCTGCAGCGCCGCGCGACGGTGCAGCCCGAACCAGCCGGTCTGGTAGGCGACGTGGAGCGCGGCCGCCTCGGCGTCGTCGAGGGACGCCGGGGCGAGGAACGTGTCGGTCGCGAGCATCAGCGACTGCTCCGCGTATCCGCCGTGCGGGATGACGGCGCCACCGAGCACCCGGTCGCCGACCGCGAGGCCCTCGACGTCGTCGCCGAGCGCCAGCACCTCGCCGCACAGCTCGATGCCGGGAGTGAACGGGAGCGCCGGGCGGTCCTGGTACTGACCGCGGCAGAGCAGGACGTCGGGGAAGTTGGCCGCGGTCGCGCGCACCCGCACGGCGACCTGTCCGGGATCGGGCGCGGGATCGGGGACCGTGCCGAGCCGGAGCACCTCGGCAGGCTCACCGAGCGCCGTCACCTGCCATGCCTTCATCGCACGCTCCCTGGTCCGCGCACCGGGTCACAATCGGCCTGCCGCGAGGTAGGAGCATAGACAGTGCGGACCTGACCGGAGCATCTCGCGGTGTCCGCGTGAGAGGGTGGGGACATGGACAAACCCCCGAAGCCGCCGGTCGTCAGGCACGGGGTCATCCGCCCGGTTCCGCCGCCCTTCATCCCGCACGACTGGGTGGTGGGCGAGCGCGCGACGCACGACTCCCACGGCCTGGGCACGATCGTGCGGGTGGAGCACACCTCGGTGCTCGTCGACTTCGGCGAGGGTGACAACGCCGTCCGACGCGTGAAGACGATGGACCAGCGGCTCAAGCCGCTGTAGCAGCGCTAGGCGCAGTCGACGCAGACGTCGACGCCGGGCTTCGCCCGACGAGAGCGGTGCACGACGAGGAAGCAGCGCTCGCAGCGGAACTCGTCAGCCATCTGGGGCACGACGTCGACGGCCAGCACCTCGTGCGAGAGGTCGGCACCAGGCAGCTCGAGGTCCTCCAGCAGGTTCGCCTCGTCGTCGACGGTGACCGTCGCGACGGGAGCCTGCGCGCGCAGCGCGTCGAGACTCGCGGTCTGCTCCGCAGCGGTCGCCTCTGCGTCCCTGGGAGCGTCGTAGTCGGTGGCCATGAGCCCTCGCCGTCCTCCCACGTGGTGGGTTCGATCTACCTGGAGCAGCGAGGCTACCCCTCGCCGTGCCGCGAACGTTCCGCGGGCGTCACAACGCGGTGAACGCGCGGCGAATTCCCGACCCGCGGTCAAGGGCGGACGCCGCCGCGCACCGAGGGCCACGACGTACGACGACTCCCCGGTCGCTCACCGGGTCCTCGCCGGCCACACGAAAGGCGCTGGACCTCCCCGACGCCGGGTTGAGCGCCCGTTGGGGTGACATCCGGGGCCGTTGCTCAACATCCGCTCTCGACCCGGCCGACAACACGAGGGCAGGTGTCCTGGACCGGGGAGGTTCCATGCGCGCTCATGAGTTGCGGGTGGGTCGCACGTACGCCTACCCGACCACGCCCGGTCCGTGGTTCCGCGCGGCCGTCCCGACCCGTGTGATGTCGCGCGGGCCGCGCGACCACGTGCTCGTCCTGCTGCCGGACGGCGTGCCCGCCACGGCGACCCGGCCCGAGTACCCGCGCGCCTCGCTGGTGTGGGTCGACGCGGACGCCCTCGTCTCGTCCTGGGACGAGTGGCCCGCGCACGCGGCGTCCGCCCGGGCGGACCTGTCGGCCGTGGTCGCGAGCGCGGTGGCCGCCATCGGCGGCCAGGACCCACCCACGCTCGACGACCCCCGGCCCCGGCGGGCGGCGCCCCGCTGGTGGTCCCGACCGATCTCCGAGCTGCTCCGCCCTCCGCCGCTGGTCCTGACAGCGCCCTCGTCGGGCAGCCACCGCCCGCGCTCGCTGGTCCGGGCCGCCTCCAACCCCGGCCGCCGAGGTCAGGTCGCCTTCTCTTGACTGATTCCAGAAAAACCGCGAGACTCGGCCGGTGCCCACGACGACGGACGTCGAGAACGCGCTGCGCGGTGCCGCGCTGCGCGTGACGCGTCCGCGCGTGGCCGTGCTGAGCGCCCTTTACGCGCACCCGCACGCCGACACCGACACCGTCATCCGCGCCGTCCGCGAGGACCTCGGTGAGGTCTCGCACCAGGCCGTCTACGACGTGCTCCGCGCGCTCACCGGTGCCGGGCTGATCCGTCGCATCGAGCCGTCCGGCTCTGTCGCGCGCTACGAGTCGCGGGTCGGCGACAACCACCACCACGTCGTGTGCCGCTCCTGCGGCTCGATCGCCGACGTCGACTGCGCCGTCGGCGACACTCCCTGCCTCATCGCGTCCGACGACCACGGCTTCACGATCGACGAGGCCGAGGTCACCTACTGGGGCCTGTGCCCCGCCTGCTCCACCGCCGAACGGCCTTGAGCCGCAAGGCCTACCACGCCCGATCACCCGCTGAACCGCCAGGCCCCGGAAGGAACACCATGTCTGACAGTCATGACGCAGTCGTAGGAGACATGAACGAGGAGACCGGCGGCTGCCCCGTCGTGCACGCGCCCGGAGGTACCTCCAACCGCGACTGGTGGCCCGACCAGCTCGACGTCTCCGTGCTCCACCGCAACTCCCCGGCGGGCGATCCGCTGGGCGCCGACTTCGACTACGCCGCGGCCTTCGCAGCTCTCGACCTCGGCGCCGTGAAGGCCGACATCGGTGCCGTGATGACCACCTCGCAGGAGTGGTGGCCGGCGGACTACGGCCACTACGGCCCGCTGTTCATCCGCATGGCGTGGCACAGCGCCGGCACCTACCGGATCAGCGACGGGCGTGGCGGCGCGGGCGCCGGCCAGCAGCGTTTCGCCCCGCTCAACAGCTGGCCGGACAACGGCAACCTCGACAAGGCGCGTCGCCTGCTGTGGCCGGTGAAGCAGAAGTACGGCCGCGCGCTGTCGTGGGCCGACCTCATGGTGCTCGCCGGCAACTGCGCGCTCGAGTCGATGGGCTTCGAGACCTTCGGCTTCGGCGGCGGTCGCGCCGATGTGTGGGAGCCGGAGCCGGTCAACTGGGGCGCCGAGGCCGAGTGGCTCGGCGACGCCCGCTACAGCGGTGACCGCGAGCTCGCCGACCCGTTGGGCGCGGTCCAGATGGGTCTGATCTACGTCAACCCCGAGGGCCCCAACGGCAACCCCGACCCGCTGCTCGCCGCGCACGACATCCGCGAGACGTTCGCACGCATGGCGATGAACGACGAGGAGACCGTCGCGCTCATCGCCGGCGGCCACACCTTCGGCAAGACCCATGGTGCGGGCGACCCGAACCAGTACGTCGGCCGCGAGCCGGAGGCCGCGCCGCTCGCGGAGCAGGGTCTCGGCTGGAAGAACTCGCTCGGCACCGGCAACGGCGACTCGACGATCACCAGCGGACTCGAGGGAACCTGGACGCCCACTCCCACGGCCTGGGACAACAGCTTCTTCGACACCCTGTTCGGCTACGAGTGGACGCTCACGACGAGCCCGGCCGGGGCGCAGCAGTGGATCCCGACGGACCCGGCGGCGGCCAGCACCGTCGCCGACGCGCACGACGCCACCAAGACGCACCCGCCGGTGATGCTCACGACCGACCTGTCGCTGCGCTTCGACCCGGCCTACGAGCCGATCTCGCGCCGGTTCCACGAGAACCCGGCGGAGTTCGCCGACGCGTTCGCGCGCGCCTGGTTCAAGCTCACCCACCGCGACATGGGTCCCATCGCCCGTTACGCCGGCCCGGAGGTCCCCTCCGAGGAGCTGATCTGGCAGGACCCGGTCCCGGCAGTCACCGCACCCGTGGTCGGCGACGCCGACATCGCGACGCTGAAGACCGCGATCCTCGGCTCCGAGCTCTCGGTGTCCGAGCTGGTCTCGACGGCGTGGGCGTCGGCGTCGACGTTCCGCGGCACCGACAAGCGCGGCGGCGCCAACGGTGCCCGCGTCCGACTCGCGCCGCAGAGCGGCTGGGACGTCAACGAGCCCGCGCAGCTCGCCAAGGTGCTGCGCGTCCTCGAGGGCATCGCCGCCGAGTTCAACGCCGCCGGTGGGGCGCAGATCTCGCTCGCCGACCTCGTCGTGCTCGGTGGTTCCGCAGCGGTCGAGAAGGCGGCGAAGGACGCCGGCGTCGAGGTGTCGGTGGCGTTCACGCCTGGCCGCACCGACGCGACGCAGGAGCAGACCGACGTCGAGTCGTTCGCCGTCCTCGAGCCCGCCGCCGACGGGTTCCGCAACTACGCCGGCAAGGGCGGCACGAGGCCCGCGGAGTTCCTCCTCGTCGACAGGGCGGAGCTGCTCACGCTGACCGCGCCCGAGACCACCGTGCTCGTCGGCGGTCTGCGCGTGCTCGGCGCGAACCACGGCGGTTCCCGGCAGGGGGTCCTCACGTCGCGGGTGGGCGTGCTCACCAACGACTTCTTCGTCAACCTGCTCGACCTCGGCACGGTGTGGAGCGCGACGTCGGAGGCCGAGGACACCTTCGAGGGCCGCGACCGCGCGACCGGCGACGTGCGGTGGACCGGCAGCCGGGTCGACCTCGTGTTCGGCTCGAACTCGGTGCTGCGCGCGCTCGCCGAGGTCTACGCGAGCGACGACGCCAAGGAGAAGTTCGTGGGCGACTTCGTCGCGGCGTGGACCAAGGTCATGGAGCTCGACCGCTTCGACCTGGCCTGATCCAGACCACTCCGGGGCACCGTGCGAGATCCCGTTCGTCGGGCTCGCCCGGTGCCCCGTCCCGGTCAGTGGCCGAACGTCGACGGGCTGGTGACGTCCGGCTCGGTGCCATCGAGGGCCGACAGCGCCGCGACGTCATCCGCCTCGAGGACGATGCCCGCGGCCGCCAGGTTCTGCGCGAGGCGGGTGGGGTCCGAGGACTTCGGCGTCGTCGACAGTCCGAGCGCGACGTGCCAGGCGAGCACGAGCTGGCCGGGTGTGACGCCGTAGCGGTCGGCGAGCTCCAGCACGAGGGGGAGCTCGAGCAGCTCGCCGCCGAGCCCGAGCGGGCGCCAGGACTGCGTGACGATGCCGCGATCGGCGTTGTAGGCCCGGGCCTCGGGCTGAGTCCACCGCGGGTTGATCTGCAGCTGGTCGAGCTCGGGCACGACGCCGGTCGCGGCGACGATGCGGTCGATGTGCTCGGGCAGGAAGTTCGAGACGCCGATGTGCCGCACGAGCCCCGACTCGCGGATCGCGACGAGCCCCTCCCACGCCTGCACGTAGCGGTCCTCGGCCGGGTTGGGCCAGTGCACGAGGAGCAGGTCGAGGTAGTCGACGCCGAGGCGCCGCAGGCTGGCGTGCGTCGTGTCGGCCACCCCGTCGACGCTGTGCCACTCCTTGTTGAACTTGGTCGTGATGAAGACGTCCTCGCGGGCGACTCCCGACGCCGTGACGCCGCGACCGACGCCGACCTCGTTGCCGTAGGCGTAGGCCGTGTCGACGAGCCGGTAGCCCAGCCCGATCGCCGTCGCGACGCTCCGCTCGGCCCCCGCGACAAGAACGAGCTGCTCGTCGGCGTGGTGGGGGCGGTCACGGGCGAGGTCGAGCGGGTGCTGCGCGAGTCTGTCGACGCCGACGCCGGGCTCGAGGCGGCGATCCGCTCGGCGTCGTACGCCTTCTGGGAGCACGTCGTCGGTGACGACGGGCTCCAGCTCATGCAGTACGAGCTGTCGATCCACTGCCGCCGCACGCCTGGGCTCGAGTGGCTCGCCGAGTGGCAGTACCACCGCTATGTGATGGTCGCCCACGACGTGTTCCAGGCAGCCGTCCGTGCCGACCCGACCGTCGGCGACATCGACGTCGCCGCGCTCTCGCGCTTCATCGTCGCGGCCACGGACGGGCTGATCCTGCAGTACGAGATGCACCACGACCGGGCGCTGTCCGCGGCGGACGTGGAGCTCGTCGCTCTCGCGGCGACCATGCTCGCGCGCGACGGGTTGCCGGCGGTCGGTCGCACGCGGGGCCGGCGTACCCGACGCCCCGCCGCGGTGCCCACGCCCTAGCCGGAGGGGGTCCGCGCCGCGGGTCGTTAGGGTCGAGGCGTCAGCCGCGCCGCGAGAGGGGAGCCCGCATGGCCAGCACCCTCGTCGCGACCAAGCTCTCGGCCCCACGGTTGCGCGGCGCTCTCGTCCCCCGTCCGCGGCTGAGCGCGCTCATGGACGCGGGTGCCGAGGCGACGCTCACCCTCGTCTCGGCCCCCGCAGGGTTCGGCAAGACCACCGTCCTGGCCTCCTGGCTGGCGCGGGCGTCGACCGAGCCGCGCACGGTGGCGTTCGTGTCGCTCGACGACTCCGACCGCCACGCCAGCTCGTTCTGGCTCTACGTCGTGACCGCTCTGGACTCCGCGGCACCCGGCGTCGGCGCCAGCGTCCTGCCGCTGCTGGCCGCCGGCCAGCCCGCATCGCGGACGCTGCTGACGGCGGTCCTCAACGAGATCGGGACCCAGCCCACCGAGGTGGACCTGATCCTCGACGACTACCACCTCGCGGACAGCACCGAGGTGGCCGAGGGGATGACCTTCTTGCTCGAGCACCGGCCGACGAACCTGCACGCCGTGGTCAGCACCCGCGCGGACCCCAACCTGCCGTTGGCGCGACTGCGGGCCCGAGGCGAGCTGGTCGAGATCCGGGCCCGGGATCTGCGCTTCACCGTCGCGGAGACGGCGAGCTACCTGACCGACGTCGGCGGCCTGCCCGTCGACCCTGCCGAGGTGTCGGCCCTCGAGTCCCGGACCGAGGGGTGGCCGGCTGCGCTGCAGCTGGCATCGCTGTCGATGCAGGGCCGCGACGACGTCGGCGACTTCATCGCACGGTTCGCGGGGACCGATCGCCACGTCGTCGACTACCTCGCGGACGAGGTGCTGTCCCGCCAGTCCGACGAGGTCCGCGACTTCCTCGAGCGGACGTCGATCCTCGACCTGCTCGGCGGGGATCTGTGCGACGCCGTGCTCGGACGGAACGGCAGCGCAGCGATGCTCGAGAGGCTGGAGCGCGCGAACCTGTTCCTGGTCCCGCTGGACGACCAGCGCAGCTGGTACCGCTATCACCACCTGTTCGCCGACGTCCTGCAGGCGCACCTGCGCAGCGAGCGGCCCGACCTCGTCGCGGGGCTCCACCTGCGCGCCAGCCGCTGGTACGACCAGACCGGCGAACCTGTTCCCGCAGTGCGTCACGCGCTTGCCGCGGGCGACGTCGACCGGGCCGCCGACCTCGCCGAGGCCGCCCTGCCCGCCCTGCAGCGCGATCGGCAGGAGGCCACGGTCCTCGGCTGGCTCGGTGACTTCCCCGACGAGGTGGTGCGCGCACGTCCGGTGCTGGCCATCGGCTTCGTCGGCGCCCTGATGTCCAGCAACGAGTTCGCCGACGTCGAACCGCGGCTGCGCGAGGTGGAGCGGGAGCTCCCCGCGATCGAGGCGCGGATCGCGGCAACGGCGGCCGCTGCGCAGGGCGAGCTGATCGCGATCGACGAGGGTGCCCGGGCCATCCGCACGGTCGACGAGGCCGAACTGGCCCGCGTGCCCGCGGGGGTCGAGCTCTACCGCGCCGGCATGTCGCTGGTCACCGGCGACGTCGCATCGACGCACCGTCACGCCCAGCTCGCGATCGATGCCTCGACCGCCGGCGACGACATCGTGCGCGCGGCCGCGTCCGGCCTGTCCGGGCTGGCGCACTGGGCCGGTGGCGAGCTCGACGACGCGCACCGGCGCTACCTGGCGTGCATCGACGGGCTGATCCGCGCCGGGCACGTGCCGGACATGCTCGGCTGCTCGATCACGGTGGCCGACATCCGCATCGCCCAGGGGCGACTGCACGATGCGCAGGCCTGCTACGACGAGGCGCTCCGCCGCGCCAGCGCCGCCGGAGCCGTGCCTCGCGGCGTGGCCGACATGCACGTCGGTCTGAGCCAGGTGGCTCTCGAGTGCGGTCGGCTCGACGAGGCGCGCGACCGGCTCGAGGTCGCGCGCAGCCTCGGTGAGGAGCGCGGCCTCCCGCAGTACCCGTACCGGTCGCGAGCGGCAGCGGCGATGCTCGCGGAGGTCGAAGGCGATCTCGTCGGCGCGCTCGGGCTCGTGGTGGAGGCTGCGCAGGTCTACCTCGGCGACTTCTCGCCAAACGTGCGACCGCTGCACGCCGCAGCAGCGAGGCTCCAGGTCAGGCTCGGCGACCTCGACGCCGCACAGCGCTGGGCCCACGACCATGACGTGGCGGCGTCGCAGGAGCTGTCGTACCTGCGCGAGTTCGAGCACGTGGCCCTCGCCGAGATCCTGCTCGCCCGACACCGTCGCTCCGGCGACGCTGCCGCCCTCCTCGACGCGGAGGCACTGCTGGTGCGGCTCCTCGCCGCCGCGGAGGCCGGCGGCCGGCTCGCCACGGTCATCGAGGTCGTGGTGCTGCAGGCCATGGTGGCCGAGTGTCACGGCGACGTCGACCGCGCGCTCGAACTGCTAGGTCGGGCTGCCGGCCTCGCAGAGCCGGAGGGTCAGGTGTACGCGTTCGCCCGTCACGGCGCGATGCTCGCCGAACTGACGGAAACGCTGGCGGCTCGGCCTGACGCGCGAGCCTGGGCGGGCCGCCTGCGCGATGCCTGCCGCGTGGCGACCGAGCCGGCGAGCGGCGGCGATCCCTTCCCGCAGAAAGGGTCAGGCGGTGAGAGGGTCGTCGAGACGCTCAGTGCGCGGGAGCTCGAGGTGCTCCATCTGCTCGACACCGAGCTCGATGGTCCCGAGATCGCGCAGCACCTGTTCGTGTCGCTCAACACCCTTCGCACGCACACCAAGAGCATCTACACGAAGCTCGGCGTCAACAACCGCAGAGCCGCGGTGCGCCGCGGCCGCGAGCTCGGCTTGCTGCCCTCCCGCTGAGCCGTCGCCGTCGAGCAGGCGCAGCGAGAGCAGGGTCGCGCCGATGTCGCGCAGCCGGGCCAGGACGCCGTGCAGCTGTGCCTGGTCGGCGACCGGACCCGTGAGCGTGCACGTGCCGTCGTCGTCGCAGGCGATCACGAGCTCCCCGAACCGGGACGACCAGCGGTCGTCGAGGTGACCGGCGACCCGGAGCTCGTAGGCACGACGGTCGTTCGTCGTCATGACGTCGCTCCTGCGGACGCAGCGCTGCGGGCTGCGCGGTCGAGGCGACGTGGCGGCGTCGACCTGCTCCGCCGGCGGATCACCCACTCCGCGACCGCGAGGTTGATCACCCACGCCGAGCCCAGCGCGAGGTCTCCCGCCAGCGGGCTCCGGCCGAAGATCGCCGCGCCGATGCCGGCCGTGAACGCCTGCGTGCCCGCGGCGAGGGCGATGGCGTAGGCGCGCAGCATCCAGGCGCGGTGCGCGACGACGTCGCCGCGCCGCACGGTCGTGACCCCGAGGACCAGGCAGCCGGCCATCGCGGCGCCGAACACCAGGCGGAGCACGTAGAGCAGCGACCCGGTTCCCGGCTTCTCGGCGTAGAACAACGTCATCCAGAGGGCGGAGCCAGCGACGAGGAGGCCGGCCACCGCCAGGACGCGTCCGGCGCGGCGGTGCCAGTCGAGGTGGCGCCGACGGAGCCGTGGGACGAACTGGAACGCGCCGACGAGCGCGTAGACCGCGGCTCCGACGATGTGCACCATCAGCGGGAGGGGGAAGCCGGCGAAGCGGTGGTCGGCCGGGATGAGGGCCGGCCCGCCAACCAGCTGCACCAGCCGCAGCGAACCGGCGAGCAGCGGCACGGCGCTGAGCAGGAACAGGGCGAGCGGCACCGGCCAGCTGCGCTGCCGGGACGGCCGAGCCTGCCGGGGCGGGCGCCCCAGCAGACCGGCCGGACGAGGAGTGGACATCAGACGGTCGCGTGCTCGACGAGCGCGGCGTGAACGAGGGTCGGCAGCGGCTCGGTGTCCTGCGACCGAGCGTTGCGGAACAGCGAGAAGCCGAGACCGACGAGGGCGACACCGACCGGCACGGCCATCGGTCGGTTGAACGACTCGGGCAGGAACGCGAGCGACACAGTGGCGATGGTGCCGACGGCGAGCAGCGCCGACGCCGTGCGGGCCAGGATGCGGGCGCGGAACATCGCGACGCCGAAGACGAGGCCGCCGAGCATGTAGCCGATGCCGGTGATCGCGAGGACGGTCTTCATCGCGCCGATGTCGCCGGACGGCGACCCACCTGCGGCCGCGACCACGAGGTCGTTGACGTAGCCCGGCGCGAGGTGGACCAGCCCGGGGAGGACGTAGGCGGAGATGACCTCGGTGGCGAACATGAGCAGGTAGCCGGCGCCGAGGAGCAGGTAGCCGACGAGCCCGACGACGCCGACCTGGCGGAACTGACGCAGGTACATCCCGGTGATGCCGACGAGCGCCAGCGCGGCCATGGCCACCTTGGCCGAGTTGCGCACCACCCACTCGGTGGTTGCGACCGAGTCGACGGTCATGGCCGGGTGGTTGACCTGGACGGCGATGAAGATCAGTCCCGCGACGGCGGCGCTGACGCCGGCGGCCTTCGTGAGGCCGGAGGTGGTGACGGTCATGTCGGGCTCCTACGTCCGTGGGCCGGGCAGGGTGCCTGGCGATGTCCACGACGTTAGGAATGGGGGTGGTGAGCGCACATCACCACGTGATGTGACCCGGGTGGTGAATCGCCGCTTCCGCGCGGGCACACCCGGACGCACGACGGCCCGAGCCGCCGCGGTGGTCGATCCGCGGTCCTCGGGCCGTCGCTGCCGCGTCAGGCGTCGTACCGGCCACCGAGCACCGCCGCCTGGGGCGCGCCGATGTGACCGGCCGCGTGCAGGATCGCGGGCACGGCGGGGTCGGAGACGAAGCTGGCCCAGCCCTGCTCGTCCAAGTCGAAGATGACCCAGACGCGGTCGTCCTCGCTCGGGTCACGGAAGACGGTGGCGCCGTTCGAGCCGTGCTCGCGGCGCTTCTCGGCGCCGTCGGTGGAGAAGACGTTCAGGAAGCGGTCGTAGTCCTCGACCTTGGTGGTGGCCAGCAGCATCTCGGTTCCTCCTCATTCAGCGACGCCGGGGATTCGGCGTTCGTCGACGAGTCGAGGGTCGCGGCCGCGACGGCGGCGCCGCATCGGGTGAACTCCCCATCGGCGCGGACTCGTGCGGTGCCGGGGCTCAGCCCACGACACCGTTCTGGACGCCCCAGAGGGTCGCGGCGGCCCTGGTCGAGACGCCGATCTTCGCGTAGACGTGCTGGATGTGGTGGTCGACCGTCTTCGGCGAGAGGAAGAGCGTCTCGCCGATCTGGTTCACGGTGAGTCCCCGTGCGGCCAGGCGCAGCACCTCGATCTCGCGGTCGGTGAGGCTGGCGGGATTCTGCGCGCGCGGGGCGCGTCGAGGGTCGTGCCCCGCGGCAGCGAGCACCGCCTCGGCCGCGTCGTGCACGAGCGCGCGATCCGTGCTGAGGCGCCTCAGCTCGGCCGCGGCCGACTCCGGCGAGGACCCCGGGCGGTCCGCGCGATCGGTGGTGATCCCCACGTAGACCTCGGCCGCCTCCAGGACCGCTGCGGCCGATCCACAGTCGCTCGGCCGTCGATAGGTCGCAGCCCTTGGACCCATGCGTCCCACGCACGTCATGGAAGTCCTCGGCCACTCCCGCATGGCCACCACGTCCGACCTCTACACCCACGTCCTCGCCGAGGTGAAGGCCGACGCCGCGACACGAATGGGCACATTCCTGCGTGGACTTCAGCCATGAGCGCTTGCTGTACTCGACCTGTCCATCGATCTCCTAACCCTGAACAACCCTACGGTATTCCGGTTTATTGCTCATAAGTGGGAATAACTGCTACCTTGTTCCCACTTGGAGGAGAGCGACATGACCACGCAGGGAGACGGCGAACCAGAACGGTGGCCAGCGGCGGCCCACGAAACCCGGCCATGGCGACAAACCGTGCGCGGCGGCACCCGAGCCGACCGCACGTTCTCCGAGGTGGTCGTCACCCTCCCGCCACTGCTCGCCGACCGCGACGTCCCGCTCACAGCAAGCCAGGCAGCCGATGCGGAGGAGGCGACCCGAGAGATCACCGCACTCGACAGCTCGAGCGGCGACGTTCTGCACGCCTTGGGCGTTCTGCTGCTTCGTACGGAGTCGGTGGCGTCATCGAAGATCGAGCGGGTGGAGGCGAGCCTGGAGGACTTCGCGCGGGCACTCCACGGTGTCAAGACCAACAGCTCGGCCGTCTCCATGGTCGCGGCCACTCGGGCCCTGTCGATCATGATCGATCGCGTGACGTCGTCATCTCGCCTCGAGCTGTCCCACATCACCGACGCGCACGCCGCGCTGATGGCCGACGATCCCGACGAGCACACGTATGCAGGGCGCTTGCGCGACATGCAGAACTGGGTCGGCGGCAGCAACTACTCGCCACGAAATGCGCTCTTCGTACCTCCTCCACCGGACACGGTGGAGGACTACATGAGCGACCTGGTCACGTTCACCAACCGGGACGACATGCCGGCCCTCGTGCAGGCAGCGATCGCACACGCCCAGTTCGAGACCATCCACCCGTTCACCGACGGCAACGGACGCATCGGCCGCGCGTTGATCAACTCGATCCTGCGGCGGCGCGGAATCACAACCCACGTCGTCGTGCCGCTCGCCACCGCGCTGGTCGCCCACCGGGATCGCTACTTCGACCTGCTCACCGACTACCGCGACGGCAAGCTCGAACACCTGCTCAGCTCGTTCGCCCTCTCGACCCGCATCGCGGCTGTCGAGTCCCGCGTCACCGCCGAGCGACTTGCGGCGATCCCACAGGAATGGGCAGCGCTCACCGGCACCCTACGGAGTGACAGCGCCGCGGCTCGACTGCTCCCGATCCTCCTGGACCATCCGATCCTGTCCGCAGACGACGCGGTCGGCTACCTCGGCGCGGCGCCCAGCCGCACCTACAGCGCCATCGACCGGCTGCACAAGGCGGGAGTTCTCCGTCCGTTGACGGATCGCACTCGCAACCAGATCTGGGGGGCGGCCGCCGTCCTCGACGAACTCGATGACCTCAGCGTCCGCGTGGCACGAGCGACTAGGTAGCTCACCTGCCGGCGACGCCGCCTCATCGCCCGGCCGCGGCACGGGTTCCTACTCAATGGCTGCGTCCCGACGACAATCAGCCGGCTCACCCCGACGTCCTCGTCGAAGCGCTACTGGAGCACCGCGATCGCCAGGACGCCGAGAGACGAGATGCCCTCGTGTGGGTGAACCCGAGTCTCGTGTTCACGACGCACCTCGGGACCTGGCTCGACCCCCGCAACGTCTACGGCTTCTGGCACGCCCTCTGCGACCGCGCCGGTGTCCGCCGGTGCCGGCCCCACGACCTGCGTCACACCGCCGCCTCAGTCCTGCTCATGCAGGGCGCCGACATGCGCACCGTCATGGAAGTCCTCGGCCACTCCCGGATGGCCACGACGTCCGACCTCTACACCCACGTGCTCGCCGAGGTGAAGGCCGACGCCGCGTTGAAGATGGACAACTTCTTGCGAGGGCTCAACGAGTCGAAGAACGAGCAAGCCTAGGCATACCTGCAATTCATCAGTGGACCCTACAGTTGACATCGATGGTAACCATAGATATTATCTGTAACTCAGAGAGGCAATAAAGGAGTTACAATCATGTTGTTCAGAGCGCCGGAACTGGATGAACGGGAACTGTCCGTTCTGGCGGAGATCGAGCGGCTCAAGCACTCACTTCGGCTCCAGCTCAACGAACCCCGACGGTGGAGCGGATCCCTTCGCAGGCTCTCTTTCGCGCGCAACATCCAAGGGTCGAACAGTATCGAGGGTTACGACGCCGCGCTTGACGATGCCGCTGCAGTAGCGCTTGGCGAGGAGCCACTCGACGCCGACGAGGAGACGCGGCTTGCGCTCGAGGGCTATCGAGATGCCATGACCTACGTCTTGCAACTCTCGAACGACGAAGACTTCAGCTACAGCGACCAGCTGCTGAAGGGCCTGCATTTCATGATGACGAGCTACTCAATGAGGAACCGTCCCGGTCTGTGGCGCACGGGAGCCATCTACGTGCAGCGCGAAGAAGACGGGGTGATCGTCTACGAGGGAGCCGACGTAGCAGAGGTCCCGAGCCTCATGCGCGAGCTGGCAACCGTGCTGAACGACGAGCAAACCGACCAGCCCGTCGTCAGCGGCGCCATGGCACACCTAAATCTCGTGATGATCCACCCGTTCAAGGACGGCAACGGACGGATGGCGCGTTGCCTGCAGAGCCTGGTGCTCGCGCGAAAGGGTGTGCTGTCGCCGGTCTTCATGAGCATCGAGGAGTACTTGGGAAGGAACACCCAGGACTACTACAACGTGCTCGCCGAGGTCGGTGACGGCGCCTGGAATCCAACGAATGACGCTCGCCCATGGCTGCGCTTCTCCCTGACCGCTCATCTACGCCAGGCGCGAACCCTGCTCAATCGAGTCCGCGAGAGCGAGCGGCTGTGGCTCGAACTGGACGGCTTGGCGACAAAGCGCGGTCTCCCGGAGCGGTCGGTCAACGCGCTCTATGACGCAGCCTTCGGGATGCGCGTTCGCAACAGCACCTATCGGGCGAGCTTCGACGACGGGCCCGATGAGATCTCCGATCAGACGGCGAGCACGGACCTGCGCCGGATGGTGGAGGCCGGTCTGCTCCAGCCACACGGTGAACGGCGCGGACGCTACTACCTGGCCAGCCCACAACTGCGGGACGTCATGGTGACGGTGCGCAAGGAACGGCCAATCCGCGACAGTTCGGACCCGTTCGCCGGCTCGCCTCGATAACCCTCGATGAACAACGACAATCCGGCCTGCCCACCGAGCCCACAGACCGCGAAGGAGGATCCATGGCTGACGTAGATCCGTCCACTGCCGGGCACGCATCGACGCCGGGTCCTCCTGACTTCGAGCGGCTGAACCGTTCGTTCTACGCCGCGGACCCGGCCGCGTACTTCCGAACCCGCATGCTGGTGCTCGGTCTTCTGATGGCGAAGTCCGACGACTTGAACACCATGCTCGATGGCATCACGGTCGAGGATCTCGTGCTCTCGGTACCAGCCGGCCCGGCAACGGCCGCAGACGAGGACAGCCACGTGGCGTACCTCATCACCGATGAGCGAATCACTCGTGCACCATTTGTCAGAAACGCTCGTGCGGCTATTCCTCGCGCACCGCGCGATCCCCCCGTGCCCGTGGTTCGAGATCGCCGAGCTCAAGCAATTCTGGGAGTTCAAAGCGCTAGCCGCGGACATCGTCGACCAACGGAACGGCGAGGTCCTCCTTCAGGAGGTGCTGGACGTCTTCGTCGGCAGCGAAGACAGCGAACAGGCTCTCGAAGCCGCCGAGGCAGTTCGTCGACTCCTCGTTCGAGCAGCGGAACGCATCACCAGTGACGCGAACACCTACAACTCGGTGAAGCACGGCCTGGCGGTGCAGGCTGGAAACGCCGGCCTCACCTTGTCCGCAAGTGGCGCGGCGATGCTGGGCGTGCAGGGCCCGGCGATCACCTTCTTGGAGCTGGAGAAGTCCGATGACGGTACCGACTACTACATGACGACCCTGTGGACCGACCTTCGCAGCAACCTCCTCCTCGCACAGCTGCTGGTCACAGCCGTCGGGGCGTTGTGGACGGTCGCACGGGCTCGCTATACGGGTGCAGCCATGACCGGCGTTGACATCCCCACCGAAGCGGGCCTCGATAGCCTCTCGGCATCGCCCACCAGACCTGCCGTTCGAACCTTCCGCGTCAAGGTCGCGACGAGCCCGCGAAGCCAGAGAACGAATGGTCGATCGGCGTCACGCCACTAACGTGGCGGCACGCAGGAGCCCAGGGACATCCAGACTCGCCCCGATCTGACCGCGCTCCCAGGCCGGGAGCAATGACACCGAACTAACCGTGCCGACCGAGGTATCGGTCTCGATGCTGGACGATCGCTGCTCGCTTGCGCGAGGTGAGCAGGTCGGGCACTCCGAGCTTCATCGACCCGTACAGCCGGTGCGGGTCGACGCCGTTTGCGCGCAGCAGCGGCTCGGCCCGCTGCGACACACTCCCGGTGACCCCGAACGGCGCGAGCAGGTCCTGCACGGTGAGTCCCGACCAGTAGCCGCCGACAGTGTCGTTCGCGCGGGCGATGACCCAGGCGACGGCCGCGGCTCCCCGTTGGGGTGACGCCTTGCGCCGGAAGATGGCCGGGTCGCCGACCGCGGCGCGGCCGAGGAAGCGTCGCATGGCAGTGCGGTGCTCGACGTCGAGGATCTCGTCAGCCACGTTGTCGCAGGCCTCGAGCATCTCTCGGACCACCGGTCGGATGTCCACCGCGACACCTGCCCATTCGAACGCCTCATCGGGCAGCGGTGCATCGTCCAGGGTCATGAGCTGCGCGCGACCACCGACGGCCTCGTCGAGGCCCTCCAGCATGACCTCCTCGTAGCCGAGGTCGTCGCCGTCCGCAGGCTCGAGCATCCCGGCAATCAGCGCCGCGGGTCCCTGCAACCGCGCCGACCGGATGGTCCGCTGGTAAACCGGCTCCCACACGTCGACGGCCGCCAGGGTCTCAGCCGTCAGTGACGGTCGGATGCCTCGCTCACTGTGGCTGAACCTGATGAACGCCCGGAGCAGGACGGGGAGCCGGGAGAGGAAGGCGGGTTCGGCCACAATCTTGCGGGGAAACCAGTCGCTGAGCAGCATCTCCACGTTGACCGGGCTCCAGCGCAGCGGATCCCCCGGACCGTAGTCCGTACCGAACCACAGGACGCTGTCGAGCAGGTCGCGGTTGTCCCGGTCGTCGAGCCCGTCTGCGAAGGGCGAGCCGAAGAACGCGTCTGCGAGTGCCTGCCGGTCGCCGTCGGTCCACTCACGACGCTCCGGGACGACTCCTCCTGCGGGAAGCATCCGCAGCATCCACTCGACGATCGGCCGGCACATCGGCCAGCTGTCGGACTCCACCGGCGGGAACAGCAGGGCACCGTGCTCGATCGACTCTTCGACGACTGCACGTGCCAGGGCCGGGTCGACGAGCGACAGCGTCTGGTCGACATCGGAGATCGTCTGCGCCATGACGTCGCTCAGCTCGTCCAGCGGCTGCGGGACGATGAACGCGTCCTTGACCACGGTCCCCATGTTGTGGTCGACGTACACCAGTGCAGACAGGCTGTGGCCCGAGGTCAGGGTGACGCCGACGAGGTAGTCGTCGCCGTCACCGAGGACATGGGTCATGAACCACACCTCCGGCTCGATCCGTGCCCTGTCCAGGCCGGCGAGCCAGTCCGGCAGGGGCTGGCGTCGGGTCGCGAGCTCGCGCCCGATTCGTGCGGCCAGAAGCTCGTCGCCGGTGAGAGCGCGGATCGCCGTGAGCGCGGCGGTCGTCTCGGCGTATGACGTCTCGATGAAGGACTCGACCAAGTCGTCGACCGTGGGTTGCTCGTCGCCCCGGGTGAAGGGGCTACGGCGGCGCGGGTCGGTCACCTCCAGCATCCCGCTGACAATGGCGAGGAAGTCCAGCGGCTCGGATCCACGCAAGGCACGGCGGAGCCCTTGGATCAGCAACTGGTCGCGGCCGGAGTCGTCGTGCTCGCGCAACGCCGGCCTGGTGCCGGGACGCTGCGGACGTTGCTGCGGACGACCCTTCCGGCCGCCGCGCCCATGCCTCGAAGTCACCTGCGTGAGTCTACGAATTCGATCCGGGGCAGGGGAGCGACGCGAGCTGAATGGGTCGTGGCCAGCCAGGTTAAGCAGGAATATCGGCTTCAGTGTTCCCACTTCGCACGGGTCGACGCGGGCCGCAAGAAGCGTCACGATCACGTCGACGTAGGTGGTGAAACGGGAGATCTTGTCGTCGCCGTTGCGGACTCCATAGCTGACGCCATAGCTGACATGGCCTAAAGATGATCAAGGACCCGTCTTCGCCGTCCTCGAGACGCGGGCTCTGACGCCTCCCGACGAGCCGCTCCGGCGAACCAGCGATCCGGCACTTCACGTCGCTGACCTGCACAAACAACGAGGCCGGCCTGCACCCGTCGGCGCGGCCGGCCTGGTCGTGCTGCTGTCTCAAACAACGCGCGCCCGAGAGGACTCGAACCTCTAACCTTCTGATCCGTAGTCAGATGCTCTATCCGTTGAGCTACGGGCGCGTGCCTGAAGGCTGGGGAAGTCTAACCGCATCCCCATGGCGAGCGGAAATCCAAGCTCGACGCCCACCCACCCGCCGTGTTGCCCACCGATCTGTCGTTTCCCGGCGGCCGGCGGGGTCCGGAACCGACAGATAGGTGGGCAACGACGAGGGGGTGGCCGGGCGTCCGCATCCGCGTCTGGAGGGGGACTCCGAAAGGCGCCCCCTCGGGGGCGCCTTTCGGTGTGCTGGCGGAGGCGGCGAGATTTGAACTCGCGAGGGGTTTTGAGACCCCAACCCGCTTAGCAGGCGGGCGCCATCGACCGGACTAGGCGACGCCTCCAGCGCCGGGCCAGGGACCTGCGTCCCCGCTTCCGGCCCGGACAGGATACCGGACCTGCGAGGGTGACCTGAACCCGCGGGACGGACCTCGCGATCGCGTGGCCGCCACGTTGCTATCGCGGCAGAGTGGCTCCCGCGGCCGGGGCGGCCGCGCAGCCGGCGTACCCCTGGAGGACCACGTGAGCGAGCCTGTACGGATCGGCGTCGTCGGCTACGGGTTGGGCGGGCGCGCGTTCCACGCACCGTTGATCTCCAGCTCGCCGCAGTGCGCTCTCGTCGGGGTCGTGACCACGAACGCGGAGCGTCGCGCCCAGCTGGCCGAGGACCACCCGGGGGTCCCCGCGCTCGACGACCTGCAGTCGCTGGTCGACGCGGGAGCCGAGGCGGTCTCGATCTCCTCGACCACCGGGACGCACTCGGAGCTGACCGACGCGGCCCTCGACCTCGGGCTGCACGTGGTGTGCGACAAGCCGCTCGCCATCGACGCCGCTGCGGCGGCCGCGAGCATCGCGCGCGCCGAGGCGGCGGGTCGACTGCTCACGGCGTACCAGAACCGGAGGTGGGACTCCGACTTCCTCACGGTGCGGCGACTGCTCGACAAAGGAGTGCTCGGAGAGGTCTACCGGTTCGAGTCGCGCTTCGAGCGCTGGGCGCCGGGCGCGCCGCGCGCGTGGTGGCGCGCTGAGCTGCCGACCGAGCAGGGCGGCGGCCTGCGCCTCGACCTGATGACCCACCTGCTCGACCAGGCGATGCAGCTGTTCGGCGCTGTGGCTTCCGTGTTCGCCGAGATCGCCGTGCGACGCCGCGAGAGCGTCGCCGAGGACGACGTGTCGGTGCTCGTGACGCACGTGAACGGCGTGAGCTCGCAGCTGTTCGCGAACACGATGTCCGGCGACATCTCGCGGCGTTTCCGGGTGTCAGGGACGTCGGGCGCCTACGTCGTCGGCGGTGTCGACAGCCAGGAGGACGCGCTGCGTTCGGGGCTCACCCCGGCGTCGCTCGGCGACTCGTGGGGCGTCGAGCCCGAGTCGGCGTGGGGCCGGATCGCTCGCGGCGGTGAGCTCACCGTCGTGCCGACCGAGCGGGGGCGCTGGGACACGTTCTACCCGGCGTTCGCGCGTGCGGTGCGCGGTGAGGGGCCGCTGCCGGTCGACCCGCGTTCCGCGCTCGAGGTCCTCGTCGTGCTCGACGCGATCCTGGTGAGCGCTCGGGAGCGGCGCGTCGTACCGCTGGTCTGACCCGGCGGTGGGTTCTCGGTGAAGGACGCCTTTGTTGTCCTCTATGCAACAAAGGCGTCATTCACTGAGAACCTTGTCAGCGCCACGGGGATCGGTCGGGGTGGCGCAGGAGGGACTTGCGGTAGCCGTAGAGGGCGTAGACGGCGAGGCCGAAGAGCATCCAGGCGGCGAAGACGAGCCAGGTGACGTGGGCCAGACCGAGCAGCAGGTAGGCGCAGAAGATCATCCCGAGGATCGGCGTGACCGGGAAGAACGGCGTGCGGAAGGACCGGGTCAGGTCGGGGCGGGACCGGCGCAGCACCATCACTCCGACGTTGACGAGCAGGAACGCGAAGAGCGTGCCGATGCTCGTCGCCTCGGCGAGCTGGCCCAGGGGCACGAACCCGGCCATCAGCGAGATCACCACCGTCACGATGATCGTGTTGGCGACCGGCGTCTGGGTCCGCGGGTTCACCCGGGTGAAGACCCGAGGCAGCAAGCCGTCGCGGCCCATCGCGAACAGGATGCGGGTCTGGCCGTACATCACGGTGAGCACCACGGAGAAGATCGAGACGACCGCTCCGAGGGAGATCAGCGCCGGCGCCCACGACGAGCCGGTGACGTCGGCCGCGATCTGCGCGAGGACCGCCTCACCCCCGTTCTCGCCCCACTGGTAGATCTCGTTGCCGTCGACCGTGACGACCTCGCCGCCCTGCGCGCCGAGCGCCGCGAGCGTCACGGTGATGTAGATGACCGTCACGATCACCAAGCTGGCGATGATCGCGATGGGCAGGTCGCGACGCGGGTTCTTCGCCTCCTCGCCCGCGGTCGACGCCGCGTCGAACCCGATGTAGGAGAAGAACACCTGCGACGCCGCGGCCTGGATGCCGACGATGCCCAGCGGCGCGAACGGCGTGAGGTTCGAGCCGTCGAACGCCGTGAACGCGATCACGCAGAAGAACGCGAGGATGCCGATCTTGATGAACACCATCACGGTGTTCGCGGTCGCGGACTCGCTCGCACCGCGCAGCAGCAGCAGTCCGCACAGCACCACCACGACGATCGCAGGGATGTTGAAGACACCGCCGTTCTCGCCCGGCGGGTTCGCGAACTGCGGCGGGATCTGCACGCCGAACGTCGAGAGGAACTCGTTGAGGTACTGCCCCCAGCCGACCGCGACCGCTGCCACGGACACGCCGTACTCGAGCATGAGGCACCAGCCGCAGACCCAGGCGATGAGCTCCCCGAGAGTGGCGTAGGTGTAGGAGTACGACGACCCCGAGACGGGGATCGTGCCCGCGAGCTCGGCGTAGGACAGGGCGGAGAACGCGCAGGTGATCGCGGCGAGGAGGAAGGACACGAGGACGGCCGGCCCGGCCTTGGGCACGGCCTCCCCGAGGATCACGAAGATGCCGGTGCCGACGATGGAGCCGACGGAGAACAGCGTCAGCGCCATCAGGCCCATCGTGCGCTTGAGCTGACCACCGCCGGCCTCGGCGTGGTCGGCCGCGGCCACGATGTCGTCGACCGACTTCGTCCGGAACAGGTCGCCGACCACTCCTGCGGCCACCACGCCTCCTCGAAGCCGTGCCGGGCACCTGACGTCGTGGCTAACGTAGCCGTCGGGGGCGTGGCGCGTCCCAGGCTCGCGCCTCTCGGAGGGAGTCCGGATGACCGAGATCCTCGTCGGGGCCACGACCGACCAGGGGAGCGACGACGCCGCCGCGCTCGGCGTCGCGCTGGCGCGCACGATCGACGCCGTCCCCGTCGTCGCCCATGTGCGGCCCGAGCCGTGGCGGGCACCAGGATCGGGGCAGGTCGACGCCGAGTGGGACGCCTACCTCGAGGCCAGCTCCCAGGCCGCGATCGACGCCGTGGTCGCGCGGCACTCGGTCGACCTCGAGCAGCTCGGCTTCGGCACCGACATCTCGGTGCACCGCTCGAGCGGGCACGGTCTCGACGACGCCGCACAGCGGCGGAGAGCCTCGTGCGTCGTCATCGGCTCGGCGCCCGGCGGTGAGACGGGTCGCATCATCAGCGGCTCGACGTCCGAGCAGCTCCTGCACGGAGCGCACGTCCCCGTGGCGATCGCGCCCACGGGCTACGCCGGCTACGCCCCCGAGAGGATCCACCGGATCGTCGTCGCCGTCGACATGGCGTACCGCCCGGGGCGCCTCGCCGCCGCGCTCGACCTGCTGCCCGATCTCGAGGTCGCGCTGATCTGCGTCGTACGCCGAGCCACCTCGATCTACACGACACAGCTCGGCATGGATGCCGAGCTCGGGGTGCTGCACGAGCTGCGTCGGGTCGCCGCGGAGGCGCTCGCGTCGGCGCAGGCCGAAGCGACGCGCGCCGAGGCCGACCGCGTGCGCTATGCCGAGCTGATGAAGGAACGCTGGGTGCCGCGCGCGACTTACGAGCAGAAGGTCGCCGATGCCGC
>Ga0208588_1000044_pt1 | contig 36474 bp, 29 predicted proteins | sample NGESurshal092012_8_FD_184483 | JGI IMG/M metagenome (GOLD analysis project Ga0208588, IMG submission 184483) | Arctic peat soil microbial communities from Barrow, Alaska - NGEE Surface sample 415-3 shallow-092012 (SPAdes) | ecosystem: Environmental > Terrestrial > Soil > Wetlands > Peat ...
CAAGGTGCCGCGCATCGCCTCCACCATCCCGCACCCCGTGCAGGGTGAGGCGGCCGCCGGTGTGGTGCTGCTCCGTCCGGCCAGCCCGGGTACCGGCGTGATCGCCGGCGGTCCGGTGCGTGCCGTGCTGGAATGCGCCGGGATCCACGACGTGCTGTCCAAGTCCCTCGGCTCGGACAACCCGATCAACATCGTGCACGCCACCATCCAGGCGCTGAAGAACCTGCAGCGTCCGGAAGAGGTCGCGGCCCGCCGCGGGCTGCCCATCGAGGACGTCGCGCCGGCCGCCATGCTGCGGGCCCGGGCCGGGCAGGGGGTCTGACATGGCGCTCAAGGTGACCCAGGTCAAGTCCACCATCGGCAACAAGCGGCCGGCCCGGGAGTCGGTGCGCTCATTGGGGCTCAAGCGGATCCACCACAGCGTGGTCGTCCCGGACAACGCGACGAACCGCGGCTACATCAACCGCGCGACGCACCTGCTGTCGGTGGAAGAAGTCTCAGATGTGACAGCGGAAGGGAATGCCCAACAGTGACTATCAAAGTGCACCACCTGCGGCCGGCTCCCGGCGCGAAGACGGCCAAGACCCGGGTGGGTCGCGGCGAGGCGTCCAAGGGTAAGACCGCCGGTCGCGGTACCAAGGGCACCGGCGCTCGGAAGAACGTGCCGGCCGGCTTCGAGGGCGGTCAGCTGCCGCTGCACATGCGGCTGCCGAAGCTCAAGGGCTTCAAGAACCGGTTCCGTGTCGAGTTCCAGGTGGTGAATGTGGGACAACTCGCCACCCTGTTCCCGGCCGGCGGTTCGGTCGGCATCGACGAGCTGGTCTCCGCCGGCGCGGTCCGCAAGGGCCAACTGGTCAAGGTTCTCGGTGACGGGGACCTGGACGGCGTCACCCTGCAGGTGACGGCCAACGCGTTCTCCGGTTCGGCCAAGGAGAAGCTGGCCGCCGCCGGTGGGAGTGCCACCGCCGTCTGACTCCTTGTGACGCACGTGCGCCACCGACACACCGGCCGCGGCTGAAAGGGGTGAGGAGCGCCATGACCATCGTCGTCGGCTACCTGCCCGACAAGGGCGGCCGGGCCTGCCTGGATCTGGCCGCGCTGCTGGCCGGGTCCGGTGTGCTGGAGCCGGTCGCCGTCGTCACGGTGGTTCCGCAGCACTGGACCACCCCGTCGATGGCCAAGGTGGACGCCGAGTTCGCCGCCTGGGCGCACGCGCAGGGCGATGGCGCCCTCGAACGGGCCCGCGTGTACCTGGCCGGCCGGTGGCCCGACGTCGAGGTCTCCTTCCACCGCGCCGAGGGTCGGTCGGTGCCGTCCGCTCTCGCCCGGGCCTGCGCCGACCTGTCCGGCGACCTGCTGGTCCTGGGGTCATCGACCGACGGCCGGGTCGGTCAGGTCGTCATCGGTTCGACGGCGGAGCCGTTGCTGCATTCCTCCCCGGTCCCGATCGCGATCGCCCCCCGGGGCTACCGGGCGCCGAAGGGCAGCGCCCCGAAGGGCAGCGCGCCGGGGGGAAGCGCGCCGAACGGCACCGCGCTGACCCGGCTGAGCTGCGCGTTCTCCGGCACCCGGCGGTCCGAGGACCTCCTCACCGCGACCGCCGCCATCAGCGCGCGGATGGGCTGCCCACTGCGGATCGTCACCTTCGGCATCCGCGGCCGGACCATGTATCCGCCCGAGGTGGGTCTGCACGCCGAGGACCTCGTCCTGCAGCAGTGGCGCGAGCAGGTGGCCGACGAGCAGCAGCACGCTGTCCGACACCTCGCGACCTTGGGGCTGGTCACCGACAGCACCACCACCGAGATCGCCACCGGGCCGCGGTGGGACGACGCGATGGACCAGTTGGACTGGGAGCCGGCAGAGCTGCTGGTGGTCGGTTCGTCATCGGTGGGCCGGCTGGCCAGGGTGTTCCTGGGCTCCGGTGCGATCAAGATCGTGCGGTACTCGCCGGTGCCGGTGGTCGTCGTGCCGACGGTGCTGGCCGCGGAGGTCGCCGAGGCGGCCGAGGGTTCAGTCCTGCGTGACGTTCCCTGAAGTGCCAGACTTCTCGTTTGTCCGATCCCTGGCCAGGGTGGTCCAGGTGACGACGGTAGGAGGCAGCCATGTCTTCGCTGGGTCAGAAAACTGTTCCGCCGCAAGCCTGTCGTCGAGATGGAGGCCGAGACCGGTAGCGAGACCGGAAAGAGTGAGCTGGCCCGGACGATTGGGACCTTTCAGCTCTCGATGTTCGGGGTCGGCGCCATCATCGGCACCGGAATCTTCTTCGTGCTGTCCCAGGCGGTGCCGATCGCCGGCCCGGCGGTGGTCTGGTCCTTCGTCATCGCCGGGGTCGTTGCCGGCCTCTCGGCCGTCTGTTACGCGGAGCTGGCCGGCGCCGTGCCGGTGTCGGGCTCGTCGTATTCCTACGCCTACGCGACGATCGGTGAGCTGCCGGCCATGGTCGTCGCGGGCTGCCTGCTGCTGGAGTACGGAGTGTCCGGTGCGGCGGTCGCCGTCGGCTGGTCCCAGTACCTGAACGAGTTGCTGGACAACCTGTTCGGCTTCCAGATCCCGGACGCGTTGTCCCAGGCCCCCGAGCAGGGCGGGATCGTCAACCTCCCCGGGATGATCCTGATCGCGCTGTGTGCGCTGCTGCTGATGCGGGGCGCCAGCGAGTCGGCCACCGTCAACACGGTGATGGTGTTGATCAAGATCGGCGTCCTGGTGATGTTCGTCGTGCTCGGCGTCACGGGCTGGAACTCCAACAACCTGGCTGACTTCGCACCGTTCGGGCTGTCCGGGATCACCACCGCCGCCGGTATCATCTTCTTCTCCTACATCGGCCTGGACGCCGTCTCGACGGCCGGCGAAGAGGTCAAGAACCCGCACCGGACGATGCCGCTGGCCATCATCATCGCGCTGGTCACGGTGACCACCCTGTACATCGTGGTATCGCTGGTGGCGGTGGCGGCGCAGCCCATCGACGGGTTCACCGACCAGGAGGCGGGACTGGCCGCGATCCTGGAGGACGTCACCGGGTCGACCTGGCCGGCCACCGTGCTGGCCGCCGGCGCGGTGGTGTCGATCTTCAGCGTCACCCTGGTCGTCATCTACGGGCAGACCCGGATCCTGTTCGCGATGGCCCGCGACGGCATGATCCCGGAGCTCTTCCACAAGGTGAACCCGCGGACGCGCACGCCGGTCGCGAACACCATCATCGTAGCCACCCTGATCGCGATCCTCGCCGGCTTCATCCCGATCGATTTCCTCGCCGAGATGACCAGTGTCGGCACCCTGGTCGCCTTTTCGGTCGTGTCGATCGCGGTGAACATCCTGCGGGTCCGGCAACCCGAGCTGCCCCGGGGCTTCAAGGTGCCCGGCTACCCCGTGACGCCGGTGCTGGCCGTGCTGGGCTGCCTGTGGATCATCAAGGACCTGCAGCCGGTGACCCTGCTGGTTTTCCTGGTGTGGTCCGCGATCGTCCTGGTTTGGTACTTCGGCTACGGCATCACGCACTCCCACCTCGGCCGGCACGAGCATGTCGGGCTGATCCACGACGCGCCGGAACGCTCCACCAGCGATCCGGACGGTGACTGACCCATGCACCAGGTTGACCAGACGACCGAGCAGATGGTGCGCAGCGTGTTGGCCTACGCGGAGAACCGGCTGCGGATGGATCCGGTGCCGCTGGACAAGGGCACCCGGTCGGCGGCCGAGCTGTACGGGGTTCTCGACGGGTTGATCCGGGACCGCGGACGGGCGCCGGACGAGGTGCTCGGCGTCTACTCCTCGGTGATCGCGCCGAGCATCATCTCCGCGGACAGCCCCCGCTTCCTCGGCTTCATCCCGGCCGCCCCGACCAAGGCCAGCCTGCTGTTCGACATGCTGATCTCCTGCGCCTCGATCCAGGGCATCTCCTGGCTGGAGGCGTCCGGTGCGATCGCCGCGGAGAACACGGTGCTGCGGTTGATCGCCGACGAGGCGGGGCTGCCGGCGTCCGCCGGCGGCTGCTTCGTTTCCGGCGGGTCGGCCGGCAACCTGTCCGCGCTGGCCGTCGCCCGGGAGATCGCCAAGAAGCAGGCCGGCGCCGCGGCGGCCGGCCGGCGCCGGCGGGTGGTGGTCGGCACCGATGCGCATTCCTCGATCGTCAACACGCTGCGGCTGCTGGAGATGGACGCCTTGGTGGTGCGGACCCCGGACCACCGGCTGACTGCCGAGACGGTCAGGGCCGCGATCGATGCGGACCTGGACGTGGGCGACGTGGCGGCGGTGGTGTGCACGTCGGGGACCAACGAACGCCGGCATCATCGACGACCTCGCCGGGGTCGGTGCGATCGCCGCGGAGCGGGGTTGGTGGTTCCACGTGGACGGCGCCTACGGCGGATCGGGGATCTTCGCCCGGTCGCTGCGGGGCAAGTACGCCGGCATCGAACAGGCCGACTCGTTCATCCTCGACCCGCACGAGTGGTTGTTCACCCCGTTCGACTGCTGCGCACTGCTGTACCGCGAACCCGAGCTGGCCAGGGCGACGCACACCCAGGACGCGTCCTATCTCGACGTCATCCACGGGTCCGACGGGGAATGGAACCCGACCGACTACGCCTATCACCTGACCCGCCGGGCTCGTGGGTTGCCGTTGTGGTTCTCCCTGGCGGTCAACGGCGTCGATGCCTACCGGGAGGCGATCGAGCAGGCGGCGACCCTGGCGCTGGACACCGCGGCCCTGATCACCGCGACCCCGCACCTCGAGTTGATCCGGGAGCCTGACCTCGGTGTCGTGCTGTTCCGCCGGCTCGGCTGGCGGCCCGCCGACTACGACGCCTGGGCGCGGGCCCTGCACGACGAGCAGATCGCGTTCATCCCGCCGACGAAGTGGGAGGGCGAGACGGTAGGCCGGTTCGCGTTCCTGCATCCGCACACGCCGATGGAGCTGGTGCGGGAAATTCTCGACCGCACCGGGTGAGCGCGCACCGCATGGGGTGCACCCGGTGGAACGAATGCCGGCGGCGGGCACTGGGTAGGTTAGAGTCGAAGGCTGCGGCCGGCGCCTCGCCGGCACTGTGAGGGCGCCCGCAGGACATTCGTCCGGGCACCTCGGGGTGCTGACGGGTTCCGCCGGAGCGTCGGGTCACGCCGGCGTCACGGGGATGGCACCGACCGCCGGGTGACACAGCACAACACTGAACCACCGTCAGGACACGGCCACCGCCGTGATTGGAAGACGGAGCTCCGGTGATCTACCGGGTCTCCGCCACCGGCCAGTTACCACCGGGGTCGGTGTAGCCAGGAGGATCATTGCTCGCCGCTTTCGCCTCGGCGCTGAAGACGCCCGATCTGCGCAAGAAGATCCTCTTCACGCTCGCCATGGTCGCCGTCTACCGGCTGGGTGCCACCGTGCCCTCGCCCGGCGTGTCCTACGGCGCCATCAATCAGTGCATCGACGAGGCCGGAACGGGCAACGACCTGTTCACCGTGCTGAACCTGTTCTCCGGCGGCGCGCTGCTGCGGCTGAGTGTTTTCGCGTTGGGCATCATGCCGTACATCACCTCGTCGATCATCATCCAGCTGCTGACCGTGGTCATCCCGCGGTTCGAGCAGCTCAAGAAGCAGGGGCAGGCCGGCCAGGCCAAGCTCACCCAGTACACCCGGTACCTGACGATCGGGCTGGGCATCCTGCAGTCGACCGCGTTCCTGGCGCTGGCGATCAACGGGCAGATGTTCCCCGGCTGCTCCACCAACGACCAGATCATCCCTGACCAGAGCGCCTTCGCCCTGATCACCTTGGTGCTCACGATGACCGCCGGCACCGCCGCGATCATGTGGATGGGCGAGATGATCACCGATCGCGGCATCGGCAACGGCATGTCGATCCTGATCTTCACCTCGATCGCCGCCCGGATCCCCGCCGAGGGCAAGAACATCCTTGACAACCAGGGCGCCGTCGTCTTCACCGTGGTGCTGGTTCTCGCGCTGGCCATCATCGCCACCGTGGTGTTCGTCGAGCAGGGTCAGCGGCGGCTGCCGGTGCAGTACGCCAAGCGGATGATCGGCCGGAAGATGTACGGCGGCACGAATACGTACATGCCGCTGAAGGTCAACCAGGCCGGCGTCATCCCCGTCATCTTTGCCACCTCGCTGCTGTACCTGCCGTTGCTGCTGGTGCAGCTGGTCAGCCCGACGACGGTCAACGCCGACGGCACCCAGGAGGTCAGCGGCTGGGCGCAGTACGTGCAGCTGTACGTGGTCAACCAGTCCAGCTGGGTGCACATCCTGCTGTACTTCGCACTGATCATCTTCTTCACGTACTTCTATGTCGGGATCACCTTCAACCCGACGGAGCGCGCGGACGAGCTGCGCAAGTACGGCGGCTTCATCCCCGGCATCCGGCCGGGACGGCCGACCGCGGAATATCTGCAGTACGTGCTGTCCCGGATCACCCTGCCCGGCTCGATCTACCTGGGCATCGTGGCGATCCTGCCCAATCTGTTCCTGGAACTCACCGGTGAGGGCAACAACCAGAACTTCCCTTTCGGCGGTACCGCTGTGCTGATCATGGTTGGCGTGGGGTTGGATACGGTCAAACAGATCGAAACCCAGCTGATGCAGCGCAACTATGAAGGGTTCCTCCGCTGATGAGAGTTCTGATCGTGGGTCCGCAGGGTGCGGGCAAGGGCACGCAGGCTGCATTGCTGGCGGACAATCTGAAAATCCCGCACATCTCCACCGGCGATATCTTCCGGGCGAACGTCACGGCAGGCACCGAACTGGGGGTGCTGGCCAAGAAGTACATGGATTCCGGCGAACTCGTTCCGGACGAGGTCACCAGTGCCATGGTCGCGGCCCGGCTGGCCGAGGCGGACGCCGGACCAGGGTTCCTGCTCGACGGGTTCCCGCGCACCGTGCCGCAGGCCGAGTGGCTGACCGACCTGCTTCGCAGCCGCGGCCAGCAGCTTGATGCCGTCCTGTTGCTGGACGCCCCGGACGACGTGCTGCTGGAACGGATGCTCGCCAGGGGCCGGGCGGACGACACCGTCGAGGCGATCAGCCGCCGGCTCGCGCTCTACCACTCCGAGACCACCCCGCTGCTCGAGCACTACGCCGACAAGCTGGTCGCGATCAACGGGGTCGGCGCCGTCGACGAGGTGCAGCAGCGTGCGCTGACTGCCCTCGACCGCTGAGCGTCCGCACCGGCATGGCGGAACCTGGGATCCAGCTCAAGACCCGGGGCGAGCTGCAGGCGATGCGAGCCGCCGGTCGGCTGCTGGCCGAGGCCATCGCGGCCGGCCGGACCGCCATCGCACCGGGAGCCAGCACGCTGGACATCAACGACGCGGTCGCGGCCGTCATCGCCGATGGCGGGGCGACCAGCAACTTTCTGCACTACGGCGCCCGCGGCGCCGACCCCGGATTCCCGGCCACGATCTGTGCGTCGGTGAACGACGAGGTCGTGCACGGCATCCCGTCGGCCGCCAGGATCCTGCGTGACGGCGACCTGCTGTCCATCGACGCCGGTTGCATCCTGGACGGCTGGCACGCCGATTCGGCCATCTCCGTGCACGTCGGCGCCGCCCCCTCGATGGAGGAGGTCGACCTGATCGCGGCCTGCGACCTTGCGATGTGGGCGGGCATCGCCGCCGCCAGGGCCAACGGCCGGCTCGGGGACGTCTCGTTCGCCATCGAGGGTTCGGTGAACCTGTCGGGCAGCAATGACGGCCGCCGGTACGGCTCGGTCGCCGGCTACGGCGGGCACGGCATCGGCACCGCGATGCACATGGCTCCGTTCGTCCCCAACCAGGGCAAGCGCGGTAAGGGACCGAGACTGGCTCCCGGCACGGCGCTGGCCATCGAACCGATGATCACCCTCGGCCGGCCGGCCACCCGGGAACTGCCGGACGGCTGGACCGTGGTGACCAGGGACGGCGCCCGTGCGGCGCACAGCGAGCACTCCATCGCCATCAGCGAGGACGGCGTGAGCGTGCTGACCGCCGCCGACGCCGGCGCCGCGGGACTCGCCCCGTTCGGGGTCACCCCGATCTCGCTGGACTGACTGTCCTGCTGCTCGGGTGACCGGCTGCGCTGCTCCCGACTGTCGACTGCATGGCGTGCGGGGAAGGCGGCCAGATGCAAGCGCCGATGATCCGGTCGGCCGCCCGGCGGACCCCGGTCTTCGTGCTGATCACCATGCTGCTGTGCGCGCTCACCATGGGCGCCGGGTACGTCAACAAGGCGCGGTGCGTCGGCCCGTCATTCGACAGCCAGGGCCGCAGCGAACCGGACTACGGTATCCGCATCGCCCGGGACGTCTGCTACTCCGACATCCAGTACCTCTGGATCGGTCGGGACATCGATCGGCATGTCTTCCCGTACGTGCACGGCGGGTACAGCCCTGGGTCTGAGCAGCTGTACGGCGGCGTGTTGGAGTACCCGGTGCTGACCGGCATGGCGATCTACCTGGCGGCCGCGCCGTCGTCCACCGACGGGGACTTCCTGCGGTGGTCCGCGGTGCTGCTGGGGATCGCCGGGCTGATCTCCGCCGCGCTGCTGGCCTGGTTGGCCGGCCTGCGCTCCTGGTGGTTCGCGCTGGCCCCACCGCTGGTGCTCTACGCCTTCCACAACTGGGACCTGCTCGCCGTGTGCGCGACGGTGGTGGCGTTCTGGGCGTTGCTGCGGGCGGGCCGCCGGGCGGCGGCCGGCAGGGGCGGCGGTGGGACGGCGGCCGGTGGGGCCAGCGGTGAGATGCCCGACGACCGGCCCGATGGCAGGACGCCGGCCGACCGGCGAGGGCGGCCCGGGACGATCGGCCGGCCCGGCCCGCTGGTTGTCGCGGCCCTCGCGCTCGGCGTCGGGGCGGGATTCAAGCTGTACCCGATGATGTTCGCGCTGCCGATCGGGCTCTGGCTCGGCGCCGGCGGCTGGTGCCCGCCGACCGGGTCCGCACATCCGGCCCGGGCGCGTTGGCTGGTCGGTGCGCTGTTCGCCGCCGGCACCGCGGCGGTCTTCCTGCTGATCAACCTGCCGTTCATGATCGTGGGCTGGGCCGGCTGGTGGGCGTCATTCCAGTTCCAATGGAGCCGGCCGATCGACCTGACGACCAACACCATCTGGTTCTGGGGCGCCCGGCCCTACACCGACTCGTCCAACACGGCCGTCCAGCACGACCTGGCGATCATCGCGACGGTGACCACGCTGACCGCGCTGCTGCTCGCCTGCGTGCTGGGCTGGTGGCGGTTTCGCCGCGACCGGGCCTACCCGTGGCTGCCGGTGTGCGCGGCGATGGTCTGCGGGTACCTGCTGTTCAACAAGGTGCACTCGCCGCAGTTCGCGCTCTGGTTGTTGCCGTTCTTCGTGCTGCTGCGGATCCGGGCCGGCTGGATCCTGGCCTACTTCGTCGCCGACGCCGCGATCGGCATCGGATTCTTCCGCTGGCAGTACCTGATCGGCAGCGGCGCGCCGGACAGCGCCTACGACGCGCTGTCCCCGCAGCTGGTGTTGATCGGGGTGTGGGGCAGGGCGGCGTTGCTAATCGCCCTGTTCGTGGTGTTCCTGCGGTCTCGGGTGGTCGAGCTGCCGGCGCCCGCGCCGACGGCGCCGGACGGCCCGCCACCGGCGTCAGCGGGTGGGCAGGGCGCCGATCAGCACGACGTCGTCGGCCACCGCGGGTAGCCGCGGTGCAGCTGCCGGCTCGCGAGCCGGGTGTGGGAACCTCGCCGGGTGGACGCGCTGCAGACCGGCCTGATTGTCGCTGCCGCCGCGCTGCTGATCGTCGGTGCTGCGGTCCTGGTCAGCCGGTGGCTCCGGTGCCGCTTGGCCGCCGCGCAGGCGCTGCGAACCGCGGGTCTTGCCGGCCCGCCGCAGCGGAGGGGTTGACCGGCAACTCCGCCGGGCAGGCGGCGCCCTATCTGTTGGCACTGCTGCAAACGCCCGGTGTTGCGCTGTGCGGCCCGGATGGCACGGTTCTCGGCGCGCTGGGGCCGGGGTCCCATCACGGCGAGCAGGTCCTGGAGACGGTCGCCACGGCGATGCGCACGGATCGGCGGCAGTTGGCCACCTGCCGGCCCTGCGGCAGGCCGGGCTGCCAGGTGAGCCGGGCCGTCATCGCACCGCTGGGTGCCGGTGGCGGGTCAGCGGGTGCGTTGGTCGTCCTTGCCGAGTCGCCCGTCGGCCCGTACCTGGTGCGGGCAACCGACGAGACCGCGCGGTTCATCACCACCCAGCTCGAACTGGCCGACCTCGCCGTGTCCCGAGCCGATCTGGCTCGTGCGGAGGTCAGGGCACTGCGGGCGCAGATCTCGCCACACTTCATCTACAACGCGCTCACGACCACCGCGGCCTTCGTCCGGAGCGATCCTGATCGGGCGCGAGAGCTGTTGCTGGAGTTCGCTGATTTCACCAGGTACTCGTTCCGGCAATCCGGCGAATTCACGACGCTGGCCGACGAGATGGGCAATATCGAGAAGTATCTGACGTTGGAGCGGGCCAGGTTCGGCGACCGGCTGCAGATCCGCTGGCGGGTGGCGCCCGAGGTGCTGGGCGTCGTCGTGCCGTTCCTGTCGATCCAGCCGCTGGTCGAGAATGCCGTCCGGCACGGGCTTGCGGGCCGGCCCGGTGGCGGAACGGTGTCCGTCACCGCCGAGGATGTCGGGCCGGACTGCGTGATCAGCGTCGAGGACGACGCGATCGGGATGGATCCGGAAGCAGTCGGCCGCCACACCATCGACGACCCGTCCGGCAGCCATGTGGGGCTGGCCAATGTCGACGACCGGCTGCGGGCGGCGTTCGGCGAGGACTACGGCCTGGTCGTGGAGACGGCGCAGGGCGCCGGCACGAAGGTCATCCTCCGGTTGCCGAAGTTCGCGCCCGGGGTGAGCACGGACCGTTGAGGCCGGTGGCGCCGGGCGTTGCGGCTTGTCCCCGGCAGCGGCAACAAGGATGCTGGGTCCGACGGCCGCGCGGATCGAGCGGGAGGTGCCAGCATGGGCCACGAATGGGGGCCGGGCCGGAAAGGGGTCCTGTGACATCGTCGGCGGCGGAGTCCCCGGCTAGGATCGGCGGCCCAGCTGACACCCCACCGGCCACCGGGCTCGTGGTGCTCGCGGTGGACGACGAGGCACCGGCGCTCGACGAGATCAGCTTTCTGCTCAGGGGCGACCCGCGGGTGGGCACCGTCCTCACCGCTGCTGACGCGGCGGGTGCGCTGAAGATCCTGCAGCCCAACTCGCCGAATCCGGTGCCGGACGCCGTGCTGCTGGACATTGCGATGCCAGGGTGGGAAGGCGTTGATCTGGCCAGGGTGCTGGCCGCGCTGCCCCGGCCACCAGCCGTCGCGTTCCTGTCCGCGCATGACGACCGGGCGGTCGAAGCCTACGAGATCGGCGCCCTGGATTACCTTCTCAAGCCGGTCAGGGCCGCGCGACTGGCCGAGGCGGTGACCCGGTTCTGCGCCGCCAGAGACGTCGCCGCGGAACAGGATCGGCGGCACTTTCTGGCCATTACTGCGTCGAGCATTCCCGTCGCCGCGGTACCGGCGAGCCCGGTGCCCCCCGTCGCTGCGCCGGCCCAGCAGTCCCCGCCGCCGGCCCTTGCACCACCTGCAGCTGCACCGCAACGCGACGAAGAGGCGCTGATCGCCTTGACCTCGCTGCCAGCACCCGCTTCATCCCCAGGGCCGCCGTCTGCTGGGCGGAGGCCCAGGGGGACTACGCCCGGCTGCACATCGCGGGCGGTGGCAGCCACCTGATCCGCACCCCGTTGGCCGTGCTGCAGGCCGAGTGGGGACCCGCCGAAGCCTCAGGTTCACCGTGCTCAGAAACGGTCCCTGACGTTGGGTGGCGAATTCCAGCTGTCCGCCTTTGGTGGGGTCACTGTTGCTCACGGTGGCTGTGATCGGGTTGGCCCCGGCGACGCCCGGGTGCCCGAGCGTGGCCCGCTGTGGCGCCCAAGTCAGATAATTCCGGCCCGTCGCGTCTTTGTTGGCGATATCGATCTGCATGGCTTCCCCACCTCTGCCGAACGCTTCGCCATCAACGGAACAAAAGGCGTCAATGGGATTGCCCGGACCACGGGTCTCACCGGAATTCCGGGATCACCTCGGTGATGGCGACCAGACTTGCGGCGGCGGAGGAGTCAGTCGGCGCCGGGTGCACGTCGACGATCGAGACCGTCATCGACGTGATGTTGTCTCCGGACAGCTCCACCGACCCTTCGCCGGAGGCTTTGTCGAAAGTCATGGTTCCGCAGCTTCGGTCCGAGAGTCGCACGTCGACGACCTTCGGACGGTTCTGCAATTCTTGATCGGGGCTGACCGAAGGCATGCCTGGCAGCACCCGGACCCGGTCGACGTCGACGGGATTTGTGAACGTGATCGTGAGCCGGGCGGCACCGGCCGGTCGGTCACAGGGTTCGCCGCCGGCCGTTGGCTCGGCCCACGCCGTCGCCCAGGCGGTGCTCCTGTCCAGGTCGACCGCAAAGCCCGGACCCAACCCGGGTCGGTCGTCCTCCGGCGGGTCGGTCGTTGTCCCGTCGGCCCGGACGGAGGTGTACGACCAGGGCAATCGGGCCGACACCCGAGAGAAGGCGTCGTCGCGAAGTTGCCCACCCCACGGTCCCAACTGGCTGACCCCGACGACGGTGACGCCAACCGCGGCGAGCCAGCGGACAGTGTGGTCCCGGAGGGACCGTGCGCGCCCGAATCGCGCGCGAGCGCCGTGGTTCGCCCGTCGCATGGCCCGCCAGAACTTGGCACCGGAACCGATGCCGTCGCGGATCCGACGGTGCCATGGCTGTCTTTCCTCCGGGTCCACCCAGTCCTGCGCCGGCGCCGGAGTCAGCAACGATGCCCCGCACCGGCAGAACCGGCGCCCGGCCGGCAAGATGAGTCCGCAGTTCGGACACCGAATCGCGGTCTCAAGGTCGAGGTCGGCGGGGATCAGACCATGCGCGTTCGGATCGGCAGGGGTCGCGGCGATCCTGCCGCCGCCTCCGGGACTGCTGGCTCCTGTGCCGGTCCAGCCTGGCAGAACCGCTCCGAAACCTGTTTGTTCGGTGTGGCTTTCGCGGTCGGGCGGGATGACGGCGGGTTAGCGAATCGGGGTGTCGGCGATGACCGTGGGTATGGGCTCGATCCGTCCGAGCACCACCGCACGGGGGGTTGTCGGGCCAAGTGGCACGGCGTCGTTGGCCTTCGACGACGGTGGAAGAACGGGCGCCTGGGCGGGCCTTGCGCTTGCTGTCGCTGGCTTCTCGAATGGCGTGATCGGTGCCAACGGCACCCTTGTTGTCGGCGCGGCGGGAGGCGCTGTCGGTGTAGACCCTGCTGGCGTCATCTGCCCAGCGGCCGGGGAACCCGACCCTGCGCGTTTGTCCAGAGATCCCCGGGCCGCCGACGGCCGCAGCACAACCGGGGCGGACGGGGGAGCGGGTGCTGCTGCCGCCGCGGTGATGGGCGCCGCGGTGGTTGGCGCAGCGGTGGTGGGCGCCGCGGTGGTGGGCGCCGCGGTGGTTGGCAACATCGTCGCTGCGGCAGTGTTTGTCTCAGGTCCTGTGGGTGCGGCCGTCCCGGCGTCCGCGCTCTTGGCCCAGCCCAGGTACGCGCGGCAGCGCAGGCACAGATTGCGTCCGTCCGGGTTTTCCTGGCCGCAGCGCATACAGACGATCACCGCTGTGCACCTCCTGGCCCAGCCGGGTCGTCCCACAACCCGGACAGCCGCAGATCGGTACGGAACGGGTCGACCCCGCCTGCCAGGTTGAGCTCGCGGGGGTCCGGCAGTCCGGCCAGCCACTTCACGGGATCGACAGTCACTCCGTTCGCCTCCACCAGATAGATCACCATGGTTGCCGTCGCCGGGTCCACCCCTGTCGCGAGCGGGTCTGATCCAGCTACGTTTCGTGGACCCTTCGCCAGTGGCTCACTGTTTTGTTCGCTTCCGGATGGTGCCGATGCGGCCGCTACCCAGCCGAGCACCGCGCCGGCGGGTACCGGTTCGCCATCGCCCGCCGTCCATTGCACGACGGACTCCCCGCGATACCCGACCACCCGCCCGTCATTGACCCGCAATTCGAGACCGGCACCCGAGCGATGCACCACACCAGGTAGTACGGCGTGGACAGAGCTCCCCGGCACGGCCAGCATCACTGCCGCGGGCTGCGGACCGTTGGCCGGAAGCAGCAACGGCCCACCCGGGAGCGGTTGGAACGCGTCGCCGACCGCCAACCACGGGGCATTGGGCGCCGCGACGACGGTTTCGGACGGTAGTGACCAGACCGAGCGACGGCCGCCGGCCCAATCGGAGAGCGCTGGTGGTGATGACGGCGACAGGTCGGTGTCGGAGGGTTGCACAGGTGGGACCGGCACGGGTGGTTCTGAGGGGGTGGGTGCCCTGATTGCCCGTGGGGTATCGACAGCGAGTAGCCACGATCCGTCATCATCCAGCGGATCGACATCCGGAGCTTCCGATTCTTTGTGCATTTGCGCTGCCCGTCCTGAGTGGGTGGATGCCCACCCATTATCTCGATAAGGTGCTCCGTGGTATCCCATTTACCCGCTTGATGCATCGGCGACCGATTTCGTGGATTCCGGGGGAACGGATGGCCCATTCTGTGGCCGAACGCACGGGTGTGCTGCGTGGGCGCGCCCGCCCACCCACAGATGCAGGCATGCGTCGTATCCGTTTGCTCAACCAGATTGTCGGCCCGGCAGCACCTCGGTTGACCCTTGTCGTCGCACCCGCCGGTTGCGGAAAAACCACCTTGCTCGGACATGTGGCGCAGGCAGCCGCACCGCGGGCGGCATGGCTGACCCTGGATCAGGACCTGACGACAACGTCCGTCTTCCTCGCACATGTGCAGGCATGTTTCGGCCGGATTCCGGAATTGCGCGGCGCACCGTGGACTTCTGCCGATGATCTTGTCAACGCACTGGAGTCCCGCCTCACCGAACGCGTCGTGTTGATCCTCGACGACCTGCAGGTACTCACCGACTCGCCGGCGCTCGCCGTGGTCCGGCTGCTGCTTGCCCACCAGCCGGAACAACTCGGCTTGGTGTTCGGTAGCCGCGGCAGCGTGAACATCGGCCTCGAGCGGCACCGGCTGACCAGCACTGTGCGTGACATCGGGGCCGAGGATCTGCGGTTTCGCACCTGGGAGGTTGAGGAACTGTTCCGTACGTGCCATCACGTGCGGCTCGGCTCCGGTGAGGTCGCTCAGATCACCCAGCGCACTGCGGGCTGGGCGGCCGGCCTGCAGCTGTTCCATCTCGCCACCGCGGGTCGCCCACCGTCGGCCCGTACTGTGCTGTTGGCCGGCGTCGGTAGCGGCCGGCTGACCAGCCGCTACCTCGCCGAGCAGGTTTTGGCACAACTGGACGGCCCAGCGTTGGACTTCGTCCTGCGGACCAGCGTCCTGGCCCGGCTGTCCGCGAAACGGTGCGACCAACTGCTACAGCGCACGGACAGCACCACCTTTCTGATCCGACTGGACCGCGCCGGAATCCTGGTCGGAGGAGAGGATCTGCTGGGCGCTGGAACCGACGAGTATCGGTACCACGAGGTGCTGCAGACACATCTCCTTGCTCAGTTGGAGGCCCGGCTCGGTGCCGCCGCGGCACGCGACCTGCACCGCAGGGCCGGCGAACTCTGGAAGGCGGAATCCGTCTACGCCGACGCTGTCCGCGCGCTGAGCCTCGCCCAGGACTGGGACGGAGTGCGGGAGACCATCGAGGTCGGCGGTCGGGAGCTGGCCGACGACCGCGGGCCGTGGCTGGATCTCCTGCCCGATGCCATGCAGCGGTCGGACCCATGGGTCGCTCTGGCGATGGCCCGCCGGTTGTTGGCCGACGGCTCGATGCAGGCGGCCGTGCGGGGCTACGAACGTGCGGTGCAAAATTTCGACGGGTTGTCCGGCACCGACCTCGCCGCGCGCGAACTGAGCGCGGTCCGTGCATGGGTGGACCCGCCGCTGGGCACCGTGGACGACCCGATCCACCAGATCCGACTGGCATTCATCGATCCACGCCTGGTCGCCCGGCCGACCGACAGATCGACCATCCGTTGGTGTGCCTACGGAATGGCGTGCATGACGGCGGGCCGGCTGCCGGAGGCCGCCGAGGCATTCGAGATCGCGCTGGGCGAGCCCGGCGCGCCTGCGGCGATCGAGGCCGTCGCGGTGCTCGCCCATGCCATGACGTTGAGTCTGAGCGGGGATCCACGGGCAGCCGAGGCGCGGCGCAATGCGGGTCTGGTTTCCGCTTCGGTCGAGTTGCCGGTCCTGGAACGAATTGGTGATGGGCTCATCAGGCTGTTGGGCCGACGCGGCGGTGGCGATCCCGGACAGGTCGTCGGTGACCTATTGGCGGCCTGCCGGGCCACCGGCGATCCGTGGGGGGAGGCGCTGCTGCTCTACTCCGCGACGATGCGCGGCCTGACCAGCGGCCGTACCTCGGTCGAGGCAGCGCATCGCGCTGCCTCGCAGCTACGTGCCCTCGGTGCTCCGGCCCTTGCCACCTGGGCGTCCGCGGCCGAGGCAGTCGTCGCAGCACAATCTGGAAATGGTTGGCCCAGTGAGGATCTCGCCAAGCTGGAGCGAGCAGCAATAGCCGTCGGGGCGGGCCCGCACGCATTGGCGCTGCTCGCCGTAGAACAGAGCGCGGCCGATCCCGAGGCTGCTCGTCGGGCCGGGGAAAACAGCTCGATCCTGCTGGAGCGCACGGCGCTGCGCGGGTGGATCGACCGGGTTCGCGCTGCCGGTCGGCGTCGACGACCCACCGCGATCCCTCGACAACGCCGGCCGCCGGTGGAGGTTGTTCCGGTCGCAACGTTGCGGGTGCGCGTTCTCGGAACATTCTCGGTGACGCTGAACGGGACGCGGCTGGTCAGCGACGGGCTGCGCCCGCTGCACCGCGAGCTGTTCGCGGTGTTCTGCGCGCACGCCGGACAGATCATCAACCGTGACCAACTGGTGGAGTGGTTCTGGCCGGACAGCGATCCTGCCCGGGCTTCGCACAGCCTGCAAGTGGCAGTGCACGAGCTGCGTCGACTGCTCAACCCGCAAGGTGATCGAACGGCCGCCGTCGGGCTGCAGCGCACCGGACCCGGCTACCGTCTTCAACTCACAACCGCGACGGACTGCGATGCCCGCCAACTCGAGCACCTCGTCCGGCAGGCCGCAGCCACCGAGGGCGAGGGTGATGTGGCGCTGGCCGCGAACCTGCTGGACGCCGCGGTGACGCTCTACCAGGGCGACTTGGTGCCGCATGTCGGCTACCCGGAATGGGTGCTGGCCGAGCGTGATCGACTTCGGCAGGTCGCGGTCGGTGCCTTCGGCACGCTCGTCGAGTTGCGCGCCGCGGCCGGCCGGCACCGCGATGCTGTCGCGGCGGCCCGCGCCGGACTTGCTCACGACCGGTACAGCGATGGTCTCTGGCGTCAGCTGGTGACCTCGCTGCTCGCACTGGATGAGAAGGCGGCCGCCGCCGCGACGCAGCGCAGCTACCATGACCTGCTCGTCGAGCTCGGGATGCCCAGCGGTTGACGGGTCTGCGCCGTGGGGCCACCGCTCGGTGCGTCGGGTACGTCCGAGGCGATCGGCCGATGCGCGTAGCTGCCTCATCGCGCATCTGTGGCGCCCGTGCCTTCCCGGGCGACCGCTCAACTGCGACGATCGATGCTGCGGTGATGAGGAGCCCGGCGTCGTGACAGCAGAGCAGAGGACCGCCCCGGTAGACCCGGCCGAACCTTCGCTGCGCCATGTACTCGGTCGGCTGGCGTTGCTGGAAGCCGGTGTTCGCGCAGCCGTGACCGCCCGCCGACAGGCCGACCCGAAACCCGACGATGCCTTCCGCGGGCTCTATCTCTCGGACCGGTACATCGACGCGCTGCTCGACCGCCGGCCGACCGGACCTGCCGGCCGGACGGACCCGCTTGCCGACCTGGTGGAGGCAGCGGCGGACGAAGCCGAGGCCGCCGGTCATCACGTGCGGTTGCGGGGTCTGGCCCAGAAGTTCGGCCTGTCCGCCGGCGACGTCGACGCCCTGCTGGTCGCCGCAGCCCCCGACCTGGACCCCCGCTTCGAGAAGCTCTACGGCTACCTGCATGACGATGTCTCGCTCCGCCGGGCCAGTGTCGGCCTGGCCATCCAGCTCTCCGGCGGATCGCCACTTGACCATGAAGCGCGTGGCCGATTCGATCCGGACGCGCCGTTGCGGAGCGGTGGGCTGCTCGCGGTCGAGGAGCCGGCCAAGCCATTCCTGACCAGGCCGCTGCGCGTGCCCGACCGGGTGACCGCCTACCTGCTCGGCAACACCGCGCTCGACCCGGCGCTGCACGGCGCGCTGCGTCGACCCATGGCACTCGACTCCGCCGAGGGAGCGCGGATCTCGCGGGCGTGGGCCGCCGGCGTGCGTGTCGTCTACTGCAAACAACCTCCCGGTGACTGGACCGCCGCGGTTGTCGCCGCGCAGGACCCGGTGGCGATCGTGCTCGACATTTCCTACCTGTCGGGCACGGATATCTCCGGCGCGCTGCACAGCGCGATCCGGGACGCCAGAATGCTCGACCGGACCCTGGTGGCAGGACCGATCGACGGCGTCGAACCCGCGGTGTTACGGCAGCTGACCGGCAGTGGGGCTCGGGTCGTCCTGCACGGTGCCGGTGCGTGGGATCCCGGGTGGGCGACCACCGGTGTGCTCGGCCTTGACCTGCTGACGTTGGCTCGCCGGCAGGTGCCGCCGGAGCTGCGCGCCCGCGTCACCGACCGCCCACTCGCGCTCGCGGCGTTCCGGCTCAGTCCGGACCAGGTGCGGCGCTCGATCTCCGCGGCGGAGAGCCTGGCCGCCGCGGATGGTGTGCAGCCGGGCGACGAGCACCTCAGGGCTGGTGCCAGGATGCAGAACGCGACCGGCCTCGGACGGCTCGCCCGCCGGGTGGAGCCGGCCGCCACCTGGTCCGACCTGGTGCTGCCGCCGATGCCGTTGGCCCAGCTGCGTCACCTCACCGATCGGCTCCGCTGGCGGGAGCGGGTGCTCGGCGACTGGCAGCTGCGCCGGGCCGGTGGGCGGGGTGAGGGGGTCACGGTGCTGTTCGCCGGTGAACCCGGTACCGGAAAGACGATGGCGGCCGAGGTGATCGCCGCGGACCTCGGCCTGGACCTGTACGTCATCGACCTGTCCACGGTGGTCGACAAGTACATCGGCGAGACGGAGAAGAACCTGGAACGGGTCTTCAGTGGGGCAGAGGGCGTCAACGGCGTGCTGTTCTTCGACGAGGCGGACGCGCTGTTCGGCAAGCGGTCCGAGGTGAGCGACGCGCGCGACCGGTACGCCAACCTCGAGGTCGCCTACCTGTTGCAGCGGATGGAGTCATTCGACGGCCTGGCGGTCCTGGCCACCAATCTGAAGGCGAACCTCGACCCTGGGTTCGCGCGCCGGCTATCGCTGATCGTGGAGTTCTCCCGGCCCGACGTGAAAGAGCGCAGGCAGCTCTGGCAGCAGGCACTTGCCTCGGTGCCCCTGGGCGATGACGTCGATCTCGACTTCTGCGCAGAGGCTTTCGAACTTGCGGGCGGAGATATCCGCAATATCGCAGTCACCGCAGCATATCTCGCGGCCGCGGACTCCGGTGTCGCCGACATGCGTTGGCTCGTCAGAGCTGTCCGGGTGGAGTACCGGAAACTCGGCCGGCTGTGTGTGGAGGCGGAGTTCGGTAGGTACTTCCCCTTACTGACCAACGATTCGCTTGCCACCAAGCCGCCGCCGCACGCCCCGATGCCATCGGTTGCTAGTTGAAGAACAATAGCGCGACCACATGCGCCGGCTTGAGGTCGTCGACCACCGCCCGCACCAGGGTGCGCAGGGCCTCGTCCAGCTCCGGGCTGGGTACCGTCGCCGGATCCAGCGTGACCCCGACATGAATCCACGGACCGCCCGGTTGCCCGGGAAAGGCCCCGCCCGGTCGGTTGCTCCAGCTCACGCCACCGTTGTCCCGAATATCCGGTTCGACCCCAGTACAGGCCCGCACCGCGGCCCGCATCCCGCGCAGCGTCCCGCGGTGCAGCAGGGCTTCGCGCAGATCCGGCAGCTGGGCTCGGACCCGCTCCGCCGGCCAGCGGCGGTCCACCATCGAGGACAGCCAGCCACCCAGCCAGACCATGTAGTCGTCGGGGGCGTACCTCGGGTCGAGATACGCGGCCAGGTCATCAAGGGTGAGCACGGCCGGCGCGAGCACCTGGTCGAACGAGTCCAGCAGGTCGCTGACGACTGTGCCGGACAGGAATGCGGCCGGTACCCCCGCCGCGAGGGGTACCGACGGGGCTGGCAGCTCCACCTCGCCGCGCATCAGGAGCGCCCTTCGACGTAGACCGAATGTTCGACGCTCACCACCAGATGGGTGGCCGCCAGGTCGATCCGCTCATGCGGGACGGAGGTCGAACCGTCCAGCGGGTTGGCCCGGAACAGCACCACCTCCTGGATGTAGTCCACGCCTGGCACCCGGCTCAACACGGCGTAGGCCTCCCCGGCCTGCACGGGCCGGCCGAGCGGCCAGCCGGTCCCGCCCGGGCCGCCGCTCAGCGGGTTGAAATACGCGAACAGCCCGGCGACACCGGCGTGTTCCAGTTCCGCGGCATCCACCCCTGGCCGCGGCCGGACCCTGGCGTCCACCCGGATCCCGACATAGCTCGGCGGTTCAACGCTGACCCTGGTGCCGATCACCCGGGCCCGGTCGAGGGCGGCGACCACCCGCTCCTGCGCGGCCTGCGGCGGTCGCAGGTCGGACAGCGCGATCCGGCCATCCCGAGACACAGCCTGCGGCACTACCAGGACCCGCAGCGACCCCGCGTCGCTGCCCTCGGTGACCGCCACGCAGTGCACCCGCGCGAGCTCCGGTGCCGCCTCCTTGGTCAAGGTGATGTAGTCCTCGGCGGTCACCGCGCGCGCGGTGCGACGCAACTCCAATGGCCCCCTGGTCCGTGCCTCGTCGACCGTCTCGCCGTCGACCCCGCCGGTGGCGGCCCACCGGTTGTAGACCGCCGCGACATACGGAATGGACGTCCGCAGCACCGAGATCGTCGATGCAGCAACGTTACCCGCCGCGCCGCCGCCGGTCCGGTAACGGCCGACGCGGAGCACGGCGCCGCGTGGTGGGACCGAGCCGTACCGACGGACGGAGCCACCCGGCTGCCGAACGGCTGGTCCGAAGCGGAGCTCACCGCCGGTCCGATCGAGCACCACATGGTGGTCGTCGGAACCGCTTTCAGCGAAATCGTCGACGACGTGCCAACTTTGCCAGGTCAGGTCCGATTCCAGCGTCGGCCGTACCGACGGCAGCGCACCAGCCGCGCCGGCCTCGTCGGCAGACCTGGGTACCCCCACCGCCACCGTGAGTGGGCTGCCCAGGTCCGGCAGCACCGGCGGGCGGGTCACCACGAAGCGTTGCCCGGTCGTTCCGTCGCTCACGCCCAGTAGCTCGTCCAGCACGGGTTCGGCGTTCACCACCTCCACGTTGCCGCCGATGGTTGCCGCGGTCACCGACGACACCTCCGGTGACGACCGGTAGGCAGGGGAGGCAGGCACCACCCGGCAGCGCAGCCACCCGGCCGTGACCCCGGACACCACCGACTCGGCGTGGCCGACCGGCAGGTGCAGTTCGACACCCCCGGAGGCGTTCAGGCCGAGGGTGTCGTCGCGCTGCACCTCGCAGCGCTCCCATCCGCGGGGCGTCCAGGCCTCCCAGAGGATCGGCGGGGTCCGTGGGTCGATGCCGTGCCCACCGACCGTGCAGACGAACTGGATCAGCACGATCGAGTGCGGCGCCGGCTCGTCCAACCCGATGTACAGGGCGTCATCGACCCTCGGCAGCTCGCTGAACACGTGCTGCGAGGTGCCAAGTCCCAATGCGGGGGTGAGGTCGATCCAGCTGCCGTCGGCACGCATGCTGCCGACGACGCGCGACGTGGACGGCGGAATCTCCAGCTCCCGGACGGTCGTGAAGCCGATGGCCTCCTGGTCGACGGTGCGCCGAGTGGACACCGCGGTACCGGTCGCGATGCGCACGGTCATCGGCTGATGCGACGACATCCGGAAGCTGACCTCGGTGCGGGCCGGCTGCGGCGGGAACAGCTTCACCCCCATCAGTTCCAGGAAACGCACGTGCAGCTGGTCGGGTACCCGGTTCAGCCGGTACAGCAGCATGTCGGTCATCCAGGCGAAGGTCTCGATCAGCGTCACACCTGGGTCGGAAACGTTGTGGTCCGTCCAGGTCGGGCAGCGTTGCTGCACATGCCGCTTGGCCTCGTCCACCAGTTGCTGGAACGTGCGGTCGTCCAGCCTCGGCGTCGGCAGTGTCATCGCTGTATCCCGGCGGGGAGGGCGTCCTCGAGCGGTGCGGCCTCGTTCTCTGGGATCACGTAGAACGGGAACACCAGGTTCCGTCGATCGTTTGTCGCCTTGACGGTGTACCGAATGTCGATCCACAGGGCGGCGGCGTCCTCGGGGTCGGTGGTGACCACCACTTCCTCGACATCGACTCGCGGCTCCCAGCGCAGCAGCGCCCAGCGCACCTCGGCGGCCATCAATCCCGCGGTGGTCGCATTGCCGGGGGCGAACACGAACTGCGCCAACCGGCACCCGAACTCCGGCCGCATCGGACGCTCGCCCGGTGTGGTGGCCAACACCAGGTACATCGCCTGCTCCAGGTCGGTGGCGCCAGTCGCCATGGCAATGCCGCCGGTCGGGTCGAGATCGACCGGCCATCGCCAGCCGACCCCGATGAAGCTGTTGAACTGGGACATGACGCGATCAGCTCCCGATCAGCACGGAGGGGGTGGTGCCGGCCACCATGGGCGCCGGGGACAGGCAGGCAGTGGCGGTGCAGCCGGTGTAGGCCGCGCCCTTGCTCTCGAACAGCACCGACGCACTGCCGACCGCGATGGCCGCCTCCTGGGTGAGTGGCACCAGCTTGGGGTCGCTGGGGTGCAGGCCGACGTGCGGCGGCATGTTGTAGCCCTTCGTGCCGACGACGGCGGCTGGCGTGCCGCCGATCAGCACGCTGGTGGCCAGGTTCAGCGTCAGCGGCGCGGCGAACGGCAACGGCGGCGCCGGCATCGGCGCTCCGACCGGGCTGGGGATCTGGTGCCCGGCACACACACCCTGCACCTGGTCGCCGGCCTTCACCGCAGGTTGCCCCATGTTGCCCCACCTCCCTGTCTGCATGACGTTGAGCAAATGCTCTGTGCCCCTGAGTTTTTCCACGAGTGGAACGGTCCGCCCGGGGCGTTGGGTCAATTCAGTTTGATCACGGTGCCCTTGATGGTGACGTCCGCGCTGGCCTCGAGCTTGACCGATGTGCCTTTGATCGATGCGTTCCCGGTGGCCTCCAGCACGACGTCCCCTTGGGCCTTCACCTGTGCGTTTCCCTTGGCCTCGACCTTCACATCGCCGTCGGTGGTGATGGTCAGCCCGTTGCTGGCTCCGTCGAGCACGATCGACACCTTCTCGGAACCGGTCTTGATGGTGACCTTTTCCGATCCACCTGTGTCGTCCAGGATCACCACGTGCCCGGTGCGGCTGCGCCAGATCCGCTTGACCACCTGCCCGGCCCCGGAGTTCACGGCGGCCGGGTCAGGCGGCGCATCCATCCCGTTGTACAAACCGCCGATGACGTACGGCCGGCGGGTGTCGCCGTGCTCGAACGCCACCAACACCTCGTCCTCGACCTCGGGGAGCAATTGCAGGCCGCGCTCGTTCCCGGCGCCGAGTTGGAGCACTCGCGCCCAGTCGGACTCGTAGGTGTCGTCGAGCCAGGGAAAGCGCACCTTGACCCGGCACCTGTTGTCCGGGTCGGCGACATTGGTGACGATCGCGCCGACCACTCCCGCCATTGGCTGCCGATCCCTGCCCGCGCCGTCGCCCTCGACGAGCCCGAGCAGGGATCTGTCGTTGCTCCCGCTGGCAGTGAAGGTGGTGCGGTAACCCTGGGCATCCCAGATGTGCCGGGCCCTGGTCACAGTCACCTTCCCGTCAAAGCGGCCGCCGGTACTGCCCAACGAGACAGCCGCTCCTGCATGGATTCTCGGATCGCCATAGGCGGTGCCTTCGGCATGTACGCTGGCGCTGGTCAGATGCTCGGCCTGCGCCGCGGCCGACGCATCGCACTCCGCCTGGGCCCGCAGCGGAACCCCGATGGCCACGTGTCGGGGATCGCCGAATCTGCCGGCCACTCGCGCGGGGGTGTCCGGCAGGCTGGCGCTGCGGGTGGCGGCGTTCGCGGTGGCCACGACGGCCTGCTTGTTGCTCGGATCCCACCCGCGGACCTGCACCTGCTTGACCTGCTGCGCACCGCTGACCCGCACCGTGAGTCGTTGCACATTCGCGCCGGCCACCAACTGCAGCCGGTCACGTGACGAGCTGTCGCCGGGTGCCGGAGCGTCGGCGGAGGCCGCCGGCGGGGCGAAATTCAGCTTCGTGCCGGTGATGGTGAGCCGGCGGTCCACCTCCCGGGCGCGCCTGGCGAGGAATTCGAAATGGGTCTCATTGATCTGCGAGACGTGGTCATGCAGAACCGAGGTCGACGGGATATCGCCCGCGTCGAGGCCAACGTCGGTGGCGATCTTGGTGGCCAGGTCGGAGTCCGTGACGTTGGCGTAACTGGTGGTGTGCACCCCCGAGTACAGCCCGTAGGACAGGTCGTAGGCGGTGACCGTGGTGTGGTTGCCGCGATCGTCCTGCTCGAAGCCCAACGCGTACACCATTCCGGTGAACAAGGGGTCGCCCGCGTCGTCGCCGACCCGGCCCGCGGTGATCACCAGATCGGCGGCCAACTCGAACCCACTGGAGGTCAGCAGGTTCTTGGCGGGGTCGTCGAAGATCAACTGGCACGAATCGGGGCCGCCGGTATCGGTATCCACTACCAACTGTCGCAATGCTCCGGCGACCTGTGCGGACACCGCCTGGCCGCCGACCTCGATGGTCGGGCGGGAGGCGACATTGCCCGCGTTCGCGCTCATCGGTGTCCGTTCGTCAGCTCGCGCCGGTCCGGCAGCAGTACCTCCTGACCCGGCCGCAGCCGGGTCGGGTCGTCGATGCCGTTGAGTTCCGCGACCACCCGCCACGCCCCAGCGTCCCGGAACTCGTCATAGGCAAGGGACTGCAGGCTCTGCCCCCGTTGGAGAACCCTCCGGCGCCGCGACATCTCGGCGCCGGATGTCGGGTTCGTGGCCGGCGGGGCGTACACGCCGGACTTGAGACTGAGGCTGATCGATGCGCGACGGGGTACACCGTCCTTGCTGAACATCTCGATCGTCACCCGCAGTTGCTCGAGGAAGCCGACGAATGCGCTGTCGCTGCCGATCTTCAGCGACCCCCAGTTGAACATCAGTCTGGGCGGATTCGGCTTGTTCTCCGGGACGTTCGTCCACTTCACCAGCTGGTCGATCTGCTTCTGGATCGAACCGTCCTTCGTGGTCATCGCGTCCAGCAGCAGCTGCAACTGCAAGGTGGTCGCATCGGTCCCGGTGAACTGGGCGGGCGGATCGGCCTTCGAGTTCGCGTTGGCATCTCGGTTGAACTTGACGTTCCGGGAGAACTGGATCTGGGTCGGGTTCAGGCCGAAAGTCACGCTGGCACTGAGGTCGTCAACCTCGTGCAGGGTGGCCTTGCCGGACGGAGTGGACGGAGCGGTCATTTCGGTGGCGCCTGCACGAAGCCATCGTGCGCGAATTCGAAAACTTCGGTGGCCATCTTTCCCGAATCGGTCGAGAAGCTCGGTCCCGCGTACTTCACCGGCCACACCCCCGTGAAGTTCCACCGGATCATTGGTTCCCGGTTGCCGCTGTAGCCGGTGATGCAGGCGGTGTGCTTGACGAAATCCGTGCTGTCTGCGAGGTTCCGGAACCAGTTTGTCAGGGGCACCGACCCCCCGGTCGCCGGCGGCGAGTCGGGCGCCGGGCCACCAAGAGGCCGGGTCAGTTTGACCGTGCCGTAGCTCAGTCGCCCAGGCAACTGGTGGACGTAGCCGTTCTCGCCGCCCTCGGCGTAGGTCTTGACCTCGTACTGAGCGGTGAGCCCGTCGATGCCGGTAAACGATCCGAGGTCGATACCGTCGATGGTGACGTGGAAGTGCACGGTGGTCATCCGTTGGGGATAGGTATGGACCGGTCTCGACATGGCTTCTCCTCGTGGCTCTTTCGGTTCTCGTTCAACGATCGGGCAAGCTGCCCAATCGTTCTCGTTCCAGCAGCAGGTCGGCTCGCAGCCGGTACTCGATGCGTTCGTACAGCAGGTCGGTCATCGCCGACAGGTCGGCCGCGCCGGGGGCTTCGCCGGATCCTGGCCCCGTACCCGCAGCACCAAGAGTGGTCCGCGTAGCGGTGCCGGGCGTCCCCGCAGCGGAGGGCGCTGGAGCAGGCTCGCGGCCGATCGTGGGCGGCTCGACCGAGTGGTTGAGCGGCGGTGGACGGCCTGGCGGTGGTCCGAAGTCGACCGAACCGTCGGCCGATCGGCTCGCCAGCCCGCTGGAGACGGCGAAGTCCGCCGGGGACTCCTGGACGAGCGAGGCGGTCCCCGTCTCGGCGGTGCGGATGAGGGCCGGTGCTATCGACCGTGGACTGAAAAGCGCTGCGGTAGGGAAGGTCTCGGCCCTGATGGGCTCCGGGGTGCGGTGAACGGAGCGGGAGGTGATCGTGGGTCCCCGATCGGTTGCACTCGGAGTCACTGGTGCGCCGGCAGAAGCGGAGCTGCGCATGACGGCAGACGGTTCAGCGCCTGCCGTCGCCGGGCCGGACCAGGCGGCAGGACGGAGACCGAGTGGTTGGCGAGCGACCTGTGGGCTGAACGCACCGCGATGGACGTGACCGTCGGCGACTCTCGGGGTGGGGGTGGGCGACCTACTGACGGATTGTTCGGCGATGGACGAATCGGCTCGGGCAGTGTGGGTCGCCGACGGGAACGCCGGCGATTCGGGCGCGGCCGACCGTGCTGCGCGTGGATCGGCCCCCATGCTGATGTCTGGGGTGGTCGCCTCTATGACGTGACCGCCGGCGGGCGTGCGCTGGGCCGTGCGCGGCGGCGGGACGGGCTTGGCGGTGCTGGGTAGACCGATGCCGATTCTCGGTCCAGCCACACTTCCCGGCGTCACCGTGGCGGCGCGCCGTATCGCCGGTGCGGCCGAAAGTCTCTGCGTCACCGGCGACTCACCCGCCGATGGGCCGCTGGGGGAGGTGTTTGTTCCGTCGGAACGCGCAACTCCGGCCGCGGGAGCGTTGGTGGCGAATCCGACTCTGTCGACCTGCACGCCGGTCTCGGTGGCGGGCGTCGTTGCCGCGCGGGACACCGTTGGTTCCGCTCCCGAATCGGCCGCCGGCTGATCGGCCGCCGACTGGTCTGGGGCCCGCCCGTCCCCGAGAGGATTGACCAGCAATGGATTTTCGGCCGGCATCGGAGTTGAAGCGGCGCGGCTCACCGACCTGGTGGCCGATGCCGAGAGGCTGGTACCGGGTGCCGGCGATCCGGCGGGCAAGGTGGCCGCGACACGCGGCGAGGGAGTGCTGGGCGTGCTCGGCGCGGCGGCGCGCTGGGCGGTGGGTTCTGCACTGTCGGCGGGCCGTGGTTCGCGGCCGCGCCGAAAGGCGCGGGACAGCTGCCGGAGCACGCCACCGCTCGACACCGTTGGTGCCGCCGCTTGCTCCGGAAATTCCGACGGTCCACCACGATGGTCGGGCGCCGCCGAACGCTGGACCGGCGGGGGCGCGCTGACGTTCGATGTGGGATCCGGTGTGTCCGGCTGGGCCGTCTGCGCCGGGTGGGACGCCGGTATTCCGGTCATCCGGTGGACGGTGGCCGCATCTGCGGTTGCCGGCACGCGCGAGACGGGCTCGACGGGGGAACGGTGCACGCGTCCGGTGGCCGATCGACTGGGCGCCGATGGACCGGACGCCGTGGTGGCGTGCGGACCGGGTGCGTCCACCCCCGTCGCCTGGGTCGGGGTTGCCTGTCGAGCAACGGATCTCGAAGCTTCGGCGACAAACCCGGTCCTCATCGGCGGCGGAGTGGTGGGATTCGGCGGTTCTTGTGTGCGTGCTTCGACGCGGGCGATCCGGCCGACGGCACCAGGCGTTGATGGCGACGGTGGCGCAGCCGGTCTGTCACCCGCCGACCGCCAGATCGGGAAACTGGGCACCACCCGCGGCCCCTGGATCGACGGCGTCGTCGGCTCCGGACCGCCGATCACCCGCTGAACCGCCGGCACCGAACCATCGGCAGTGGCGACCGATCGGTCCGCGCCGGTGGCCCGAGACGTCGGCGGCACGGACCCGCCCGATGCGGCAGCCACCTCCCGGGCGACGGTCCGGGCGGTCGGTGCAGGCGTCGGGGTCCGCGATGTGACCGCCGGAGCTCGAGTGGTCGAAGCCCTGCCGACCGCAGGGAGCCCGCCTGCGGATCGCGGTGCGGCCTGGGCGGTCATCGACGGGGCGGGGGACGGGTCCGGGCTGCCACCGTCGGTGAGCGGCTCCCGGCCGATGTCCGCACCGAGACGGGTCAAAGGGATACTGTCCGACGCGGCCAACGGGGCCAGGGCGATCTCGTGGTCCGCCGACGCAGCGACTTCCCCGCTTCGACCGCGTCGACCGCCTCGACCGCGCCGAAACCACCTGCCCAGCTGAGAGAGTCCCGCGTCGGCCACCGGAGTGGGCGACACCGACGCCGCCGCTGTGGCGGAGACCGCGGCCAGACCCAACACCCGTCCGGCCCGGCCGACGACCACGGGCCGGCGTTCACCCGGCGCGCGCAGGATCAGAGGTGGCGCACTATGCGAGGTGAGTCCCCGCGTGAAGGCACGGCTCTCAGCGACCGGTGACAGGGCAAGGCTTTTCGGTGCCAGAGTGGGAAGCTCGAGCCACGCCTGCCGGGCCAGTTGGGGTGGCCCGGCGGGGCTCGATACCGGCGCGCCGACGTCGGCGACGGGTTGCCTGCGGAACCAGCTCATTGGCCGGGCTCCCCGCTGTCGGCTTCGGCCGTCATCTCGCGTGCGACGGCGAGGAAGTGTGCTCGATCGCGGTGCTCCAGGTCGAGGATGGTGTCCAACGGCCAATGGAACACACCGGCGATGTACGCGACCTCATCGAGCAGAGTGCTTGTCGCGTACATCAGGATCCCCCCGAGGCATCACCCGCCAGGTCGACGTTGAACTCCTCGTGGCAGGACGGGCACGTGACCGCCGCGTGGGTATGGCCCTCGGAGTTGATGCGGCGGTACAGATTCTGCAGGAAGGCCAGGTCCGGGGTGAAAAGGCCCTCGATCACCCCGGCGTCCACCGCCGGGAGTGCACCAAGGCTGGTCACCGTCCTGGCCAGCAGCAACACCGTCAGATAGGCCTCGTTGTCCCGGACCCGCGGGTGCCGCAGCGGAACGATCTCGTCACGCGCCCGGGCCATTCGCATGGCACCACGCCGGTGGACCTGGCCGGTCGGATCCTCGTAGCCCAACGGCAGATCGAAGGAGAACACGGTCTGAAGCCCGGTCTCGGCCCCAGTTGCCGAAGCCAGGGCAGTCGTCATCCGATTTCCAGACCCTGATGGACGAGAGTGACCTCTTCCATGGCGATCTCGGTGCCACCCGCCTGCAAAGCGGACAGCGACAACTTGGACGGCCAGCAGGCGAGGAGGTTGAAGCGCATCTTCTCGCCGCGCTCGTAGGAGAAGAGCACGATGGCGGCATTGCGCCGGGCCTTGTCGATCTTGCCCTCCTGGACTTCCTTCATCCATTCCCACCAGCCGGCGTCGTTGCTGATGCCGCGCTTGAGCGTGACATCGGACCACTTCGCGATCCCCGGCAGCTTCAGCGTCAGAGGAATGCCGCCGGGCTTGTTCTCGATCTGTTCGATGACGCTCACCTCGGTGCCCAGTCCCGACGCCTCCTTGAACTGGGCCAGCACCACACCGTCGACCTCCACCTGCCAGGCGTGGTTGCCGATTGCGTCGGCGCCACCTTCGATCGCCATGTCAGTTCACTCCTTCACTCGGGTCGTCTCGAAAGATCGGGACACAGCTGGGCATTCGTGAACCGGTCATTCTTCGACGCCGCCGCCGGTCGGCAGTTGGCTGATACGGAACACCACGAACTCGGCCGGCTTGACCGGTGCGATACCGACTTCGATGACCACGAACCCGGCGTCGATCACGTCCGGTGGATTAGTCTCCGCGTCGCACTTGACGTAGTAGGCCTCGTCGGGGGTGGCGCCGAAAAGCGCTCCGTCACGCCACAAACCGAGCAGGAACGCGTTGACGGTGCGCTTGAGCCGCTGCCACAGGTCGAGTTCGTTCGGCTCGAACACCGCCCATTGGGTGCCGCCGAGAATCGACGATTCGATGAAATTGAACAGGCGCCGCACATTGATATAGCGCCAGGCCGGGTCGCTGGCCAGCGTGCGGGCTCCCCAGACCAGGATGCCCCGACCGGTGAATGCCCGGATGACGTTGATCCCCACCGGGTTCAGCGAGTCGTGCTCGGGCCGGGTGACCGCGAGTTCCAGATCCAGTGCACCGCCGACCACTTCGTTGGCCGGTGCCTTGTGTACACCGCGGGTGTCGTCCACCCGACCCCAGATGCCGGCCAATGCGCCGCTCGGTGGCATCAGCCGGGCCCGCTTGGCGGCCGGATCCCAGAACGAGGGCCACGGCCAGTAGATAGCGGCGTACGCCGAGGAGAACTTGGCCTTCTCGGTGACCCACTCCTGAACCTGCTGGGCGTTCAGACCTTTTGGGGTGTCCAGGATCGCCATCCGGTTCTTCATCGTCTCGCAGTGCAGGATCACCGCGTTCTGCACGGCGCGGACCCCGTCGCTGTCCATCTGGCCGGCCTCGTAGGCGGCCATCAGGTCGGGGGTGAGCACCATCGTGACCTCGTCGATGGCTGTCAGCCCCGCGATGCCGCTCCGGGCGGCCTCGTCGCCGATGTAGTCGTTCGGGCTCAGCGTGGCCGGCAGCGCGGCGCCGCCGGAGAGGACGACCTCACCGGTCGCCGGCACGCGTTCGGCAACCGATGCATTGCCCACCTCGACCGCGTGCACCAGCGCGGAGTTCTGCAGCATGGTTGCCAGGTCGTTGCGGCCGCGGCGGCCTCCGACCTTCTCGTACTTCTCCTCGATTCCCCTGCCCTGGACCATCACTGTGACGGTCTGCTCGCCCTTCCCGGGTGCGGCTTCACCCCCCTCCTGACCTTCGGGAAGGTCGGTGCTTTCCGTCAGCACCGTGACCGAGATCTTCTCGTCGCCATCGCCATCGTCGCGGGCCTCGATGCGGAAGATCGCCTGACCTGCCTTGGCGCTGCTGGTCAGTTCGGCCGAGGCCCGAGGGGCCGGGGTGCCGCTGCCGTCCATGCCGATCCGGCAGACATAACAGGCGCCGCCGCCGTTGTTGAAGTACTGGTAGATCGCGTGCGGGGTGTAGGCGCCGTCGACCCAACCGCCGAAGGTGGTGGTGTACTGCGTCCAGTTCGTCACCTTGGTCACCGCGTTGTATGGGCCGTCGGCAGTGACGCCGATGAAGGCGGCGATGGCCGTTCCCACGCCCTCGATGGGGCGCGAGCCCGATGGCATTTCCTGGATGTAGACCCCAGGCGACTTGATACTCGCGAGTGTGGCCATGAGCCCTCGGCTTCCGTGAGCGGACTGCTGTGACTGGTGTGTCGAGGGTGCTGCGCCGGGTGCTCGGCCGGAAGGACTTAGGGGCTGCCTGATCGGGAGCCCGGTTCGCCCGTTCGCGCAGTCCGGCGGCGGAGCCGCGGCGGTGGCCGGATCGGGTGCGACGATCCCGACGTGACAGTGCAGGCCCCCCCGTGGGCCCGGTTCGCTGACGCCGTCCTGCTGCGGGAGGCCGCACTGTGCCGGACGGTCAGCGGCGTGCCTCCACGCGACGATGCGGGGCTCTTTGTCGGTGACGTCGAGATCGACGCTCTGCTCAGAACATTGCCCGGACTGGACGGCCCTGCAGCGGACCTGGCCGCGCGGATCCGCGGGGTGCTGGATCCGGTCATCGAGTTGGGTCGGCAGCGGCTGGAAACCTGGCTGGCCTGGGGGACCGACCCGTTGGCCGCGATCGGCCGGCGCTGCGGGCTGTCACTCGACGAGGCGGCTGTGCTCGCGCTGGTCGCCGCGGTCGAGATCGAGCCGCAGCGGCAGCGTACCGTCGCGTACGTTCAGGACAGCATCCAACTACCCAGGATCACCCTCGCCGGCCTTCGGCGACTGTTGGGACACGATGCAGTGGAGGCTGTTTCACCGCAGAGCACGTTGGTCCGGCTGGGTGTCCTGACCGTCGACGAAGCCGGTCCGTGGGCAACGAGAATGTGCTTGCTGTCCGGTCGAATGGTTTGGGCGGCAACGGGTATCGCGGACCTCGACCCGGCGCTACCCGCCGGCGCGACGGTGCGGCCACCGGTGGGCGGCGAGCCGCTCGGGGGGCCAGAGTTCCTGCTGGTCCACGGCGCGGACCCGGAGTCTCGTCGAGCGACCGCGCAGCTCTGCCTGCCCGGACAATCGATGCTGTGCACACCCGTTCCGAACGGCCCCAGCGAATGGGCGGCGCTGGTTCGGGAGGCGGTCGCGGGCGACGCCGCGCTGCTGCTCGAGGTTCAGATGGGGGTGGATACTGTTGCGGCACAATGGATCCAACGGACACCAGAGCTGAGCTGGGTGCTCTCCAGTGGTCCGGAACTGCCGGTCGAGACATTACCGGAGCGGCCCCGTCAGGAGATCGCGGTGCTCGACGGTATGGCCGATGAGGCGGATTGGCTCGCCTGGTTCAGCGTTCCGCCGCCGGAAGGGGTGCAGCTGTCCCGTGAGCAACTACGGCTCGTCGCGGCCAGTTCCGGGGGTGATATTCGCCGGCTGTCGGCGGCGGTCCGTCGGTTGGCGGGCGGCCACCTCGATCATCTCGCTGTGCGGGTCAGGCCGCGGCGCGGCTGGGCGGACCTGGTGCTGCCCCATCATCCGACGGCACAGTTGCACCAGCTCGTCGTCCGCCACCGCCACAAGGCGAAGGTGTTCGGGCAGTGGGGATTTCCGGCAATTCCGTCCGACGGTGTGGTGGCACTCTTCGCCGGCCCGTCTGGCACCGGGAAGACGCTGGCGGCCGAGGTGGTGGCCGCCGAGCTCGGCCTGGACCTGTACAAGGTGGACCTTTCCAGCGTGGTCAGCAAGTACATCGGTGAGACGGAGAAGAACCTGGAGCGGATCTTCACGGCGGCCGCGGCCGGGGACCTCGTGTTGTTCTTCGACGAGGCCGACGCCCTGTTCGGCAAGCGGTCGGAGGTGTCTTCGTCGCACGACCGATATGCCAACATCGAGGTCGCGTATCTCTCGCAGCGTCTCGAGACCTACGACGGCATAGTGGTTCTCGCCACCAATCTGCAGCGCAACATCGATGAGGCGTTCCTCCGGCGGATCGGCATGGTGGTGACGTTCGCCGCCCCGGACGAGGAGCAACGCAAGCGGATCTGGGAACTGGTATTCCCCGCGCAGGCACCCCTTGAGGATCTGGACGTGGACTTCCTGGCCCGGCAATTCGAGGTGACAGGCGGGATCATTCGCTCGGCGGCGCTGAACGCGGCGTTCGCCGCCGCAGAGCTGGAATGCTCGATCACCATGGATCTGGTCGCAATGTCGATCAAGCAGGAATTTGCCAAGCTGGGCCGGCTTTCCACCGAGAACGAGTTCGAGCGCTACTACGACGTGGTGCGGAGCGGCAAGTGACACCGCGCCGTGTCGTGCAGCTGGTGCTTCGACCGGTCCCGATGCGCTTTGCCGGACTGCAGCGGCAATGACGGTCGCCGCGGTCGATCGCGAGTCCGAGACCGCAGAGAAGGATCAGCCCCCGCCGCGGCGGGAGCCGGAAGCCACCGAGACGACGGGGGAGGCAGACGTCGGTGCGATCACCGGCGGGGCACCGTCGGTGGCCGGGCTGGCCGCCCTGCAGGCCACCGCCGGCAATCAGGCGGTTGCCCAGCTGATGGAGCAGCACTCGGCTGGTGAGGCCGTCGCCGAATCGGCGTCCGCCGGCGCCGACCCATTGGCGCCGAGAAGTGCAACGGATGCGCCTGGCACCTCGCCGGACGGTGTGGCACCGGTCGCTCCAGGTGCCGAAATGGTGGAAACCGGAGGGCAGGGAACGGATGTCGCCCCGGGTACCGAACTCGCAGCGGCGAGCGCTTCGGAGAACGGCGGTGCGGGCAGTGGGGGTTCGGAGGGTGCCGAACCCGGGGGCGGCGGTGCTGACGGTGATGCTGATGGCGCGGCGCAGGGACCTGACCACGCTCTTGCCGAGGTTGCGCGGGAGCCGGTCACCGTGCAGGCTCCGACGGCCGCCGACGTCAGTGCGCAGCCACCCGCCGACCAGCTTCAGCAGCAAGGTGCCCCGGCACTGCAGGCGCTGAGCCAATTGGCCGCCAAGGCCTGTGGTGAGCCCCGCCCGGCGCCATCGCCCACAGAGCTCGTCGGCGCGCCCGCCGAGCCCGCCGGACCCGGCGGTCCGATCCCGGAAGCGAGCAGCATCACCGCCGAAGCCACCGCGCAGCATGAGATTGCGGCCGCGGCGCAGGCGGAGGCGGCGGCCACCGTCGGCTCGGTGCGGGACAGAGCCGCGCAGCTGGCCGCCACCAGGGTCGACTTCCTTGCCGACGGCGAGCCTGCCGAGCGCGAGCAGGTCGTCGCCTCGTCGGACCTGATCAGCGTGTTCCTCACCGCAGTTGCGCAACGTGCAGAGCTCGTGCTCGACTCGGCCGCAGTCGTCCCGGAAGCGATTCACGCAGCGGCCGACGTGGCGCTCGCTGCGGTGCCCGCGGCTGCCGAAGCGCAATCCCAACTCGTCGTCGATCACATCGCGCAGCTTCGAGTCGATACCGGCGCCGAAGCGCAAGCCGCCCGCGACCTCATCGCCAGTCAGCACAGCGCGGCAGCCGATGCGATTCGCGCCGCCACCGCCGGTACCCGCTCGCAGCTGGAGGGCGAATACACGGCGGCCGTCCAGGCCATTCAGCAGCGGGAGAACGACCAACTGGCAACGCTTGACGAGAAATACCGGCAAGGCGACGAGCGCTTCAGGGCAGCGGGTCAGGCCGTCGGCGGCGAGGCGGAACGTCGCGGTGCGGAGTTGGCCGCCGCGTACGTCAAAGGTGTATCCGACGACGACGATGACGGATTCTGGGACGACGATCCCGTCATCCGAAAGGCCAAGGCACGACGCGATACCGCGAACGAAGTGGCCAAAGGGTACAAGGACGGGTTGGTCGCCGAGGCGAACAGTCAGGCAGACCAGGCCCTGCAAGGTAAGGCCCGTGACATCGAGACCGTCCACACGACGGCGCGGCAAGCGACGGAGTCGCTGACCAGCCAGTGGACGACGGTGCTCGCAACGCTCGCCGGCGCCGAGCCCGCTGCTCTAGGTCAGGCCGAATCGTCCCGAACTGCGCTGCTCACCGGCGTCGATCACGCCCTGGACGGGGTGAACCTGGCACTCACATCCCAGTCACAGACGCTGCTCGGCACCATCACTGAGAGCTCGACGTTGCAGGCCGAAGCCATCCGCCAGCAAGCGGCCGCCCTGATCGCCCAACTGCAGCAACAACTCAGCGACGCGGCCGACGGTCTTGTCGAGTCCGGCCAGGCGCTCGCGGATCAGTCGCAGGGCGCGGCCGCGCCGGCCGCCGAGGACGTCGCAGACTCGCTGGCCGAGGCGTCGGCCCAGCTTGACGACGCGGTCGCCCAAGCGCAGACCGACGCCGAGACCGGGACATCAACGGCCGGCCAGACCATCACCGACGCCGGAACGGCGGGGGTGGACGGACTCGCCGCCGCGACTCAGGACGGGCTGGCCGGTGCGACTGCGGCGGGGTCGGAAGGTGCCACCGCAATCGGCAGGATCGCGGGCTCGGCAGCGGAATCCTTTGCCGGGATTCAACAATCGCACAAGGGCTCCCTCGCCAAGACGGCCGCCAGCACGTTGGGCGGTTTCGCGCAGGTGGTAACCGGCGTCGACGATTCGTACTCCGCGATGTCCGGCGGCCTGGAGCACGGCTTCAACGACAGTGCCGCCGGTCTCGAACGGGGCTTGCGTGGCGCGATACCGCACATGGAGTCCGACATCAGCAGTAAGGCCGAGGAGAACGCCTCCCACGTGCCGCCGCGGTGGAAGAACTGGCTCCGTTGGATTCTGATCATTGCAGTCATCCTCGTCGTGGCGCTGGTGATCGGACCGTTTGTCATCGGGGCGGTGGGGGCTGCGCTGGGCACCGGCGCGGTGATGACGGGGATCATCGCCGGGGCAATCGTCGGCGGGGCCACCAGCGCGACGATCCAGATGATCAACAACGTCACCGAGAACCGGGCGACGATGGAAGGTGTCGGTAAGGCGGCATTGATCGGTGCGATCGGCGGAGCGGTTGGCGGTGGTTTCGGCGCCTGGGTCGGCCAATTGGGTCAGCAGGGCGTCGCCGTTGCCAACACCTCGTTCCGCCAGTTC
>Ga0208588_1000045_pt1 | contig 36324 bp, 30 predicted proteins | sample NGESurshal092012_8_FD_184483 | JGI IMG/M metagenome (GOLD analysis project Ga0208588, IMG submission 184483) | Arctic peat soil microbial communities from Barrow, Alaska - NGEE Surface sample 415-3 shallow-092012 (SPAdes) | ecosystem: Environmental > Terrestrial > Soil > Wetlands > Peat ...
TAGAGGGAAGCTACATTGATGCTCCCCATTTTTTGTCCTTGCCATTCTCTCAAACCTTTGTCACGTATAGCCTAGAGTTGCCTTGTCACCCGTTAAGGTATGGATGTTCACGATTGGCCCTGGCGTTACGGAAGCTGCTTGTAAAACCGTCATTAAGCCATCTACCCTATGGATGCCACGATCGAGAATGATAAATCTGTCCCTTCCCAAACGACAAACCTTACGCTTCGTGCAGCATCCTAAAAAGCGGCCCCTTTGGAACATATCTTCCTCCCTCAACATTCCAATAGCGCTGACCTGCCGCACTCTCCAGAAAGTCCCGCCTGCGCTCCCGTCGCCCCTTGCCGATCACACTTTTCGAAATGGCATAGCGAATCTCTCCTTCAGGCCCTAAAATCACCGTCGCTCCTCCGAAAAATTCGAACCCCATCCTGCCGTCTTTGCGCGGTATGATGCAGCGTTGGATCACTTCGGCGATCAGGTCGAACACGACTTGTCCATCAGGGCCGACTCGCCTTGCGGAGCGGATCGATTCGACCGAAGGAGGATCGACAGTGCTGTCATCCAGCCGGAGATCTTTCTTGTCCACCAGCCCAAATTCCTGCATGTGCTCAGGGCGTGTCACGAAGTCGCCCAGAACACACGCTTGTCGTCTCAACTCCTGCGGGCCAGTAGCAGAAGCGGGATCGCCCTGGAATTGAAGGTGGGCGAAATCAAGCGCTATGATCGGTCCGCACGGCCTTGTTGTCGACCGCCACAATAGCGCATCCTCCGATAGGCTGCTGACATCGCGCGGGTAGACATTTCGCCGCAGAAAAGCGTCTATCAGTGCCTCGCGATAGCCCCAAATATCGTCTGGCACTAGGTCGTAGTCAGCGGTGATCATGGCCCTCAGGTACTCGCCGAACCTCAAATCGACGGGAGGACAGTAATCGATCGCGCGGATCAGAATGGAAAGGAATTGACTCGCCAGACGGCTTGCTTTGTCAGCGAGTACGCTTTGCAGATCCGCCGGAAGGTCGCCTGCAGGTAATACGCCCAATCCATTGCTGGCGAGCCGTATGTAACGGGCTGCCTTGCGCTTGTAAATCGTAAGGAATGCTTCGAAGACCGCCGAAACCAGAATTCCTCCCAATTCATGGGGCTCGAGTTCGGGGTCGTAAAGCCTGGGCGATGCGGTATCGATTGCGCTGCGGAGTGCTGCCTTTTTCCCACTGGCGTGCCCAAACTGTTGGGCAAGATCGGTCAGGAACTTGGCTTTCTCGATTTTGCCGCCAGAGGCGGCAATTGCCGCTCGCACCACCTCTTTGTAACTAAAGTGCTGGAACAGCGCGACCAGATCCGCGAATGCTTCGTGAAAGGCAATCACATCGGGCCCGCTGGGTATGTTGAAATTGGAGCGTAGGCCGTCAAGGATGGCATGGGTCAACTCGTGGGCGATAACATCGTGAGAAAGGCAGGTAAATACAAAGCCGCCGGGCAACGTGCGGTCCGTCGCCAAACCTTCATTGGCGCGGTAATAGCCAAAGCTGAGTTCGCCGAGCCTTTCGTCGTAATAGGCGTTCTGACCTGAAAACGCATGCGGCCGGAGGGAAAGCCGCTCCGGATCTTCCCTTCTTTCGAATCCCCATGCGATTTGGCGCCCAAGCGCGCTCCTAAAGGTCGAATAGACTTTGCTGCAGACCGCATAGACCATTTGCTGGTGAAAGCGCGGATCGGAAGGCGTGGGATCTAGGCCGTCTTTTATGAGCACCGCCTTGTCGTCGAGATCGACGCGGCGGTAGCTAACCTGCTGTGCTCCGTCATAATTGTCCACCTTGAAAAGCCTTCCCACCGGACCTGGCTCCAATGGCTCGTAGGGAATATTCACCAACGCGACCGACCCTTCTAGGCGTGACGAAGCAGGGTCGATCGCAAAAATGCGCAACGGGCGATAAAGCGGATCCTTGCTTTGTCGCTTCACCGGAGGAGGGGGGACCCTAGCGACCATTTCTCCCAGCACGAAACGGTTCCCCAAGCCAGCCGATTCCTTCTCGGGGAGCCTTTTTTCTGGCTCCTCTCCTAGGCTGTGGGCGCCTTTTTCGCGGCTCTGCGCCTCTGCCAATAAGGCTTGCGCCATCGAGGCACTATTCTTAAGCGTATCTTCTGCCATCTGTGCGTTGACCTTAGTTAAATGTACTAGGCTGTAGTAATTGAGCAGCGCCAGCGGAAGGAGCGCAATAGAGGCGCGCATGCTGGCGAGGAGCGCGTCCGAACTCGGCTGTCACGCGCTCCTCGAACTGCTCATTGGTCATCCCAGCAACACCAGACTGCAGCACTCGCAAGGCTCGCACCGTGAATTCTCCGTGTCCGCCGCTCTCCCACGCCACCTCGCTGGAAAGACACGCTGAGAACACCACTTCCTTCATTAGGCTCGGACCGCCCGAACTGATTGCTCTTCGCCCTCCCAGACGCTCGCGAAAACGGCGGTGCGCCTGCTTCAGTTCGTCTGATGCGACGATGAAACGCGGGCGCTCGTCGGGACGCGCCACGCCAGCACCCGGTGTCGTACCGACTGCAAAACGAGAAATCGTTCCCGAATGACAGCAATCCATAAAGCAAGTCAGATTGACGCCGTTCGGAAGCCGATTGAAAATCTCTCCGATATCGTCGTCGATCAGGAATTCGCCACTGGCGAAGTTGTAAGGGCAAATTGCTTCGTCCTCGCCGGGGGTGTCTCCACCCATCTCGTCACCGCTGACGTCCGGCAATTGCGTGCCGTGACCCGAGTACTGGAAGACAATTACGTCCCCCGGCCTGCTTGACGTTACGAGCGAAGACAAACTCTCAACTATCGCGGCCCGGGTGGCTCTTTCCTCTAGGAGCATGATCGGTTCTTCGAACCCCACAAGCTTGAACATGCCTGCCCAAGCTTGAACGTCGGCAACACATCCACTCAAGGGCGCAGTCGGATAATGATCGATTCCTACGCAAAGGGCGCGCCTACGGCCACCTCCAATGATCGTACTGCATGGCGGGAGAGCCGAAACGGTCGGCACCGTTGCGGCAGAGGCGATAGGCCGTGTTAGCGGCGTAGTCGAGGCCACGGGGGTGAATCCAAATTCGGATTGAATGGACTCCGGCCAATCGACCTGATCGTTCCACAAATCGGCTCCCCGCGCGCCCCGTTCCCCCGTAACGTATTCGACGATATGATCTGCGTCGGCTTTGCCCAGAATCCTTCGAGCGACACTGCTCATGGTAGGGCCATCGTCATCGAAGCCGCCATGGCTCTTGGAGGTGCTGGCGCTGCGGCCTTTATCGCTTAAAGATACTGACCAGATCACCTCCCCGGGCGCGCTCGGCACGCCGAGGCCGAAAAGCTTCTTAAGTTCCGAATCGCCCCTGAGGCTTAGTTCAAGTCCCAGGATCGGCGTCTTGCGCTCCGGCTCGAGCCCGCCGTAGATGAGATAGAGCAGCGACTTGCGATAGACAGAGGCGCAGTTGTCGTCTTGTTCAAAACTCTTGCTCATCGTAAATATGCTGAGCTGATCAACACCCTTCCCCATACGACCTGCCAACTCGGTTTTGAAGGTGTCCACCCGCACTGCGGGTGCCAGAAAGTGGACCGATCTAAAACTGGGTGCGCCGAGATCGAGCGCCGCGGGAATGAAGTAAGAATGGAAGATCGACCCAGCACTGTGGCCGACCGCGTGCAGCTCTATATTGCCTTGGTTATCGGCGCAGAACTGGCTTAGCTTCCTAGCTACATAACGCGCCCCGCCCTCGCCAATTCCGTCCGGCGCTTGTCCGCTGGCGGAAGCGAGCTGGGCGCTCAACTTCATTCCGCCCCAGATTCGCGGCCCCTGTAGCGCTCGCGCGGTTTCTTCGATCAAGAGGTCAGTCGTATGATCAAAAATATCTCGAGGGAGAACGCGCGCAGCCCCTTCGCGGGACCGTCTGATCAACTGCCCAATCGTCTCGAATAGCCCGGTTTCCCAAATGAAGTAAATCGGGTAAATATTGTTCTGCAACCACCAAGCGACGTGTTTCTGCGCGTTCTGCAAGCCGAGCGATTCCTTCACCAGGCCACCGTGGGCGAAGAAGACGATGCGCAGTTTCTTTAGCTGTGCCTTTGCCAGGGCTGCTGGCAGGTACTCCTCGAAGATCGCATCGACATCTTCGCGCGAAGTTTTCCACTCTCCTTCGGTAGAGAACTGCCCCATGTTCAAGTTCACCAAGTGCGGTCGCAGCGCCTCGAGCATGGCGGGGGTCAAGCCCGAATCCCTTATGGCTTCCCGAGTTTGCTGGAAGACGACGTTTGCTTCGGTTTCGTCGTGGCGGAGTTCTGCATCCGCAGGATCCTTTCTGTCCGGCACGGACCGCGCGAGCGACTCGAGCGATTCCTCGACCACCTGATTGATCTCTAGCGCGTCTGCGCTAAAAGGCCCTTCGTCCATCCCGCGCGAAACTTCTCGCATCTCAGCAAGAGAAGCTTTCAGATTTTTGACTTCCTGTATGATTTCAGCGTAGTCAACGCCGTTCCCCGGACAAGTTTTTGTCGACATGGTGTTGTGGAAAACCAAGCTTTCCGGTGCCAATTGAAATTTTCGCTGGATCTGGGCAATCACTTCGAGGGTTGTTTTGCGCTGTTCACCCTTGAAAGGATCGTTGCCGCGATCGAAGTTGCCGATCATCTCGAACATAAATGGCCCAGCCGTCGAGTTACCGTTGTGACCGGAAGCACTGGCGGGGGGCAGGTTCCAGTTGCGCCCAAGCCAGATGCTGCCATCGGGTGCGATGGTGATGTGCTGGGCAATGTCTTGCCAGCCCTTGGTCTCGGTGTGATTCCGCCACATCCCCACAATGGTTTCGTGCCCTTTATACTGCGCGTGGTCTGGCTTCCATGTGTGGTGCATGTGTACTGAATTAATCTTCCGCGTGAACGGAAATTTGTCGAGCAAAACGGCGAACTGTTCGCGATTAAGCTGCTTGAAAGGCGCGGGCATGATACATCTCCTGAGCACGTTTTTCCATCGCTATCGGCTTACTCTGATGCTGTACGAACCGGTGCCGCCAGCAATGCCGGATCGAGACGAAATATTGACCTGGGATTATATCGGCAACGATTTTTGAATTTAGTCCGAGGCCACCGTCGTCATCCTCGTCGATCAAACTGGTTTGGCTGTTAGGGCCGAACAGCTTCATCACAACATCGGTCTGGCCGTCGGTCTCGATAGTATGGCGACCGCCGGATGTGACGGTGAACTGGAAGAGGTCTTCCTCACCGGGTACACCGATCTTCGCTGGCGTAGGTGCCGCATTGATGCCTAGCTCCACCGCCTGAACCACGACACGCGGATACGCCTGGGCGCTGGCGATAAACTCCTTGTCTAGTTTCGATAGCACGTTGTTCTCCTTAGTCCCTTTGCCGCTCTTGACCCAGGTGTCAGGAAAGAAGTAGAGCATAATTGAGTCGCGATCGAAGTCCGTCCCTCGGATTTGATCGGCGCTGTACTTTTCGAGGACGTTGTGCCTGATTTGGTCTGGAAGGAGACGGCAAACCGTTCTCCGATACTTATCATTTCTTTGTTGATGGTCACGTTTATCGTCTCTGGCTATGGATAAATATGCTGCTTCATCGCTCTTGTGGCCGCTAGCGAATTATTCAACAAATGGCAGCGGGAATGGGCCCAATGTTTGCACTCCCCGAACGCAGATAACTTTGCAACCTCATCGGAAATTGCTTGATTTTCAAGTTCCGCCTCAGGGAATATGCCAGACGGCTATACCAAAAATATAGCGGTTGAAAATTGTTTTGCAATGAACAATCTTTCGGTTCAATAGGCTATTTTTTCGATTTAGTTATTTACTAAACTTGTTGGATGTTTTTGCCCAACAAGCCCTTGAAAAGGCGCAATCCCACATCCAAAGTGCTAAATTTCAGCTGTAAAAAATTCGTCGATGGGCATTGTTCAGATTACTGATTTTGTTGACAGTGGAGACATGACCCCGGAGATTTATCCGGACATTGGTTCACCGGCAGCCACTCAGCCGACTCGTTAGGCAGAGCGGTAGAATGCAATAGACCATCAATTCTATGCTCATGAAGCTTTTGTCAATCAATGTGGGACTTCCGCGCAAGATCGACTGGCGGGGGAAAACTGTCCTGACTTCTATTTTCAAAACGCCTGTTTCAGGCCGAATCCGAGTAACGAGGCTTAACTTGGACGGGGATCAGCAGTCCGATCTATCTGTACATGGTGGAATCGATAAGGCTGTCTATGCTTACCCCTCAGAGCACTATGCATTCTGGCAAGAACAATTTCCTGAAATGGATCTTCCTTGGGGCGTCTTTGGCGAGAACTTCACAACAGAGGGCTTGCTAGAAGATACTCTTCAGATTGGCGATCGCCTTCGGGTTGGATCTGCTGAATTCCTGGTCACTCAACCTCGAATGCCTTGTTTCAAACTGGGCATTCGATTTGGTCGCTTAGATATGGTCAAGCATTTCCAAAACAGTCGCAGAACGGGTTTCTATCTCGCCGTTCTTCAAGAAGGAGAAGTCATGCCTGGTGATCCTGTTGAGGTCATTGCTCGAGACCATTACAAGGTCACAGTGGCGGATGTCGTTAATTTGTTCGCGGCAGATGCCACAGACCAAGACCTTTTGCGCCGTGTGAGTGCACTCCCAGCGCTCCCCGAAAGCTGGCGGGACTACTTTCGCAAGAGGCTTTGGGAGCCAGATCTATAGCGGTTATGGATAACTTAAACACACGAGAGACAAACCTAATGTTCCATTAATGTGATCGGAATATGTTCTCTAAAATTCTGGAAATCATGGTCCGTCGTTAAAATTCCGTAATTACGTTGACAAGCCGCTGCACAGATTAAAAAATCTGTATTGCTTCCCTGAATGCCTTTCTGGCGACAAGTGTTGTAGAACTCTGCAGCCATCTCATAGTCTGCTGTTGCAAGTTCTACATTGGGAAATGCTCTGAGATAGTCTCTAAGTCTCACATACTGCTCAGGATAACGAATACCCGACAGTATTTCTTGCCGGATTGCACCCAAGAGGACAACCCGTCCATCTAGAATCCAATCTCGCAATAAAGCAACCTTTACTCCATCATCGGTTTGGCTGCTTTCTGTTGAACTATTTCGTCTCAGGGCTAATGACCACACCGAGGTGTCAACAACCACTTTCATGGCTTCTGTCTTTGTTGTTTATAGTCATACTCATGTTCGTATTCAATGGTGCCAAAGAGTTCAAGAATTTTGAGCTGCTTACGTCGCTGAACATATTCGCGCAGGGCTTCTTCAACAACGGCACGCTTCGTTCGATGCCCCCCAAGCAGAAGAGCTTCTTTAATTAAATTGTCTTCAATCTGCAGATTTGTTGCCATGCACATAATATTGCACAAATCTTTGCACAAATTCACCCCTCCCCTTACCAAGGGGAGGCTGGGAGGGGATCTAACTCCGCAATTCCACTCGATAACGTTCTTTCAATGTCTCTCGGATATTTTGTTGTACGGGTTCTACATCCTGGTCCGTTAGGGTGCGATCCGGGGCACGGTATAGCAAGCGGAAGGCGAGGGAGCGTTGGCCTTCTGGAACGTTTTTCCCTCGATATTCATCAAAAAGGGCCACCGATTCTAGTAAAGCCCCGCCGACATGTTGCATGGTCTGCGTAAGTTGGCTGGCTGGCACCTCGATGCTACAGAAAAAAGCCAAATCACGGTCCACGGCAGGATAACTCGAAAAAGGCTGGTAGCGAACTTCTTTATCCAAGATTTGCCCAATCACTTCATCCAAGTCCAGTTCAAAACCAAAGCTCTGGGGAGGCAAGCCTTCTTCAGCAGCCAAGCGCGGATGGATTTGACCGAATATCCCCAAATATCTACCAGAAAGCCAGAGAGAGGCTGTTCTGCCAGGATGGAATCGTTCGTCCCGATGGTCAGGTTGATACTCAGCCTGAACGCCCAGGCTAGAAAGAACCTGCTCTAAGAGCCCTTTAGCACTAAAGAAATCCCAGGGCTGACTGGTTTTTTGCCAGTTCCCCGCAGCAGGATCTCCACATATGATCCCCGCCAGATGGTCTATTTCTTCAATACCCTCTTCGGTACGACTAAAGACTCGGCCTATTTCAAAAGCTTGGAGGGGTGGATTGCCTTGCTCCAGGTTATATTTCAAAGAAGCAAAAAGTCCTGGCAGAAGCTCAGTCCGCAGGGCAGCATAGTCAGCCGTCAAAGGATTCGCGATCGTCACGGCATCGCGGGCAACGCCAATAAAACGGGCCAGGGTTTGAGCCTGTTTCGTGGAAAGCTCGCCAGTCGCCCGACTAGAAGGTACAAAACTGTTGTGCAGAACTTCCGTCAGCCCGGCCCCCCGAAAACCAGCACGAAGGTTGCGCAGCGCTGTTTCATCTTCGGTAAGGGCCCCACCCAGATCGGCTAAACTCGGCAGGGTCAGCGAGAAGTAATCATAGCCGATGGTGCGGGCAATTTCTTCAATTAAGTCGATTTCTCGCTCCACATCCCGCCGGCGAAAACCAGGAACGGAGACCAAATAGGCCGGTTGTTCATCAGGACTGGGCGCGGACTGGACATCGAACCCGAGGTTCTTCAGTTGTTGTTCCATCCGTTCAAGCGGTAGCGCATCCCCCATCACCTGAGCAAAGCGACTGGAGCGAAAAAGAATGGTTTTTGCGTCGTTAGTGCGATGGTCCAGGCGAGTCTGAGACACTATCTTTCCCCCCGTCAAATCGAGGATCAAGCCTAAAGCTCGGTCCAGCGCATAGTCTAAGGCTGAGGCGTCCACGCCCCGTTCATAGCGGGCAGAAGCTTCTGAGCGAAGACCGTGGGCGCGGGCAGACCGCCGCGTAGTTGCCGGATCGAAGAGGGCCGCTTCCAAGAGAATGTGCTGGCTGGTAGCCCGCACTTCCGTTGCCGCTCCACCCATAACCCCTGCTAAGGCCACCGGTTGATCGTCGCTGATAATCAGATGACTTTGCGTCCCTAGCTTACGTTCAGTACCATCCAAAGTGGTAAGCGTTTCCCCGGTGCGGGCAAAACGCACCCCCAGCGCCAGCCCATGAATATCACGTCCTAAAGTCTCTGCATCAAAGGCATGAAGGGGTTGCCCCCATTCCAGAAGAATATAGTTAGTGATATCCACTAAATTATTGATCGGGCGTTGTCCAGCAGCTTCTAGTCTGCGTTGAAGCCATTGAGGAGAAGGTTGGATATGCACCCCTTCAATCAACGTGGCGAAGTAAGCCGAACAAGCATGGGGATCTTCTACGCTGACGGTGATCTCCCCTTGTGGCACCAAGGGAGCTTCTGTAATCGGCAATTTCAGCGGGGCTCCAGTGAGGGCAGCCACTTCCCGGGCAATACCGACCATCGAGAGCGCATCCGCCCGGTTAGCGGTAGAGGTCACATCGAGGATGATGTCATCCAAACCGAGAAGGGGGCGCACATCCTGACCCAGGGCGTATTCTTGGTCAAAAATATGAATGCCAGAAGATTCTTTCTCGATGCCCAGCTCATACAAAGAGCAAATCATGCCGTGGGAATAGACGCCCCGCAGTTTGGCTCGACGCAACTTCAAGTCAACGGTTGGTAGGTACACCCCTACTGGAGCCACCGCCACATATATGCCGGCCTTGGCATTGGGGGCCCCACAAACAATGATCAGAGGCTCCGCTTCGCCAATATCTACGGTACAGACCCCCAGTTTTTCTGCATCCGGATGCCGCTGGTAGTCCAAAATTTTGCCAACGACCACCCCATCCGCCCAACTGCTGCGGTCAATAATCTCTTCCACTTCAAAACCTGCCATCGTCAGGCGGTCTGCCAGTGCTTGCGGGGTTAGGGTGTAGTCAACTAATTCTTTAAGCCAGTTGGAGGAAACGTACATGGAGCAAGGCCGACGAAGACGATTAAGTCCATCCTACGATGCAAGTTGTGCGGTCGAGGATCTCCTTCAGGGGGAGTCTTCTAGATTAGGGGACGCTAACAAGTTCTGTTTAGATGCCTTTAGCTGCTTCCAGAGCATTTTGATCTCTTTGTAAGCCTGCTTTGGAGCAAGTTTCCCGCCATTCTGCAGAGCGCAGATCATCGCTATCCGCTGGGAGAACTCTTGAAGGTTGGCGTCAAATAACAGGTTGGGCAGCGTCTCTTTGCCATGATAAGGCCGGTAGGGGTAGACAAACTGTTTCTTTTCAATCTCTGACATGAGTTTTTCCACCCCTCCCCAGCAATATTATTCAGTGTTTGATATTGGCTAAGCATCCCAATAACTTTGCAAAGATCTCAGTGTTTATACTGTATCGGATTTCCCCCTTAATGTATTCATAACCTCGCTATTTGGATAGCATTTACTCAGATTCAGTTTCAGTTTCCTCCTCAAGAAGGCCCGTTTCATCGGTTTCTGGAACTACCGTAATCGCCTTCAGGGAATCATCTTCATCCAGCTTTTGGACCCTTACTCCGGTAGCCGCACGGGACTGAACGGATATTTCATCCGCACTTTGACGAATGACCACACCGCGAGCCGTAACAATCATCAACTCATCCCCTGGATGAACAACCCTAAGGGCGGCTAATTTATCTTCTTTGTTGCGGAAATTAATGGCTTTGACACCCATGCCTCCTCGGTTTTGAGCCCGAAATGCCTTGGCCGGAACCCGTTTGCCCAGGCCCTTAGCCGTGACCGCCAAGACCCACGGCCCACTGGCTGTCGTCAGTTCCTCTTCTGAGATATCAGCGTCCACATCCTCTGGAGCTTCTTCTCCGTGAGGGAGCATATCCATGGCAATAAGCTGATCCCCTTGCTTTAAGGTCATGGAACGGACTCCCCGAGCCGTCCGTCCGGTCGCTCTCAGCTGTTGCTCATCACAGTGGAACCGAACGGCGCGACCTAAGGCACTACCGACTATCAGATCATCTTGCGCGGAGACTTTGCGCACCCAACGCAACTCATCCCCTTCTTCTAAGGAAATGGCAATCAAACCATTAGCTCGGATGTGCGAAAAAGCATTGAGGGTGGTCTTTTTGATGAATCCACCTTGGGTAAGCATTACTAAGTATTCATCTTCAGAAAACTCAGAGACAGGGACCAAAGAAGTGATCTTTTCTTCAATGGGGATGGGGAGAAGCTGCACAATCGCAGCCCCTTTGGCCGTACGAGAGCCTTCGGGAATTTGATACCCCTTCAGCGCGTATACCGTTCCCTTATTGGTAAAGAAGAGAATGGTGTCATGGTTGCAGCAAGCAAAAAAGTGCTCCACGCCATCATCTTCTTTCATGCGGGTTCCCGCTTTACCTCTCGTCGCCCGTCGTTGGACGCCAAAGGTATCGATGGAAACGCGTTTTACATACCCTTGCTCGGTGACAAAAACCACCATTTCTTTGTTGGCAATCAGGTCTTGGTCTTCGAGGTCACCCTCTCCCTGCATTAGCTGGGTGCGACGGGGTTGTGCGAACTTCGCTTTCAGGGCCAATAGATTGGTGCGGATCAGGTCCAGAATTAGTTCACGGCTGGCGAGCAAGCGCTGTAGTTCTTCGATGCGGCGGGTGAGTTCATCGTGCTCTGCTTCAATTTTGCCCGCTTCTAGAGAAGTGAGACGGCGCAGTTGCATGCTCAAGATTTCATTGGCTTGGATTTCAGAGAGTTGGAACTGCTCTATCAAGTGAGCCCGAGCCGATGCTGTGTCTTCTGCACCGCGAATCAGGGCAATCACCCGGTCAATGCGGCTAAGGGCGATCAGATAGCCCTGCAAAATATGGTCACGTTCCTGACATTTACGCAATTCGTAACGAGAACGGCGGGTAATCACTTCTACTCGGAATTCCAAGAACGTCGTGAGGGCATCCCGAAGCGTCAACAACCTCGGTTCACCATTTACCAAAGCCAACAAATTCACACCAAAATTACTCTGTAGCTGTGTTTGTTTGTAGAGATTATTGAGCACAACTCTGGGGTAGGCATCGCGCTTCAGCTCGATAACAATCCGCATCCCATCCCGGTCAGATTCATCTCGGATATCAGAAATACCATCAATTTTTTCGTCATTGACCAGTTCGGCAATTTTTTCAATCATGCCCGCCTTATTAACCTGATAAGGCAACTCCGTGACAATGATGGCGTTCTTATCCTGGCGGCCCCGTTGCTCAATTACTTCGATTTCACAAATACCTCGCAGCGGAATTGAACCACGGCCGGTAAGGTAGGCTTCTCGGATGCCGGAACGTCCTAAAACGATTCCCCCCGTTGGAAAATCAGGGCCAGGAATATACTGCATCAATTCAGTACTGCTCAACTCTGGGTTGGCAATCAAAGCCACCAAGCCATCGATCAGTTCGCCAGGCTGGTGGGGAGGAATATTGGTTGCCATACCCACCGCGATTCCCGCAGAACCATTCAGGAGCAATTGGGGAAGCTGGGCAGGTAGAACGGTTGGTTCTTGTTGGGAACCGTCAAACGTATCCTGGAAATCAACGGTTTCTGCTTCAATATCAGCCAGCAGCGTATCTCTGGATAACGGAGTCAAGCGAGACTCGGTATAACGCATAGCGGCGGGTGGGTCATTGTCCACCGAACCAAAGTTGCCATGGCCATCGATCAGGGGCACCCGCATCGAAAAATCTTGTGCCATCCGCACCAAAGCGTCATAGACGGCAGAATCACCGTGGGGATGGTATTTACCCAGCACTTCCCCTACAACCCTGGCGCACTTACGAAAAGGGCGGTCAGGGGACAAACCCAGTTCGTGCATGGCGTAGAGAATGCGTCGATGTACAGGCTTTAGGCCATCACGCGCATCAGGGAGCGCCCTGCCGACAATGACGCTCATAGCGTATTCGAGATACGAACGCTGCATCTCACTACGCAAATTAGTCGATACGACGCGGCTTTCTTCGATCGTCATAAGGTCGCTCCCTTAAAGTTTGGTCTCAGACCTAAACATGCAAAAACCCCGGCCTTGGACAGATATCCTGTGGCACGAGCCGGAGTTTAGATGAATGGTAGTTGTACTCATTGCTACCAATTATTCTAGCATGTCAGAGGTGCAGACACCGCTTTGCTGGGGCCTGATTGAGGGCTCTCCATACCGCCCCCAAAAATAGTCCGCACAGGGCAGAACTCTTTTTGTTAGGATGCTATAGAAAAGGCAGGAGTCCACCGTGAACATCCAGTTGAGCACAGACAAGTTCGCCATTCCTCTAGAAGACCTGAGCGACCTGTTTGACCGAGCTACGTTTTGGGCTCGAGACCGACAATTGGATGACCTCCAGACTATGATTTTGTTTAGTGATCCTGTCGTTTCTGCCTGGGATGGAGAACGACTGATTGGAGTTGCTCGTGCGACGACGGATGGGGTCTACCGGGCGATGCTCTGGGACGTAGTGGTGGACCCAGACTATCAGGGCAATAATGTGGGCCGAGCCTTGGTAGAAGGGGTTCTTGCCCATCCCTTGGTCGCTAAAGTAGAACGAATCTTCTTAAGCACCACCTACCAGCAAGGGTTCTACGAAAAGCTCGGCTTTGTGGAAAATCCCGCGACCTGTATGGTCCTGGACCGCTCCAAAACAGCTTTAGAGACTGTCGTTGAGGTGGTCGAAGAGGCTGTCGTTTAGCTGATTAGGGTGAGAGAAAAATCCACAGCTGGCAGAGCGTAATGCAGCGTCAAAGAAGATTTTTTTGATTAATGAAAATACGCGGGTTCACCTCAAGATCAATTTTCAAGAGATGTTTGGTAGCTGTATTCGAGATAATTTTAAAAATTTTGAAAACCGGAAAAGAGGAAAAGGATATCCTGGTGGATTATTCCTCTTAACTCTTTTCCGGATTAGAAGCACGTCAGTTAAACAATATCTGAAAGATAGGACGTTTGTACCCAGCCACCAGAAGCGAGTTCCGTCCAAGCTCCATCCTTGCGGCCAGACGCCCTAACCCGCTGCGTATCATTGAGCGTCTCAATGACTTTATTCGTGGTAGCGGGTCCAGAATAGACATTGACCGTTTGACCACTGTTCCGAACGATAACATCGTAGGGCTTAGCCACGAAACCGGTCTCATAAGTGCGAGGGGCCTCATAACTACGAGTGGTTGGTACGGTTGTTTGCTCTCCCCGTCCTTTGGACCAGGCAAACAGTAGAGGAAGTCCGAGAATCGGCAACAGTAGCCACCACCAAGGGAAACCCGTATTTGTTTCTGCGGCAACAGGCGTCGTCGTCACTGTTTTTGTCATCGTATCTGTTTTCGTGGTCGTATCTTCGGTAATGGATGCACCGCCAGCAACTGTATAGCCGCAGGTCAGCTTATAGGGATTTCCCTCCCGTAATAGGCTAAGAACGACATTCGCGCCATCCGTGCCTTTGGGCTCAACTGAAACAACTTCAGAAACGGTAAACCCCTTATCTACGGCAGATTTTTCACATGCCGTTTTAGCAGCAGTGGCGACATCTGCAGTTTGGGCAAGGGCTTGCGTAGCCGGAATCGCACAGGCTACCAGGAACGAGAGAATGACCGCATGGGATTTATTGAACTTAATTGCTTTCACTTTTTGGTCCTCAACTGAGTGTTGTACGTGAACCCATAGAATGGTTTATTCTATGGGCCAATTACAGGCTGTCAAGCTAAGCAGGTAATGAATGCTGATCTGCTCAAGCCAGAAACGCCAGTGCCAATTCGCTTAATCAGATCACCAATATTTGATCTATCAAACTGCGTGGTATCGTTTCCTTGAATTGAGCTTCCTTAGGAGTAAGAAATGTAGGGCCTACCCACATTTTAATCATTCCTATCTTAATAATTATGTATTGTAAAGTACATGTGAATGCGTATATAGCTGAAAAGAGCAGTTCAACATAGTTGCAGTGAGCAAGCTGTAGAGCTCAATCAGCCTGAGTACTTTTGGTCAATAATCCAACTTTGCCTATGCCGACATTCAACTTTTTTGGTTGGGCTAAATGTCTATTCTTAGCAAGTTCTGGCTGATTATTCTGAAGTCTTTTCCGTATCTCTCAGGCGGAAGCGTACAGAGTCTCCATGAGAAGGTAGACCTTCTGCCCAAGTTAATTCATCAATCGTCTCTGCTACCTCGGCTAAGGCCTCAGGACTATAGTGAATCAAGCTCGTGGACTTTAGGAAGGTCTCCACGCCCAAAGCCGAACTATAGCGGGCGGCACCGGATGTCGGCAAAGTGTGATTGGGACCGGCAAGATAGTCCCCTACCGCTTCTGGGGTGTGGTGACCAAGGAACACCGCTCCAGCGTGACGAATTTTAGGGAGCAACGCCCAAGGGTCTTCTATTTCTAGTTCTAAATGTTCTGGGGCAAAAAGGTTAGAGAGTTCAGCCGCTTCTTCTAAGTCTGAGGTAATCACCACCAAACCATAATTGGCAATAGATTTCTCTGTGAGTGTTCTGCGCTCATGGGTTTTGAGCAGTTTTTCTACTTCTTGTACGACTTGATGGGCCAAGGTTTCACTAGTCGTCAACAAGATGGCAGAAGCCAAAGGGTCGTGCTCTGCTTGCGCGAGTAAATCGGTAGCTACCCACAAGGGATTGGCTGTATGGTCGGCAATCACCAAGACTTCTGAAGGCCCAGCCAAAGCGTCAATGCCTACTTCTCCGTAGACTAGCTTCTTAGCCAAAGTTACATAAATATTTCCTGGTCCCGTGATCACGTCTACTTTGGGTATGGTTTGTGTTCCATAGGCCAGCGCTCCGACTGCCTGGGCCCCTCCGACGCGATAAATCTCTTTGATACCTGCTTCCTGAGCAGCAACCAAAACGGCTGGGTTGATACTTTCGTTTCTCAGGGAAGAGATTGGGCTGGGGGGGGTAACCATGACAATACGAGGAACCCCTGCCACTTTTGCGGGTACTGCATTCATCAGGACGGTGCTCGGGTAGCTGGCTCTCCCCCCAGGGATATAGAGGCCTGCTATATCTACAGGGGTGATTTTTTTGCCTAGGACAATACCATGAGGTCCATGGGTTACCCAGGATTTGGGGACCCGTTCTCGATGAAATGCTTCAATTCTTTGGTGTGCTAGCCGAATCGCTTTCAAAAGATTTGCCGAAATCATTCCGTAAGCCCGGGCCATTTCTTCTTTAGAAATCGCCAGTCCGATCTGCTGCAGATCTACTTGATCAAATTCGAGCGTATAACGGACCAGAGCTTCATCCCCAGAACGTTTTACATTCAGAAGGATTTCTCGGACCGTGGATTCTTTGTGAATCACTTGGTCCGAATGGGTCCGAGTGGCAAGACGCCGCAACTCTTGTTCTGCTTCTGCTCGCTGGGTCACAATCCTGAGCATAAGACCACACTATCCTGTGATATCTAGTATGACCCAATTCCTAAGACCCGTACAGGATAGAAGGTAGCGCTCTGCTCTATAGCGTGGCTGGGTGTCAAGTTAAGGCTAGGCTGGAGGCTCTTCGGAATCCAAGAGCGCCTTCACATCGGTCACAGCGAAGTATTGGTGAAATTTATCGGTAACGCGCAGGCGATAAGAACGCCCTGCACTTTCTTTGTTCTTAGAGATAAATCCGAGACGCACAAGGTCCCGGACCTGGTCATAGGCTCCTGATCCCCTCAGCTCAATCAATTCACTTTGGGTGAGTGGGCCTCTAAGGGCGATCAGGGCCAACGTGCGTTGAGCTCCAATCCCTAATTCTGCAGGGACATGCTCTTGCACTAAACTTTCATAGCCAGGTCTAAGCTGAAGAGCAAATCCCTGGTCAGTTTCCACTACTTCAAGGGCACTTTCGCGATAGCTATAGTCATCGATGAGTTCTGAAAGGCCGTCGTACACTTCCTCTTTGCTGCAGAGCGCCAGACGAGCTAACTCTTCTAAGCCTAAGGGGCGGGCTTTGATATATAGCAGTGCTTCCAGTTTTGTCTTCAGGATCATGGGGGGCGCTATCCTGCTTTTTTCCGGGGGCTCAATCAACGGGCAATGGCTACTGCTCCTAAGCGATTATAGGCTTCCCCCTGCCCAAGATCTGCCCTATGCTCACTGGGGAGTATATTCTCCTTCTTGGTTGGCAGGGTCTGCAATCGCTTTTTCGGACTGGCTGTTCTGAATGGGGACTGAAACTAGATTGGTATTGCCCCCGTAGTAGTACTGGACCAGACGTAAAAACCAGTCTTGAAGCTTGCGCAGTCTGAAGACAGAGCCTTGGTTGAGCAATACAAAACGTAAGGGACCGTATGCTCCTGTTTGGACTACGCCTGCGAGGCAACTGACCTTGTTTAAAGTACCTGTTTTGGCGACCACGCCATCGGGCATCCCCCTTCTGGCTAGGGTTCCTGGGTCCATTCCCTTTACGGCCATAACATCTGTTAAATTCATCCCTGAGATCTTCATCCGCTTCTCGAGCGCATTAATAATAAATACAATCGATTCGGTGGAGAATTTGTTCTCTCGGCCTAAACCTGATGCGGTCTGGAGGGTAAAAGGCCCAATATTGGGATAAGTATTTCGCAGCTGCTGTTCTACGCCGCGCGGTCCGCCCAAAGTCTCTCCCAAAAATTTCGCCATGATGTTGGAGCTATAGTTGTTCATCTGCTTGACCACTTTCCAGAGGGGACGGGACGCATGAACCGCTAGGGGTTTTTCTCCAGTCGCCACAGGGCGCATCCCGGTGCGCACCGAGCCATTGATGTGAATTTTAGGGGCGCCATAGGGACCGTTCAGATCCCAGAGCTTGGATGTCCATTGGCTACTGTCTAGAGCAGTTTTCAGCGATGCGGCACTTTTAAGACTGTCGGTCGAGAAATTCATCCAGAAAGGACCTTCCACAACAAGGTCGCCTTGCACCTGCTGAATGCCCAATTGATCAAGTTGGTGAGCGAGATCTAAGGCACCCTGCCACATAAAGAAGGGGTCTTGTCCTCCTTGGATATAGAGATTCCCTTGTAGAACTCCTGCCTCTATAGGGCCATCCCCGTATATTCGGGTTTCAAATTGGTGGTCTACGCCCCAGCGGTCAATGACGGCCAGAGTTGTCGCCAACTTAGTTATAGAAGCTGCCGGAAGCAGTACCTGGGCTTGATTCCCTTCCAGGATACGACCTGCTTGATCTACCAGTAGAATGCCTTGGAGCTGAGGGTTGAGATTATTGGCCCGAACCTGCCCTAAAAAGTCATCAAGCAGGGGCCCTGCTGCTACAGGGGAAATTCCATGTACAAAAAAAAACGTCGTTAGACCACTGCTAACCAATAGCTTAAACTCAGTGTTCACCCGCGTTCCTCACACCTTATGCGGCTATTGTGCCCTGTTCTACCGCATCTTTGACGCGATAACAAGTCCCAATAACATATCAATTTTCAGCATTTCATGTGATTAACTTTTGTTTAGACTAAGGGCACAGGTAGTGTTTCTCAGGGATAAATCTTGAGGACAAGACTCTACAGGTGGTATATCTCGGAAATTAGTTTAAAACTCCAGGGATTCGATAGGGCGTTATGTTAGACTCCGCGTAGGGGTCTTGCGGATAGCTTGCATCCACCACCAAGGCCAGTTTCCATGCCCCGAATTTTAATACTTTATGCCTCCCTGGGCTCAGGTCATAGCCATGCGGCGAATGCTCTGGGCGAGGCCTTCGCGCTCCATCCTGGGGTTGAGGTTCAGATTGAGGATGCCCTAGCCTATGCGAGTCCGATTCTTCGAGAAACCTTAACTCGGGCCTATGAGCAGCTCAGTGAGAAAGCACCCCGGCTTTACCGACTGATCTACGAGGGCAGCGATGTCTCCGATCTCAAGGATTCCATGAGCAATACCCTGTTGCTCAGCAAGATCGAGCGTCCTTTTTTTAAGAACTTCGAACAGTTGATCAAGACATCGGCCCCAGATGCTTTCATCTGTGTTCAGCAGATCCCGAGCCGTTTGTTGCAGCTTTTGAAGCAAGAAAATGATCAGCTTCCGCAGCCGCACTATGTGGTGATTACCGATGCGGTGGCCCACAGCACTTGGATCAATTACGGGGTAGATGGCTACTTTGTCGCGAGTGAATTGACAGCCAGTATCCTAATCAAACAGGGAATTAATCCTAAGCTTCTAAAGGTGACAGGGATTCCTGTAAACCTGGAGATCCTCCATCCGAAACCATCAGAGGAAATGCGTATCCAGCACGACCTGCCGCTTGACGTCCCCGTGATCACGCTTTTTGGTGGGGGGTTGCAGCCACGTCGTGTGCGGGTGATGGTGACGGGACTATTGGAAAGTTCAATGCCTGGGATCTTGGTGGTGGCGACGGGTCGGAACCATTCCCTAGCACCTGCCCTAGCCAATCTGGCCGATGGACCTCATATGCGGCTACGGTTACTGGAGCGCATCAATTATGTCGATGACTTGATCGCAGCCAGCGACCTTGTAATTACCAAAGCTGGTGGTCTGATTGCCAGTGAAGTGATTGCGCGGGGAACGCCCCTACTGATCATTGACCCGATCCCCGGACAAGAGGAATGGAATGCCGATGCTATCGCCGCCTATGGCGTAGGCATCCAATTGCGGTTGCCAGAAATGGTCGCTCCTGCGGTCCAGTTCCTACTTAGCCAGCCTGATCATTTAGCTTTTATGCGCCACCAGGCCAGCAAGTTCGGGCGTCCCCAGGCCGCCATAGATATCGTCAATTTCGTCTTGGCCCAAGTGCAAGAGCATGAGATCATCGAAGGTGATGAAGACTGAGCACGTAAAAGGTTTGCAAACGGATACGGGGTCCGGTTTACCGGAGACATTTCTTTGGGGCGTAGCAACCTCTGGCTACCAAAGTGAAGGGGGTTACAATGGTCCCGGCCAGCCCCAGAATAACTGGTCGCGCAGTGAAGCTAAAGGCGCGGTCATGCATACAGGCAAGGCGGCGGAGTTCTGGACGCGCTATGAAGAAGATTTTCAGACCTGTCAGGGCATGGGACTGAACTCTTTTCGTCTGGGACTGGAATGGGCCCGCATCCAACCTTCGAACAGCCATCAGCCCGAGTCTGCTCCCCCCTTTGATTTTGCTGCCTTAGATGCCTATGCGAAGCGCCTTGCCGCCTGCCGCGACCAGGGGCTAGAGCCCGTAGTCACGCTCCACCATTTCACGCATCCGGCTTGGCTCGGTGCCGATGCCTGGCTACAGGCTTCTATCATCGATCTCTTTGCTGCCTATGTGTGTACGACGGTCACCTATATCAACCGTCGTCTGACTGATCACTACCATCAGCCCCCGCTGCGCTGGTTCATCACCATCAACGAACCGAATATGTTGGTCCTCAATACCTACATTAGTCGGCAGTTTCCTGCCGGTCCCCTGCACGGGCCCCAAAGGGTCCTGCAAGCCTACAATCATCTTCTGGCAGCCCATGTACGTGCCTATAACAGCATCCACGATCTCTACGAGCATGAGGGCTGGCCCCAGCCGCAGGTATCGCTCAACACCTACTCCAGCGATCTGTACTGGTCCGATAAGGTCCTCTGGGATTTGCTCAGTCTCCGGGAAAGGCAGGTTGCACCTACCCAACTCCATGAGTACATCTACGACCAGGCCAGACGCTTTGAATCTGCGATGGCAGCCGCCCATTTACCTTTTCGCCACGATCTTCCCTACCAAGTGGGACGCCTTGCCCACTGGATCTCCAATTGGTTCGGCTACCGTAGCTTCCATAGCCAACATTTAAACCTTTACCTCCGTGAACTGGAAGTGTCTCCACGGGACTGTATCTTCGATTACGTCGCCATTGACTACTACGATCCGTTCTTGGCCCACAGCTTCCGCCTGCCAACCTTCTCTGATTTCGAGTTCCAGACCCGAGGTTTGCCTTCCTGGTTGATGAGCGGCATTATCAGCAAGTGGTGGGACTGGCGCAGCCTTCCAGAAGGATTACATTTCTTTTGCACGTACTACGCACAGGATTTTGCGCCTCGCCCAGTTTTGATCGCTGAGAATGGGATGGCGATGCGCCGTAGACCGGATAACAGCATTGCCAGTCATCGTCCCGACCAGCTCCTCCGCAGCGAATTTTTGCAGGTACATGTTCAGCAGGTCCTGCGGCTTCTATCAGAAAGTGTTCCCATTGCTGGTTACATGCACTGGTCGTTGATGGATAACTACGAATGGGGTTCCTATACCCCCCGTTTCGGCCTTTTCTCCATCGACTTTGCGGCGGGCACCAACCGACTGGTCGAAGACCATCTCGGGGACCGACCTTCAGAAACCTATGCCCACCTCATCCGCGAAGCAAGACTTCCCAGCGAATCGGCGAAGATTCCCACCGATCTATAGTCTGAGCGCCATCAGATGGTGACTGGCTGGCAGAAAAACTTGGCATCACCAACCTTGGCCCAACGGATCGCTTCTATCGATAGCAATTGGGGACATAAAATTGCTCATTTCTGGGGGGGCGCGTGTAGTCACCAGCAGGCTTTCTTGGGGGCAATTCCAAGGGATCAGGGGTCATGTCCTGATAAGGAACCTTGCTCAAAATATGATGGATGCAATTCAAACGGGCACGTCTTTTGTCATCGGCTTCAACCGTGAACCAGGGAGCTTCTGGAATATTGGTGTGCGAAAGCATCTCATCCTTAGCTTTGGAATACTCCACCCATCTATCCCTAGACTCCAGATCCATGGGGCTAAGCTTCCATCTCTTCATGGGGTCTTTGATACGACCTTGGAATCGGTGTTCTTGCTCTTCATCGCTCACTGAAAACCAGTACTTGAGAACAATAATGCCAGAGCGCACCAACATCCGTTCAAATTCAGGGCAGGAGTGCATAAACTCTTGATATTCGGACTCATTGCAAAAGTTCATCACCCGTTCCACACCAGCACGGTTGTACCAACTCCGGTCAAAAATCACAATCTCCCCAGCCCCCGGTAGATGTTCTACGTAGCGCTGGAAGTACCACTGCGTCTTTTCACGGTCAGAAGGAGTTGCCAAAGCAACCACCCGACAACCACGAGGATTTAAGCAATCTGTAATCCGTTTGATAGTACCGCCCTTACCGGCAGCATCGCGTCCTTCAAATAAAATTACAACCTTGAGACCCGCATGCTTAATCCAGTATTGTAATTTGACTAGCTCAACACTGAGTTTGGAAAGCTCTTTTTCATAGGTTTCCGCAATCATCTTTGTGCTTGAAGATAGTTCTGACTCCCCCAGCCTTTCGTGTAACTTGCTGTCCTGTGCCTGCTTCTTTTTTAGTTTCTTTGATTTCTCTCGCTCTTCTTCTGCGAGGGCTACTTCTTGAGCATTGAAACCGTTTAAAGATGCTGATTTTAGGGCTTGTTCTACTTTTTTCATAGTCTAGTACCTCTATGCTGGTCTGAGTCTATACATTGGGACAATGGGGAAAGGCCACAACCTCTGCAATCAAGCTAGAAATTATTCGAATCGGAGTCGAGCTAAGCACCGGAATAAACTACCGCATGGGACAAGGATACTGGAGTAGCTATAGATACTGATTGAGTACTGTCGGTCTTGCCTAGGCCATAGGGTGTGCGTCGCAGCTTTACGATCACAAATCATCTACACACAAGACAGGAGAACCTTATGCTGAAACAATTTGAAGAACTCAGCCGCACCGTTCGCAATCTAAGCTCTGTCACAGATTTGCTCAAATCGATGGGTGAAAAAACAGAGAATGTGTTTGATATCGAAGATAACTTTCGCAGTAGCGATCCAATGAACGTGTGTGTCGAACGGGTAAGAGCAATCCCCGAAGCCCACGCCATGATGGAAGCTCGCTATCTGGGGCCCGAAATTGATCTAGAAGCCCTGTCTCAGTTGCCACGTGGCTCCCTTGGCCAAACCTATGCCACGGTGATGAAGACCTTGGGCTATGACCCCAATTTTTACCGTCGTCGCGATATCGAAACTGATGAGGACTGGGTGACTATGCGTTTACGCAAAACCCATGATCTGGTCCACCTGATTACGGGCTTTGGTCCCACGGGTGGAGAGTTGGGCGTGCTGTCCATTCAAGCGGTTCAGATTGGCTATCCCATGTGTGTGCTGCTTCAGGTTGCTAGTCTTGGCTTAGCCCTCAAGCGCCAACCAGAAAAGCTCCCGTATTTAACGCAGCAGACCGCGAGAGGCATGGCGATGGCACTCCAAATGAAACCGCTGATTGCTCAGCGTTGGGAAGGCGGTTGGGATAAACCTTTGAAGCAATGGCGTGAGGAATTGAACATTACTGATCCAGTAATTGATGAGCCGTACAGCCTGAAGAACCGCTTGCCAGAGCTTGATCTGGATTGGTAAAGCCGCTAAAGCTAATACCAGAAATACGGGGCGAGGATGGAGCAGGCTGAACTTATCCTTAGGACATGGCACATTTCTGCCATCTATGACACAGTTCGCTAGATCACAATCCCCTATGATCTTCACGATCCAATCATCCTCAAACATCAACAGTGGAGAAGCAACTATGAGCGGAAATGAGTCGCGCATTCAGGCGGTCTATGAAATTACCAATCGGGAGCCAAAACCGCCCAAAACTCCAAAACGATTGGAAGAGATGTGGGCCTCAGACGTTTTTACGCTGAGCAAGATGCAAGAAAGTCTCCCAAAAAGCATTTTTAAATCGGTAAAAAGGACTATTGAACTCGGGGAGAAGCTGGATGTCTCTATCGCTGACGTTGTTGCCTTAGCGATGAAAGACTGGGCTATTTCTAAAGGTGCCCTCTATTATGCGCACGTGTTTTACCCATTAACAAATGCTACGGCCGAGAAGCATGATAGCTTCATATCCGTACAAGGTGACGGATCGGTCATATCAGAATTTGCCGGTAAAGTCCTTGTACAAGGTGAACCTGATGGTTCATCTTTTCCAAGTGGAGGGATTCGCTCTACCTTTGAAGCTCGAGGATATACAGCGTGGGATGTAACCAGTCCTGCCTATGTTATGGAAACAGACAATGGTTTAACCTTGTGTATTCCCACTGTTTTCATATCCTGGACCGGTGAAGCATTAGATAAGAAAACACCGCTTTTACGTTCCAATGCTGCCATGAACAAAGCAGCTAGCAAAGTTTTAAAGCTGTTGGGACATACGGAAGTTGCTCCTGTCAATTCTAGTTGCGGAGCAGAACAGGAATATTTTTTGGTAGATGCTAATTTTGCCAATAGCCGCCCTGATCTATTGTTGACAGGCCGGACTCTTTTTGGAAAACCTGCTGCCAAAGGTCAACAATTTGATGACCATTATTTTGGAGCTATACCAGAGCGTGTTCAAGTCTTCATGCAGGATGTGGAAGAGAAAATGTATAGGCTTGGAATTCCTGCGAAAACAAGACATAACGAAGTAGCCCCTGGTCAGTTTGAACTTGCACCCTTTTTTGAAGCAGCCAATGTAGCATCCGACCATCAACAATTAACGATGACGATTCTTCGTCAAACGGCAAAAAAACATGGTTTTGTCTGCTTACTGCACGAAAAACCATTTGCAGGCATTAATGGTTCTGGTAAACACGTTAACTGGTCTGTCGGCAATGCCACGCAAGGCAATTTGTTAGATCCGGGCGATACTCCACACTCCAATGTGCAGTTTTTGGTGTTCTGCAGTGCTGTTATTCGTGGTGTTCACAAATATGGTCCCCTTTTGCGGGCCGTAGTCGCTACGGCCAGTAATGACCACAGATTAGGCGCTAATGAGGCTCCGCCTGCTATTATTTCTGTCTACTTAGGCTCGCAATTAGAAGACGTGTTTGAGCAAATTAGCAAGGGAGACGTAAAGGGCTCTAAAAGCAAGGGCTTGATGAACTTAGGCGTAGATACCTTACCTCTTTTCCCCAAGGATCCAGGAGATAGAAATCGTACGTCACCCTTCGCCTTTACAGGAAACCGCTTTGAATTTCGAGCAGTAGGTTCTGGTCAATCGGTTTCAGGCCCTCTAGTAGCAATGAATACGATGCTGGCAGATTCTCTAAATTGGGTTGCTGATAAGTTAGAGAGTGAGTTGGCAAAAGGAGCGGAACTCAATGCTGCCATACAAGCTATGTTGAAAGAGGTAATGGATAAACACGGTGCTGTTGTATTTAGCGGAAATGGGTATTCTGCTGAATGGCACAAAATGGCTGTGGAGGAACGGGGTTTAGCAAACTTACCAACTACAGCCGATGCTTTGCCTGTTTTAAAAGAGGCCTACATTGAAGAACTGTTCGACAGAATCGGGGTGCTTTCTCCCGTTGAACTAGAAAGTCGTTTCGAAGTATATGCAGAGCAATACCTTCTTTCGATTGAGGTAGAAGCAAAACTTATGGTCAGTATGGCAAAAACGGTTATTTACCCTGCAGCCATAAGGTATTTATCTGAACTTTCTGCCACCATTGCCGGATTAAAGGAAGTCGGGATTGATCTTGAAAAGGAAAGTGCTGAAAAAGTGGCTATGCTCGCTAAATTCATGATGGATACTGTGAGCAAATTAAATGGAGCTTTAAGCAAACACGAGTTCTCCACCCCAGAAGAACATATGCAGTACTTTGCGAAAACTATCCGTCCTTTGATGGATAAGGTTCGTGAATATGCCGATGCTCTGGAAGGTGAAGTGGCAGATGATTTGTGGCCGTTGCCAACCTACCAGGAAATGTTGTTTATTAAATAACATCTGGAAATAACATCTGGACGAAGAAGGCTGTTCACCAAGAACAGCCTTCTTTTTTGTAGTCACCACCTCGACCTAGGTCTGATCCCCGTGCTCTTTGACAAGCGCCCCAAACTTCTCCCAGTTCCTAATTTTCTGTTCCCTACTTGATGCTTTGCTTAAAGCTCTCCACCGTGTTCGATATAAGCATCGTCACCGTCATCGGACCAACGCCTCCGGGAACGGGAGTGAGCCAGCCCGCTACAGATAGCACAGATTTAAAATACACATCTCCGACTAGGCGAGTATTGCCTTCGTAGTCCGTGATTCGATTGATGCCTACATCAATGACTGCAGCGCCTGGTTTGACCATATGGCCCGTAATCATCTCAGGACGTCCTACCGCAACAATGAGGATGTCCGCTTCTTGTGTTAGCTTTGCCAGATCTGGAGTCTGGGAATGGGTATAAGTAACGGTACAGTTTTTTTCCAAGAGCATTAATCCAATCGGTTTACCGACTAGGACAGAACGCCCGACTACTACGGCATGTTTTCCGGCCAGAGGAATTTGGGCTTCCTGCAGAATAGCGATCACGCCAGAGGGGGTACAACTCCGCAGACCTGCTTCTCCGCGAACGAGTTTCCCCAAATTCACTGCATGTAATCCGTCTACATCTTTATCAGGATGAATCCGTTGGGTTAGGGCCGACCCATCTAAGCCTTCTGGTACAGGAAGTTGCACCAGAATTCCATCAATGGCTTCATCGTCATTCATCTGATCAATAAGTTGCTCTAGCTTCTCTTGCGGAATGTCTGCCTCCAGATGCTCGCTAAAAGAGACAATCCCCACTTTGGTACAGGCTTTCTCTTTATTCCCGACGTAGGCTTTGCTCGCTGGATTGTCCCCTACCCAAATCACCGCTAACCCTGGAGCGCGTCCTGCCTTTTGGGAGAGGATGCGTACTTCTTCTGTGAGTTGTCCTTGAATTTTCTGGGCCAGGGCTTTGCCATCTAGGAGTAAAGTGCTCACGGCGGTTGTCCTTAAAACTAGGTGCACATCATGCCCTTAAGCTTAACGGAACCTTTGATTAGAGCGCTTGAAATTAGCGGCAACCTAGGCTAATTTACGATGTCCAGCATCAAGGAATCATCGGTTTACCGCTCACTCTCAACCTACAAGGGAATCCGGCTCGATGTCATAGCTCGCTAAGTTCACATTTGTGCGCGCTGAGAGCCCTGGGATTTTTCGATGTAGCCTAGAGATGCGCTTAAATAGTTGGGGTATCTTCCCAGAGTTTAAGCTATGACGACCACAGGAACTAAGCTCCGCCAGGCCCTATTAAGCGTTTCGGATAAGACGGGACTCGTGGAACTGGCCCGCGTGTTGGTCGATAAATATTCGTTCCACCTGATTTCCAGCGGTGGTACGGCAAAGGCTTTGATGACAGCGGGTATCCCGGTGACAGAAGTTTCTGCCTATACGGGCTCTCCGGAAATTCTGGATGGCCGCGTTAAAACATTGCATCCCAAGCTGCACGGCGGCATTTTAGGCCGTACGGACCGGGATTCTGACTTAGCCCAAATGGAAGCTCAGGGTATTGTGTCGATAGAACTCGTCGTGGTCAATCTTTATCCCTTTGAGGCTACAGTCGCCAAACCGGAGGTTTCCTGGGACGAAGCGATTGAAAACATCGATATTGGTGGACCCTCGTTGACCCGTTCAGCGGCCAAAAATCACCAATATGTGACTGTACTGACCGACCCTAGCCAGTATGAGGCTTATCTAGAAGAACTGAACCAAACAGGCACTGCCAGTCTGGCGTTTCGCCGCCAATGTGCCATGCAAGCCTTTACACGAACTGCTCAATACGACCGTGCCATCAGTACTTGGTTCACCACGCAGATGACTGAGCTAGCGCCTTTGAGTATCGAAGCGGCACCCCTGCAAGCGCTACGCTATGGCGAAAACCCTCATCAACCTGCTGTTTGGTATAGTACTGGGCCTCAAGGGTGGACAACGGCTCATAAGCATCAAGGCAAAGAGCTGAGTTTCAACAATTTGATGGACTTAGAGGCATCTCGCCGGATGGTGGCTGAATTTTTAACAGACTCCCAAGCGGCGGCAGTGATTATCAAACATATGAATCCCTGCGGCGTGGCGTTGGGAGACTCCCTCCATCAGGCCTATACCAAAGCCTATGAAGCCGATTCGGTTTCTGCCTTTGGTGGGATTGTTGCCCTTAGCCAAACGGTGGATAAAGCTACGGCAATGGCCCTAACGACTACCTTCCTGGAATGTGTGGTTGCTCCAGGCTATAGCCCAGAAGCCTTAGCGGTTCTGAGCAAAAAGACCAATCTGCGCATCTTGGAATTACCTGATTTGAGCTATGGTCCGGAACGTGACCTGAAACCAATTGCCGGAGGGATTCTTAGCCAAGCCTGTGATCAAGTCCCCATCGATCCATCTACTTGGCAAGTGGCCACGACCCAAAAGCCTACACCAGAGGATCTAAACGAAATTCTTTTTGCTTGGCGTTGCGTGAAACATGTCAAATCCAACGCTATTGTCGTCACGAGTGGCGGCCAGACGGTGGGTATTGGGGCCGGTCAGATGAATCGGGTTGGATCTGCCCAATTGGCCCTGCAGCAAGCGGGAGAAAAAGCTCAAGGTGCTGTCCTCGCCAGTGATGGATTCTTTCCCTTTGATGACACCGTCCGCGCTGCTGCTGCTCAGGGAATTGGGGCTATTGTGCAGCCTGGAGGGAGTGTCCGTGACCAAGACTCGATTAAAGCCTGTGATGAACTCGGTTTGATTATGGTCCTAACCGGAATTCGTCACTTTTTACATTGAGTGAAGCGGGGATTGTTCTGCCATTAGTTAATGATGCACCCATTACACAAAATTATTTACACTCTCGATAGCACTCTTCTCCAGCACAAGTCTTCTGGTTTTAGACCAGTGCCTTTGGCAATCCGTGCCAGCATTTTCGGACCAATTTCTTCTCTGTCATGAAATGAAAACACAATATCTGCCCAACCAGAACGTGAAAGAATTCTATGTGAGCCACCTGTTTCACGCTTGATAATCCAGCCAATACGGAATAACGCTGCAAGTAATTGCTTTGACAGATTTCTATCGACTCATGCGGCAAGAAAGGAAATGTGATTTAGCCCTGATGAACGCTCACCGTGCTTAATTTGGTCAGCCAGTATTCCAGCAATTCAAAAATCTGGTGGATGTTCAAAAATTACAAACAACACGCGGCGAAGGTTTACGAGTCCAAGCCGATTGAGTTGTAGTTTTTCGACCGTTGCCCGTCCAGTTGATGTTAGGCCGATGACCTCACTGTAATCTTCATTCCAGATAAAATGTTCAGCCCACTTTTGATGGCGAGGATGATAGAGGGGAACAGTTACTTGCGTCACAAGATCAATTGCTTCGACACTAACGTATTTGCGGTTATTACAGCCTTGACAAGAAAACGCCAGGTTCTCTAGATCGTTTGTTCCTCCCTTGGACAGAGGCACAATATGCTCAATTGAAAATGGATCAGGAGAGTATCGCTCCTGTGCGCGACAGTACTCACAGCAGTTGCGCGCCCGTTCTACAACCTTTACCCGCTGACTAGGCGTGAGGCGGCCTTCAGTCATGAGCTATTGGTTTTAACCCCAGTTCAAGGATAAGGTCATTGACTGTTTTGTGGCGAATTTGAGCCAATGCCACCAAATCTTGCATTCGGTGTACATTGATCTCTTCAATTTGGTCAGCAAATGTTATCAGCTCGGTTTGTTCCTCTGCCGTTAATATCTCAGCACGGCGTTTTTCCTGGAGTTCATGATAGCGTTGCCACTCAACGGAAGACAGACTACGATTAATTCGCTGGAGGAGTTCAGCCTGGTCCCGAGGCAGTCTTGGGACACCGTCATAGGAGTTGGCTTGCTTGAGATCTTGCTGCAGGAGATGAACAACATAAACATCTGGCGTTACGCCTGCTTGATCCGCAGCCTGTTGTAACTGACACTCCAGTTCTGGAGGCATTTTAATTTCAATCGTCATGCGCTGATTTCCCCCTTCGTTTTCTATATTACAGCGCTACTTTATTCTGTGATATTGTTTCGGATTAGAGTGCTTTGTAAAATAAAAAAAATCTTATTTGAAAGCGGCCTGAACTTCTACATTCAAACCGCTCTTATTCAATGACCATTCATTAACCTACATCGCTTTAGCATACCGTTCGGCCATGTCGACCACCCGGTTGGCATAACCGTATTCGTTGTCGTACCAGGCCAAAATCTTAAAGAAACGGTCGCCTAACACCATCGTAGAAGTGGCATCAATAATGCTGGAGTAGGCAGTACCAATAATATCGCTGGATACCAAGGGGTCTTCGCTGATGGCCAAGATGCCCTGATAGCGGCTGGAGGCAGCTTCTTCTTTGAAGGCAGCGTGTATGGACTCCACGGTAACGGGCTTTTCTAGCGTCCCAGTGATATCTACCAAAGAGCCATCGGGCACGGGTACCCGCACCGCGAGACCATCCAGTCTTCCTTTTAGCTCCGGTAAGACCAAGGCAATCGCTTTGGCGGCTCCTGTACTGGCAGGAATAATACTTTCTACCGCTGCTCTACCCCTACGGAAATCGCCTTTTCCTCCAGGGCTATCCAGAACGGCCTGGGTGCTGGTGTAGGCATGAACAGTGTTCAGCAATGCTTTTTCCAACCCAAAGTGGCGGTGTAGGACTTCTATGGGGGGTGCAGAGGCATTGGTAGTGCAGGAGGCAACGGAAACAATACGGTGTTTGCTGGTATCCCAGGCAGCGTCATTCACCCCTGGGACAACGGTTAGGTCTGGGTCAGTAGCAGGAGCACTGATCAGCACCACCTGCGTTCCTGCGGTTATATGCTTTGCGGCTCCTTCGCGCTTGGTGAAAAAGCCCGTGGATTCTACAACGAGGGGGATGCCTAAGTCGCCCCAACCCAGTTCAGCCGGATCTCTTTTGGATAAGACTTTGATTTTTTTGCCATTGACTACAAGGTCACTTCCATCGACCTCCACCGTGCCTTTGAAGGGACCATGGACCGAATCGTATTTGAGGAGATAGGCCAGGTTGTCTGGAGAAGTCAGGTCATTGACCGCCACCACTTCGAGGTCGGATTGACGAGCTAACAGTGCCCGCAAAAACATCCGTCCAATGCGGCCAAAGCCATTGATACCGATAGGAAAAGTCATATACACACGCCTAGAGGGTCAGAGGAAATAATATAGCCCCTCTGGGACGCTCAATTCACACGCGAGCTAAGGTAGCTTCTTCTTCCACAGGGGCTACCAGCGCTTCTGTGAGATCTGCCCGACCCACTTTTTTCTCTAGGATCCGCATCACTTCTCGTCCAAAATCTTGAGGATTGGACCGGAAGGCTTCTAGACAGACTTCTCCAAAGTAAGAACCCATCTCGCCGGGATTCCATAGGAATTTGCGGGCATCCCAAGGCATCATACTCATTGGATCATAGCCAGGACGAATCACTCCTTGCTTAAAAGCATATTTTTCCAAGCCTGTATGAGGCTGTAGGCCAATAAAGAAGATCGCCGGTTCTACCTTGTCGGCTCCAAAGATTTCTTCTAAAGCGCGATGGTAGGCAATGGTTTCCCGGATAGTCTGGTCCGACTCATCAATGACATTGAAGGAATAGTTCACGGAGACAAGGTCATTAAATCCTGCCTCTTTCAGTGATCTACAGTTCTCTAAAACAATTCTGAGGTTATAGCCTAACCGCATCTTGCGCACTAACTTTTGAGAGCCGGAAGTAATCCCAATCTCAAAATAGTTCATCCCCGTTTCTACCATCAGTTTTGCTACTTCGGGCGTGACGTTATCTGCCCGAATATAGGCTGCCCAATGAATGTCAGTCATGCCAGAAGCTTTAATTTTTTCAAGGAGTTCAATCACGCCTGGAATGTACTTCTTCGAAGGAATAAACTGAGCATCGGTGAACCAGAAGTTGCGAATGCCTCGGTCATAGAGCTGGCGCATTTCGGCAACCACTTCATCGGCTTCATTGACCCGTACTTTCTTCCCTTCGATGACGGTATAAATGCAGTAAATGCAGTTGTGGGGGCATCCGCGTTTGGTCTGTACACCAATATAAAAATCTCCATCTAGATAGTAGTTAAACTCTGGCCAGATCGTCTCGATATAGTCATAGTTGGTTGCGGTCTTTTCAATTGGAGCAGGGAGCTCATTTAATAAATGGGGGCGGGGCTTTTCTTTATGGGCAATATAACAGCGCTCATGGTCCAGAGACTCCCGACGAATAATCTTTTCGAGTAGGGCTTCTCCTTCTCCTACGGAAACTATAGTCCCGTAAGGCAAACTAGCGCCAAGCTGTTCATAAAAGACACTGACGGCTCCGCCCCCCAGCATCAACCGGGCTTGCGGACAAAACTCTTTCGCTCGGTAATAACCATGTTTGATCAATCCCAAGTTGCGCCAGAGTTCAGTGTAGTAATCCGTAACGAGACGAAGACCGCCAAAAGCTCCTTGGACTTTCTCTAGAGGGTTTGAAGAATAGTAAAACTGGAATGAATTTTGTAGTGGATTTCCCCCTCTACCATCGACAGGAGCATAGAGCTGAATGTCGCGCCAGGAGTAAACTAGAAGCGTTGGCTTGAATTGATCTATTTTCTGATCTAGAAATTTTTGATAATCCAGGGGAGGGACTACACCCAAGTCACAAATTTCCTGTTCAATGCCGGGGAATTGCTTGTGTACATGATCCGCTAAGTAGACAACTCCAATCGGAAAAATCGGATTGCAGGGGAGGCGGACATAAAGGACACGCTCTGAATAAGGAAGCATGAGGATTTATTTATGACGTTTTGTAATCTATCTTTACTGTAGCCGAACTCGTTGGCGGTGCAACGGGGGTGTTTGCTTAGACATTTTGGCAAGACCCAGAAACTAGAAAGCCGCATCTGGTACAAAGCTGAAGGTAAAATCTAAAAGCAGCATCTTGGAATCTTTGTGGCTCGCAGTACTTCTACCAAGCGTTACGTCTTCCCCTTCACGGCCATTGTTGGGCAGGATGAAATGAAACTTTCCCTCATGCTCAATGTGATTGACCCCAAAATTGGCGGGGTGATGATTATGGGAGATCGGGGAACGGGAAAGACCACTACGATCCGCGCCTTGACGGACCTCCTGCCTGAAATCGAAGTGATCGCCGATTGCCCCTTTAGCTCTCATCCCACCGATAGAGACCTGATGAGCGATTGGGTGCGGGAACGTAAGGAGAAGGGCGAAACGCTGCCTGTGGTTCGTCGTCAAGTACAGATGGTAGACCTCCCTTTGGGCGCGACGGAAGACCGGGTATGCGGCACCATTGATATTGAAAAAGCCCTCTCGGAAGGGGTCAAAGCTTTTGAACCGGGTCTATTAGCCAAGGCAAACCGGGGCATTCTCTATGTGGATGAGGTCAACCTGCTGGATGATCACTTGGTAGATGTGCTCTTAGACTCGGCGGCTTCTGGTTGGAATACCGTGGAACGGGAAGGCATCTCTATCCGTCATCCCGCCCGTTTTGTCCTGGTCGGTTCTGGCAACCCAGAAGAAGGAGAACTCCGTCCGCAACTCCTCGACCGTTTTGGGATGCACGCCGAAATCCACACGGTCAAAGATCCCAAAATGCGGGTGCAGATTGTTCGGCAACGCACTGAGTTTGACCAAGACCCCGCTCAGTTCACCAAAGCGCATGCCAGAGAGCAAAAAGAACTTCAGAAACGCCTGGTAGAAGCCCAAAAGAATTTGCAGCAAGTTCATATTGCGCCAGAGTTAGAAGTGAAGATTTCTCAAGTTTGTTCTGAGCTGGATGTGGATGGTCTTCGTGGAGATATTGTCACGAATCGGGCTGCTAAAGCTTTAGCTAGTCTAGAAGGCAGAAAAGAAGTCACGGTGGACGACATTAGTCGGGTCATTGTTCTTTCTCTGCGTCACCGTCTGCGCAAGGACCCTCTAGAGACGATTGATACAGGCTATAAAGTCGAACGGGTATTCCGTCGTGTCTTTGATGTTGCGGATGAAGATGCGGCTTAGGAGTCAGCAAAATTCGCAGAAATCGAGTAGAAAGGGATCCTGTGTCATTGGTTTAGTTCCTATGTCAAGCCCAACGAACCTAGAGGGATTTGAAGCCTCAAGCAAATCAACCGACCTTCCTCGGATTACGCTCTTAACGATGTTCCGGTTGGGCTTATTTCAGATGGGTTTGGGTACGATGTCCATCCTGACCTTGGGCGTGCTGAATCGGATCCTCATTGACCAGAATCTCCTCGGGATCCCGGCGACGGTTGCTGGTGGTGCGCTGGCTATGTACCAACTGATTGCGCCTGCCAGAGTCATGTTTGGGCAAATGTCCGATTCCAAGACAATCTTTGGGTATCACCGCACTGGGTACGTCTGGATTGGTTCAGCTCTATTCGCCCTCTGCTCATTTCTCGCGGTGCAGGTCATCTGGCAACTATCCAATAATTTGGGATTGATGGAACCTTCCCGTGGCGCTTGGGCTTGGACTCCAGCTTCCATCGGTTGGGTCGGACTTATGGCCTTGATGTTTGCCCTCTATGGTCTTTGTATCAGCTGTAGTTCCACGCCTTTTGCCGCTCTTTTGGTAGATATTTCTGATGAAGATGATCGTCCTAAATTGGTCGGTATTGTCTGGTCCATGCTGATGGTTGGGATTGTATTGGGTGCGGTAGTGAGTGGACGACTCTTGAATGGCGTCACCTTGGAAACACTCCAGGACACGATCAATCGCCTGTTTATGATCGTTCCCGGCACTGTGTTTCTGCTGGGACTGATTGCCACTTTTGGAGTGGAGAAAAAATATTCACGCTATTCTTCCCGCTCGATCTTGGCTGACCGGGAAGACAAAATTACGCTCGGCACTGCCCTGAAAGTGCTGACCGCTAGCCGTCAAACGGGGATCTTTTTTAGTTTTTTGATGGTGATGACCATAAGCCTATTCATGCAGCAACCGATTCTGGAACCCTACGCCGGAGAAGTCTTTGGGATGACGGTTTCCCAAAGTACGCAACTCAATGCTTTCTGGGGGACCGGAACGCTGATTGGCATGGCGGTCACTGGATTTTTGATTGTGCCTCGGTTAGGGAAGCAAAGAACTGCTGCTATAGGGTGCCTGTCGGTCGCTTTCTGTTTTGGCTTGGTGCTGTTGGCCGGATTTACCAAATCCCAAACTTTACTCCAGGCGACCATGGTGATCTTAGGGTTTGGGTTTGGCGTAACTACCAATGCGGCGGTCAGCTTAATGCTAGACCTCACCGCTCCTGAAACGGCGGGGACCTTTATTGGGGCCTGGGGATTGGCCCAAGCTATGTCTCAGGCTCTTGCTACCCTGGCCGGGGGAGCCTTGCTGGATGTAGGGCGCAGACTCTTCACCGAGCCTGTTCTAGCCTATGGGTTAGTGTTTGTCCTGGAAGCAGTGGGATTAGTGCTGGCTGTCTTCATGCTGCGTCGCGTCAATGTTGTAGAATTTCGCACCAACACCCGCCAAGCGATTAGCCAGGTTTTAGCGCAAGGGCTGGATTAGCTACTACTGTAGAGATATATGGCAATTGTCGCTATGATGATGGCAGATGGCAGGATTTTTTGCAATGGTCTACTCAGAGAAAAAAATTGTAGAAATGCTAGGGATTGAAAAAACGACCCATATCACCTTGAGTCCCTCACAACTCATTGAGCAAGGAATTCCAATGGGGGCACTCTCTCGTGTAAAGCAAAGAGCTGGTTTATCCGATAAGCAGATGGCTCAAACTGTAGGGATCTCGGAGAGAACTCTAAACCGACGCACGCATGATGCATCTACTCAGGCAGATAAGCCTCTTAGTCCATCTGAATCAGACCGACTGTTTCGTTTAGCCCACATTATTGCTCAGGCTGAAGACGTATTGGGTGACCAAACAGAAGCACAGCGTTGGCTTAAACAACCAAATCCTGCTCTTGAGGGGCATACTCCTCTAGAAATGATCAAGACAGAGCCAGGAGCTCGACAGGTAGAGCAGTTACTTAACCGCATTGACCAAGGAATTTTTGCGTGAGTTTGCGAGTTTGGCGACTTTGCAACCAGAAGTGGGCTGCAAGAGCTTTTGCTGGTCAAGGAGCAAAAGACTATGGCGGTCGATGGAATCCTATCGGGACCGCAGTCGTTTACACCTCTAGTAGCCTCGCTTTAGCGGCACTTGAAACCTTAGTGCATTTGGGAGTGAGGAAATCTCCATTGGCCTATGTTTCTATCCCGGCAAATATCCCCTCCACCGTCACTATGACGAAGATAGATTTGAGCGACCTGCCTATTGATTGGAAGCAAGACCCTTCGCCTTTGTCATTAGCCAGTATTGGGGAAAAATGGGCTAGACAAAACGAAACGTCCATTCTGATAATCCCTTCCTCCGTCATTGAAGAAGAGGTGAACTATCTTCTCAATCCTAATCACCCAGACTTTGCTCAAATTACGATTGGACAAGCCAAACCTTTCCACTTTGATCCCAGGCTGCGCCCGTAAATATTAATTGCCGCATTCAAATCCGCCGTCCCCAAACGGATGAACAAAACATATATCGCCACGCTATCTAGTTCACGCTCTTATCAGCATCTAGAAAAGTAACATTGATCCCTTTCTGCATGTAAGCATTCAAATTTTCGGTCCTCTGACCAGCTACACCTGTTGCTCCTGCTTCCCAACCTG
>Ga0208588_1000046_pt1 | contig 35675 bp, 38 predicted proteins | sample NGESurshal092012_8_FD_184483 | JGI IMG/M metagenome (GOLD analysis project Ga0208588, IMG submission 184483) | Arctic peat soil microbial communities from Barrow, Alaska - NGEE Surface sample 415-3 shallow-092012 (SPAdes) | ecosystem: Environmental > Terrestrial > Soil > Wetlands > Peat ...
CAGCCGCAACTCGCCAGCGCGTCGAGCACGGTATCGGGAGTAAGTCCCGCGTAGGGCGCGCTAATCGCCATCAATACTCGACCGGGATGGGATCGAGGCTGCGCCAGAGGTACCACGTCGCCACCGATCGCCACGGGCGCCAAAGGTCCGCCACCGCGAACAGCGCTTCCCTGGGCAGCCATTCGCCGTCGTTGAAGTGCAGGGCAATGGCCTTCTGCACGCCGATGTCGTCGACCGGCAGGATGTCGGGCCGCAACTCGTGGAACATCAGGAACATTTCGGCGGTCCAGCGGCCGATGCCCTTGACGTCGGTCAGCGCCTCGATCAGCGCCTCGTCGTCGAGCGCGGTCCAGGCTCGCGGATCCAGCCGGCCACAGGCGAAGTGTCCCGCGAGATCGGTCAGGTATTCGGCCTTGCGCTCCGACAGGCCGCATCTTCGCAATGCGTTGCGATCGGCAGCAGCAACGCGTGTTGCGTTCAGGCAGGGAAACGTTTGCGTCGGCGCGTTGTCTACCTCTGCCACGAAGCGGCGCCAGATGCTGTCGGCGGCCTTGACCGAGATCTGCTGGCCGACGATCGCCCGGGCAAGCGTGGTGAAGGGGTCCGAACGGCGCGTCAGGTGGATGCCCGGGTAGCGGCGGATCAGCCGCGCCAGCACCCGATCCCGGCGGGCGAGCGTGAGCGCGGCCTCATCCCAATAGGCGGGTTTCATGCGGCGGCAGCGCTGCGTGCGGCATGCGCGGCGAATGCGGGGGTGCGCAGGGGGCTGTTCATGTCGGCCGCGGGCCAGGTGCCTGTCGACCGGTCCGGCGGCCGGGCCTCCGAGGCGGCGCTGCGCACCGGGCTGCGCGTGCTCGGCGAGGGCAACCTGCTCGGCATCTACCCCGAAGGAACGCGCTCGGGCGACGGCCGGCTGTATCGGGGCAAGACCGGCGTGGCGCGGATGGCGCTCGAGGCCGCCGTCCCGGTGATCCCCTGCGCGATGGTCAACACGCACATCATCCAGCCGCCCGGTCGCGTGCGTCCGCGCATCATGCGCGTGAAGATCCGCATCGGAGCTCCGCTCGACTTCTCCCGCTACGAGGGCATGTCCGGCGACCGCTTCGTGCTGCGCTCCATGACCGACGAGATCATGTACGAGCTCATGCAGCTCTCCGGCCAGGAGTACGTCGACATGTACGCCGCCAAGGCGAAGTCGATGACGGCCGACGCCGCGCTCCTCGTCGAGCAGCGCGACGAGGCCGAGCTCGCGGTCACGCCCGCGCCCGCGGCCTGAGCGCTCAGCTCGAGGCGCGCAGCGCCTTCACCTCCGCCAGCAGCGTGGCGATCCGGTCGTCCTGATCGAGCAGGTGCTGCTGGATCTGGCGCGACTCGGCGAGGATCGCGGAGGCGTCGTCGTAGGTCGCCTGCGACCGCTGGTCGGCCGCCGCGGCCTGGACGTTCTGGCCGACGATGATGATCGGCAGCAGCACCAGCTGCAGGAACGTCTGCGCGATCCACGCGACGATGATCAGGACGTTCCCCGAGCCGAACGCCGAGGGCGCGCTGATCAGGGCGAGCACGGTGAAGGCGTAGGCCGTCCACATCGTGCCGACGAGCACCGTGATGCGCAGGCCGACCTTGGCGTTGAGCCGGGCGAGGGGCCCGGGCCCGTGCAGCTGCAGGCGGGCGTCCACGACCTTGGGCGGGCCGGTCTTCAGGCGGGCCTCGATGTGCGGGTGGGGCGCGTAGGGCGTGGTCTGGGACATGCCGTCAGAGTGGCACGGGTGCCTCGGCCGGCGGACGATCCGACCTCGGCGCGCCTACACGATCGCCCAGGACTTCGAGCGCTCGACCGCCACGCGCCAGCGGCGGTGCGCCCGCTCGTCACCGGGTCGCGGCTCGAAGCGGGCGTCGCGGTGCACGACGGCGGCGATGTCGTCGGTCGAGGCCCAGACTCCGGTGGCGAGCCCGGCGAGGAACGCGGCGCCGAGGCCCGTGGTCTCGAGGATGGCGGCTCGCGCCACCGGCACCTGAAGCGCGTCGGCCTGCAGCTGGCACAGGAACCCGTTCGCCGAGGCCCCGCCGTCGACCGCGAGCTCGGGCACGGTCACGCCGCCCTCGTGGATCATCAGCTCGACGACGTCCTCCACCTCGAACGCGATGGCCTCCAGCGTCGCGCGCACGATGTGCGCGCGAGTGGTGCCGCGGCTGATGCCGAGGATGGTGCCGCGCGCGTGCGGGTCCCAGTCAGGGGCGCCGAGACCGGTGAGCGCGGGCACGAACACGACGCCGCCGGAGTCCGGGACCGACTGCGCGAGGGTCTCGGTCTCAGCGGCGCTGGCGATGATCTGCAGGCCGTCGCGCAGCCATTGGACGGCCGCACCCGTGACGAAGACCGCACCCTCGAGCGCGTAGGTCAGGCGACCGTCCGGGTGCTGCCACGCGACGGTCGTGAGCAGGCCGGTGGACGACCGCACCGGACGGTCGCCGGTGTTGACCAGGACGAACGAGCCCGTGCCGTAGGTGCACTTGCTGCTGCCGGGGGCGAAGCAGGCCTGCCCAAACAGGGCCGCCTGCTGGTCGCCGGCGATGCCCGCGATGGGGAGCTCGAGGCCGAGGAACACCGACGGGTCGGTGCTCCCCACCACGCCGTAGGACGGCACGACCTCGGGCAGCGCCGGCATCGGGACGCGGAAGATGTCGCAGAGCTCCTGGCTCCACGCGCCCTCGTGGATGTCGTAGAGCAGCGTGCGCGACGCGTTCGAGGCATCGGTGACGTGGTGCAGCCCGCGCGTCATCCGCGCGACGAGGTAGGAGTCGACCGTGCCGATCGCGACCCGGCCGCTCGCCACGTGAGCCCAGACGTGCGGCTCGTTGAGCGAGATCCAGGTGAGCTTCGTCGCGGAGAAGTACGGATCGAGGCGCAGCCCGGTGAGCTCCGCGATCCGTGGTTCGCGGCCGTCAGCGCGAGCCTGGTCGCAGAGCCCCGCCGTACGCCGGTCCTGCCAGACGATCGCGCGTCGCGGCGCGCCCAACGTCTCCCGGTCCCACAGCACGACGGTCTCGCGCTGGTTGGTGATGCCGATCGCCGTCGGCTGGTCGCCGTCGGCGCCGAGGGTGTCGAGGGCGTCGCGCGTCGCGGCGAGCGTCGCTGCCCAGATCTCGTTGGGCTCGTGCTCGACCCAGCCCTCGTTGGGGAAGTGCTGCGGGAACTCGGCGTAGCCGCGCGCCAGGACCGTCGCCTCGGTGGAGACGACGAGGGCGGTGACGCCGGTGGTGCCGGCGTCGATGGCCAGGATGCTCATGCAGGTCCTTCCGTGGTGCTGTCTCCGGTGAGCGCGCGCAGGTGGTCGAGGACGAGCGGGTCGATCCGTCCGGGCACCATGCGCTCCTCGAGGTTCTCGATGCCGGCCCAGGCCTCGAGAGTCCTCGTCACGTCGGCGCCCGCGCCGGCGCCGACGTGGCCGAGGTCGGCCAGGCGGCGGCGTACCTCGTCGGCGACCTCCCCCTCGAGAGGGAGGCAGGTGGCCGGGTCGGGCCGCTCGAAGAGCAGGTCGCGGATGCCGAGCAGCCGCACGAGCTCGGGCACGGGGTCGGGGTGGTCGTCGACGCGCAGGTCGACGAGGACGTCGCTGCCGCCGCCGTAGCCCCCGCCGGGAGTGACGACGAGCAGGGCGGCGCTCTGCCGGCCGCGCGAGTCGCCACCGGCCCGGTCGCCGGCGAGCAGCGCGTCGAGCAGCCGATGGCGGAACGGGAGCGCGGCGTCGGACCGACGCCAGCTCTGCACGACCGCGTCAACGACCTCCGGCCCGGTGAGGATGTTGCCCTGCACGGCGTAGGCCGACCCGCCGGGTGTCGTGCCGCTCGTGCCGCCGGCCCAGGGGAAGCAGGCCTCTCCGGTGAAGCTCGCAGCACCGCCGCGGGCATCGACGACCCCGGCCTGGCGCTGCTGGTGCTCGGAGTCCTCGGTCAGCAGGGTGGTGAGCACGTCGCGGGCGTCACCACCGGCCGCGAGCAGGGCGAGGCCGCGGGGGCGGTAGGCGAGGTTGGCCATCGCCTGGGTCGCGATCGCGCCGGCCCCGACCTCGGCCGCAGGGACGGCGGCACCGACGGCGAGGAACTTCGAGGCAACGGCCACGCCGAGCTCGCTGCCGTCCTCGGAGCGCGCCACGATCGAGAAGGTCATGGCTCGGGACGCTAGCGCGCGCCGGGGGCGGACGCAGGCGGTGCGGGTCCCCGCGTGGCGGCGCGCGTGCCGCGGACGGGACCGTCCGCATGCTGAGCCATGTCGCGTCCGCGGGTCCGGGTGCGGTTGGATGGACCCGCGTGCCATGACAGCGCTGTCATGAGCCCCACCGTTTCCTACGCATGAGGAGAACCATGCGCGTCGGAGTGCTCACCGGCGGCGGCGACTGCCCCGGTCTCAACGCCGTCATCCGCGCCGTCGTCCGCAAGGGCGTGACCGAGTACGGGTACGAGTTCGTCGGCTTCCGCGACGGCTGGAAGGGCCCGCTCGAGGGCCTCACCACCGAGCTCGGCATCGCCCAGGTCCGCGGCATCCTGCCGCGCGGCGGCACGATCCTGGGCTCGAGCCGCACGAACCCGATCAAGCTCGAGGGCGGCGTCGAGAAGATCAAGGCCAACCTCGCGGCCCAGGGCGTCGACGCCCTGATCGCGATCGGCGGCGAGGACACGCTCGGCGTGGCCACCGCCCTGCACGACCACGGCGTGCCGGTGGTCGGCGTACCGAAGACGATCGACAACGACCTCTCGGCCACCGACTACACGTTCGGCTTCGACACCGCCGTGAACATCGCGTCCGAGGCGATCGACCGGCTGCACACGACGGCCGAGTCGCACCACCGCATCCTCGTGGTCGAGGTGATGGGCCGCCACGCCGGCTGGATCGCGCTGCACGCGGGCCTGTCCGGCGGCGCCAACGGCATCCTCATCCCGGAGGTGCCCTTCGACCTCGACGAGGTCGCCGGCTGGGTCGAGTCGCGGTTCCGCTCGCACTACGCCCCGATCATCGTGGTGTCCGAGGGCGCGCTGCCGTCCGACGGCGACCTGATCACGAAGGACCAGACGCTCGACGCGTTCGGCCACGTGCGGCTCTCGGGCATCGGCGACTGGCTGGCCTCCGGCCTCGAGGCGAAGACCGGCAAGGAGGCTCGCGCGTCCGTGCTCGGGCACATCCAGCGCGGTGGCACGCCGACGGCGTTCGATCGGGTGCTCGCGACCCGCTTCGGCCTGCAGGCCATCGACTCCGTGCACGACAAGCAGTACGGCGTCATGGTCGCGCTGCGCGGCGTGGACATCGTCCGCGTGCCGCTCATCGAGGGCACCGGCGTACTCAAGACCGTCCCCCCCGAGCGCTACGACGAGGTCCGCACCTTCTTCGGCTAGGAGTTCTCGGTGAAGGACGCCTTTGTTGCATGGAGCACAACAAGGGCGTCCTTCACCGAAAACGCGTACGCATACCGGTACGGGGGTCTGGTCGTTGCACCCTTACGCTGGGCGGCATGGTTGATGTGATCTCGTGGCCCGACCTGCCTGCTGCTCAGCAGCCGGTGTGGCCCGACCCTGCGGCGCTGGCCAAGGCCCTTGACGAGCTGCGGGCGCTGCCGCCGCTGGTGTTCGCGGGCGAGTGCGACAACCTCACGGCCCGACTCGCCGCAGCCGCGCAGGGCCGGGCGTTCGTCCTCATGGGCGGCGACTGCGCCGAGACGTTCGAGACCGCGAGCGCCGAGGCCATCCGCGCCAAGCTCAAGACCGTGCTTCAGATGGCCATCGTCCTGACCTACGGCGCGAGCCTGCCGGTCATCAAGGTCGGGCGGATGGCAGGGCAGTACTTCAAGCCGCGCAGCAAGGCGACCGAGCAGCGCGACGGCGTCGAGATGACGTCGTACTTCGGGGACGGAGTCAACGCCCTGCCCTTCGAGGCTGAGGGCCGGGTGCCGGACCCCCAGCGGCTCGTGCGCTCCTACAACACGGCGAGCGCCACGCTGAACCTCGTGCGCGCCTTCACCCAGGGCGGATACGCCGACCTGCGCCAGGTGCACGCGTGGAACCAGGACTTCGTCGCGGAGACCACGGCCGGCCACCGCTACGACCAGGTCGCCGGCGAGATCGATCGCGCGCTGTCGTTCATGGCCGCGTGCGGGGCCGATCCCGAGGAGTTCAGGCGGGTCGAGTTCTACGCCGGGCACGAGGCTCTCGTGCTCGACTACGAGAAGGCGCTCACCCGGATCGACTCGCGCACCGGGAACCTCTACGACGTCTCCGGCCACTTCGTGTGGGTGGGGGAGCGCACGCGTCAGCTCGACGGTGCGCACGTCGACTTCGCGGCGCGCATCAGCAACCCGGTCGGCGTGAAGCTCGGGCCGACGACGACCCCGGAGCAGGCGGTCGAGCTCGCGGAGCGGCTCAACCCCGACCGCGTCCCGGGACGGCTGACCTTCATCACGCGCATGGGTGCGGGCATGATCCGCGACACGCTGCCGGCGATCGTCGAGAAGGTCACCGAGGCCGGGCATCCCGTGGTCTGGATCTGCGACCCGATGCACGGCAACACCCGTGAGGCCGCGAGCGGCCACAAGACCCGGTCCTACTCCGACGTCGCCGACGAGGTGCTCGGCTTCTTCCAGGTGCACAAGAAGCTCGGCACGGTCCCCGGCGGCATCCACGTCGAGCTCACCGGCGACGACGTCACCGAGTGCGTCGGAGGCACCGAGGGCGTCACCGAGGACCAGCTCGGCGACCGCTACGAGACCGCCTGCGATCCGCGTCTCAACCGAGTGCAGAGCCTCGAGCTCGCGTTCGACGTAGCCGACTGGCTGCTCGACCGCCCCACCACCCCCCGCTGAGACTGACCGATCAGTCTCAGCGGGCGGGTCGCTGGGTGGGGTCCGATTTCCGCCAGCGTGGTGTCGGGGGCGTGAGGCAGACTCCTGGGCATGACGACGACCACGGAGCCGCGAGGGGCCATCACGGCACCCGCCGGGCTCGACGTCGAGGCGGCCTACGAGGCGCTCTCGAGCCGCGACCGTCGTTTCGACGGCCGGATCTGGTTCGGGGTCACGAGCACGGGGGTCTACTGCCGCCCGGTGTGTCCGGCGCAGACGCCGAAGCCCTCGAACGTGCGCTACTTCGCCGCCCCCGCGGCGGCCGTGAGCGCAGGCTTCCGCGCCTGCAAGCGGTGCCGCCCGGACTCCGCCCCCGGATCGCGGCACTGGGACCACAGCGGCGACCTGGCGGGGCGCGCGCTGCGGCTCATCGCCGACGGTGCAGTTGACGACGGCGGCGTCGTCGCACTCGCGCGCACGCTGCACGTGAGCGAGCGGCACCTGCACCGCACGCTCGTCGCGGAGGTCGGCGCAGGTCCGCTGCAGCTCGCGGTGAGTCGCCGCGCGCAGACGGCCCGGCTGCTCATCGAGCAGACCGACCTGCCGCTCGCGGAGATCGCGTTCGCCGCGGGCTTCTCGAGCATCCGGCAGTTCAACGACGTCATCCGTCGGGAGTTCGGGTCGCCGCCGTCGGCGCTGCGCCGCACGCCGATCACGTCGATCGCCGCTGCCGATCCCGCTCTCGTCCTGCGGCTGCGGCTGCGTCCGCCGTACGACGCCCGCGCCGTCGGAGAGTTCCTGGCCGCCCGCTCGGTGGCAGGCCTGGAGATCCACGAGCGCGACGGCGAGACCTGGACGCACCGCCGCGTCGTCCCGCTCGGAGCGCGCGCGGCGGTCGCCGACGTGCGGGTCGTCGGCGAGCACGCCGTCGTGCGCAGCGACACCGACCTGCGCGACACCGCCACGCTGGTGCGGCGGGTTCGCCGGTGGCTCGACCTCGACGCCGATCCCGGCACGGTCGGCGCCGCGCTCGGGGCCGACCCCGCGCTTCGGCCGATGGTCGCCGCTCGACCCGGCCTGCGGGTGCCGACGACGGTCGACCCGTGGGAGACCCTGGTGCGCGCGATCGTGGGCCAGCAGGTGTCGGTGGCGGGGGCACGCACGATCCTGGGTCGGATCGTCGCCGCGTTCGGCGCACCGGTGCCCGGTTCCTTCACGGGCTTCCCCGACGCGGCCACGCTCGCCTCGACCGACCCGGCAGCCATCGCAGCGCTCGGCATGCCCGGCTCGCGCGGACGCACAGTCCACGCCGCGGCGGTCGCCGTCGCCGAGCGCCGTATCGACCTATGGTCCGGGGACCCCGAGACGATCGCGACCGGGCTGATCGCGGTGCCGGGGATCGGCCCCTGGACCGTCGCCTACGTGCGTCTCCGCGGGCTCGCGGACCCCGACGCCTTCCCGGACGCCGACCTGGGCCTGCGGCACGCCGCGGCGGCACGCGGCCTGCCGACCGCGCCGCGAGAGCTTGCCGGGCGGGCCAGGGCGTGGAGTCCCTGGCGTTCGTACGCCGCACAGCACCTGTGGACCCGAACCGAGGAGAAGTCATGAGCGACAAGCCTTTCGAGACGACGGCCGTGGCGTGTCCCGGCGGCACCGTCGTCGTGGTCGTCGACCCCGACGACGGCGCGGTGGTGGCGTCGGGCTTCGCCGAGATCGACCACGTCTTCGGCTTCCTCACCGACGCCGAGCAGAAGCGGGGACGGCGCGCGGTCGGGCCGGGCGCCGACTCCGTGCGTGCTGTGGTCGACGCGCTGGCGGCGTACGCCGGGGGAGACCTCGACGCACTCGACGACGTCGTGGTCCGCCAGCCGGGCGGCCCCTTCATGCAGCGTGCCTGGACCGAGCTGCGCGGGGTGAAGGCGGGGGAGACCGACTCCTACGCCGGTCTCGCGATCCGCGCCGGCAGTCCGAAGGCGGTGCGTGCCGCGGGTCAGGCGTGCGCGACGAACAGGGTGGCGCCGTTCGTCCCGTGTCACCGCATCCTGCGGACCGACGGATCGCTCGGCGGTTACGCCTACGGCCTGCCCGTGAAGGAGGCGCTCCTCGTCCACGAGGGCGCGCTGCTCTGACCCGCTCGAGCCCGGCGTGATCACCGCGGCGCGTCGGGACCGGCCGGAGGGCACGGCCTAGGCTGCACGGCGTGAGCATCGACCTGCGCAGCGACACCGTCACGAGGCCCACGAGCGCCATGCGCGCGGCGATGGTCGATGCCGAGGTCGGGGACGACGTCTACGGCGAGGACCCCACGGTCACGGAGCTCGAGGCGCGCGTCGCGGCCCTGCTCGGTCACGAGGCCGCGATCTTCACTCCGACCGGGTCGCTCGCCAACCAGCTCGCGATGCGGCTTCTCGTGTCGCCCGGCGAGGAGATCGTGTGCGACGTGCAGGCCCACGTCGTCCGCGCGGAGCTCGGTGCGGCTGCGACGTTCAGCGGCATCACGACCCGCACCTGGGACGCGCCGCGCGGCCTGCTGGACCCAGACGTCGTCCGTCAGCTCGTCCGGCCGGCCGGCGGCCCCTACCTCGTGTCGACGACGGCCATCGCCGTCGAGAACACCCACAACTTCGGAGGCGGCACCGTGCAGCCCCTGGAGCGGCTGCAGGCGGTGCGGGCCATCGCCGACGAGCACGGCCTCGGCGTCCACCTCGACGGCGCCCGGCTGTGGAACGCGCACGTGGCCAGCGGCGTGCCCCTGCACGCGTACGGCGCCGTGGCCGACACCGTCTCGGTGTGCCTGTCCAAGGGGCTCGGCGCGCCGGTCGGGTCGGTGCTGGTGAGCAGCGCCGAGCGCATCGCCTCGGCACGCGTCTGGCGCAAGCGCTACGGCGCCGGCATGCGCCAGGTCGGAATCCTGGCAGCCGCAGGGCTCTTCGCCCTCGACCACAACGTCGAGCGCCTCGCCGACGACCACGCACGGGCGCAGCGCCTCGCGTTCGCGCTCGCGGAGGCCGTCGACGGCGTCGTGGTCCCCGAGCACGTCGAGACCAACATCGTGGTGCTCGACCTGTCGTCGACGCCGTGGACGGCGGCGGCGCTCGCCGCTGCCGCTCGGGTCGGGGGCGTGCTGGTCTCCGACCTCGGTCCGACGTTCGCGCGTCTCGTCACGCACCTCGACGTCGACGACGACGCGGTCGCGCAGGCTGCCGAGGTCCTCACGGGGCTGCTCCGCACGACCCCCTGAGGGATGGCCAGAGCGGGCGCCCCTCCCCGTCATGAAGGCGGAGTTTGTTCGCTTCTAAGGAACCAAGGCGTCCTTCAGTGCAATCAGGGGGCGAGGGGGAGGGCTGGGCGTCGGTCCATGAGGGGGGTGAGCTGGCGGACGGCGGTGGCGAGGGCGCGCAGGTCGGCGTCGACGAGGGCCTGGGGGCCGTCGCAGAGCGCGGTCTCCGGGTGCGGGTGGACGTCGACGATGATGCCGTCCGCGCCGATCGCGATCGCGGCGCGCGAGAGCGGCACGACGAGGTCACGGCGTCCGCCCGAGTGCGACGGGTCGACCACGACGGGCAGGTGCGCGAGGTCGTGCGCGACCGGCACCGCGGAGATGTCGAGGGTGTTGCGCGTGGCCTTCTCGAACGTGCGTATGCCGCGCTCGCACAGCACGACGTCGAGGTTGCCGCGCTGCGCGACGTACTCCGCCGCCATGAGCCACTCCTCGATGGTGGAGCTCATGCCGCGCTTGAGCATCACCGGCTTGCCGGCGTCGCCCACGGCCTGCAGCAGCGAGAAGTTCTGCGCGTTGCGCGTGCCGACCTGGAGCATGTCGGCGTAGGACGCGACGAGCTCGACGTCGGCGACGTCGACGACCTCGGTGACGATCGGGAGACCGGTCTCGGCGCGCACGTCGGCGAGGATGCGCAGCCCGTCCTCGCCGAGGCCCTGGAAGGCGTACGGCGACGACCGCGGCTTGAACGCGCCGCCGCGCAGCAGGGTCGCTCCGGCCGCCTGGGCCATGTGCGCCGCGGCGACGGTCTGGTCCGCGGTCTCGACCGCGCACGGGCCGGCGATGAGGGTGAAGGTGTCCGGACCGATCGGCACCCGCGTCGCACCGACGTAGACCGTCGACATCTCGGCGTGGTGCTGGCGGGACACGAGCTTGAACGGCGTGGAGATGCGCACGACCTCGGCGACGCCGGGCAGCGTGCGCAGGTTGAGGCCGTGGAAGCGGTCGAGGTCGCCGACCAGGCCGACGATGGTGCGCGTGTCACCGCGGCTGACGAAGGCCTCGCCACCGGCGTCGGTGACGCGGGTGATGACGGCGTCGATCTGCGCGTCGGTGGCGCCAGGGCTCATGACGACGACCATGGGGGATCCGTGCCTCTCGTGCTCGTGCTCCGTCGGCCGGGACGACGGAAGCCCCGGCCGGTTCGGCGCGGGGCTTCTTCAGTGGGTGGGGGCGCGTCAGGCGGCGCAGCCCACCCGGGAGGACCCGGGCCGGTCGCCATAGAACTGCCAGCTGCGCACGGCACGACGATAGCCCGGTGCATCCAGCGGGTGGACGTCGTGTCCACGATGCGGGACGGGTCGGCCCGACCCGTCCCGACCGGTGAGCCGGTCAGACGACCTGGATCTCCACGGTCGAGCCCCACGGGACGCTGCTGCCGGCCTTGGCCGACTGCTTGATCACCCGGTTGAACGGCGACACCCCGACCGGGTAGGTCACCTGGGGCACGAGGCCGAGCTTGCGCAGCAGGGCCTTCGCGTCGGACTCCGACATCGTGTAGAGGTCCGGCACGACGACGAGCGGCGGGCCCTTGCTCACCACGAGCGCGACGGGCGAGCCCTTCGCCACGGTCGTCCCGGCACCGGGCGTCATCGACACGACCGACCCCGCGGGAACGGTCTTGCTGTACGCCGTGGTGCTCGTGACCTTCAGGCCGAGCTTCGTGAGCGCCGCGGTGGTGGCGGCCGCCGGCTTGCCGACCGCGTTGGGGAGGGCGACGGGCGCGGGACCCTTGGACACGACGAGGGCGACCGACTGGCCGCGCTTGAGCTTCACGGCGGCAGCGGGGTTCGACGTCACGACGGAGCCGGCCGGGATCTTGTCGTCGTAGACCTGGGTCTGGGCGCCCACGGTGAGGCTGGCGTCGGTGATCGCGGTCGTCGCGTCGTCGACGCTGAGACCCGCGACCGCGGGCACGGCGTGACGCTCCGGCCCCTTCGACACGACGGCGGAGACCGTCGCGCCCTGCCTCGCGGAGTCGCCCGCCTTCGGGTCGGTCGAGATGATCTTCCCCGCCGCGACGGTCTCGCTGAAGTCGGTGGTGCCGGAGTCGAGGGTGAGCTGCAACGGCGCGAGCTTCGCTGAGGCCGCGGCCGGCGTGAGGTCGACGAGCGACGGCATGGTCACCGTGCGCCCCGCGCCGTAGAACCAGGCGGTTCCGGCGACCAGGGCGCCCACGACCAGCACGGCGAGCAGCCCGATCCACCCGCGGCGACGACGGCGACGCGGCGCCGTGCCCTTCGGCGGCGTCGCGGCAGGGCCGACCGGCGCCGTGACGGGGGAGGCCGTGACGCCGGTGGGGGAGGCCAGCGGCACGACCAGGGTGGCCGCCTGGTCCTCGGTGACGCCGAACGGGCGGGGCACGGGGAGCCCGCGACGGGCCTGTCGCACGGCGCCGAGGAAGGACGCGGCGTCGGGGTAGCGGTCGTCGGCGTCGCGCGCGGTGGCGCGCGCCACGAGGGCGTCGAGCTCGGACGGGACGCCGGGGCGCACGGACGAGGGGGCGGGGACGGCGGCGTTGACGTGCTGGTAGGCCACCGCGAGCGGGGTCTCGCCCGCGAAGGGGACAGAGCCCGTGACCATCTCGTAGAGCAGGATGCCGGCGCCGTAGACGTCGCTGCGCGCGTCGGCGATGCCCCGCTCGACCTGCTCGGGCGAGAGGTAGGCGACGGTGCCGATGAGCAGGCCCTGGGTGGCGGCGGTCGACGTGGCCGCGGAGATGGCCCGCGCGAGTCCGAAGTCGGCGACCTTCACCCGGCCGTCGTCGGTGAGCAGCACGTTCTCGGGCTTGACGTCGCGGTGCACGAAACCGGCGTGGTGCGCGGCGTCGAGAGCCTGCAGGACCGGGTCGAGGACGGTCAGCGCCTGTTCCGCGGTGAGCCGGCCGTACTCGCGCAGGACGTCGCGCACCGTGCGCCCGGCGACGTACTCCATGACGAGGTAGACGATGCCGTCGTCCTCGCCCTGGTCGTAGACGGCGACGACGTGCGGGTCCGACAGGCGGGCGGCGGACTTGGCCTCGCGCACGAAGCGCGACACGAACGCGGCGTCCTCCGCGAGACCGGGGTGCATGATCTTGAGCGCCACCGTGCGGTCGAGCCGGAGGTCCATCGCCTCGTAGACCGTGGCCATCCCGCCGCGGGCCAGCCGACGCTCGACGCGGTACCGGCCGTCGACGAGACGGCCGACCATCGCGTCGGCGACTCGCGTACCGGCAGAGGTCTCCACGATCGAGGAGTCTACGTTCGACACGCCGAGCCGCCTGATCTGCCGCGCCGGGCCGGGCAAGATGGGCCCCATGGGCAACCAGCGGGCCTCGATCGGGCTCAGCGACGACGAGGTGGACGTGCTCCTGCGGGCGGCCCGCACGCTCGTGCTGGTCACGAACGGTCCCGACGGCGTGCCCGACCCCGTTCCGATGTGGTTCGTCGTGGACGAGGAAGGCACGGTCTGGATGCGCACCTACGCGAAGAGCCAGAAGGTGGTCAACCTCACCCGCGACCCGCGCTTCGCGGCCCTCGTCGAGACCGGGGACCGCTACGTCGAGCTGCGGGGCGCGCAGCTGTCCGGGACGGTGGCCCTCGTGGACGACGTCGACACGATCTGCGAGGTGTTCGCCGGTCTCATGGTCAAGTACGAGGGTCTCGACCCCGAGCACGTCGACGCCGTGAAGTCCGCCTACCGGGACCGTGCGCCCAAGCAGCGCGCGCTGCGGCTCGACGTCACGCGGGTCGTGTCGTGGGACCACGGCAAGCAGGCGGCCGCCTCCGGCGCCGCGGAGTGACGCGCGGATGAGCCGGTTCGCCTACCTGGCAGTCCTCGCCTTCGTGGTGGTGGGGTCGTCCTGGCTCGAGATCGCGCTGCGCACCCGCGTCTACGCACGATGGCGGCGGCTGGCCGTGGCTCTCGGGCCCGTGGTCGCGATCTTCTGCGCCTGGGACCTCTATGCGATCGCCGCCGGTCACTGGACGTTCGACCCGGCGCGCACGACGGGCGTGCTGCTCCCCGGCGGACTGCCGCTCGACGAGGTGCTGTTCTTCGTCGTCGTCCCGATCGCCGGTGTGCTCACCCTCGAGGCCGTGCGGTCGGTGAAGCGCTGGGAGGTCGGTGACGAGCCGGAGGGCAGCTGCGTCGACGGCGTGCGGGCGAGCGACGAGGACGCCGCATGACCTACACGCAGCTCGCGGTGCTCGGCGTCGTCGTCGTGGTGCTCCTCGACCTCGTCGTCGTCCGGACCCGGCTGCTGCGCCGCCGCGTCTTCTGGGCGGCGTACGCGATCATCGTGTTCTTCCAGCTCGTCACCAACGCGATCCTCACCGGCCTGCGAATCGTGCGCTACGACGGCGCCGCGATCGTCGGCTCGTCGACGCCGGCCGCCGCACCGCCGCCGTTCCTCGGCGACGGCCGCATCGCCTACGCACCGTTCGAGGACCTGCTCTTCGGCTTCGCCCTGGTCGTCCTCACGCTCGTGCTGTGGGTGTGGCTCGGGCGCCGAGGGCTGCAGCGGACCCCGTACGCCGGACCCCCTCGGGCGCGGGTGCCCGGCGCCGAGACCGAGCGGCGACCGTAGCGACGCGTGCGCAGGCCTACCAGTGCGGCGCGGGCTGGTGCAGGCCTTGCGGGTGGCCCTCGCCGTAGCGACGCCGGGCCGCCCTCGCCTCTCGCCAGGCCGGGACCGCGACGGCGAGGCGTCGGCGCCGGGAGACCGTCGCGCGCTGGGTGAAGACCTGGTAGTCGATCTCCTCGACCGCGTCGACGATCCCGCAGTAGAGGACCCGGGCGGCCTCGATGCACGGCTGCGAGGAGGGGTGGAGCATCGCGATCCCCTCGCGGCTGACCTCCTCGAGGTCGCGCACGCGGGCGATCTGGAACTCGAGCGCGGCGCGGACCTGCGCGGTCACGACGCGCGCCTCGAGGTCGGCCCGGGACACGCCGAAACGCGCGAGGTCCTCGAGCGGGAGGTAGACGCGACCGCGCTCGAGGTCCTCGCCGACGTCGCGCACGAAGTTCGCGAGCTGGAACGCGACGCCGAGGTCCTTCGCGCGGTCGTAGGCCTCGGGCGCCGTCGGCTCGAGGATCGGCACCATCTGCAGGCCGATCACGGCCGCGGAGCCGTAGACGTACTCGTAGAGGTCGTCGTAGGTGGCGTACTGCGTCACGGTCAGGTCCATGCGCATCGAGTGCAGGAACGCCTCGAAGTGCTCCACGGGGATGTCCCAGCGCTGCACGGTGTCGACGACCGCGCGGCAGACCGGGTCGTCGCTGCGGCCCCGACGCAGGTCGGCGAAGAAGCGGTCGCCCCACGAGCCGAGCCAGTCGGCCTTGTCCTGCTCGGTCAGGGTGGAGGCGAGGTCGTCGACGATCTCGTCGGCGTAGCGCGCGAAGCCGTAGAGGGCGTGGACATAGGGGCGCTTGGCGGGCGGGAGCAGGAGGGTCGCGAGGTAGTAGGTCTTGCCGTGCTGGGCGTTGAGCTCGCGGCAGCGCTCGTAGGACGCGCGCATCTCCGGGTCGGTGATGCCCGCGCGATCGAGGTCGCGACGGCCCATGGCAGGGATCCTCGCACCGAAGCGGACGACTCGCCGTCGCAGGGCGTGCCACGATACGCAGCGTGCCCGTGCCCGCGCCCACGACCGCGACCGCGACCCGACGCGCCATCGCCGTCCTGCTCGCGGTCGTCGTGGGCGCGCTCGTCTCGGCGTGCGGGAGCTCGCCGGCGAGGGGCACCGCGACCTACGGCCCCGGGGCGGGAGCCGGATCCGGCGCGATCCCGACCCCGAGCGATGCGACCGCCCTGGCGCCGGCCACACCGGTCTCGGGACTTCGGACGATGCTCGTGGCGCAGCTGCCGAAGGAGGGCGTCGACACCCTGCGGCTGATCGCGAAGGGTGGGCCCTACCCGTTCTCGAAGGACGGCGTCACGTTCTCCAACCGGGAGGGACTCCTCCCGAAGCACAAGGACGGCTGGTACCACGAGTTCACCGTGATCACGCCCGGCTCGAACGATCGTGGGGCCCGGCGGGTCATCGCGGGTGACGACGGCGGCAGGTTCTACACCGACGACCACTACGCCTCGTTCCGCGAGGTCCTCTCAGGGGTGTCCGCATGAGCGCGTTGTCCAGGCTGTCCGGCATCAGGCGCTCCGGCGCGTCGGTCGATGCGCTCGAGTCCGAGGCGGACGCGCTCGGCTGGCGCGCCATCGTGCTCGATGGCAGCGAGGTGGAGGACCGCTCGGCCTTCCTCGAGGCGGCCGACGAGGCTTTCGCGCTGCCCGAGTGGTTCGGCATGAACTGGGACGCCCTCGAGGAGTGCCTGGCCGACCTCGAGCTCGAGGGCGCGGAGGGGATCGTGGTGCTGTGGGCGGCCTGGGGGACCTTCGCCGAGGTGGCCCCGAAGGACTTCGCGGTGGCCCTCGACGTGCTCGCCTCCGCCGTGCGGGGCTGGTCCACGGACGGGGTGCGTGGCGGGGTGCTGCTGCTGGGCGAGGGCCCCGACCTCGACATCGACGTCCTCTAAACCGCGGGGGGTCAGGCGTCGGACGGGTCGCGCACGACCAGGCGTTCGCGTCGTGCGGCCGCCGGCAGGTCGTCGGGCACGAGGCCGGCCGCCATGTCGCCGCCGAAGACGAGCGCCCGCTCGCGCGGCGAGATCGAGACCGCGAGGCCGACTGCGGCGGCGGCCGCCAGCATGGCCAGTCCGTCGGAGAGCTCGAGGAGGCTGTCAGCGGTCGCGCTCGTCTCGCAGAGGCCGTAGAGCGTGAACGCCGCGGTGAGCGCGACGACGATCCGCAGCTCGCGTCGAGAGAGGCCGGACGCCGCCGCCAGGGGCAGCGCCCAGAGCAGGTACCACGCTTGTACGACGGGACCGAGTGCGACGACGGCGAGGAACGCGAGCATGAGCGAGCGCACCGCGGTGCGTCCCTGCGGCCTGAGGCAGAGGTAGGCCACGATCACGACGGCGGCGATCTCGCCGAGCACGCGGAAGATGGCGACGGTGACGTCGAGATGGTCGCCGAGGCCGATCGCCGACAGGAGGTTGCCCGAGGCCATGCCGAGCGCCGTGCTGGGCGAGAGCCAGGTGCGGACCTCGCCCGGCGTGGTGAGCGCCCGGATCCAGCCGAGACTGGTCCCCACGACCCCGGCCAGCACGAGGTAGCTCACGCCGAAGGTGGCAGCGGTCTTGACCCAGGCGATGACGCGTCCGCGCAGGCCGGATCGCGTGCCGGCCCAGACGAGGCCGGCGAACGGCAGCGCCAGCAGTCCGATCGGCTTCACCATGCCGCCGAGGCTCAGGATGACGACTCCGACGAGAGGTCTGCCCTCGATCGCGATCGCGAGTCCGGCCACGACGAGCCCGATCATGACCGAGTCGTTGTGGGCACCGGCGACGAAGTGCATGAGCACGAGCGGGTTCATCACGCCGAGCCACAGCGCCTTCGACGCGTCGATCCCGCAGTGGAAGGCGAGGCGCGGGACGTAGAACGCGAGCAGCGCCACACCTCCGAGCGCGATGAGCCGGAAAGCGATGACGGCGAGGTAGGTGTTGTCGGCGACGAGCGCGGCGACGCCCCGCGAGAGCGCCATGAACAGCGGGCCGTACGGCGTCGGGGTGTTCTGCCACATCGGGTCGACGCCGTCGCGGAACCATCCAGGGATCACCGACACGCCGCTCGAGTACGGGTCGTGACCGCCGAGCATCAGCTTGCCCTGCACGAAGTAGGAGTAGACGTCGCGGCTGAAGATCGGCGGGGCGAGCAGCAGGGGTGCGCACCAGACGGCGAGGACGGACCAGAGGCGTCGCAGGTCGCGGACGTGGCCGGCCAGGACGTCGGCGCCGAGGACGAGCCAGGCCTGCAGGAACAGCGCACCGCCGAGGATGACGCACGCGCGGGCGACGAAGGTGCCGACGTCGGTGGTCTGCAGCGTGTGGATCAGCGGGATGTCGCGCAGCGGGCTCTCGGTGGGGAGCCAGCCGACGCCCAGGGCACCGATGGCGACGACCAGCGTGGCGACGAGGCCGGGGATGGCGTAGCGCAGGACGAACGTCAGCCCGGACTCAGCATCGGCGAGCGCGCCGTCGTGCTGGTCGGGGGAGTCCACGGTCCCCAAGGGTACCGGCGGTCCGGCGGGCCGGGGCAGCGCGAACGGGTCCGCAGCAGGTGACGCACGTCGCTCCGGCGCGGGGAACACAGGAGGGAGATGTCCGGTTCGTCACCGTTTGCCCGCCCGGAGCGGCGCTCAGTGCAGGTACGTCGGGCGGTAGGTCGGGTCGGGGCCGGTGATCCGCTCGGCCGCGAGTCGTCCGGAGACGAGCACCATCGGGACGCCCACGCCGGGCTGGGTGCCGGACCCGGTGAACACGACGTTCTCGCCCCACAGGTTCGACGGACGGAACGGCCCGGTCTGGCCGAAGGAGTGCGCCGCCGCGAAGGGTGCCCCGCGCTCCATGCCGCGCGCCGCCCAGTCCAGCGGAGTGGTGACGTGCTCGACCTCGATCGAGTCGCCGAACCCGACGTAGCCACGCGCCTCCAGGGTGCGCACGACCTCGTCGCGGTAGCGCGGACCCTCGGTGCGCCAGTCGATGTCGGCGTCGAGGTTCGGGGTCGGGAAGAGCACGTAGTAGATCTGCCTTCCGTCGGGGGCGAGCGACGGGTCGGACCGCGTCGGGTTGGTCACCAGGATGCTGGGGTCGCTCATCAGCCGCTTCTCGTCGATGAGCTCGCGGAACACGCCGTTCCAGCTGCGGCCGAAGTGGATGTTGTGGTGCGCCGCCTTCGTGTACGTCGCTGACGAGCCGGCCAGCAGCAGGAAGCACGACGGCGAGTAGGTCAGCCGTCGCACCGACCACGGCTCCTCGCCGAGCAGCTCGCGCATCGCGACCGGGAGGTCGGGGTTGAGCACCACGACGTCGGCCGGCACGCGCTCGCCGTCGGCGGTGATCACCGCCGTCGCGCGGCCGCCGCTCGTCTCGACGCGGGTGACCTCCGTGGAGTAGCGGAACTCCACCCCGTGCTTCTCCGCCGCCGCGGCCATCGCCCGCGGGACGGCGTGCATGCCGCCCTTCGCGAAGAAGACGCCGGCGACGGAGTCCATGTAGGCGATGACGGCGTAGATCGCCAGGGCGTCCTGCGGCGAGAGGCCGGCGTACATGGCCTGGAAGCTGAACAGCCGCTCGGTGCGCGGGTCCTTGAGGTACTGGCGGACCTTCGGCGAGAGCCTGCGGAAGCCGCCGATGGCGACGAGCCGTGCGAGGTTCTCGGTGACGAGGTCGAGCGGGGTGTCGATGTTGGTGTCGATGAAGTCGCGCATCTCGTAGCGGTAGAGCTTCGACACGAAGTCGACGTAGCGGCGGTAGCCGTCGGCCTCGGCCGGCGAGATCACGCGCTCGATCTCCGCGGCCATGGCGTCGACGTCGGAGTGCACGTCGAGCTGCGACCCGTCGGGGTAGAACGCGCGGTAGAGCGGGTCGACGGGGACGAGGTCGAGCCAGTCGGTCATGTCCTCGCCGACGGACTGGAACGCGTCGTGGATGAGGTCCGGCATCGTGAGCACGGTCGGGCCGGTGTCGAAGCGGTAGCCGGCGTCGTCGATGAGGCCGGCTCGGCCACCGGGCACCGACTCGCGCTCGAGCACGGTCACGCGGCGTCCGGCACCGGCGAGCCGGAGCGCGCAGGACAGGCCCGCGAGCCCCGCGCCGACGATGACGACGTGGTCGGTCGGTCCTGTGACCGTGCGGGTCCCGCGGCGCAGCAACGACATGTCGTCCAGCCTACGGAGGTGCGGGTTCATCGGCCTGTCGGCCGACGGCCGTCACGGTCGTCAGACGGTGCGGGACGTGGCCGCGACGGCGAGGCCGCGCAGGACGTCGCGCGCGACGTCGTCGATGCGCGCCGACACGAGCGCCGCGAACGCCTGCGCCGTGAGCGCCTCGATGACTGCCTCGACGTGGCCGAGCGCACCCGTGTCGACGATGATCTCGCGCAGCTCGGACACGCCGCGGGGGTCGAGCGCCGGGTCGCCGAGCCGACGGCGCAGCACTGCTGCCTGGGCGGGCGAGGCCGACTCGAACGCGGTGGCGACGAGCACGGTGCGCTTGCCCTCCCGCAGGTCGTCCCCGGCGGGCTTGCCCGTCTCGCCGGGATCGCCGAACACGCCGAGGACGTCGTCGCGCAGCTGGAACGCCTCGCCGAGGGGCAGGCCGTAGGCGGAGTAGGCGTCGACGAGCTCGGTGGGGGCGTCTGCGAGTGCCGCGCCGAGGTGCAGCGGCCGCTCGATCGTGTACTTCGCCGACTTGAAGCGCACGACGCGCATCGCCCGCGACACCGACCCGCCGCCCATCGCCTGCTCGAGCAGGTCGAGGTACTGGCCGGCCATGAGCTCGGTGCGCATCACGTCGTAGACCGGCTTGCCGCGCATCACCGAGCGCGGCGGGAGGCCGCACGACATGAGCATCTCGTCGGCCCAGGACAGGCACAGGTCGCCGAGCAGGATGGCCGCGCCGATGCCGAACCCCTCGGACGAGCCGAGCCACTCGTTGCCGCGGTGCAGGGTCGCGAACCGGCGGTGGGCCGCAGGCATCCCGCGTCGGGTGTCGCTGCCGTCCATGACGTCGTCGTGGATGAGCGCGCACGCCTGCAGCAGCTCGAGCGAGGTGGCTGCGGTGATGGCTTCCTCGCAGTCGGCCCCGCCGGCCCCGCGCCAGCCCCAGTAGGCGAAGGCCGGGCGCATCCGCTTGCCGCCGCGGAGCAGGTCGACGATCGACTCGGACAGCGGGGCGAGGTCCGGGCTGACCTCGTCGAGGACGGGCACCTGCGCAGCGAGGAAGTCGTCGAGCCGCTTCTGGACGCGGACGCGCAGGTCCTCGGCGTCCAACGGCGATCCGGTCGCCCCCGTCGCGGTCATCCGTCCAGGGTACGGCCGTCCGGGGCGACCGGCATCCGGAGACGACGGCGCGTCCGGTGGCCGGTCGCGTCGGCGGCCCCCACCGTGCGCGTTCGTCGCGGCGACGCCCCGTAGGCTCGGCCCATGGCCTCAGCACGTCGTCTCCCGTCGTCCGCGTCGACGATCGGCGAGCTGCTGTCCTCCGGCGGCCGCTCGTTCTCCTTCGAGTTCTTCCCGCCGAAGACCGACGAGGGCGAACGCCTGCTCTGGCAGGCCATCCGCGAGCTCGAGGGGCTGCAGCCCTCGTTCGTGTCGGTCACCTACGGCGCCGGTGGCTCGACCCGCGACCGGACGGTCCGGGTGACCCGGCGGATCCTCGAGGAGACGACCCTCCTGCCCATGGCCCACCTCACCTGCGTCGGGGCGACGGTGGCCGAGCTGCGGTCGGTGATCGGGTCCTACGCCGACGCCGGGCTGCGCAACGTGCTGGCGCTGCGTGGCGACCCGCCCACCGGCATCGGCTCGCAGTGGGTGCAGACCGAGGGCGGTCTCGCGCACGCCGACGAGCTCGTGCGCCTCGTGCGCTCGCTCGGCGACTTCTGCGTGGGTGTCGCTGCGTTCCCGGAGAAGCACCCCGAGTCGGTGTCGCTCGACGAGGACGCGCGCGTGCTCGCCGCGAAGCAGGAGGCGGGTGCGGAGTTCGCCGTCACGCAGCTGTTCTTCCGCGCCGAGGACTACGTCGACCTCGTCGACCGCGCTCGCGCGGCAGGCTGCACGATGCCGATCATCCCGGGTCTCATGCCGCTCACGAACATCTCGCAGATCGACCGGTTCGCCGTGCTCGCGGGGACGGCCTTCCCTGACGACCTCGCGGCGCGCTTCCGCGCGGTGGGTGACGACGCCGCAGCCGTGCACGCGCTCGGTGTCGAGGCCGCCTCCGAGCTCGCGACGGAGCTGTTGGACGCCGGGGCCCCGGGGCTGCACTTCTACACGCTCAACCGGTCGACCTCCACCCGCGAGATCTACGCCGGCCTCGGGCTCGACACCTACGCCTGACGCGTCGGCGGCGCGAACCCCGCTCCGGTGCGGCAGGATCGCCGCATGGGTCGATCAGTGACGGTCACGGGACACGGTCGTGCGGCTGCTGCCTACGACGAGGCGACGCTGCGCCTCGCGGCGTCGGCGCGTGCGGCCAACCCGAGCGACGCGACCGCGCGGGCGACGTACGCCATGTCGCAGATGCGCGACGCCGTGCTGTCCGGCGGCGCGGACCCCGCCGAGCTGACGACCACCAACGTCTCGCTCAACCCGGTGCACGACCCGTGGCCGACCGTCGTGGCCTACGAGGCCTCGCTGGGCCTGTCCGTGCGGCTGCCCGACCTCACCCGGGTCGGCACGCTGCTCGTCGCGGCGATCGACGCCGGCGGCGACGGTGCACGGGTCGACGGCATCTCGTTCAGCCACCGCGACGCCGCATCGCTGGAGCGCGCCGCCCGCGACGCGGCCTTCGCCGATGCGAGGTCCAAGGCCGAGCAGTACGCCGGGCTCGCGGGTCAGGCGCTCGGCGAGGTGCGGCACGTCGTCGAGGGCGCGGGCGGCGGGCCCGTCGCCGTGCGCAAGGGCATGATGCTCGCCGCCGACTCCGGCGGGGTCCCGGTCGACGCGGGGGAGGGCACGGTCACAGCGGTCGTCGCCGTGACCTGGACGCTCGGGCCAGCCGTCTGATGCGTCGTCATCGCACGGGCAGCGCGTCATGACGCGCGACGTGCTGAGCCGCGACGACTACCTCGACCGCTGGCGCACCCTGCACGGTGGTTACGACCCGAGGTCGTCTCGCCTCGTCGGTCCGTGGCTCTCCACCATCTACGCGCTCGCGCGACCGTTCGCGCGGATCGGCGTACCGCCCGACGTCGTGACGCTGCTCGGCGTCGCCGTCTCGGGCCTCGTCGTGTGGCTGTGCGCCCTCGGCGGTCGGTGGGTGCTGCTCGCCGCGTTCGTCGTCGGCGCCTCCGGCATCCTCGACTCGCTCGACGGCGCGGTCGCGGTGCTCACCGACCGGGTGACGCGCTGGGGCGCAGTGCTCGACTCGGTCGTCGACCGGGTGAGCGACGTGCTCTACCTCGTGGCGCTGTGGCTGGTCGAGGCGCCGGTGTGGGCCTGCGTCCTGGCGGGCGTGGTGGTGCTCGTGCACGAGTACGCGCGTGCCCGGGCCACCGCGATCGGGATGGACGACGTCGGCGTCGTGACGATCGGCGAGCGACCCACCCGTGTCATCGTCGTCGCGATGTTCCTGCTCGGGGCGGGCATCTACACCGGCTCGGCGTCGTGGTGGGCCGCGCTCGGCGCCTACGCCTCGCTGGCCGTCGGCGCGGTCGCGCTCGTGCAGCTCCTCGTCGTCGTACGCCGCCGTCTGGCCTGAAGCGGGCTCAGAAGCACGCCCGACGTCCCCCGAACGCGGGGGTCGCAGCGATACCGTCGGTGGTGCCGGCGACCGCCGGAACCGTCTCGTTCAGGAGTCGTCGTGAGCAACCCCTACGAGCCCGCCCCGTCCACGCCCGAGCCCACGCCGCCGGCAGCGGCCACTCCGCCGGCCGGCTGGTACGCCGACCCCTCCGGCACCGGTGGCATGCGGTGGTGGGACGGCACCGCATGGACCGAGAACGTGCAACCGCCCACGCCGCCCGCACCCCCGGTCGCACCCGTCGCACCGGTCGCCGCGGTCGTCCCGGAGGCGCCCGCGGCCCCGGTGCCGCCTGCTCCCGAGGCGACCTACGCGCCTGCGGCCGCAGCGGCGGCCTACCCGGCCTACGGGTCGGCGCCCGGCTACGCGCCGGCCTACCAGGCCGGCTACGTCCAGCCGCGCAAGGTCGGGTTCGGGGAGGCGGTGAAGCGGGCCTTCGCCGGCTGGAGCGACTACTCGAGCCGCGCCACGGTGGCCGAGTACTGGTGGTTCGTCCTGTTCGAGATGATCATCGCCATCCCGCTCTACATCCTGATGATCATCGCGGTCGGGACGTCGTTCACGGCAACGACCGACGAGAACGGCAACGCGAACGTCACGAGCACCGGGCTCTCCGGTCTCGGGATCATCGTGCTGATCGTGCTCTTCGTGGTCTACCTCCTCTTCTTCGTCGTCGGTCTCGCACTCGCCGTGCGCCGCCTGCACGACACCGACAAGTCCGGCTGGTGGTACCTCATCGCCTTCGTCCCGTTCGGCAGCCTCGTGCTGCTGATCTTCTTCGTGATGGGCGGTACGCCGGGACCGAACAGGTGGGGCCCCGTCCCGCAGTAGGCAGGCGGCAGTCCGCCGTCACCGAGCGTGGCGGCGGATCGCTGAAAGTGTTGTGCGCCAACGGGTTCGGGCGGGCTCGGCCAGCTGTGCGACGGCGCGGCGTGGCGTTCGGAAGTCAGGACAGTTCTGGCGTGCCGCTCAGGGCGAGCTGGTCGGCGATCACCTTGATGCCCAGGTCACCAGGGTGGTTGTGATCAGGATCGAGGTACTTGGAGGTGTCGGCGAGGCCGTCCTTGCCACTGAAGACGTGCAGGTAGTCGACGCACTTGGCGCCGTGCTTGTCGGCGAGGGCACACACGGCGGCGGTCTCAGCGGCCGCCACCTGGGCGAAGAAGTCCCTCCCGAACGAGGGACTGGGACGTCAGCGCCGACCGCGACTCGCGACGCCCGTGTGCGGCGAGCCCAGCCGACGTGCCAGCCATCATGGTGAGACCCCCAAGGTCCGGGCGGGAGCGCCCGGCTGCCGCCCGGGCCGGAGATGAGGGCTCGAGCGACGTGCGATCTCCGATAAGGCCACGCTTTCCTGGGCGAGGTCCGATAACGGGTGTTGCCCGGGGTTGTGTGTCGTCATGGGGTGGGAGCAGGCGGCGATGCGGTCCACCCGTCCGGGCCGGAGACGCGGTAGGCGGTCACGAGCTCGTCGAGCCTGCCGTCCGCCATCTGCGCCAGGGCGCCGCCGGTGAAGGCGTGGTCCGCGGTCACGTCGGCGACAACCGGGAACGGGAGCGGGGCGACGGCGGTGTCGTCACCCGCGCCGAGGTCGACCTCGACGAGGACGAGACCCGCGTGGCGGCCGGTGAAGACGTCGAGGGCGAGGGTCCGCCCGCTGTGGTCGAGCCGGTGCCGGTCCTTCGTGAGCGTGTCCGCCGGCAGGGTCGCGAGGAGCTCGGCCTCCGCCGCGTCGAGATAGAGCGACGTGTGCTCGATGCGCGACGGCGGCTCGGGATCGACCACCAGCTTGTGGCCGAGCTTCGTGACGACCGCGCCGTCGTGCGCCGTGACCGTGCGCAGCCTCAGCCGGGTGCCCCGGACGTAGCGGTCCGCGATGCGCAGGCGGCGAGAGTCGTCGGACCGGCCCAGGACGTCGGCGGCGACGTCGGGGTCGACCAGCCAGCGGCGCTCGCGCTCGACGACGGCGTACTTGGCCCGGCCCGAGGGGGAGTCGCTCACGGGGCCATCCTCTCGGCTCGGGCCGCGTCCACAGGAATCTGACAGGAAGCGTCGAGCGCGTGCACAGCGATGGCCCCCATCATCGTGGGGTGGACGCGACCTCGGTGCCCCCGCTCGTCGACGTCGCGGAGCCGCCGGATGTCCTCCCGCGCACGAGGTCCGACTGGGCGCCCGCGCTGCTGGCGGTGGCCGCGTTCGTGGCCATGGGCGTCGCGGTCCTGCTCCGGGCACCGGCGCTCCTCGAGCCCGACGACTACGCCTACCGCGCCTCGATCGTCGCGCTGACGCAGGGCCACCTCACGCTCACGCCGGCCGAGTATCAAGCGCTCCTGACCCAGCTCCAGGACGGCACCGGACCCGGGATCGCGCAGTGGGTGCGGACGGGGAGCGGGTCCTGGGTCAGCGAGAAGAACCCCGGCTACCCCTTCCTGGCGGCACCGTTCCAGGCGATTGGGCTGCTCCGGCTCGCGCCGCTGTTCTACGGAGCCCTCGGCTGTCTCGGGCTCTACGTCGGCGCGCGCCGGTGGCTCGGGCGGTGGGGCGGCACCTACGCCGTCATCCTGTTCTGCTCGTCCGGGGCTGCGCTCACGTTCGCCTGGCGCGCGACCATGCCGACCTTCACCGACGCCGCCCTGATCGCGGCCGGAGCGGGTGCGCTGGTGTGGGCGATGCTCGCGGTCGAGCACAGCGAGCGACGCAGGATCCTCATGGGACTGTTGGGCTTCGTGGCCCTTGAACTCGCGGTGCTCGTGCGCTACACGAACCTCGTGCTGCTCGTGGTCGCGGTGGTCGCCGCCCTCGTCGCGTCGCGCAGCGCCGGGCTGCGGCGGCGCGCGCCCGCATGGTGGCTGACGTCCGTGGCCGTCTTCGGTGCCGGCGTCCTCGCCTTCGACCAGGCGGTCTACGGCTCCGCGCTCAAGACCGGGTACTCCTCGGGCGAGATCACCTTCAGCCTCGGGGCGTTCCGGCCCAACCTCGCGCAGATGCCGGCGCACCTCGTGCGCGCCATGCCGATGGCCGTGCTGGCCCTGGTCGCGGTGGGCTGGCTCGTGGTGCGCTTGGTCCGCAGCGGCGGTCTCGCCGCCCACGTGCGCGCGTCGTACCGACGGGACGCCGCGGTCGGGGCCGCTCTGGCCGCCGGGTGGTTCGGCATCTGGGGCGTCTACCTCTGCTACGACTGGACGGTGCGCCAGTCAGCGGACCTCGGCTCGTCGGTGCACGTGGTGCGCTTCTACCTGCCGGCGCTCGGTCTCGCGGCGCTGCTCGCGGCGTGGCTGCTGGTCCAGCTGCCACGGTGGGTGCCCGCGGTCGTGCTGACGCTGCTCGTCGCGCTCGGCGCGTGGAGCTACCCGCAGCTGGTGAGCGGCGGTCTCGGCGCGCCCGGCGGGCCCTTCGGCGGCCCCGGAGGCCTCCCGGGTGGCGGTCCCGGTGACGGGTTCGGTGGGCCGCCGGGCGGCGGCGGTCCCGGCCTCGGTCCCGGCCTCGGTCCGGACGGCGCACCCGGCCCGCCCCCGGGTCAGCCGAGCACCTAGCCGGCAGCAACTCGGCCAGGTGGGTTCGCCGTCCGGACCGATAGCGGGACCGAGGATCAGGCCCGGCCGACGAGCTCGGCGACGATCTCGGCGCCCATCCCGACGAGCGGCAGGCCTCCACCGGGGTGGGCCGAGCCACCGACGAGGTAGAGCCCCGGCACCGGCGAGACGTTGGCGGGGCGCAGGAACGCCGCGCGCGGACCGTTGCTCGACGTGCCGTAGATCGACCCGCCCGGCGCGCGGGTCTCGCGCTCGAGGTCGGCGGGCGTCCGGATCTGCGACCAGAGCAGGCGGCCGCGGACGTCGAAGCCGCGCGCCGCCATCACCGCGAGCACCCGGTCGCGGTAGGACTCGGCGAGTCCGGGCACCGTCCAGTCGACCGTCCCGCGCTCGCCGCGGGTCGAGTGCCGTGGCGCGTTCACCAGGACAAACCACGACTCGTGGTCGCCGTCTGGGCGCATGAGGTCGTCGTCCGGAGCGCAGACGTAGACGGTCGGGTCGTCGACAGGTCGGGCATCCCGCCCGAAGATCGCGTCGAACTCCGCGTCGTAGTCCTGGGGGAACCAGACGTTGTGGTGAAGCAGGTCGGAAGTGCGTCCGCGCACGGCCAGCAGGAGGACGAACCCCGAGAGCGACGGCGTCGCCTTACGCAAGCGGCGCAAGGGCGCCGAGCCGCGCTGGTCGCGGACGAGGTCGCGGTAGAGGTGGGTGGCGTCGGCGTTGGCGACGACGACGTCGGCGGGGAGCAGCTCGCCGTCGGCGAGCCGGACACCGGTGACGCGCGCCGCGTCCGTCACGACCTCGACGACGTCGGTCGACAACCGGTAGGACACGCCGCGCTCGAGGCTGCGAGCGTGCAACGCGTCGGCGAGCCGGCGCACGCCGCCGCCGACGTGGAACGCGCCGAACGTCTGCTCGACGTACGGGACCGTCGCGAGCGCGGCCGGCGCCCGGCGCGGGTCGGACCCGGTGTAGGTCGCGTAGCGGTCGAGCAGCATCCGCAGCCTCGGGTCGTGCAAGTACTTCGCGCCGAGTCCGCGCAGGCTGGTGAACGGCGCGACCGTGCGGACGTCGGAGAGGCTGCGGGCCAGCGGGAGCAGGTCGCGCGCGCCGCCGAGCGGCGACTCGAGGAACGGGCGTCGCGTCAGCTGCCAGATGTCCGACGCCCGGAGCATGAACGCCCGCCAGTCGTCGTACGCCGTCCCCCCGAGCGCGTCGCCGAGGGCGGCGGCGCACCGCGCGGAGTCGACGCCGGGCATCTCGACCGTGACGCCGTCGGGGAAGCGGTAGCGGAACGCCGGCTCGAGCTCCACGAGGTCGACGGTCTCGTCGAGCCCGGCACCGGTCTTGTTGAACAGGTCGCGGTAGACCGCCGGCAGGGTGAGCAGCGAGGGCCCGGTGTCGAACACGAAGCCGTCGCGCTCGAAGGTCCCGAGCTTGCCGCCGTAGGTCCTCGACTGCTCGACGACGGTGACGTCGTGGCGCTTCACGGCGAGTCGCGCGGCTGCGGCCATGCCACCCATACCCGCACCGATCACCACCACGCGTGCCACGGGACCTGAGCCTAGGTCTCAGGGCAGCGGGCGGCCGCGCCAGGTCGTCGTGCCGGCGGCGTGGCGGCGCCAGGACTCGGCGACGAGGGCACCGAACATCAGCACGGACAAGGGATGTGCCGCGACGTCCGGCACCAGCCGGGCGCCGGTGCGTCGCGCGACGAGGGTGCGACCGGCCACCCCTGCGGCGTAGCCCGCGACGCCCCAGGCGCGCGCCCGGCGCGTCGGTCCGGCGACCGCGGACAGCGGCGGCACGACGTAGAGCCAGGCCAGCAGCGACACGACCGCCGCGGCTCCCGCGGGCGAGCCGAACGCCGACCACAGCGACTTGGTGTAGCCCTCCACGAGCGAGCCCGCGTCGTCGTACATGCGGCAGGTCGCGACCTCGGTGCCGTCGACGACCACACCGCGTCCGCCGCTGCGCTTCACCGCGCGCAGCAGGGCGACGTCGTCGAGCACCTCGCCGCGCACGGCCGCGTGACCGCCGCAGTCGGCGTAGGCGCGGGAGTCGACGACGAGCAGCTGCCCGTTGGCCGCGACGAGGGACTCGCGCGCCGACGTCTCCGCGAGGCCCAGCGGCAGCAGCGTGGCCCACGACCACTGCAGCAGCGGCTGGACGAGGCGGGGCAGAGCGCCCTCGGCCTCCTGCCGCGGGTACGGCGAGACCAGGTCGAGCCCGGCGCGTCGCAGCAGTGCGATGCTCGCGGCGATGCCGTGCGGTGCCAGCACGACGTCGGCGTCGACGAAGACGAGGACCGACCCGGTGGCGGCGCGGGCGAGCCGATCGCACGCGCACGTCTTGCCGAGCCATCCCGCCGGCAGGGGGTCGGAGCCGCCGTCGAGGACACGCAGCCGCGGATCCCCTTGCGCTGCATGGCGTACGACGTCAGCCGTGCCGTCGCTCGAGCCGTCGTCGAGCACGAGCACCTCGACGTCGCGAAGCCCCTCGGAGGCCAGCAGCGCCTCGATGCAGGGGCCGATGCGGGCCGCCTCGTCACGCGCCGGGACGAGGACGCTGACGCGCTCGGCCACCACGGGCGGCTCCACCGGCGGGGTGCGCATGCGGTGCAGGTTGTACGCCGTGTGCACGGTCGCGACGCACGCCCCGAGGGCACCAGCCGCGACGGTCGTCTCGACCGCGCGGGTCAGTCGCGTCCGGTCCACAGCGCGTACGCGTAGGGGATGGCGACGAGGCCCATGGCGACGCCGCCCCACAGCGCGACACCGGGACGGTGCAGGAACACGGCGTTGAGCAGCACGCTCGAGACGTAGGTCCACAGATACATGAGCGCGGGGACGCCGTCACCGGGACCGCCGTCGCCGCGGCGACGGGGGAGCCGGTCGAGCACGAGCATCAGCAGGAGCGCGACGAGCAGCCAGGCGACGAAGTTCTGCGCGGGGATGTGCGGCACCCCGATGAGCACCGGGGTCGAGTCCAGCACCCAGGTCCAGTGGCCCTCACCGACCATCTGCGGGTCGAGGAACAGGTCCCACGACGCGAGGGCGACGGCGGCCACGACCGGCGTGAGCAGCGGACCGGTGACGAGGCGGCGCGCGGCCAGCAGCGCCGGGTAGCTCATCATCGCCCAGGCGAGCGGGATGACGACCGGGACGCCGGCGAGCTTCGGCCCGAGGGAGTCGGCGTAGGAGTAGTCGCCGAACGGGAGGCCGGTGCGCACGCCGAGGACCTCGACGAGGAACCCGGTGCCGGCGCTGACGACGAACCAGCCCGCGGTCCAGAACAGGCCGCGCGTCACGAACGCGTGCGACGCGCTGGTGAGGAAGAACAGCACGACCGTCACGACCGTGAGGACGTCCCGGGTGTGGTCGTGGGTCAGCGGCCAGGCGATCTGGGCGAGGATCGTCACGGTCGCGAGCAGCCACGGGAGCATGCGGGAGAAGCCGCCCGACCCGCCACGGCGTCGGTCGGCGTGGGGACCGGAGTAGACACGCACGCTCATCGCGAGAGCGACCTTATGCGCTGGACGGCCTGGGTCCCGCACCGCGCCCGGTGAGCCGGGCGTCGTCGGGTCTGGGCCGACCGGGTGATGTCGTCGTCCCGCGATGGATCATCCGGCCCCGTCCGCCGATCAGCACGGCATGAGCACCGTCGATGACGCCTCCGGTGCGGGCGACGCCACGCACGTGCCGCCCGGGGCCAGCGGCGCGGTCCCCCTCCGGCTCGGTGCGCCGCAGACACCTCGGCGCAGCGGTTCGGCGGCGTCGCCGGGGACGCCCGCCTACCTCGAGCCGCCACCGCCGCCGAGGGCGACAGGACTGCGCTGGGACAACCCCGGCGGGTGGCGTCGCAGCTCGGCCACGACGTTCGGCCTCCCCGGGCGCATCGTGGCCACCCTGCTGCTCGTCGCGGTGGTGCTCTGGATGTTCCTCAACAACCCGCTGATGGCCCCGATCGGGCTCGGCGTGATGATCTGGGCGCTGCGCGACGTGTGGGCCACCGCACCGGCACCCCGCCCGCAGCCGCCCGTCCGGCCCCAGGACGCGTCCCGGGCGGTCCCGGGCGCCGCGATCGGCTGGCCGTCGGCACAGCTGCTGCACGACCCGGTCCCGCCGTCGGCGCAGGGCGGCCACGTGGAGTCGTCGTCCTGACCTCCGGACCGACGACCTGCCTCAGAGCGGCTCGCCGCGGTAGGTGCCGCGCAGGTCGAGCACCGCGAACCGGGCGAAGAGCTCCTCGGCGTACCACCCGACGTCGTTTGTGCGACGCATCACCTCGACGTGCGGCGAGCGCCGGTGCGCGAACTCGCTCAGCGCCGCGTTCGACGACCAGAGCGAGAAGGTGCCCTGCAGCCCGACGGGCGCCTCGCCGATGCCGAGGGCGAGCCGCAGGCCGTCGACCTCGCGCAGGTCGCCCGACACCGGTGGCACGGCCGACCAGAACGTGCGCCACAACGACGGCTTGATGCGCGCCCGGGTGATCGCGGCGACGGGCCCGTCCCAGCGGTGCGCGACAGGATCGCCGAACGGCTCGCGGCCGGCCCACGTGCCGCGCGACGCCAACGGCCGCAAGAGGATCCGACCCTGCTCGTACGCCGACCCGCTCCACGAGACATGGCTGCCCGAGCTCCCGTAGCGCTCCGGCCCGTCGGCGTCGCGCCAGCAGGCGAGGACGCCCCAGTGCTGCGGGTCGGCGTCGCGCGGGGTGAAGGTACGTCCCGACCCGGTGCCCAGCAGCTTGACGAACGTCGCGCCCGGGATGCGTCGCAGCGCTCGGCGGTCGAACCCCATGTGCCCGATCGCGCGGGCGATCCCGAGACCGCGGACGCCGTAGAGGTGCAGGCTCACGACGGCGGGCACCGGCTCGGTCGCGCCGGGCCGCGAGGAGACGTCGTAAGCCGACGGGTCAGACACGGGAGGTGGACCGGATGAGGGCGACGGTCTCGGCCGGCACGTCCCACATCGGGACGTGGCCGCAGCGCTCCAGGGTGATCCAGCGCGCGTGCACGGGGGAGTGGTCGCGCTCGCGGCCGGCGATCGCGGGGATGATCCGGTCGTGGTCCCCGAACGCGATCACCACGGGGACGTCGTCGGGGACCTTGTCGGAGCGGTCGAACGAGCGGTTCACCATGCCGTCGTGCGCGGCGTCGTAGGCCTCGGCGGCGATGAGGTCGCGCACCGCGGTGGCCGTGATCTCGGGCGTGAGCATCTCGGGTCGCTCGACGGTGTGGCGGAAGCCGATCGCGCGCGCGAGCGGGGAGCGCGAGAGCACCGGGATGGCGGGTCGGGTGAGCCGCGCGAAGCCGCGGTTGATGTCCATCAGCGGCGAACGCCGGCGGATCGGCTCCCAGAGCCCCGCGGGACAGAGCGCGGTGACCGACAGGGCGCGACCGTCGGCGGCGAGCTCGAGCGCGACCCAGCCCCCCATCGAGTTGCCCGCGACGTGCGTGCGGTCGATGCCGAGCGCGTCCATCCACCTGCCCACGGCGGCGGCGAGGTCGCCCGGCGAGATGTCGTCGACGAGGTCGTCGGGCAGCGGTGAACGGCCGTGACCGGGCAGGTCGAGGGAGTAGGTCGTGAAGTGCTCCGCAAGCCCGGGGACCACGGCGGCGAAGGCCTTCGAGGACGAGCCGAGACCGTGCAGCAGCACGAGCGGGGGTCCGGCACCGGACACGTCGTAGACGAGGCCGGCGGCCTCGTGGGTGCTCGTCTGCGCTGTCATCGCTCCCATCCTCGCGCGCCGCGCGCCCGCACACGACACCGACCGGGCTGCGCCGGCCGGGCTACTCGGGCGGGATCGCGCGCAGGACGCAGAACTCGTTGCCCTCGGGATCGGCGAGCACGACCCACGAGGCCTCGCCCTGGCCGACGTCGACATGCGTCGCGCCGAGACCGACGAGCCGCTCCACCTCGGCCGGCTGGTCGTCGGGCCGCAGGTCGAGGTGCAGCCGGTTCTTGACGGTCTTGTCCTCGGGCACCCGCAGGAACAGCAGGTCGGGGGCGACGCCGTCCTGGGGGCTGCCCTCCGGCGGCTCGAGGACCACCTCGTCCGGGGACTCGTACGTGCGCCGCCAGCCCAGCGCCTCCTGCCAGAATCCCGCCAGCGCCATGGGATCCCGGGAGTCGACGTCGATGCACTGGATGGCGAGGCTCATGCGGGCTGCTCCCCGACCTCGGCGGCCTCTCCCGCCGTGATGCGCAGCAGCTCGTCGTAGGTCGTGGGGAAGACGTAGTGCGGGTGGCCGCCGGCCGCCCAGACGACGTCGTAGCGCGCGAGGTCGACGTCGACGATGGTGCGCAGCGGGCGGGGGTGCCCCACGGGGGCGACGCCGCCGATCGGCTGCCCCGTCGCAGCGCGGACGAAGTCCGCCGAGGCCCGGCGCACGGAGGAGGCGCCGACGCGCGCGGCGAGGGCGATGACGTCCGCGCGGTGCGCGCCGGAGGTCATGACGAGCAACGGGGCGCCGTCGGCGTCGAACACCAGGGAGTTGGCGACGGCGCCCACCTCGATGCCGAGCAGCTCGGCTGCGGCGGCGGCCGTGGCGGCGCGGTCGTCGAGCTCGCGCACCTCGCCCGCGACACCGAGGGCGGCCAGGGCGCGGGCGACGTGGGCTGCGTTGGGGTGCAGGCCGCTGGTGTCCGGGACGGCGAGGTGGAGCGTCCCGTCGGCGTTGACGTGCGCGTGCTGCGTGGTGGTGTCGACGGGCTCGGCCTGCGGATCCATGCGCCGAAGGGTAGGGGGTTGACGCGCTGTCGGGGGTGGGGGGTACGGTGAGTCGTGTTCGTACAGGTGTTCGACGTCCACGTTCGAGCACCTGTCACGGGCGGTCGGACGGTCCGGTGGGTCCGCGGGGTTCTCGCGGTCCCCACGGCCCCACCGGTCCTCCGACCAGCACGGCAGCAGCACGACCACGGCTGGTCCGGCCGGTTGAGCGGGTCGCGAGCGCGGGGAAGCGCTCCGGCCGCTCGGCCGGCGGGCCGCCGCACCACGCGGAGCGTCTTCCCCCGCTCGTCGCACCGACAGCCACGACGACAGGTCCGCCTCACGAGGCGGGAGGGAGGGACGGCCGTGCGCACCTACGGCGAGGTCATCGACGTCCGGACCACCTCCGCCACCGACGGCGCGGGCAGGTTCGGGCCCGGACCGGCCGACGGGTCCGGCGCCCCCGCGCAGTTCCTCTGGCGCGGGCGGCTCTACCTCGTCCGCGACGTCCTCGCCCACTGGGTCGAGATCGGGGCGTGGTGGTCGCTGCCGCGGCGCACCGGCGGCACGACCCGACGACTCGGCCCGGTCGGTTCCGGTGTCGCTGCCGCTGCCGCGTCGTACGCCGTCGACCTCGACGCGCCGGCGTCGGCACCGGCGCCGGCCCGCTCGGTCGCCGCCGACGTCGGCGCGGTCGAGCGGGAGGTGTGGCGGGTCGAGGCCGCGACCGGCCGCAGCGCCACCTGCGGGGTCTACGACCTCGTCCGCGACGTGCCGGCCGTCGATCCCGCGGCCGGCCGGTCCGGTCCGGCCCATCCCGTCCCACCGCCCCGCTGGCGACTGGCCCGCGCCCTCGACTGACCGGCCGCCGTCCCCCGCGCGCCGTCCCTGCCGTCCCTGCCGTCCCTGCCGACCGAGAGGAGACCGAGATGTCCCTGCGCACCCTCGCCCCCGCTGCGCCCGTCGTGCCCGATGCACCTGTCGTGACCGCCGTGCCGCGACCCGCCGTGCCGCGACCCGCCGTCCCCGGCCAGAGCCGCGACCTGCTCGCGGGCTCGGCGCGCGAGCTGCTCGCCGCCGGCACGGCCGAGGACCCCGAGACCCGCTACGCCCGTGCCCACCTCGCCGCGCTGCGCGCCTCGGCGGCGGTCCTCGCCGCCCGGGCCCGGCCCGCCCGGTCGCGCCGCTCGTCGCGGGTGCGCAGCGCCTGGGTGCTGCTCTCCGAGGTCGCGCCCGAGCTCGCCGAGTGGGCGGCGTTCTTCGCGGCCGGTGCGGGCAAGCGCGCGGCGGCCGAGGCCGGGCTGCACGGCGTGGTCACCGAGCGCGAGGCCGACGACCTCGTCCGCGAGGCCGAGACCTTCCTCGCCCTCGTCGCCCGCTCGCTCGGCGTCGCGCACCAGCCGGCCCTCGACGGCGACCGGTCCTGCTCCGACATGCCGATGCGCACCACGCCCGTGCGCACCGCCTCCTGACCACCGCCAGCCACCGCCACCTGCCTGACCTCCCGTGCCCACCGACCCCTTCGTCCACCTCCACGTCGCCTCCGGCTACTCCCTGCGCCACGGCGCGAGCAGCCCGGCGGCGCTCGTGGAGCGCGCGGCGGCGCTCGGGCAGGACGCGCTCGCGCTCACCGACCGCGACGGCCTCTACGGCGCGGTCCGCTTCGTGCTCGCCTGCCGCGACGCCGGCATCGCGCCGATCCTCGGCCTCGACCTCGCGGTGCACCCGGTGCTCGGCGAGGGCGGGCGCCCCGGCCCGGTGGGGTCGCGGGTACGCCGTACCCCGGCCGGCCGGCTCGGGTCGGGCCCCACCCTGGCCGAGCGGACGGCCGACCGGGGTGTCGCGCGCCCGGCGGCACCGCCGCGCCGCACCCCGGTGCGCGGCGGCAGCGAGGTCGACCCGCGTCACGCGCGCGTGCTGCTGCTCGCCCGTGGTCGCACCGGCTGGGCGTCGCTGTGCCGGCTGGTGTCCGCCGCGCACCTC
>Ga0208588_1000047_pt1 | contig 35534 bp, 32 predicted proteins | sample NGESurshal092012_8_FD_184483 | JGI IMG/M metagenome (GOLD analysis project Ga0208588, IMG submission 184483) | Arctic peat soil microbial communities from Barrow, Alaska - NGEE Surface sample 415-3 shallow-092012 (SPAdes) | ecosystem: Environmental > Terrestrial > Soil > Wetlands > Peat ...
GGTGCCCGCGCCGGCCATCACGGACTTGACGTCGGCGAAGTCGACGTTGATCAGGCCGGGTGTGGTGATCAGGTCGGTGATGCCCTGCACGCCGTTGAGCAGCACCTCGTCGGCGGACCGGAAGGCGTCCATCAGTGAGACGCCCATGTCGCCCAGCTGCAGCAGCCGGTCGTTGGGGATCACGATCAGCGTGTCGCACTCGTTGCGCAGTTCCTTGATGCCGTTCTCGGCCTGGCCGCCGCGGCGCCGGCCCTCGAAGGCGAACGGCCGGGTGACCACGCCGATGGTCAGTGCGCCGAGCTTGCGGGCGATCGAGGCGACGACGGGGGCGCCACCGGTTCCCGTTCCACCGCCTTCCCCAGCGGTGACGAAGACCATGTCCGCACCCTTGAGCACCTCCTCGATTTCCTCGCGGTGGTCCTCCGCGGCCTTGCGGCCGACGTCCGGGTTGGCCCCGGCGCCGAGGCCGCGGGTCATCTCGCGACCGACGTCGAGCTTGACGTCGGCATCGCTCATCAGCAGGGCCTGGGCGTCGGTGTTGATCGCGATGAACTCGACCCCACGCAGGCCGACCTCGATCATCCGGTTGATGGCGTTCACACCACCGCCGCCGATGCCGACGACCTTGATGACGGCCAGGTAGTTGTGCGGTGGCGTCATTCGCCTGAGCCTTTCTGCTCGATCCGGCAAGCGGATCAGTTCGGTCGGTACGGACTTGCTGCCAACCGCTCGGCGTGTCGAACTCTCAACCTCAACCGAACGGTTATAGTTATGTCAGGTAGCGCTGGGATTGAAAGTAGGTCGAGGGTCCGGACCTGCCACGGAGGCGCGCCGGTGTGGCGCGGAGATTTGTTGTCATTTCGTCATGCCCGCTGCTGCCGCGCCGTCAAGATGTTGCTGCAGGTTTTCATCGCCCGCTCCGCCAGCGCGGCAGCACCCGAGAAGCGTCTGCTACGGCCCGGTAGTGGGTCCACTCAACCGCGGCCGCAGAGCGACGGGTGGGCGGCGGGTGAGCAGCGCAACACCCCGGGAAGCCCGGCGAACATCCCAGGAGCCGGGACTGCCCGGGCCCGGCGAACCTCAGCTGGGCGCGTCGGTGTCGCCGTACCGATTCCAGTAGGTGAAGCCCTCGATGGGTTGCCGCGCAGCGGGTTTGAAGTCCAGGCCGACCGTGTAGGCCACCGGCAGCAACGCCACCTGGCTCACCGACTCCGGGACCCCGAGCAGCTCGGCGACCTCCCGCTCGTGCGCCAGGTGCAGCGTCGTCCACACCGATCCGAGCCCGCGGGAGCGCAACGCGAGGGCGAAACTCCACACTGCCGGCAGGATCGACCCGTAGAAGCCGGCCTGGTTCTCCCCCTCCGGCGGCCTACCCTTGATGCACGGAATGACGTGCACCGGCACCCTGGCCAGGTTCTCCATCAGGTACAGCGACGATTGCGCCACCCGACGTTGGGCGTCCGTCCGGGCCCTGGCCACTCCGGCCGCCAGGTAGTCGGCAGCGCCCTTGCGGTAGTACTCGGCCACCCCGGCGCGCAGCTCCGGATCGGTGACAACCACGAACCGCCAGCTCTGGATGTTGCCACCGGTCGGCGCCTGCGCCGCGAGTCGCAGGCACTCGGTGATCACCGACGGCTCCACCGGGCGGTCCAGGTCGAGCCGCTTGCGGACGGCTCGGGTGGTGGTCAGCACCTGGTCAAAATCCAGCAACGACATGGCCTGCGCTCCTCGACGGTTCGATAGACCCCTGCAGTATTCGCCGCCGGACTGCCGGCCGCCGCCGGGCAGCCCGAAAGCGGCCGGCCTGGTCGACGAGTGGCACATCACCCTGGTGCCCGTCCGACCCGGCGGCGGGGTGTGGGTGTTCGACGGCGGCACTGCCTGCCGCCGGGGTCCCGGCAGGCCCGCGTCATCGACTCCAGGTCGGCGACCCACCGCAGACTGCGGACCGTCCCGGCCCGATGACACCGTCGCCCATTCGATCCGTGTCACCATCGAAGGGAATCCGCTCGGTCATGGCCTGCCGCCGGCAGCTGGGCCGGGCAGGGAACCGGAGCGGTTGTGAAGATCGTCATGCTCATCGTCGCCGCGCTGCTGGTCGTCGTGGGAGCCGTGTTCGCCCTGCAGGGCATCGGGGTGCTCGGCGGCAGCGCGATGAGCGGACAGCGCACGTGGGCGATCAGCGGGCCGATCATGGTGGTGGTCGGCGTCGTGCTCGGCCTGCTGGCCCTCCGGCGGGGCGCCAGGTCCGGGTGATCGCACAGGGCCGGACCGGACCCCGCCGACGGCACGTTCCCGCCTGCCGCGGGTCGGCGACGCCCAGTGCGGGCCACCCGGCGGCGGCGGCAGGTTCCCAACGGGTACGAAGCAGCACCCGGACCCGGCGTGACCCGTGGACGATGAACGAATGGCCGCACCCGAGATGACCGAACCGGCCCGCTCGCTGCGCCCGCCTGCGAACCAGGTGGCGCCGCGGGCGGTGTGGTACTGGTTCAGCCGGGCGGCCGCCGGGTGGCTGCTGGTCATCGCGATCCAGTTGATCGCGTGGAGCTTCGACTGGCCGATCCCGCCGTGGCGGCCGCAGGTCTTCGTGGTGACCGTCGTCGTCGCGATCCTGCACCTGGCTGTGATGCCGCGCTGGCGGTATCACGTGCACCGCTGGGAGCTGTCCGCCGATGCTGTCTACGTCAGATCCGGTTGGTGGACCCAGGAATGGCGGATCGCGCCGGTTACCCGCGTGCAGACGGTCGACACCGAACGCGGCCCGATCGGCCGGCTGTTCCGGCTGAGCAAAGTCACGGTCACCACCGCCTCCGCGGCCGGTCCGCTGGTCATCGACGGCTTGGCCGAGCCGGTCGCGCTGCGGTTCGCCGCCGATGTGACAGCCGCCGCCCAGGCGTCCAGGGGCGACGCGACATGACCGGCCCAGAGCCGAATGGGTTCGACACCAGCAGTGGGGTCGACGCCGGCACCACGGGCGACGCCGCAGGTGCGGTCGGAGTCGGTGCCCCGTTCGACGCCGGGACCTCCCCAGCCGCAACGGATCCCACCCGAGGCGCCCCGGGCGCCGAGCAGCCCTGGCGGCGGCTGGCGACCGGGATGCTGCTGGTCGAACCCGCCCGGGAGCTGATCCGGTTCATCCCGATGCTGATCGTGCTGGTCTTCGCCGGCCGCGCCGGTGACTCCGGGCCGCCGTGGGGCCTGATCGGCACCGGCGCAGTGATCGCCCTGGGCATCAGCCGCTGGCTGACAACGCGGTACCGGATCACCCCGAGCGTCGTCGAGGTGCGGAAGGGGCTGCTGCGGCGAAAGCACCTGACGGTGCCACGAGACCGCGTGCGGACCGTGGACGTCAGCGCCCACCCGTTGCAGCGGTTGCTCAGGCTCGTGAAGGTCGAGGTCGGGACGGGAACGTCGCAGCACGCCGATGAACTGGTGCTGGACGGACTGCCGGCCGCGGCCGCGGAACCGCTGCGGGCGGAGCTGCTGCACCGAGCCCGGGTGGCTGCTCCGTCCGGTGCCGGCGCTCCTTCCGGTGCGGGACCGTCCATGCACGAGGCGATCAACGGGCCGACCCGGGCCGAGGACGGCCCGACGCAGGACTGGTCCCCGGGTGCCGTCGGATCCGCGGGCGGGCGAGACGGTACCGAGGAAACCGAACTGGCCAGGCTGGACCCGCGGTGGATCAGGTACGCGCCGGCCACGCTGTCCGGGGTGGTGACGGCGGCGTTCCTGATCGGCCTGGGCTGGCGGATCATCAACGAGGCCCGGATCGACCCGACCCAGATCAGTGCCGTTCATCAGATCGTGCGGTACCTGCAGGGCATCCCGCTCTGGCTCGACGTGCTGCAGGGCGCTCTGGTCGTGATCATCGCCGTCGCGGTGCTGTCCACGGCCGGATATGTCCTGTCCTTCTGGGGGTTTCGGCTGACCCGGCACCCCGGTGGGACGCTGCAGGTCAGTCGCGGGCTGCTGACCATCAGGGCCACCAGCATCGAAGAGAGACGACTGCGCGGGGTCGAACGGGTCGAACCGCTGCTGCTGCGCTGGGTGGGCGGCGCCCGCCTGCAGGCGATCGCAACCGGTCTGCACCGCCGCGGATCCGAACGGGGCGGATCTCTGCTGGTTCCGCCCGCGCCGCTGGCGACGGTCATCGCCGTGGAGACCACCGTCCTGGGGTCGGCCGACCCGAGCCGGGCGCCGCTGACGTCACATGGCCGCGCAGCCCGACGACGCCGGTACGTCCGCGCGCCGGGCCTGACCGTGCTGGCGATCGCCGCCCTCTTCGCGCTCAACCGGTTCGCCCACTGGCCGGCCCAGCTGGTCTGGGCCTCGCTGCTGCTGCTGCCGCTGGCCGGCCTGCTGGCCCGGGACCGGTACTCGAGCCTCGGCCACGCCCTGGTGGACGACGCCCTGATCAGCAGGGTCGGCTCGCTAATCCGCCGGCGCAGCGTGCTGGCCGTACCTGGAGTCGTCGGCGTGACGCTGCGGCAATCGGTATTCCAGCGACGCAGCGGCCTGCTCAGCCTGACGGCAACGACCGCGGCGGGATCGCAGCACTACGTGGTGCCCGACCTGCCGCAAGCGACCGCCATCGACCTGGCGGTCCGGCTGGTCCCGCAATGCTCGGCGTTCCTGCCCGGGCCACCCACCGAGGGAGAGCAAGTCAGGCGAGCTGAAGCCGACCCGGGGGTCCGGCCCGCCCGGCCAACCGGACAAGGTTGGCTCGCCGCCGGCCGCGCCCTGTTGCGGGACCAGCCCGGCGTCAGCAGACTGCCTGGGTACGCCGACAAGGGGTGACCGGCATCAGCCGGTCCCGCCCCGTTCCGCCGACACCGCCGCGGCACCCGGCTGCGGCGACCCGCTGCCGACCGCCAGGAGCGACCGCGATGATCCAACCCCCGTGTGACCGGCCGGCATGACCCAGGGCGCTCGGCAGGCGGCCGTCAACGGCCAGTCCGATCCGGTTCACAACGTTGTCCTTGTCGGGCCGGGCGGCGCCGGCAAGACGATGCTCATCGAAGCGATCCTCGCCTTCACCGGAGCGATCAGCCGCCCCGGCAACATCGAAAGCGGCAACACCGTCTGCGATTTCGAGGACGTGGAACGCCGGGTGGGCAGGTCGGTCTCGCTGGCGGTGGCCAGCACGCTGGTCGACGACCCGGCGCTGGTCCCGGCCGGCGGCGGGCCGGTGCGGCTGAATCTGGTCGACACCCCCGGACATGCGGACTTCGTCGGTGAACTGCGGGCCGGCCTGCGCGCGGCCGACGCGGCGTTGTTCGTGATCTCGGCGACCGAGACGGCCGCAACCGGCGGGGTGATCGACGGCGCCACCAGGATCCTGTGGCAGGAGTGCGCCGACGTCGGGATGCCCCGCGCCGTCGTCATCACCCATGTCGACCAGCCGCGGGGCGACTTCGCCGCCGCGGTGGAGAACTGCCAGCTGGTCTTCGGTGACGGGGTGCACCCGCTCTACCTGCCGGTCGGCGGCGCGGACGGCACCGGCCCGACCGGGTTGATCGGCTTGTTGTCGCACACCGTGTTCGACACCAGCGGGGGCACCAGGGTCGCCCGGCCGGCCGACAGGGCCGAACAGGCGGCGATCGCCGGTGCGCGGGAGTCGTTGATCGAGGCGGTGATCACCGAGTCCGAGGACGACGGGCTGCTCGATCGCTACCTCGGCGGCGAGCAGGTCGGCTTCGACACGGTCGTTGACGACCTGGAGACCGCCGTCGCACGGGGGGCGTTCCACCCCGTGCTGGCCTGCGTCCCCACCACCGGCTTCGGCGTCCCCGAACTGCTGGAGGTGATCTGCCGGGGGTTCCCACGGCCCGTCGAACACGTCCTGCCGCCGGTGTACACGCCGGCCGGTGCGACGCGAGAACCATTGTCCGGCAGCGCCTCCGGGCCGCTGGTCGCCGAGGTGGTGAAGACCACCACCGATCCGTACGTCGGGCGGGTGTCCATCGTCAGGGTCTTCTCCGGCACCCTGCAGCCCGACGTCGCGGTGCACGTCAGCGGCCACTTCGCGCGGTTCTCCGGCCATCCGGAGGACGAAACCTGGCACTCCGAGCACGATCTGGACGAGCGGGCCGGCACCATTTCCAGGCCGCTCGGCTCGACGCTGAGCGGCATCGGCCAGGCCGTTGCCGGGGACATCGTCGCGGTCGCCAGGCTGGCGCACGCCGAGACCGGTGACACGCTGTCCGATCCCGCCGACCCGGCCGTGCTGTCGCCCTGGACGATGCCCGAACCCCTCCTACCGGTGGCGATCTCGGCCCGGTCGTCCAGCGAGGAGGACAAACTCGTGCAGGGCCTGGCCCGGCTGCAGGCCGAGGATCCGACCGTCCGGGTCGAGGTGAACCCGGCCACCGAGCAGCTGGTGATGTGGACGATGGGCGAACAGCAACTCGAGGTGCTGCTGGACCGGTTGCGCGGGCGGGCCGGCCTGGAGGTGCTGGTCCAGCCGGTCCGGGTCGCCGTCCGGGAGACCATCAGGGCCCACGCAGCGGGCCTGGGCCGGCACGTCAAGCAGTCCGGCGGCCACGGGCAGTATGCGGTGGCGCAGATCGAGGTGGAGCCGTTGCCCGAGGGCGGCGGGTTCGAGTTCGTCGATCGCGTGGTGGGTGGGGCGGTCCCCCGGCAGTTCATCCCGAGCGTGGAGAAGGGCATCCGGGCCCAACTCGAGCGGGGCGTCAACGGACACCCGATGGTCGACCTGCGGGTGACGCTGGTGGGCGGGAAGGCGCACAGCGTCGACTCCTCCGACGCGGCATTCCAGATGGCCGGCGCACTGGCACTCAAGGAGGCGTCGCACAGTTCCGGGGTCCAACTGCTGGAGCCGATGGACTCGGTGACCATCACCGTCGACGACGAGTTCGTCGGTGCCGTGCTGGCCGACCTCGCGTCCCGGCGGGGCCGGGTGCGGGGTACCGAGGCGGCCGGAACCGGCCGGTCGTCGGTGCTGGCCGAGGTGCCGGAGATCGAGTTCACCCGCTACGCGGTGGATCTGCGCTCGCTGGCGCACGGCACCGGGACGTTCAGCCGAACGTATCTGCGGCACGCGCCGGCCCCCGAGCACGTCCTGGACAAACTCCGTCCGGTGGCCGCCGACTGAACTTCTGCCGCTGCCATCGACCGCCCATCGGGTTGACTCCTGCCAGCCGGTGTGAGCACCACCACACTGCGACCCGGCGACGCGTGCCCGGCCGGTTGACGCGACCCCCCGAGTGATCCCGGTCGGCGGAAAGGTCTAGCTTGATCGTTATGTGGGACATCCCCACCCGGGCCAGATCAGCGGGCGAGGCGCACTCGGCCGTTGCGGCTGACCCGTCCGCCGCACAGTACCGGTCCGCGATCGAGGCACTGCTGGCCAGCTACCGGGCGATCCCGCGGTCGGCCACCGTCCGGCTCGCCAAACGGACCTCCAATCTGTTCCGGGTGCGACCGGCCACAGATGCGCCGGGTCTCGACGTTTCCGGCCTGCAGGGGGTACTCAGCGTCGATGTCGAGGCGCTGACGGCCGACGTCGGCGGCATGTGTACCTTCGAGGACCTGGTAGCCGCCACCCTGCCGCTGGGTCTCGCCCCGCTGGTCGTCCCCCAGCTCAAGACGATCACCGTCGGCGGTGCCGCGACGGGTGGCGGTATCGAGTCGACATCCTTCCGCAGCGGGCTCTCGCACGACGACATCGTGGAGATGGACCTGCTCACCGGGGCCGGCACGATCATCACGGCCACCCCGGACGGCGAGCATGCCGACCTGTTCTTCGGTTTCCCCAATTCCTACGGGACGCTGGGCTATGCGACCCGGCTGCGGATCCGGCTGGAACCGATCAAGCCATTCGTCACGCTGCGGCACGTCCGGTTCACCGCCCTCACGGATCTACCGGAGGTCATCGGGCGGATCATCGACACCCGTTCCTACGACGGCGTTCCCGTCGACTACCTGGACGGCGTGGTGTTCACCGCCACCGAGAGTTACCTGACCCTGGGCACTCTCACTGACGAGCCGGGTCCGACCAGCGACTACACCGGGCAACGGATCTACTACCGGTCGATTCAGCAACGCACGACCGACCGGCTGACCATCGCAGACTATTTGTGGCGCTGGGACACGGACTGGTTCTGGTGCTCCCGCGCGTTCGGTGCGCAGCAACCGGTCATCCGCCGACTCTGGCCGAAGCGGTTGCGCCGCAGCTCTTTCTACTGGAAACTCGTCGCCCTCGACCGGCGGTGGGATATCGCGGACCGGCTCGAGCAGTTGCACCGCCGACCACGGTTGGAGCGGGTCGTCCAGGACATCGAGGTACCGCTGGATCGCACCGCGGAATTCCTCACCTGGTTTCTGGACACCATCCCGATCGAGCCGATCTGGCTGTGCCCGCTCCGGTTGCCCGCCAACCCTGCGGGCGACGGCACCGCAACCTGGCCGCTGTACCCGATCCCGCCCGAGAAGACCTACGTCAACGTGGGTTTCTGGTCGACGGTGCCGATCCGTGCTGGTGACCCGGAGGGCGCAGCCAACCGTCTCATCGAGCGCCAGGTCGATCACCTCGGCGGGCACAAGTCGTTGTACTCCGACGCGTACTACTCACCAGAAGAATTCGCCGCACTCTACGGCGGCGCCACCTACTCCGAATTGAAGGCTCGGTACGACCCGGAATCCCGGTTGTTGAATCTCTACGACAAGGCGGTGCGACGACATTGACAACATTCAAGGCCTCCACGTCCTCTGGCCACCGTGTGCGCAGCACATCGAGCCATGCGATGACCGTCGCCGACGTTGCGGCGACGGTGTCGGACGGTCCGTTGCCGTTCCGACTCAACGCCTTTGACGGCAGCACGGCCGGCCCCGCCGATGCCCCCGGGCTGGAGATCGTCAACCGGCGGGCGCTGACCTACGTGCTGACCGCACCAAGCGACCTGGGCCTCGCGCGGGCCTACGTCAGCGGCGACATCGATTTCATCGGGGTGCATCCGGCCGACCCGTATCCGATGTTGAAGCTGATGGACGATCAATTGCACCTCCGCAGGCCGAGCCCGGGCGAGATCAAGGATCTCGTCACCTCGCTCGGTGTCAGCACCTTCCTGCCGGTCACTCCCCCACCGCAGGAGGCCACTCCGCGCTGGCGTCGGGTGGTTCAGGGGCTCGGGCATTCCAAGAAGCGCGACTCCTCCGCCATCAGCCGGCACTACGACGTCTCGAACACCTTCTACGAATACGTTCTCGGCCCGTCGATGGCCTACACCTGCGCGGTGTTCAGTTCGCCGGAGGACTCCCTGGAAAAGGCCCAGAACGCCAAGCACGCCCTGGTGTTCGACAAGCTCGGCCTCGAACCGGGCCAGCGACTACTTGACGTCGGCTGCGGCTGGGGCTCGATGGTCCGGCACGCGGCTCGCCGCGGGGTGCACGCCCTGGGCGTCACGCTGTCCCGGCAGCAGGCCGAATGGGGCCAGAAGGCGATCGTCAACGAGGGGCTGCAACACCTGGCGGAAATCCGCTATCTCGACTACCGGGACGTTCCGGAGACCGGCTTCGATGCGATTTCCTCCATCGGACTGACCGAGCACATCGGGGTGCGGAAGTACCCGTCGTATTTCCGCACCCTGCAGGACAAGTTGCGGCCCGGTGGCCGCCTGCTGAACCACTCGATCACCCGGCCGATGAACTCCGGCGCCGTCAAGACCGAGGCATTCATCGACCGGTATGTATTCCCGGACGGGGAGATCACCGGGTCCGGCCGCATCATCACGGCCATGCAGGACATCGGGTTCGACGTCCGACATTCCGAGAACCTTCGTGAGCACTACGCTCTGACGCTGCGTGGCTGGTGTGCGAATCTCCAGGAGAACTGGGATGCCTGCGTCGCGGAGGTCGGTGAGGGCACCGCCCGGGTGTGGGGGCTGTACATGGCTGGATCGCGGTTGAGCTTCGAGCGCAACGGGATCCAGCTGCACCAGGTGCTGGCGGTCAAGCCCGGAGCGAAGGGTGATGCCGCGGTTCCGTTGCGGCCCTGGTGGACCGGCTGACGGTGTGGCGTTGGCGGCGCCCGCTGACGTCACCGCCGCGGCCAGGGTGACCTGCCGGCGCCCGGCCGTCGACCGGCGTCAGTGCGATCCCGCCGATCGGCGCGGCGGCGGCTCTGGAACTTGCTTGGCTGCAACAACATCGGACAACGGGACGGTCACCTCACCGCGCCGGGTGTCGACTACGCACGCCGAGTCGTTGCACGATCGGAGATAGCCCAGCGCGTCGGTGAAGCCACCGGTTATCCGGTAACGGGACACCACCCGGGCGCCCGGTGGTGCCGTGCGCAGGACGTCCGCGGGGCCGGAAGGCACGGCTCGAAGGTTACCTGCCTCGGGTGGGGCCAACCGGAGCATCAGCCGCTCACCGCCCCGCCGCACCGGCACGGCCAGCGCATTGGATCAATGCACCGCGGTGCCGTCCCCACCTGCAGTCCCCAGCGCCGGCACTGCGCCGCAGCGATGACCGGAAGCTCGGCCAGCCAGCCCTGGCCGCATGCCACCAGCGTGGCTCGTCCAGGAAGGACTGCGGAACCTTGATCACCCAGATCACCCCGCGCCGAGCATGCTCTCCAGCGTGATCGGCAGGTCGCGCACCCGCACGCTCGTCGCGTGGTACACCGCATTGGCCACGGCGGCGGCCGCCCCGACGATGCCGATCTCGCCAATGCCCTTGGTACCCAACGGGTTGATGTCGGCATCCCGCTCGTCGAGGCACTCCACCTCGATCGCCCCCACGTCCGCGCAGGACGCGATGTGATATCCGGCCAGGTCGTGGTTGGCATGGTCACCGTAGGCCTCGTCAATGACGCCGCCCTCGTGTAACGCCATGGACAGCCCCATGGTCATCCCGCCGATCAGCTGCGACCGGGCGGTGCGGGGGTTGACGATCCGGCCGGCCGCGAAGACCCCGACCATCCTCGGCACCCGCAGTTCCCCGGAATCGGTGTCCACCCATACCTCGGCAAATTGGGCACCGAACGCGTGCCGGCTGAACTTGCCCAGCGACTTGAGGTCGGCCGAGGTATTCGCGGTCACCGACACCGCCTCGGAAATCGCGCCGACCCCGCCGAGGTCGGCCAGCTTGTCGGCCAGTGCCGCGCACGCCTTGTGCACCGCCCAGCCGAACGAGGTGGTCCCCGACGATCCACCGGCCACCCCGGCACGCGGCAGTTCGGTGTCGCCGATCCGGATCTCGACGCGGTGCCGCTGCACCCCGAGTGCCTCCGCGGCCAGGATCAGCATCGCGGTGCGGGCCCCGGTACCGATGTCCGTGGCATTGATCGAGACCACGTAGGTGCCGGCGACCGTAGCGGTCGCGGTGGCCGTTGCCGGTGACGCGTATCCGGGATACGTCGACGACGCCACCCCGGACCCGATCAGCCAGCGTCCGCTGCGCCTGCCGCGTGGCCGCGGGTCGCGCTCGGCCCAGCCGAACAGCTCCGCGCCCCGACGCAGGCAGCCGACGAGATTCCTGCTGCTGAAAGCCATCCCGTTCTCCGGGTCAACAGTCGGTTCGTTCCGGATCCGCAGTTCGATCGGGTCGACACCCGTAGCCACCGCGAGCTCGTCCATCGCGGATTCCAGCGCGAACATTCCTGGACACTCGCCGGGCGCCCGCATCCAGGACGGGATCGGCACGTCGAGCGCCGCCACCCGGTGCCGGGTGCGCCGGTTCTCGGCGGCGTACATGACCCTGGTCGCGACCACGACCTGCTCGACGAATTCCACCTGCCGGGAGGTCTGCACGATGGCGTCGTGGTCGATCGCCCGCAACCGGCCGTCGGCGTCCGCACCGAGTTGCACCCGCTGAATGGTCGGCGTCCGGTAGCCGACCAACGAGAACAGGTGCTGACGGGCGAACACCACCCGGACCGGCCGGCCCAGCTCGCGGGCCGCCATCGCGGCCAGGATGACGTTCGGCCGCGGCAGACCCTTGGATCCGAATCCACCGCCGACGTGCGCGCTGATCACCCTGACCCGTTCCACCGGCAGCCCCAGTGCGCCGGCCAGTGCTTGCCGCACCGGGTGACCACCCTGGTTCGAGTCGTAGAGGGTCAGTTCGCCGGCTGCGAACACCGCCGTGGTCGCGTGCGGTTCCATCGGGTTGTTGTGTTGCCCCGGCGTCCGGTAGGTGGCGTCCACCCGGACCGCACTGTTGGCCAACGCTGCTGTCGGATCGCCGATCACGCTGATCCCGGGGTACCCGGCGTTGACCGTGTCCGGTGTCCGCAGCGCCGGGTCGTCAGCGCGGAGCCGCACGTCGTGATCGCGCTGGACCACGGTCACCACCAGACGTTCGGCGGCCTCTCGCGCCGCTTCCAGGCTGGTCGCGGCCACCAGGGCGATCACCTCGCCGCGGAAGTGCACCTCGTCGGACTGCAGCACGGCGAGCATCGGCATACCGACGTCGATCAGCTGCGGCGCATTGCCGTGCCACCACACCCGCAGCACGCCTGGCATGGCCTCGGCGGCCGCGGTGTCGACGCCCGTCACCCGGCCGGCGGCGATCTGCGAGAGCACCGGCCATGCGTAGGTCAGATCGTCCGCCGGGTAGTCGGCCGCATACTGCGCGGCGCCGGTGACCTTGGCCCGGCCCTCGACCCGATGGACCGGGGTTCTGGTTTCCAGGGTCGTCATCGGGTGCCCCCGGCCGCTTCGTCGCGCAGGCCGGCCAGGTCGGACAGCATGGCCACCCCCAGGTTGCGGGCAAGCAGGATCTTGAAGGCGTTGTCCGGCAGCGGTTCTGCGGCTGCGAACTCGGCGTCGATGGCGGCGGCGACGGCCTCGCCGGTGAGCTGGCCGCCGCGAAGGGCGTTCTCGGCGGTGTGTGCCCGCCACGGTCGCGGGGCGACGGCACCGAAGGCCAATCGGACGTCCTGCACCGCGCCGTCGACCAGGGTGACCGCGCCGGCCACCGAACCGACGGCGAAGGCGTACGACGCCCGGTCGCGGGCCTTGCGGTAGCCGGACGCGGCGGTCAGCGCGGACGGCGGGGGCAGTTCGACGGCGGTGATCAGTTCGCCGTGGGCCAGGGTGGTGTCCCTGGTCGGGTCGTCACCGGGCAACCGGTAGAACTGGTCCAGGCTCAGCCGCCGCGAGCCGGTCGGACCGTCGACCAGCGCGACGGCATCCAGTGCAGTGAGCGCCACCGCCATGTCCGACGGATGGGTGGCGATGCAGCTCTCGCTGGTGCCGATGACGCCGAGGTCGCGGTGGATGCCGGTCCTGGCCGGGCATCCCGTGCCGTTCTGGCGCTTGTTGCAGGGTTTGCTGACGTCCTGGAAATACAGGCACCGGGTGCGTTGCAGCAGGTTGCCGCCGACCGTCGCCATGTTGCGCAGTTGCCCCGACGCTCCGGCGAGCAGCGCCTGGGACAGTGCGGGGTAGTGCCGCCGCACCCGCGGATCGGCGGCCAGGTCACTGTTACGCACCCCGGCGCCGATGCGCAGGGTGCCGGCGTCGAGCAGGTCGATGGTGGTCGCCAGGCCGGAGACGTCGACCACCCGGCCCGGGCTGACGACCCCGAGCCGCATCAAGTCGACGAGATTGGTTCCGCCGCCGAGGAAGACGGCCTCGGTATCCGCCATGACGGCGTCGATGGCGTCCTGCGCGGAACCCGCCTGCCGGTAGCCGAATGGCCTCATCGCTGCTCACCGTTCGCGGCGTCGAGCACGGCCGGCACGATGTTGGCGTAGGCGCCACATCGACACAGGTTGCCGGACATGCGTTCTCGGACCTCGGCGGCGTCCAGGCCGACGGGCCCGTCGTACCCGTCCGGCTGCTGTGCGGTGACCGCACTGGGCCAGCCAGCGGCCGCCTCGTCCAGAACCGCGATGGCGGAACAGATCTGGCCCGGTGTGCAGTACCCGCACTGGTAGGCGTCATGATCCAGGAACGCCTGCTGGACCGGATGCAGCCCCCCGCCGTCCGCGGAGCCGATGCCTTCGATGGTGGTGATCTCCCTGCCCTGGGTGGTCACCGCCAGCACCAGGCAACTGTTCACCCGGCGGCCGTCGATCAGGACGGTGCAGGCGCCGCACTGACCCTGATCGCAGCCCTTCTTGGTGCCGGTGAGCCCGAGGCGCTCCCGCAGCGTGTCCAGCAGGGAGGTTCGGTGGTCGATGTCCCATTGATGATGTCGTCCGTTGATCGACAGCCCAACGGTGCTCGTTGTGGCCTCACTGGCCAGGTGTGTCGGCGTCACCCGCGCGACGGTAGGCCGAAACCGACTTCTCCGCCACGCCGGGGGACCCCCGGTCTGCCGGACCTGGCGTGTCGGGCCTGGTGTGTCGGGCCTGGTGTGTCGGGCCGGGACGACCCCGGCCTTCTGGGCAGACGTGAGGCCGGAGGCGGGCCCGTCCCCGGCATAGGGACCTGCGGGCCACGCCTCCGGCAGTGCCGGTCCCCACATGGGACCAGGGTGTGATTCCGCCCCCCCAGGTCGTCCAGAATCTCACGCGCTGTCACTGTATCCCGGTCCACACCCACTTGCACCGCTTGCGCTGGACCTCAATCGGGTGAATCTGCTCCTATCGGTGATTTTCTCTCATCCTGTTGCGCCGTTAGGGCGTACGCCCTCCCCCCAATTGCGGGGGTCGCAGAGATGGATTCGTCAGGCCGCCAGCGAGGGTGCTCACATCGATTCGATCTTTGGGAATGGATCCGTCAACCTCTGATGTCGCGCGAGACAGGGGCAGTGCGGCCCATCACGTGAGCCGTCGGCGGTGTTCATTCCCCGATGGCGCTGGAAACCCTGGCGGCCCATCCGTCGACAACACGCGAGAGGCACTTGACATGATCACGTCTGCCCCCACGGAGACCGCGCCGGCAACCACAGTCCTCGGGCTGCCGCCCAGGTTGGCCCGGATCGGCGCCGGCTTCATCCTGCTGCTGGGCGCGCTGACCGCCATCGGTCCGTTGACCATCGATCTCTATCTGGCTGCCTTTCCGCAGATCACGGCGGACCTGGGCACCCAGCCGGCGGCGGTCCAACTGACCATCACCGCCACCCTGGCCGGTCTCGCGCTCGGCCAGCTGCTGATTGGGATCGATCTCCGATGCGATCGGCCGCCGGAAGCCGTTGCTCACCGGTCTCGCCCTGTACATCGTCGCGTCGGTGGGCATCGTGTTCGTCACCTCGGCGGAGGCGCTCACGGCGCTGCGGTTTGTGCAGGGCTTTGCCGCCTCGGCGGGCATGGTGCTGTCGATGGCGATCGTCCGCGACCGCTTCGAGGGCATCCAGGTCGGCAAGGCGCTCGCCCGGCTGATGTTGGTGGTCGGAGTCGCACCCAGCATCGCCCCGCTGATCGGCGCGCAGTTTCTCCGGCTGGGTTCGTGGCGCTACATGTTCGTTGCGCTCGCGCTGTTCGGCGTCATCCTGCTCGTCCTGGCGTTCTTCCTGCTCAAGGAGTCGCTCCCCACCCAGCTCCGCCGTTCCGGCGGGGTCGGCGCGGCCGCACGGTCCTACGGTTCCCTGCTGCGCGACCCGATGTTCATTTCACTGGCGCTGCTGAGCGGATTCTCCATGGCCTCGCTGTTCACCTACGTCTCGTCGGCGACGTTCGTTTTCCAGGAGGGCTTCGGGCTCTCCGCCCAGCAGTTCGCGGTGATCTTCGCCGCCGGCGCGGTGGCCATCACTGCTGGTACGCAGATCAACGGCGCCATGCTCGGCCGGGTCGCACCGGAGCAGATCCTGCGGTCCGCCGTGCTGGCCGCCCTGGTGATCACCGGGTCGATGGTCGTGGTGACGGCGCTCGGGCTGGGCATCTGGCCGCTGATCGTGCTGCTGGTGTCGAACATGTTGGTCACCGGCATCCTGCTGCCCGCGGTTCCGGTCATCGCCCTCGATGCCAACGCCCATCGGGCCGGCAGCGCGGCCGCCCTGCTCGGGGCCATGCAGTTCGGCGTCGGTGCGGCCATTGCCCCCGTGACGGGCCTGTTCGAGGAGGGCTCAGCGGTCGCGATGGCGGCGGTGATGTTCGGCGCCACTGCGATGACCGTGACGATCATGTTCGCGATCCGGCCGGCCATCCGGGGGACCTCGGCGCAGGCTCGCCTCCTGGCCCGCTCTGCGGGATGACCTCCGGCCCGCGCCGGGAACCGCGGATTTGATCACCGGGCGGCGCGGGCTGCGACAATCACTCGATGGTCTTCGCGCCGGATGAGCAGGTGACGACCTGCGTCACGCTCAGGTTCAGCACGGTCGCGGACCTGATCAGTGCCGCCACGCTGGTCGCGATTCCCGCCGTTGCGATCGTCGTGGTGGCGCGAATCGCCCGGCTACACCCGAGCCGGGCGCTGCTGTCGCGAGGCCGTCGGCCGGCAGGTGTCCGGGTCAACCGGGCCGGTCTGGCGGTAGCCGGGCTCGGCCTGGCCGGCCTGATCGCGGCGATGATCGTAGGCCTGCGCCGGCCCGAGGAGTGTGATCAGGCGAGCGGGCTGACGGCCGTGGTCGCGATCGGGCTGATCCTGCTGGGCGCGTTGTTGATCGGCGGCGGCTGGGCCTACGCGGTCCGGGCACCGTGGGTGGTGCCGGCTACCCTCGCCGCGCTGGATGTGTGGATTTTCGCCATCAACGTCGTGGTCAGTCTGGACAGCCAGGAGCCGGTGCAGGGGTTGCTGTTGCTGGCCTTCGTGATCCATGCGATCTGCATCTCCGTCGCGGCCCGGTGGTCGTTGACCGCGAGAGATCTCGGTCCGGTCGAGCGAGCGAAGGCCGGCGAGGCCGGACGCACCCTCGCGGCGGTGTGGGTGTTCCTGGCCTCCTATTCCGGGTTGGCCCTGTTCCGGGGCGAGAGCGGCATCTTCAGCACCGCGGCGGGCTCCGCCGTGACGGGGGCGCTCAGTCTGGGCGCGTTGGCCGTGACGATGGGCAGTGGCTTCACCAAGTACTCCGAGGCAATCCACGCGACCCCCGCCGCTGCGCCGGAGGGCCCGCAGGCCGCCCTCGGGGAGCCGGGTGGGGACTCCGGTGACGCGCCTGCCGTTGCCGTGCCGCCCCGGCCGGCCGATGACTCCGGGGCCTTTCCTAGCTAGGGCGGCAGGTCCACCTTCGGCCTCCCGAGACCCCTTCGCCGGCGGGTGACGTCGACTCTCGGCGCGGGTGGCCCGATGTCGCCGCCCGGACCAGTGGTCACTCGCTGTGCACCCAGGTCGAGGTCTGCCCGAGCACCCGGCTGCCGTCGAGGTCGGCCAACGACAGACCGACGAAACCCGAAGCGCCGGCTGAGGTCTGCCAGCGGAACTTGGGCGAATCGGTGATCGCGGCTTCGACGATGACGGCGGCTGCGTCCGCGGGGCTCTGGGCGGCCGCGAAGGCGCTCCGGCTACGGGCCAGGTAGCACTGCAGCATCGCCGCGTACGGATCGTCGCTGCCGGTGTCCGGTACCGCCGGTTCACCGTGCGGCGTCAGCACTCCCGCCACATTGGCGACGAAATCGCTGGCCACAGCGCCGGGTTCGACCAGGCTGACGTCGATCCCGAACTGGGCGACCACCGGGGCCAGCGATTGCATCAGGCCCTCCACCGCGAACTTGGCGGCGCAGTACGCGTCCGCGAACGGCTGACCGACGGCCCCGCCGACGCTGGTCACCGTGACGATCCGGCCGCGCCCCGCGAGTCGCATCGGGGCCAGCACCAGTTTGGTCAGCGCGGCGACGCCGAGGTAGTTCACGTCGAGCTGGGCCTGCAGGTCGGCCATCGTCAACTGCTCGAGCGAGGCGACTGCGCCGCGCCCGGCATTGTTGACCAGGATGTCGAGCTGACCGTAGGTGGCGAGCACGTCCTCGATGCAGCGGCTCGCGCCCCGGTGATCGGTGACGTCCAGCGCTCGGATATCCAGGCGCACCTCGGCGGCGGAGGCGGCCGCGCGTAACGCCTCGGCGCGTGCCGGGTCGCGGAGCGTGGCGACGACCGTCGCTCCTGCCGTGGCCAATTGGACCGCGGTGTGCAAGCCCATTCCACTGGAGGTTCCGGTGACGACGGCGATCTGCGGCATGGTGCTCCCTTGGCAACGGCGCGAGTGGTCCGGTCCATCATGCGCTCGTCATCCTGGTGGCGTGCCGGGGGGAAGGACGGCTGCCGGACGGCGCTCAACGGCGCCGGAAACCGGCCCCGGAAAGACAACGATGTCGGGTCAAGGGTGATGACACGCCGACCCAACGGTTACGACGTGCCATCACAATTTCGACTCTATCCCGCAGATGCACGGTCGCACGGGTGGGCTCGGTCCACCCGATCGGATGAGATGTCACGGACGGTGGGACATTCGGGCGCCACCGACTCGCCGGTGTTCCGCCGGCTTATCCGTTGGTAAACTACGAGGCGGGCGCGACGATCCTGTACGCCGACGACCCGTCGACAGTGCTGGCCCGCACCAGCGAACCGCTGCTGAGCGCTGAGCTCGCCGAGGAACGCAACGGCATCGTGAGAACGAGAGGGCCCAGCGGCTTCCTCACCACTCCAGCCGAGAAACAGGTGGCCGCGAAGTTGGCGAAGTCGGGGCTGAGCCCGGTGCCCTCCGATGCAGGAGGTGGGCACTGATGGCTGAACCCGCCCCGCCCATGCCCCACGGGGGCCCGCTGCTGCTGACACCGTCGGTGCCGACTTGGTGCCGATTGACGTCCTCCGCGAGTAATCTGGGCAGCCTCGATGAGGACCGCCGGCCGGCCGATCCGAAGGAACCATGATGACTCGTACCACCGTCCGACGTCCGGTGACGGCCGGCACGGACGTGCGACGGATTCCGGCCGACGTCCATCACAACGGCCGGTCGCCGGCGTCGCACTGGACCGGCACTGACCTCCTCGGCCGCCGAGCGCTCGGCGGCCGGCCGGACCTGATCCGGAGTCTGCAGGCGACGGCCGGCAATGCGGCCGTCAGCCTGATGCTGCAGCGCAAGGCCGGGTGGCCGGACGCCTCCACCGAAGGGCCGGCCTGGAATGACGCGAGACCCAAGGCGGTGGGGCAGATCTGGCGGCTGGCGATTGCCGGGCTGACGGGCGGCATCGGAAAGCCGTTCAAGGGTGGAACCAGCGTGCACACCACTGAGGGCGCCGACCACCGGGCGATCGTACTCGTCCCAGAGGGGTTCAAGCCGGACAAGCCGGTCGAGGTGCTGCTGTACTTCCACGGTCATACCGAAGCCTGGCGCAAGCAGTACGCGGGCCTGCGGCAACGCTCGTTCAAGGAGACGAAAGCGACCGAGGAAGCGGGTCTCACCAACGACAACACCGTCCGGGACGTGGCGCTGGACCAGATCGAACAACAGCTCGACAAGAGCGGCCACCGGCAGATGATCGGCATCCTCGCCCAGGGTGGCCCGCAGCATGAGTTCGGGATCATCAACACCGACGATTACATCAGGGACGCGCTCACCCGCACTACCACGGAATTCCCGACGAAGCTGAAGGGCATCCCCTCGTCGTGGTCGGTGATCCTGTCCGGGCACAGCGGCGGCGGCTTCGCCGTGCAGGCCGCCCTTTCCGGCAAGAACACGCCCGAGAAGCTCAAGGGACTCATCCTTTTCGACGCCGAAGCGATGCACGGCGACATGCGTCGACGGATCTCCGATGACATGAAGTTCCTCGTCGCCCACACCGATGCCGAGCGCGACGCACATCTCGCCAAGAGCCCGGTGGTCAGGGCGTTCACCAGCAAGAATTCGGTGTACGCGGATCGGTACAAGGACATCGTCGAGGTGACGATCGCCGCCACCACCGACCCGCTGTTCCCCAGGAGCAGGCGGGCGGACTTGGCGCGGTTGCGGACCCGGGCGGCGTGCGTGCCGCTCACCCCCGCGGAAGACCTCAGGCTCAAGGAATTGCGCAGGGACGCCCCCACCGACCAGGCCGGCCGCACCGAACTGCAGGGCCTGCAGACCCGCAAGGCCTGCAAGCGGTTGTCGGCCGGCGAATCCCGCAGGATGACGGATCTGATTGCCCAGGAGACCACCTGGCTGTCGGTCATGAAATACCTGCCGAAGGTCCGCGAGATCTACCAGCTGACGGCGCTGGACTCGCCCGTCAAGCACGAGGAGATCATCCGGAACGCGGACACCGGCTCCGGCGAGTATCACCAGGGTCAGGGCAACCTGGAGAGAGCGCTGCGCTCCATCCCGTAGCAGGAGCGCAGCGCTCTCTCGGCCCACTGTTGTGCTGGCTCACCCTGCCGGTTGAGGCACCGGCTGCTTCAGGCAGGGGACATACACCTCGGTCCGCGGGTTCGGCGTTCCCGGTTGGTCGAGGTACTCCTCCCACGGTTCGCCGCTGGGCGCAAAATCGTTGTCCGGCAACCATTCCATCAGGGTTTCGTAGGCCGCGCCCACTGCCGAGTAGTCACCGATGTACAGGATGCGGGCGATCGTCCCGCCGGGCAACACGTCCGGCAGCACCCGACCTTCGGCAACAGGCAGGGCATCGACCGGGAAGCCGGCCTCGATGTCCCACCGCGAGTCGTCGGTCAGCCCGTACCGGGCGAACGGGGCACCGACAATGTGCAGGTGTTGCCGCTCGATGACGGCCATGCTGTCGCCGAATGCCTTCCCCAGGAACTCTGCGATGCCATCGGGTTGAACGCGCCCGCGCACCACGGCGATCGGTTGCTCGGTCCGCTCGATTGTCTCCACGTTGTTGCCCATGACCGCATTATCGTCCGCGCCCACCCACGTTCCCAGAGGCACAAGTCCTGGTCCGGAGGGTTTTTCGGACGGCCACCGGCTCGGCGATCAGCGGGGCCGCGGCCGTGGCCGAGAACGCACGGTGGCGGTCCTTGGGGCCGAGCCCCGACTGTGTTGGAGGCTGCTGTCCTGCGGCGCGGAAGGAAGCGCCGGGAGCACCGCGCTCGACGGCGCTTATCGTGGACACCATGTCCCCCGACACCCGCGCCGGCGACCTGCCGCACCACGAGACACGCTGGCTGGGCCGACCTCGGCCCGACCAGGAGAGCGATCGGGGCCTGCCCACGCTGGTGTTGCTGCACGGCTACGGGTCGAGCGAGCGGGACCTCATCTCGCTGGTTCCGGCGATGCAGATGTTCCTGCCCGGCGTCACCGCCAGGGTGATCGCGATCCGGGCATCCCACCCGGCACCGGGCCGCTCGCGCGGCTACTCGTGGTTCCCGGGTCCGGTGACGGTGCAGCCCAGCATCACGGAGATCGGCGACACCGCGGACCGGGTCGCCACCGTCATCCGCCGGCACACCGACAGCGCGGTGGTGCTCGGCTTCTCCCAAGGCATGTGCACGGCGATCACCGTGCTGCGGCGGCACCCGCATCTGGTCACCGGACTGGTCGGGCTCTCCGGCTTCATGTTCGACGACGACCACCCCGGGGATTCCCACCTCGCGCTCAGCACCGCCACCGGCGGCGGCGTGCCCGCCTTCGTGGGCTATGACCCGGCGGACCCGATGATCCCGTCAGTCGCCAATCGTTGGGCGCTGACCTTCCTGCGCACCCACACGGACCTCGCGGAGCACAGCTATCCCGGCATGGGCCACAGCGTCTCCATGAACGAGATCCAGGACCTGACCAAGTTCCTGCGCGCCCTGCTGGGCTGAGGCCGCAGCGGCGGTCGTCTGGGGAGACCCAGCATCCGTTCGGATGATCGAGCCCCTACAGCCTGGCCACCACCGTCCGTCCTGCCCTGGTGAGCGCGGCGGCAGTGTCGTCGGCGTCACCAAGGTACCCGCTGATCATCGCGCCATCCCGCAGCAGCACGAGATCGTCCGCGGCCTGGTCGGGATCAGTGCTACCAATCTCGGAGGCCAACTGCCGCATGGTTTCCCGGTACCAGGCACGATGCTCCGCGATGGTCACCCGGACCTGGCTGGCGGGATCGGCGAACTCGGCGGCCGCATTGATGAACGGGCAGCCACGGAATCCGGCCGCGTCTAACTCGGCCCGCATGGCCGCCACGATCGCCCGTAGCACCGCGCGGGGATCGCCCGGGTTGGCCTCCCGCAAGCCCGCTACCCGCTCGCGTTCGTCCGTTGACCGGCGCTTCAAATACTTGACCACCAGGTCGTCCTTGGACGGGAACTGCCGGTAGAAGGTCAGCCGGGAGACATCGGACTCCTTCACCAGCCGTTCGACTCCAACCACCCGGATGCCTTCGCTGCTGAACAGCCGGTCGGCGGTGTCGACGATCCGAGCGCGCGCCGCCGACGGCTTCTTGCCTACCGGCTCCCGGCCCGCTGCGATCGCGGAATTGGTTTCGACCGACACTTGCCCTCCCGTTGCCCCGGTGCTAATTTCACATTGTAGGTAGAACGTTCACCCTACTCCGATTGCTCTTCTCCCGCTCGGAGGCACACCGTGTCCACCACCCTTCCCCCTGTCGTTTTCATCCACGGCCTGTGGCTGCACTCCACCAGTTGGTCCAGCTGGGTCGAGCTGTTCGCCGCGGCCGGCTACGAAACCCTCACACCGGAATGGCCCGGGGTGCCCAATTCCATCGAGGCCGCCAGGAAGAACCCGGAAGGCCAAGCCGGCAAGGGCATCTCAGACATCGTCACCCACTACGCGAGCGTGCTGAAAGCCATGGATCGCAAGCCGGTCGTGATCGGGCATTCCTTCGGCGGCCTGATCGCGCAGAATCTGCTCAGCCAGGACCTGGCCACCGCGGCCGTCGCCATCGACCCGGCGCCGATCAAGGGAGTGCGCGCACTCCCCCTCGCCCAGTTGCGCTCCGGCTTCCCCGTCCTGCGCAACCCGGCCAACAAAAAGAAGACCGTCGCCCTCACCGTCCAGCAGTTCCGCTACGCCTTCGGCAATGCGATCGGCGCGGAGGAATCCGCTGCGCTGCACGAAGAATGGACTATTCCCGGGCCCGGGCGACCCCTGTTCGAGGCGGCGTTCGCGAACTTTTCGCAGCACTCGCCCGCGGCCGTGAACACGCAGAACGCGACCCGTGGCCCGCTGCTGCTGATCTCCGGCGGACAGGACCACACCGTTCCCGACGTCGTCACCCGATCGACGTTCAAGCTGTACAAGGACTCCGGCGCCAGCACGGAACTCCGCCAGTTCCCGGACCGCGGTCACTCCCTGACCATCGACAGCGGCTGGCGGGAGATCGCCGACGCCACCCTGGAGTGGCTGGCCGCGAAGTCGGCGGCGTCGGCATGGAACTGAATCTGACCGGCAAGGTTGCGGTCGTGACCGGCGCCTCCAAGGGCATCGGGTTCGCCGTGACGAAGGCCCTCGCCGCGGAGGACGTCACGGTGGTCGCCGGTGCCAGGACGGTCGACGCCTTTACCGGTCTCGACGGCACCGTGCATCCGGTCGCGGTCGACCTGTCCGGCCCCGACGGGCCGGCACGTTTGATCGAGGAGGCGATCGCGACCTTCGGCTCGCTCGACATCCTGGTCAACAACGTCGGTTTCGTGAAGCCGCACCTGGGCGGCTTCACCTCGATCACCGACGAGGACTGGCTCTCGGCCCTCACCCTGAACCTGCTGGCCGCCGTCCGGACCACCCGAGCCGCCCTGCCACACCTGCTCGAGCGAGGGTCCGGCACCATCGTGACGATCAGCTCGGTCAACGCCTTCCTGCCCGACGCGCCGATCATGGACTACACCGCGGCCAAGGCGGCGCTGACGAATTTCTCCAAGGCACTGTCCAAAGAGGTTGGACCCAAGGGCATCAGGGTCAACACGATCAGTCCCGGGCCGGTCAGCACACCGCTCTGGCTGGCCGTCGGCGGGGTGGCCGAAACGTTCGCCGCGGCCGCGGGCACCGATCCGTCGGCGGTTGCCGCCGGGGCCGTCGCCGGGGCCGCAACGGGCCGGTTCACCGCCCCCGAGGAGGTTGCCGACCTGGTGCTGCTGTTGGCCAGCGGCCGGGCCGGGAACGTGACCGGTGCGGACTTCGTCATCGATGGCGGGCTGATCCAGACGCTGTAGCGCGGTTGCCTCGCCCGAGAGCGTCGCTACGGCCGCGATGTGCACGACGGACGGGTCATCCGCCCGCGAACCTGACCAACTCGGGAACCACGTCCGCCGGCGCCGGCTGCGCCGCAATGCTCTCCCGGAACCGTCGCGCGGCGGCGCGTTCCGGCCCGTCGGCCAGCAGGGCGGTCGCCTGCTCGGCGATGGCGCCGGGGAGCTGATCGTCGTTGTGTAGCATCATCCCGGCCCCCGCATCGGTCACCAACCCGCCGTTGTGGAACTGGTCGGCCCCCTGGGGAAGGATCAGCTGCGGCAGGCCGTTCGCCAGGCAGCCGAGCATGGTCCCGGTGCCGCCGTGGTGAACGACGACGTCGACCAGCGGCAGCACCCGGGACTGATCGACGAACCGCTCGACGTGCACGGAATCCGGAACCGACCCGAGCAACGTGGGGTCACCCTCGGGTCCCACCGCGACCAGGACGTCGAGATCGAGCCCGCCGAGGTCGTCGAGCGCGCGGCGCAACACCTCGACCGCCCCGTAGGCGACCGTGCCGAGCGTCACGTACGCCCGCTGCCTGCTGGATGGCGCGGCCAGCCAGCCGGGCACCGTGCCGATCGCTTCCGACCACGGGACCGGGCGGATCGGCTTGCGCCGCGGAATCCCGGCTGGATCCTGCAGTCCGGTGGGAATCACGTCGAGGTACATTCCGGCCAGCAGTGTTTCGTCCTCGGGGATCGGCAACTCACGCCGTTTCCATTGCTCCGCATGGTATTTCAGGGTGGAGGCGTGAATCATCGGGATCGCCGGGGCGAAGAGGCCGATCGCAAAGGCAGCCGCGGGAATGCCCAGCACGGTGGCGGCCAGGCCGGCACCGGCGTTCATCGCCTCGAACACCACCAGATCGGGTCTGCTCCGCTCGAACAACGCAATCAGCGTCTGGCTGACCGCCTCGGCGGTGACGTCGCAAACATCGCCTCCATCAGGTCGACGCCGTGCGCCTCTGGATGGCGGCGCCGGGTTTCGGCCACCGCGGCTTCCAAGCTCATCCCGGCGGGCAGGCCGTCCACGGTGGGGAGGGGCAGTCTTCCGACGAATGGGTCGCCGGTGGCGACAACCACGTCATGCCCGGCAGCCGCACAGGCCAGGGCCAACGGCACCATCGGGTACAGGTGGCCGTAGGCACTCAAGGACGCGATAACAACCTTCATCGTTCGATGGTCGCAGCCGCGGCGGGGCGTACGCGCCAGGATTTCTCGATTCGTTGAACCGATCCTGGCCGAGTGCCGCCGAACCGGCGCGCCCGCTATGCGTCCCAGTCCCTTGCCACGGGCGCTCGGCGGCCGTGCGGCCAGGCAACTAGCGTCGTCTCAACGCACAGGGCAACTGGGCAAAGAGCACAGAGAGAGGCCACCGACGCGATGGGCAACCCGGACACTGATCGGCCGTCGGCGGCCGGCGGTCCTGCCGATATCCCTGCCGAATCGCCGGCGGCGCCCAACGCCGAACCCGCCAACGGGACCGACGTCGTTCGTGCAGAGGATGCGAGCACCTATCAGACCCCCCGGCCGCCGGCACTGATCGAGCCCGCGGCAGCGCCGGCACTACTCACGGTTCCGTGGCACCCGGTGGGCACCGGGCCGAACCCGGCCGCCGACGGTCCGGTCAGCAGGCGTGGCCGCAAGGTGATCGTCAGGACGGTGACCAAGTCCTGGTCCGACTCGCTGTTCGGGATGAGCTCGCAGGCCGCCTTCTGGTGCGCCATGTCGACGGCGCCTTTCCTGCTGGCGCTGTTCGGCCTGTCCGGAATCTTCACCAGCTGGCTCTTCGGCCCGGACACGATGAACGCGATCCGCAGCCAGGCCACCACCTTTCTGAACACCATCTTCAACCAGGAGGTCGCAGACAACCTGATCGGCAACGCCATCGACACCATCCTGGACAACCAGGCCGGTGCGATCTCCGTCGGCCTGATCATCAGCCTGTGGGCCGGATCGTCGGCCATCTCCGCCTTCGTCGAATCCGTGACGATCGCCTACGGCCAACACTCGGTGCGGCATCCGGTGCTCGAGCGGATCTTCGCGTTGCTGGTGTACGTGCTGGCGCTCCTCGGCGAGGTCGTCGTGGTGCCGCTGCTCGCGATCGGCCCCGACCGGCTGCCGGGGCTGTTCCCGCAGTCATGGCGACCGATGGTCGAGTTGATCCTCGGGTACGCCTACTACCCGGGCCTCGCGCTGGGCCTGATTCTGCTGGTGTCGATCTTGTACAAGGTCGCACCCAGGCGCAAGCACGCGTTTTACCGGGGACTTCCGGGTGCGGCGCTGGCCGCGGCGGTGTTCCTGGTCACGAGCACAGGATTGCGGCTGTATCTGTCCTACGCCTACAGCCACGGCCTCACCTATGGCGCGCTGGCCACCCCGGTCACGTTCCTGCTCTTCTACTACTTCGTCTCGATGTCGATCATCATCGGGGCGCAGTTCAACAACGCGCTGCTGGAGTACTTTCCGCCGTTGGCCCCGTCGCCCCCAGACCTCTAGTCGCCGGTCCGAACTTCGCTGGCGATCTCGATGGCCCACGCGTCAATCGCCGGCCAGTCGCGGAAGTCGCCTGCGGGCAGCGCCGTCCGTGATGCCGGCATGAGTCGAAGGAATCGCTCGCCGATCCCGATCGTCGGCGCGGCGGCGTCCCAGGCTCCGAAGAAGACGCGCTCCCCGCGTGGGTGGAGCAGCTTCTCCAGCTGCGCGAACTCCTTTGGTCGGGTGGCCTCGAGGACGTCGCGGCCCTCCTTGTCGACGAGGTCGGCTCCGAGCGGGCCGCTGCTGAAGAGCCAGGTCGGCCGCTCAACGAGCACCGCGCGATGGCGTTTTGACGAATGCGGTGGCCTCTTTCAGCCAGTGGAACATGTACGCCGCGCTGCCGATGACGAAGGCGTCGTAGCCGTCGATGTCGGCCACGTCGTTCATGGACCGCGCCTCAGCCGCGAGGCCCGCTTCGCGCAGATCGACCGCAATCCGTTCGGCGATCCCAACCGTGGCCCCGTGACGGCTGGCGTAGGCGACGAGAACGGTCATCAGGGCGCCTCTCCGGGGGATCTGGTCGACACAGACGCTAAGCGGCTGGACCCCACCCCAACAGGGCTCAAGGTCCTGACCCATGTCGATGCTGAGGCGCCGGCGATGCTAGGAGATCAGCAGGTAGCCGGTCACGCAGGCGGTTGCGATCGACACCAGGATCAGCGGTACTCCGAACCTCGCGAACGTCGCTGTGGAGTAGCCGCCCGGCTTCATCACCATCAGGTTCGATTGGTGGCTGAACGGGTTGATGAAGGTGAAGGAGATACATGTCCCGATCAGGGCCAGCAGGGTCACCGGGTTGATGCTGAGTTCGGTGGCGATGGAGATCGCCACCGGGGTGAGGATGGCCGCTGCCGCCGCGTTGGTCACCAGGTTGGTCAGGATGGCCGTGGTCACCACGAAGACGACCACGACCAGGAGCACGTTCCCGGCTGAGAGGTAGCTGATCGCCTCGGAGATCTTGGCGGCGAGCCCGCTGCTGACGACGATTGCGCCCAACCCCACCGAACCCGCGAGGATGAACAGTACGTTCCAATCGAGCGCGCGCACCGCAGACTCGGGCGTGATCACCCGGGTCAGCACCATGAGCAGGGCACCGCTGAAAGCGACGAGTTCCACCGGTGCCAGTCCGAAGGACGCCGAGATGATCACCGCAACGAGCACCGATACGGCGATCCAGGTCTTCCCCGGCTGTGGCGCCCGGCCCATCACCTTCGCCGACATCGCGAACGCGGAGTGATCCTGCACCCCGGAGCTCCTGCCCGTCACGAAGCAGGTCTCGCCTGGGACCGTCGCGGTCTCGCGGATCAGCTTGGTGGTCTGTGCGGCGATGATGCGGATGTCCCCGTCTTGTTCCAAACCCCCCCGGGTGCCGGCCTCCCCGGAGCCAATGGAGACCGAGTACAGGCGCTGCGGGGACAACCCGAACAGCGGGCTTCCCCACAGCGCCGTGACGCCCGTCTCCGTCGCGGCGAAAACCAGGACGTCGCCGGCCTCGATAGGCGCCGCGGGATCGAGTGTCTCACCCCAGCGGTCGATCTCCTCCAGTTCGTAATCCTGGGTCTTGGCCACGCCGATGTCCTCGGACAGGCGCCCCTGGGCAAGCGCGCGGGACGAGACCGGTATCTCCACTCGCCAGTTCTTCTGTGGGGCCTGGCTTTCGGTGGTGCCCCGGAGCATGAGCGGCGCCGTCAGGTAGATGACGACCCAGCCGACAATCGCCACCGGAAGCGCCACCGCGGCGAAGGAGAGCATCTTCATCTCGACACCGCCGCTCCCGGCGATCCCGGCGATCAGCAGGTTGGAGCTGGTGCCGATCAACGTCACCGAGCCGGCCAGCGTAGTGACGTGGGCGATCGGGAGCAGCAGTTCGCGGGCCGGGATCCTTCGTGACTGCTCCAGTTCCCTGGCGGCGGGGACCAGCATGGCGACGATCGGGGTGGTGTTGATCAGCGCCGAGGCGACACCGACGGGCACGATGAGGCGGCGCAGTGCCTGCCGCGCGGTCTTCACGGTCGACAACAGACCCCAGGTCAGCCGGCTGACCGCGCCCGTGCTGACGATGCCCTTGGCGATCACCAGCATCCCGGCGACCGTGATCACTCCACCATTGCTCAGACCGGAGAACAGGGCGCTCGGCGGTGCAATCCCGGCAATCCCGGCGATTGCCAGTCCAGTTGCCAGCGCGAGAACAGCAGGTACCTTGCCGGAGGCCATCGCCACCAGGACGCCGATGACGATGGCGGCCGCGAGATAGATCATCCAGGCGCTCCTTGACTCTCGTGACGTTGCCCCGCGGCGGCCGGAAAGACCGTGCCGTCACTACCGATACGACCCGCACGGCCACTGCCGTACCCGCACGGCCACCGCGCGACTCGTTGAGCCGGTTTGTCGCAGCCTAGCTAGGGCAATCCACGTCGGGCGGGGCGGCGAGCCCAAGGCCGCCAGGGCGGTTGTCGCGGCCGGCAGGTCGGGTAAGGCGCCGGCTGTCGAGGCGGTATCAGAGCCCACGCCGTCGTTGCCCCGCTGGGACTCCGGCCGCCGATGGCTCGGATCGACCGGAGTGGCCAGAATGGGCCGGGCGACAGCCAAACCCGGGCGAACCGTGAATCCCGTATGAATCCGGTCGTGGCGGACGGGATCGCTGAGAAGTTCCCATTCATCGGGCTGTCAAACCTATATCGGGTGAAGTTGCGCCATGTGAGTGATCTTGAACGGTAGGTAGCGGCCTGGGTATTGCGCGGGTCCGCACGGCTGAGAACCTGGTCGTGCACGCCACGGACCTGAAGATCAACGCCCCCGGCCTGACGGTGCGGCCGGACCGGTTCTACAACAGCAAAGCCTCCTGTATGCCAGTGAACAGTTGGCTTCGATCGCCGACGCCGCCGGGCGGGTCACCACGTTCGCCTACGCCAACGGGCGACTCAGTGGTTGGACCGACCCGGCAGGCGGCAGGAGGGGTGATCGCGGTGAAAAAAGCGTTGGGGAAGACGAAGTCGCAGACCTGGACCGCGAACAGCGACATCGCTTCGGCGATCGACGCGTTGGGGTCTCCACCCCGTCCGCCGGGAACGCGACCAGGTTCTTCCTACGACAGCAACAACAACCTGACCGCGGTCGCGATCCCCGACCGGCGCCGCGGCGAAGGCCGTTGATACTCACGTCGGAGTTGATGCTCAAGTCGGGTGCGCTCGCCCGGGAATGGTTCTGCCGGCACGGCGCGGCGTGGCTCGGGCCGTCAGCCCTTGACCGCGCCCGCTGTCAATCCGGTCGTCAGGTACTTCTGGGTGAACGCAAACAGGACCAGCATTGGGACGCTGGCCATCAGCGCACCCGCCGCGAAATTCCCCCACTGCTGTTGGGTGCCGGACACGTAGGTGTTCAAGCCCACGGCCAGCGTCGTGTTCTGCGTGTCGGCCAGCAACACACTGGCCAAGGCGAGTTCGTTGAACATGAACGTGAACGTCACGAAGAACACCACGACGAGTACGGGCTGGGCCAACTTGAGAATCAGGCCGAAGAAGATCTTCACATGGCTGGCGCCGTCGATCTTGGCCGATTCGTCGATCTCCACCGGGATCGTGTCGAAAAACCCCTTCATCAAGTAGGTGTTCACCCCTAGCGACCCGCCGAGATACACCAGCATGATGCCGGAAACGGTGCCGACCCCGAAACTCGGGAACACATCACCGATCTGGGTCATGATGATGAAGAGAGCGGTGATGGCCAGGATCTGCGGGAACATCTGCAACAGCACCAGGGCCAGCAGGCCGGGCCGGCGGGCCTTGAAACGCAGCCGGCTGAACGCGAAGGCGCCCGCGGCGGACAACAGGGTCGAGACGGTAGCCACCACCAATGCGATCGACAGGGTGTTCCTGAACCAGACGGTGTACGGCAATTGGGTGTCCGACAGGACATTCTGGAAGTTTGCGGTGCTGAACGTCGACGGGAACAGGCAGCTGATCGCCGAAATTCCGGATTTGTCGATCGGGCAGGCGGCCGCGAGCGTGCCACGCGGGTTCAGTGCGACGCTGATGATGTAGACGATCGGGAACAGCGCGAAGATCGCCGCAAGTATCGCGAGCAGATGCCGCCACCCCACGGTGGTGATCCAGCGCCCGGGGCTCATCCGAGGCGCGGCGCGCAACAGAGGCTTGGGCTTCGTCTCGACGGGCTCATCGACCAGTACCGGCTCGAGTGGCCCGAGGTTTTCCGTCATGCCTTCATCTCCTCGAGCTTCTTGGTGAGGCTGAACCCGTAGGCAGACACTCCGGCCACAATCAGGAAGATCAGCATGGCGATCGCGGATGCGAACCCGAGCAACTGTTGATTGGTGCCGAACGCCAGCCGGAAGGTGTAGGTGATCAGCAGGTCGGTCTGACCGCCGTTGATGGGCGAGCCGGTAAACGGCCCGCCACCGGTCAACAACTGCACCAGGGTGAAGTTGTTGAAGTTGAACGAGAACGAGGCGATCAACAGCGGCGACACGCTGACCAGCAGCAACGGCAGGACGATGGACCGGAAGGTCCTGAAGGCGCTGGCGCCGTCGACGAACGACGCCTCCTTGAGATCCTCCGGGATCGACGTCAACGCGCCGCTGATCACCAGGAACATGTAGGAATAGCCGATCCACATATTCACCACCAGCAGGCACAACTTGGCGAGCGTGGGATCTCCGAGCCAATTGACCCGAACACCGAGGATCTGGTTGATGATGCCGAAGTCGGCGTTCAGCATGCCTTTCCACACCAACGCCGTCAGGAAGATCGGCAGTGCGTAGGGCAGGATCAGCAGCACCCGGTAGTATCGCTGGCCGCGCATTCGCCGGTCGGTCATGACGATGGCCATCACAAGACCGAAGCCGAACTGCATGAGCACCGTGACGATGGCAAACACGAAGGACCAGATAAGGATGGGCAGGAAGTTCTGCCGGACCTGCGGATCTGTCACGATCTGGGTGTAGTTCTCCAATCCCACGAATACCGGCCACCCGGGCGAAAGTTGCTGACCTGCTTCCGAGGTGTATGCGCCGACGTCGGAGTTGGCCGTGAACACCTCACCGGTTTCGGTGTTGGTCAGGGTGTCGTTCGTTTGGTTCCACGTCAGGCCCGACCGAAGCAGGTTCGCGTTCGCCAAGCCTTGGGCCTGCAGGAAGATCCCCTGCTCGAGGTCGTACGGGACGGTCAATGTCTGCCATTGGGCATCCAGCGCGGGGTCCCCGACCAGGGCGCCGAGGTTCAGGGAGGTGTAGCCCTCCAGGCTGACGGCCTTGCCATTGTCGAACACCGCGTTCGGAGCGGGCTCAATGCCTTCGGCGCTGCCGAGCTGAGCCTCACCGGTTTCGGGGTCGGTGATCAGCATGGCCACCGTGCCGTCCTTCTCGACCGGAGTGATCGGGATCGAAGGGGAGTCCGGCACGGGTCTGGCATTCTGACTGATGATCTGGGTGCGGGACTGCTCCTGGTTGAGCAAGTGCCCGGTGCCGTAGTTGGTGAAGGAAGCGCCGAAGGTGGCAAACGCGGGGATCAACTGGAATGCCAGGAGGAACACCAGGCCCGGGAGCAGGTACTTGAACGGCAGCCCGCCTCGCCGGAAGTACGTGACGTTCATCGCGACGAGCACCAGCACCAGGAAGCCGAATCCCAGCCACCACTCCGAAGCGAAGCTCTTGACCACGGCCAGGATGCCCAGTGCGTCAATCAGGCCCAACAGGACAAGTTTGACCAACCAGGACGACATCTTTCCCGCGGGGGCGGGGCTCTTAAGCCCCGCCCCTTCGGTCATAGTTTGAGCGCTCACCAGGTGGACTTCCTCACTCCAGTTTCGAGAGTCGAAACGCCTACTTCGGCTGGATTACTTGTTTCGCGCCTCGATGGCGACCCGGGCTGCCTCCATCGTCGCCGCCGGATCGGCGCCGTCGAGGATCCTGGCCTGGGCCAGGCCGAGTTCTTCGTACACCGGCTGAATCTGGGGGATCGGCAGGTTCGGGAAGCCACCCGCACCGAACTCGCCGAAAGCCTTGATGACCGGATCAGCGGCTGCAGCAGTCGCAGACTCCTTCCACGCGGGCGGACGCGGGTCGGCCTTGAACATTGAATCCATGAACTCGGTGTTCATCGTCGCGTTCAGGAACGCCTGCGCGACGGTCTGGTTGGTCGACTTCGAGTTCAGGTAGAAGCCCTGAGAACCCACGATCGGTACGGGGGTTTCTGCAACGCCCTCCCAGCCTGGCAACGGCTCGACGACGAACTTGACACCGGACTCCTCGATCGCCGGCACGTTCCACGGTCCGGTGACGAAATACGGGGCCTTGCCGGTCTGGAACGCGTCGAGGATGTTGCCGCCCTCGAAGGTGGACTTGATGGCGCCTTGGGCACCGAGCTGTCCCCAGCGCTTGGCGAATTCCAGCGAAGCGGGGTCGCCCACTCCTAACATGGCCGGGTCATAAGCGCCGGCAGCGTCCTGGCCGAAGAAGTAGGCGCCGGCAGCGGAGTAGAACGGGTACGCGTGGTAGGCGTCGCCTTTGGCACCGACCTGCACGCCGATCGGGAACTGGGTCTTGCCCGCCGTCTGCAGAGCCAGACCTGTTGCGGCCATGTTTTCGATGCTGGTGGGAGCCTCAGGTGCCAGGTCGGGGTTGCGGAACAGCGCGATGTTCTCGATCGCGATGGGCACACCGTAGGTATTGCCGTCGAGCGTGAAAGCGTCGATCGCGACCTTCTCGAAGTTGTCGGTGTTGCTGCCCAGTTGGACCGGGGCCACGAGGCCACTGGCCACGAGCTCACCGGCCCAGTCGTTGGCACCCAGCATGATGTCCGGGCCCTGGCCCGCGGGTGCCTGCTTGACGTAGGTGTCCTTCATGCCTTCGAAGTTGACCTGGGTCACCGTGACAGCGACCCCGTTCTCCTTACCCCACGTGTTGGCCAGTGCGGTCAACGGAACGGCCCGCCGCTCGTCGGCCCAGATCAGCAGCGAACCTGCGGCCGCTGGCGGTGCGCTACTCGCTCCGGCTCCGGCTTGGGTTCCGGCAGCGCCCGTGGTTGTGGTCGTGGTTGTGCTGCCGCTGCTGCATGCGGACAGGACGAGGGCCAGGCCGGCAATGGCAGCCCCCGCCTTGATGGTGCGGCGCATGGGATGCTCCGTTTCTCTGAATGGAACCCGGGACTCCTCGGGTTCCCGTTTCGCACGAGAACACCGATCGTGAAACCGTGTGAATGGATCGCGTGTTAGCGGGCATCATGCCTCCGTCTTTCGCGGGCCGCTCGACCGCTGGGACATTATCGGGGGCTCCGTTACCAAAGTGTTGCTATTGCCCGGTAACCCAGCGCCAAATCGGGCTGACGTGCCGGCGAGCGATCCAGGTGTGGCGCGGCCATCGATCGGCGGATGCCTGGACTGCCTTCCCCATGGATGCCGAATTCGTCGTTTGGTCCTGCACACCGGCGCCCGATCAGTCACTCTGTACGGGAAACCTCGCCGTCCTCAATTACCCCGACTCCTCGCTCGCAGAGTTGGAGCTCTTCGGTCTTGGACGAAGGCGCTTGAGATCCGGCGAGGGGCGGCAGCGGGAACCGGTGCATTCACAACAGTGCGGAGGCAGGCATGGCCGAGGTAGTGCTCAAGGGCATTGAGAAGGTCTACGACAACGGGTTCCACGCCGTTCACGACCTCAACCTGGACGTCGCCGATGGCGAGTTCCTGGTGCTGGTCGGTCCGTCGGGGTGTGGCAAGTCCACCGCGCTGCGGATGGTCGCCGGGCTGGAAGACATTTCCGCCGGGGAACTGATGATCGGCGACCGGCGGGTCAACGATGCCCCGCCACAGGATCGCGATATCGCCATGGTCTTCCAGTCCTATGCCCTGTACCCGCACATGAGCGTACGCGACAACATCGCCTACGGTCTCAAGCTTCGCAAGATGCCCAAGGACGAGATGAACCGGCGCATCGAAAAGGCGGCCACCATGCTCGAGCTGACGCCTCTGCTCGACCGCAAACCGGCGCAGCTTTCCGGCGGTCAGCGCCAGCGGGTGGCCATGGGCCGGGCCATCGTGCGGGAGCCGCAGGTGTTCCTGATGGACGAGCCGCTGTCCAACCTCGACGCCAAGCTGCGGGTACAGATGCGCGCCGAGATCTCCGCCGTCGTGCGTTCACTGAACGTCACTACCCTTTACGTGACCCACGACCAGACCGAGGCCATGACGATGGGCGATCGGATGGCGGTCATGAAGGCCGGCTTCCTGATGCAGTTGGGGAGCCCCAGCGAGTGCTACGAGACCCCGAACAACATCTTCGTCGCGCAGTTCGTAGGGTCTCCGCCGATGAACCTGGTCACCGCCAAGGTCGCGCCGGTCGGCGATGCGATCGGCCTCGAGGTCGGTAGCAAGACCCTGATAATCCCCGAGGCGTCCGTCGCGGCGCGCCCGGCGCTGAAGTCGTACGTGGGCAAGGAAATTGTGCTCGGTGTCCGCAGCGAGGACATGGAAGATGCCGCGCTGGCCAAGGACTCTCCTCCCGAGCGGCGGCTTCAGGGCACCGTGACCCTGACCGAGGCCCTGGGTTCGGAGATCGTCGTGCACTTCTCCTTCGACGGCCAGGGGTACGTGTCGGATGACACCAAGCTGTTGCAGAAGGAGTCCGGCGGTGAGGACCTGCAGACCATCGGTGGCGACGGCGTCAAATGGGTTGCCTCGTTCGGCCCGCGGTCCCGGGTGCGCATGGGTGATGCCGTAGAGATCGCCGTCGATATGGATCATGTGCACTATTTCGATGCCGACACCTCCGAGGCGATCCGCGGCTGACCCGACCCCTGCGCGGCGCTCGCGGGTGCCCTGCGACGTGTAGGGGAGGTGCACAGCGACGTGCAGGAGGGGCGCACGGTGACCGGGTCCAAGGCGGGAGCGTCCGGGCGGGCCGACGCAGTGCAGGCCGACGCAGTGCAGGCCGACGCAGTGCAGGCCAATTCGTTACATTCCGTGCCCGTCCGGGACGCGAGCCTTAGTGGTCAGATTCGTAATTCCTTCGGGGGTTGAGGTTCAGGTCCAGGCGGTGGG
>Ga0208588_1000048_pt1 | contig 35079 bp, 35 predicted proteins | sample NGESurshal092012_8_FD_184483 | JGI IMG/M metagenome (GOLD analysis project Ga0208588, IMG submission 184483) | Arctic peat soil microbial communities from Barrow, Alaska - NGEE Surface sample 415-3 shallow-092012 (SPAdes) | ecosystem: Environmental > Terrestrial > Soil > Wetlands > Peat ...
GACCCGTTCGAGACCATCACCAACTCACAGAATTTTCCGTCCCCACGGCGGGCCGAAGGCCCTGGGAAACTAATCCGGTCCTTTATGGCCGACGACCGCGGCCGGCGACCGCCGTCCGACCGGCCCTGGATCAGCGGACCTTCTCCGGAATCCGGTCGAGAGCCTGCAGCACCTGGGTGGCCACCGCGTATGACGTCTTCTCGTCCAACGTGGTGTTCTGCTGGAGCACGCTCTGCACCAGCGCGACCCGGTGTTCATACGGGGTCATGAAGTTGATGACGGTGCTCATAGTCAGTCCTTTTCCGGCGGAATGCAGCACAAAGAGGCCACGGTGGAATTGCAGCACCGGCCGCAGACACCAGCCGATGCGGTGCCGGCAGACCACGCTGTGCGGAGCCGCCGACCGAGGCGACGCCGTCACTGCCGATCGTACGCCGAAAGTGCTTGCCCGAGTTCCACTTCACGGTTGCCCGCAGGGCTGGACGGGCAGCGTAGGGTGGGTGGTCATGGGGCTGCAACGGCCTCGCTAGGGAGCGGTCATGTCCGACAAGTCCCCGCGACAAACCATGGCCAAGAAACCTGGTAAGTCCATCAAGGAAAAACGCGCCGACAAGAAGGCCAAGGGCGCGGCCGCGACGTCGTTCGATCCGGTTTCCAAGGCCACCAAGCACTGACGGCTCGGTCGATTTCCTGCGGTTCGGCCACCGAGCGGCTATTTCGCGGGGGCCGGGCCCGAGGAATTGACCAGCCAGAACGATCCGGCGCGGCTCGTGCCCCGCGGACAGAATCGCTACGCCAGACGCACGTCGTCGGCCGCAGCGGTGCGAATGCCGCGGCCCATCGCGCTGCGCAAGCACGGGCAGGGACTTCCCGGGCCGGCCCGGTCCGGCCCAGCCCAGTCGGCACACCGCAGGTCGATCCGTGGTTCATGCCGCCACGGCCCGTCGAGGCACCGCTCGAGCCAGGTGGCCATTGCGTGATGCCCGTGCCTCCTGCCCGTGCTTCAGCCGGGTGGCCGTACCTGTCATCGTGATGACTCACCGACCAACTGGTTCATTCATCTGCCGCGATGACCACACTCCGCAGAGCCAGGCCGTTCCCCGCTGCCGCCGTGCCGGCGGTTGGGGGCCAGAATGACACCCTGCGGTGCATCGCCGCTGCAGCACTCACTTTGCTCGGTGCCGTGACCAATTGTTCCCGTGAGGAAAGTCAAGTGATGACGACAACCCGACCAGGCGCCGGCACCGCCGCGAGCACCGACTACCGCTCGCTGATCGACACCCTCGACCTGGCGGCGAAGGTCCGGCTGCTCACCGGCGGCGACGTGTTCACCCTGGCCGCCGAGCCGTCGATCGGCCTACGGGCGGTGGCCCTGTCCGATGGCCCGACCGGGGTTCGCGGGCTCACGTTCTCCGGCGGCCGCACCGTGGCGCTGTTCCCGAACGCGACGCTGCTGGCCTCGGCCTGGAGCGAGGACACCGCGTACGAGGTCGGCACCATGCTGGCCGAAGAGGCGATGGCGCAACAGATCCACGTGGTGCTCGGCCCGACGATCAACCTGCACCGCTCGCTGCTCGGCGGGCGGCTGTTCGAGGCCTACTCCGAGGATCCGCTACTGACCGGTAGGCTCGCCGCCGCTTACACCCGGCGGGCTGCAGCACCGCGGGGTCGGCGCCTGCCTCAAGCACCTGGTCGCCAACGAGTCCGAGACCGCCCGGCACACCATGAACAGTGTGGTCGACGAAGCGACGCTGCGGGAGCTGTACCTGCTGCCGTTCGAGATCGCGGTCGACGAATCCGCCCCCTGGTCGATGATGGCCGCCTACAACGACTTCAACGGGGTCGCGGCCACCGAGCATGATCACGTGCAGAACGAGATCGTCAAGGGTGAATGGGGTTTCGACGGACTGATCATGTCCGACTGGTTCGCCACCAAGACCGCGGCGCCGGCGGCCAACGGCGGGCTCGACCTGGTGATGCCCGGCCCGAAGGGCCCGTGGGGTGACGCCCTGGCGCGCGCGGTGCGGGCCGGCGAGGTAGCCGAATCGGTCATCGACGACCATGTCGAGCGGATCCTGCGGCTGGCCGAGCGGGTCGGCGCTCTGGGCGATCCGCGGGAGTACCCCGCCGACCTGCCGGCCCCGGACAGCGCCCAGCGCAAGGAGCAGCTGACCCGGCTCGCCGCCGCGGGCATCAGTGTGTTGACCACACCGGTGACGTCCTGCCGGTGGCCCCGACCAGCAACATCGCGCTGATCGGCCGGCACGCGGTGGAAACGATCGACATGGGCGGCGGCAGCGCGCAGGTCAACCCGCCCTACCAGGCGAGTGTGGCCGACGGCCTGACCGCACTCCTGGGCGAGGCGGTCATCGTCACCGACGGTGTCGAGGTCCGCAGCCGCCAGGTGCCCGCCCGCGCGACTTTCGTCACGGACCCGGAGACCGGCGAGCCCGGCACCCACGTCTGGGTTTACGCCGACGACGACACCCCGCTGGAGCACAAGCATCTGCCCGGCGCGCTGGCGCTGGTCGGCTTCGACGACAACTACCCGGCCCCGGTGGGGCGGGTCGTGCTCCGCGCACGGCTGGCCGCGACCGGTCAGATCGAACTCGGCGTCGTCGGCACGGGAAACTGGACCGTCCGCAACGGAGCCGAGCTCACCCGGTTCGAGGTGCTCTCCAGCTCAACAGGTCTGGGTCAGGACATGCTGGCGCCGCCGGCCAGGTCGGAGGTCGTCACGGTCACCGGGTCCGGCCTGGTAGAAGTCGAGAACCGTTTGCTGTCAGCTGATCCGGACTCTCCGCTGGGGAATGTCGGCACTGTCGGGCTGATCGCCAGGTCGCCCCGGCCGACCAGGACGAGGCGATCGCGACTGCTGTGGAATCGGCGGCCGACGCCGATGTCGCGGTGGTCGTCATCGGGCTGACCGAGGAGCAGGAAACCGAGTCGGTCGACAAGGCGACGCTGCATCTGCCGGGCCGGCAGGACGAGCTGGTGCGGGCCGTCGCCGCCGCCGCCAAACGGACGGTGGTGGTCGTCAACTCCGCGACGCCGGCGATCATGCCGTGGCTGGAGCAGGTCGACGCAGTACTGTGGGCCGGACTGCCCGGTCAGGAGGGCGGCCACGCCATTGCCGCGGCGCTGCTCGGACACATCGAGCCGGCCGGCCGGTTGGTGACCACCTTCCCCGCCGATGACGGCCTGGCGCCCGCGTGGTCGGTGACCCCGGTTGACGGAGACGTTGTCTACACCGAGGGCACTGCGATCGGCTACCGCGGCCACTACGGCGGCGCGGCGCCGACGCCCGCGTTCTGGCTGGGTCACGGCCTGGGATATTCCAGCTGGGACTACGGCAGCGCGACCCTGACCGACACCACAGATGCCGAGCAGCAAGAGGTCTCGGTGACTGTGCGAAACATCGGGTCGCGGCGCAGCCGGGAGGTCGTCCAGGTGTACTTCCGCCCGGCCGAGCACGATCAGCCGGTACGGCTGGTCGGCTGGCAGGACGTCACCCTGGATCCGGGGGCGGCGACGACGGTGACGGTCGCGACGGACCCGCGGCTGTGGCGGCGCTGGGACACCGCGGCCGGTGGCTGGAAGCGGCTGCGGGCCGGTGGGGAGCTGTTGGTGGCGCGGGGTCTCGGCGACATCAGGGCTTCGGTCGACCTGCCGTAGCCCAGACGGGATGACACCCCGGCGGGCTGCCGGCCCCTCAACACCGGGCCGGGCCGGCGGGCTGCCCGCGTCACATCCCCGCCGGGGGCGCTCAGTCGACGCCCACCATCGCCCCGCACCGCGGGCACGTCGTCGGCGGTTCGACCGGCACGAACAGGCCGCAGTCCGGGCAGACCCGGGGCGCCCAGCACGCCGGGTCACCGCCGAAGTCTGAAGTCTCGGGGGATCTTTCGGGCTCGGCGCTCTCGCTCGCGGTGACTTCCGTCGGGTGGTCCATCCCCGCATCATCCTCTCAACCCTGCGAGGAAGCCCGGGCCGGGGAAGGCGGGGCTCAGGCCCGGTTCCGCGGCAAGAGAGCGTCGCCACCCACGGAACGGGGTCGGCGCAATCCACGCCCGCCCAGGAACGCTACGCGACCGGCGGTGGCGACGCGGCCTCATCCGCGCCGCCCCCGGCAGGCAGGTCAACTCCCGACCCTTCTGCTCCTCGACCAAAGGCGTCCATCAAGCGCATTGGCCTGATCGGCCCGGGCAACGGCGGCGGCGCGCCCGGCTCGAGCGGCGTCGCCGCGCCGTGTCGGATCCACCGACCGAGCGGCCCGGCGGCCTCGGCCAGGACCGGCCCGACCGCCGCCGCGACCACGATGATGAACGCCGAGCCCGTGAAGAACGTGACGAAGGACAGGGCGATCCCGAAGGCACCGAATTGCGCGAAGTTCCCGCTGACCGTCACCGGCATCCACACGCCGGAGCCGGCCGCGTAAACCGAGCCGCCCACCCCGGTGAGCACGGCGGTCGACAGCAAGGGGCGCCAACGAACCTCGCCGCGCAGCATCAGCCGCGCGGTCCACCACCACAACAGCGTCCCGGCAACGAAGCTCAGGATCCAGGCACCCACCGTCCCGGCCTTGCCGCCGATGATCTCCCGGACGGCCGCGAGGAGGAAAACGAAGAGCAACACTCCCCCGACCCACAACGCACCGCGCCCCTTGTTCCGGATGCCGCCGCCGGGCGGCCGCCGCCAGGCCCGCAGGTACACGCGCTGCAGCGCGGTCGTGAATGACACCCCGTACGCCAGGGCCAGCAGCACACCGAAGAAGCCAGTTGCCGCCCTGGTTGCTTCCGGCGAGGCAAATGCCTGGCGCACCAACGCCATGGCGTCGCCGTTCACGCCCAAGCGGTCCGTCACTCCGGACAGGATCTCCTGCCGGATTCCGTCCCGCGCGACCGCCGCCGCCACGATGAGCAGCGGAAAGAACGTCACGAACAGCTTGGCCGCCAGCGCCACCGAACGGTCGACGAACTCGACCTCAAGCAGCCGGGACCACAGCTCCCCGATCGGCGTCGATTCCAACCGCCGTGCGTAGGACCGCGCGACCCGCCGCGCCCGCGCGGCCGCGCCCGCACTCGCCGTGTCCGCCTGGTGGGGTGGGACGGCCCCCGGCAGGACGTGCGGGGACCCACTCATCAGCGGCCGGCCCCTCGCGGGAGACGGACGTGGTGGGCGAGCGAGACAATGCCGGCCGCCGTCCAGACAGCCACGGTCACCCGCGGCGCCATCATCCACAACCCCGGCGCGGCATTCGCCTCGCCGTTGTGCTGGTGGCCCACCATGGGCTGCTCGGACACCGCGGGCCTGGACGGGGCCGGCAACATCGCGGTGAGCCCGCGAGCAACCAGTGCGGTCGTCCGCAGGATGAAGGCCGACTCCCAGCGAGTCAGCCACAGGCTGATCCAGGTGAACATGTTCCGCCTCCGCTCGCTACACTCCGCCGCTGAGGCCGGCGCGAGCTCGGCCGGCCAGCCTGCGACCCGGTCCTGGCCGGAGAACCGAGCCGTCGACGATAGGCACCGTACATCAGAGGGTCTCGCCGAGGGTCGTCGCTCGGCAATCGCATTCATACGTTCGTGATGTCCCGGCCGTGCGCGGTCAACGCCCAGATGACGAAGACGTCCAGCGCGATGATCAGGATGCCCCAGAGCGGGTAGTACGGCAGCCACATGAAGTTCAGCAAGGCGCTGACGGCGACCACACCGACGCCGACGACCCGCGCCCACAGTGAGCCCTGCAGCAGGAAGCTACCCGCCGTCACCAACAGGATCCCGACGAGCAGGTGGATCCACCCCCAGGTGGTGACATCGAACGAGAACGTCCACTTCTCGCCGACGACATAGAAGGTGTCGTTGAACAACGCGACGATGCCCTGGATCGCCTGGAACACCCCCACCATGATCATCGTGATGGCGGCGAAGACGGTCAACCCGACTGCGGCGTCGCTGGGCGGAGTACTGGTGGTGCTTCCGGTTCGATGGTCGGTGACCATGGGACCCTCCTTCATCGAAGGTGCGATCTGCCTACCAATGGTTCTCTCTGGCACCGGTCGGAGAACCATCCGTTCGGTATGAACCGGCGGTCGATGGACGGTGCGGTGACGTCCGCACTCCCTTCCCCGGCCGGGCGTCTCGGCCCGCTCTCACCCCCTTCGGAGGATCCCGGCTCGGCCCCGAACTGTCATGGTCGTGCCATCGAGACGGAAGGCAGAGCCTGTAGATGATCAATCAGCGCGGGGTCATCGGCCCGCCCGACCCGCCTGCAGACCACTCGCCATGCGGCTCGCCTGCTGTTCGTACTGATCGGTAGGGTCGCTGACGCGAACGCCGTCGCCGCGGGCGGTCCCGCTCACCGGCCCCCGCTGTTGTTGGCGGACACGCGTGAGTTCGTGCGCCTGCCGAGCGGCGGTAGCTGCACGCCCAGGCGTCGTAGTACTGGCAGTGCAGCGGTCGCTCCGGGCTGCCGAAGACCGCACAGGTATCGCCCTGCAGATGACATTGGAATTAGGACGCGCTGACGGCCAAATGCCATTCAGGGTGCGCGACGACGACCTCCGTCCCTGGGCAGCCCGGGGCGAATCGCAGACAGTCCAGGGAGCTGATACCGACGGGCGGGTTGATCGGGAACATCAGGGTGGTACAGCAGTACGCCTGGCAGGACCCGCAGGTATCAGCCAGGTTGGCTGGGTCACCTGGCGCCTGGCGGTCGCCGGCCGGCTGGTCCCCGAACGGCACCACGTCATCAAGAATCGGCTGGTCGGCGAAGAACTCGGCCAGCGACTCCATCGTGGGAGCGGCAATGAACCGAGGATCGCGGTCGAAGGCCAGGGACTGGGCGATCGTTTGCAGGCGCGCACAGTCAACCCGCAGGTAGTCTGCCGAACCCTGGGGTGACAGCGCTCCACGGTAGGAGCAGGAGAAGGGGTTGTACTGCACGCAAGACCGCCTGCCCTGTCGGGCATTTCGCAGGCACCCGGGCCACCCGACCTGGGCATACGCGGGAACGGCGCGCCCGTATTCAGGACTCCGGACACCGATTCCGTCTCACCCCCTTTGACAAGAGGCACCGACACTCCGGCAGGCAGCCTGCGATGTCAGCCGAACGCCCGGCGGGCGCAGTCGTCGATGGGCCTTGCCTTCTCGGGGGTGAACAGCCCACCCGCAAGGCCCTGCGCAGTGCTGACCTCCCCGCTGATCGCTCGGAGGGCGGCTCCGATGGAGCGCACGTTGGCCTGCAGCCAGGGGTCTTCGTGCCGCCCCTCGGGGCGTGGATCCCGATCGACCGCCGTCTCGTCGCCGGCAACCGGGCGACCGTCCAGCAGCACCTGGTCGAATTTCCAGGGCGAGCCCCGGCCGAACCGTCCGGTGAGTTCCAGGAGTCCGCCATCGGTCAGGACCTTGACCTGGTGCTCGATTCCGTCCAGACCTGCCACCTCATGGCAGGCCACGCGCACCGGCACGGCGTCACCCAACACCAGCTCGAGGGTGGCGCTGTGGTGGGGCGCGTCGTGATACCACCCACCGACCAGCCGCGGCGGACCGAATGCGTGCACCGCCCAGGACAGCGGGTGGATGCCAACCTCCAAGAACCATTCCGGCGCGGTGAACGTCAGCGGTAGGTCGAAGCCTGAATCGATCTCGACGCGGCGCGCTCCGCCGAGCCGGTTGACCGCCGTAGCAAGCAACCTGGCAGCTCCGAGAAAGGGAAAGGCGAAGTTGAGCCAGACATTCCTCATCCGCAGCGGGAGCAGGCTCTCGTCGCCGGACATGCCCAGCAGCGGTTTCTCGCAGATCACCGGCATGCCGTCGAACTGGCGCAGTAGCATCGGGTGGGTGCCAGCCGGGGTTGCGATTGTGATGAGGTCCAGGTGGAGCTCCAGCAAACCCGCCGGGTCGCTGATGGCGATGTCGATACCCTGCTCGCGGGCGACCCGCCGGGTCCGGTCCGCGTCGGTCGGGCCGCCGCAGAGCGCCACCACCCGGACACCGTGCCGGCGCAACGCCTGCACATGCACGAGGCCCCAGTTGGTTCCCAGCACCGCCGCACGCATTGCCTCCGGGGGCTGAGCCACCGTTCAAGGGTGGCACGTAGCTCTGCTCCAGGCACCGTCGAAACTCGCCCCGCAATGCGTCGATGCACCGACCGGCCGCCTCAGCTGGGAACATCCGACGGCCCGGACCGCGTTTGTTTCCCAGCAGCCGCCGATCTCCGTCACGAATCAGCGGTCGTCGAACTCGTCCGCGGAACCGGCCTGCGCCCGCTGGCCGATCACCTGCAGCTCGTCCCACACCGCCCTGGCCCGGTCCACGCAGACCAGCACCAGGTCACCGGGATTGGCCCACTCGACGGCGACCTTGGTGGCCTCGATCTCGTCGAGCACCACCTCGATCTGCTTGACCCGGCCCCCGTCGGCCTGGGCCTGCCGGGCGCCCTTGACGATCAGTTCCGCGGTCTCCCCGCGCGACCGGCCACGCAGCCGCTCGTCCTCGCGGACGATGATCCGATCGAAGTGCTTGGCCGCCTCCAGGCCGAGGTCGATCATGTCCTGGTCGCGCCGGTCGCCGGCGGTGGCGATGACGCCGATCCGCTGCGGTCGCTCCCAGGCGGCGGTGTCCTCGAAGAACCGGTCGACGAAGTCGCCGAGCGCCACCATGGCGGGCGCGTTGTGGCAGTAGTCGACGATGACCTTGATGCCCTTCACCTCGGTCATGTTCATCCGGCCCGGGGCCGAGTAGTACGACGGGGTGAACGACCGCAGGCCGCCGCGGATGTCCTGCAGGTGCGCCCCCGCGCAGTAGGCGGCGCCGGCGGCGGCCATCGCGTTCTGCACGTTGAACATCGCCTTGCCGCCGAAGGTGGCCGGCAGCAGGTGGGTGTAGGCGATCGGCATCCGTCGCCGGCCGTGCACCAGCACGATCAGGTCACCCAGCTCGCTGGGCTCCAGGATCACGGCCTTGCCGCCCCGCCGGCAGTGGTCGGAGATCATCCGGTTGTCCGGCTTGATGGAGAACCAGACCACCTCTCCCGACGACGCCCGGCGCATGCCCGCGACCAGCGGGTCGTCGGCGTTCAGCACGGCGGCGCCGTTCTTCGGCACCGCCTCCACGATCACCTGCTTGACCTGGGCCAGTTGCTCGACGGTGTTGATACCGCGCAGCCCGAGGTGGTCGGGGGCGACGTTGAGCACCACGGCGACGTCGTTGCGGGAGTAACCCAGGCCCTCGCGCAGGATTCCGCCGCGGGCCACCTCGAACACCGCGAAGTCCACCCGCGGGTTCTGCAGCACCATCCGCGCCGACCGCGGGCCGGACGCGTCGGACTTGATCACCAACCGGTCGTCGATGACTATGCCGTCGGTGGAGGTCATGCCGACCTTGCGGCCCATGTTCTTGAAGATGTGCCCGATCATCCGGCTGCAGGTGGTCTTGCCGTTGGTACCGGTCACCGCGACGATCGGGATCCGCGCGCTGGTGCCCGGCGGGAACATCAGGTCCACAACGGGTTTCGCAACGTACTGCGGGTCGCCGATGGTCGGGTGCGAGTGCATCCGGAAGCCGGGGGCGGCGTTCACCTCGCAGATCGCGCCGCCGGTTTCGCGGACCGGCTGGGTGATGTCCGGACACAGGAAGTCGATACCGGCGATGTCCAGACCGACCACCCGTGCCGCTTCCTCGGCGATGTCGACATTGTCCGGGTGCGCCTCGAAGGTCCGGTCGATGGAGATGCCGCCGGTGGACATGTTGCCGGTGAGCGCGAGCTTGACCATCTCACCGCGGGGCGGCACGTCCGACATCTCGTAGCCCTGCTCGCGGACGAGGTCGATAGCTCCGGCAGTCACATCGATGCGGGTGAGGACCTTCTCGTGGCCGACGCCGCGGCGCGGGTCGGCATTGGTGATGTCGACCAACTCGGCGACCGTCTTGACCCCGTCGCCGATGACGTGGGCCGGGACCCGCTCGGCGATGGCGATCATGTGACCGCCGACCACCAGCACCCGGTAGTCCTTGCCGCTGATGAACGACTCCACCAGCACGTAGCCGCGGCGGGACTGGTCGTAGGCCTCCTCAAATGCACCGCGGACCTCCTGCTCGCTGTTCAGGTTGATCGCCACCCCGCGGCCGTGGTTGCCGTCCAGCGGCTTGAGCACCACCGGATAGCCGATCCGCCGCGCCATCCGGACCGCGTCGTCCGCCCGGCGGACCACCTCCGACGCCGGGACCGGCAGCCCGGCCGCGGCCAGCAGCCGGTTGGTCAGTTCCTTGTCGGAGGCGATGTCCACCGCCAGCGAGGACGTCAGCGACGTCATGGTGGCCCGGATCCGGTGCTGGTTGACCCCATGCCCGAGCTGCACCAGCGAACCGGAATTCAGCCGCTGCCAAGGGATGTCGCGGGCGATGGCCTCGTCCAGGATGGCCTGGGTGGAGGGACCGAAGGCGACCCGCTGGCAGGTCCGCAGGAAATCGTCGTGCTCGGTCTCGAAGTCGAAGTCGTCACCGTCGAGCTGGTTGTTCGGCACCAGGTGGTTGACCAGCCGGACGGCGAGCTTGCCGGCCAGGGTCGCGACGGTCTCGTCCAAGTAGCCGAAGATGACGTTGTAAACACCGTCCTCCCCGGTGGAGCGGGTCTTGCCACGGGTGATCTCGTGGCCGGCGGTGCGCTCCAATTCCAGCGACACATGCTCGACGACGTGCCCGGCCCAGGTGCCTTCGACCAGCCGCTCGACGAACCCACCGTCCCGCCCGCGCGAGCACTGATGATCGTGCAGCCCGGGTAGCAGGGTGAGCAGCGATTCGGTGAACCCCGGCAGCAGGTCGGTCGGGAACTGCTCCAGCCGGCCGATGTCGACCACCATGTGCACGGCCGGCTCGTAGGAGTAGTAGTTCGGTCCGCGGTAGACCCGGGCTTCCCGGATGGTGATGTCGGGGGCGCCGGCAGCGGGCTCCCCGGTCGACCCCGCCGACCCCGGGGTGGCCGCTGCTGTTGACTCTGTCATGTACGCGCCTTTCCACGCCCTGCCGGTGCTGGGCATTCTGCCCCCCGCGGAAGACCGGCGCGCTACCGGGACTGGCGCCGGGGCGGCGAACCCGTGAGAGTGAAGGCGTGGCAACCGCCGCGCCCACCGTCGGGTTGCACGAGGACTCAGCGTCCATCGTCAGCGCCCTTGTTTCGCGCGCCCGGGCAGTGACCGGGATGGACATTGCGTCGGCCGCGGTCCGCGATGCGGACGGCCTTTTCCCGATGACGGTCTACAACGGCATCCGATCCGACGCCTACCGCGCGCTGCGGATCACCACCGGGGCGGGACTGGGCGGGTTGGTGCTGCAAACCGGCGAGCCGGTTCGGCTGCCCGACTACCACCGGTCGGCGTTGATCACCCCCGACTACCGGGACGCCGTCGACGTCGAGGGCATCCACGGCATCGTCTGCGTCCCGGTGCTGGGCCCGGACGGGGTGTCTGCGTTGCTGTACGCCGCGGTCCGGACCACCGGCACGCCGGGCGACATCGCGGTGATCAGGCTGGAGGGACTCGCCGCCGAGGCCGGCACGGGGCTGCACCATCTCGCGGCCAGGGCCAGCCAGGCCGAACTGGCGGCGGTGCGGCAGCGGCAGGCGATCGCCGGCCGGCTGCACGACTCGATCGCCCAGACCCTGTTCTCGGTGGGGATGCTGGCCCACCAGGCTCGCGGCGAGACGGACCCCGCGGTGCTGGCCGGCAGCCTGGCCGAGATCGAGACCGCTGCGGGCACCGCGCGCTCGGAGTTGCGGGCGACACTGGCCGATCTGTGCCGGGTGCCGGACGGCCGCGGGCTCGATCTGGCCCTGGTCGCGGAGGGCCGGACGTTCACTGCGGCCAGCGGGGTGCCGGTCTGGTGGAGTCATCGCGGGCTGCCGAGGGGCCTCGCGCCCGAGGTCACGGAGTTGGTCATCGACGCCCTGCGGGAGGGGCTGCGGAACGCGGTGAAGCACGCCAAGGCGGACCAGGTGATGGCGACGCTGCGCTGGGCCGACGCCGAGGTGCTGCTGGTACTGCAGATGCAGTGGGGAGCCGATGCCGATCGGCAGACCGCCGGAGCCGCGAAAGACCGCAGCGGGCACCGTCGTTCGCCCGGGTCGCCGGGGTCGGGTCTGGGCATGATCGCCGGCCGGGCGAAGGGTCTCGGCGGCCAACTGGAACTGATCGTCGACCCTGACCCCGACGGCCTGGTGATCCAGCGGCTGACCCTGCCCGCCCCGGCATACGACGCGTGAACGCTCCGGTGAAGGTCCTCGTCGTCGACGATCACCCGCTGGCCCGCCGGGGGGTCGCGTCCCTGCTGGCCGAGGCCTTCCCGGCCCTGGCGCTGCGTGAGGCCGGCACCACCACGGAGGCGGTCGCGATTGCCACCACGTTTCAGCCCAACCTGACCGTCCTGGACCTGCGGATGCCGGACCCGCCGGACGCACCGGCCACCTGCGCGTTGCTGAAGGAGCGCAACCGGCACGGGTCCATCGTGATCCTGACCGCGTTCGCCGAGATGGACCTGATCCGGCAGTGCCTGGCCGCCGGCGCGGACGGGGTGCTGCTCAAGGACGCCGAACCCGACGACCTCGTCCTGCGGCTGCGTCATCTGGCCGAGGGCACCAGGGTGATCGATCCCCGGGTGGCGCAGCACCTGGCCATCGACATGGTCAGCACGCTGCGTGGCGAAACCGATCAGGTCGTGCTGTCCCCCCGGGAGCGGGAGGTGCTCGACCTGCTGGCCGAAGGGTGCTCGAACCGGCAGATCGCGGCCCGGCTGTTCATCGCCGAGACGACGGTGAAGGGTCACGTCGCCGCCCTGCTGGTCAAGTTGGGCGTGGACTCGCGGTTGCAGGCGGTCGTCCGGGCCGCCCAGCGCGGGCTGCTGTGAGTGGCCTGCCGCGCATCCGTTTGTCGTTCGGATCAACTTCGCCGGCTCGGCTGAACTTGTTCAATCCTGCACCACCAGTCCCATTCCGGCCATGTTCCGCCGCGCGGATGACGGTGGCAGCGGTGGGCCGGTACCGCGGAGCGCCGCGCCGACGACGGTGATCAGCGGTGGACCCGTACAGCGCCGCGCCGCGGCCGCTGCCCGCACAGCACCGCGCACCACCAGCAGCGGATCGCTACCGATGGTGCGCGGGAACTGCGGGTCAGGACCGAAACAGCGGCTTGTTCGGCAGGATCGGCCGGCCGAACGTGGACGCACCGACCGCGGCGAGGCACAGGTACCAGGCCAGCGCGGCGGCCACCAGGCCGATGATTCCGCCCAGCGTGGTCAGCACGGCGCTGGCCGCGAATGCGCCGAGCGCCAGCAGCACGAAGACCACCGCCACCACGGCGAACAGTGAAGCCAGCACAGCGGTGGTGCGCAATGCGGCGACGAGCATCAGCGTGGTGAAAATCGCCCAGGCCATCAGGTACCAGCCCGCAGCGACACCGTGGTGTTCCTTCGGGATGCCCTCGGCGAAGAAGGTCAGGTAGGCCCAGAAGGACAACCAGAACGCACCGTACGAGGAGAAGACGGTGGCGCCGAAGACGTTGCCCTTGCGGAACTCCCACATTCCGGCGAGGAGTTGGGCGATGCCGCCGAAGGCAAGAGCAACCCCGAGCACGACCGGCTCGGTGTCCTTGGGCAGGATGCCGGCGTTGACCAGGCTGAGCAGGAACGTGGTCAGCGCGAAGGCGGCGAGCCCGAGCGGTGCCGGGTCGGCGATCATGCTGGTCTGGGCGGAGGCCACCTCCCTGGCCTGGGAAACCCGGCCGGCGGTCGGGTCGTTGAGGTCTGCGAAGAGGTCACTGTGGCCGGCGGGTGCCTGGCTTTTCACGGGGACGGACATTCTTGTTGCTCCTTGGGTTGGTGACGCTTGCGGGCGTTCGGGAGTTGGTGGTCAGCGTTGACGCCGAACCGCGTGTTCTGCGGCGGTGCGGCGGCCGGCGGGGACGAGCGGACAAGCAGGGACAGCGGCGCCGCGCATCCAGCCACCTGCGCGGCTGAACTCGTTGACTTCTGCCCCACAGATCACAAAAGCCGCAGGTTGATCCGCGCCGGCGAAGTTGATCCGCGCGGGGCACGGGGGATGGGGGATGGGGACGGGCCAGGGGGTCAGCGGAAGGCGTTGATCCCGGTGATGGCCCGGCCGACGATGAGCGACTGGATGGAATCGGTGCCCTCGTAGGTGTAGACGGCCTCGATGTCCGCGTGGTGCCGGGCGACGTGGTGATCCAGCAGGATCCCGTTGCCGCCCAGGATGTCCCGCGCCATCGCGCACTCCCGGCGGGCGGCGTCACCGGTGTTCAGTTTGGCCAGCGCGGCGTGTTCGATCGACACCCTGCCCTGCTCCTGCAGCTGTGACATCCGGGTACACATCAACTGCATGCCAGTGATGTCGCTGAGCATGTGCGAGAGCTTGTCCTGGATCAGCTGCAACCGGGCCAACGGCCGGCCGAACTGCTCCCGGCGCAGTGCATAGGTCAACGCCGCCTCGTACGCGGCGATCGCGTGACCCAGCGCCTCCCATGCCACGGTCTGCCGCGACTTGGCCAGCACGAAGTTGGCGTCGTCCCAGGTCCGGGCGTTCGCCAGCCGGGCGCCGAGCGGCACCCGCACCCCGTCCAGCTTGATCTGCGCCTGCCAGACCCCGCGGTTCGCGGCCTTGCCGACGATCTTCCTGGCGTGATAACCCGGCACCGGGTGATCGGCACCGTCCGTGTGCTCCACCACGAAAGCGCCGACCTGGCCGTCGTCATCCCGCGCCCAGACGATGACGATGCCGGCGACGGTGCCGTTTCCGATCCACCGCTTCTCACCGTCCAGCACCCAGTCGTCACCGTCCAGGCGGGCCCGGGTCTCCAGCGCCACCACGTCCGACCCATGCGTGGGTTCGGTCAACGCGAACGCGCCGAGCACCTCGCAGGCCGCCATCCGCGGCAGGTACTGCGCCCGCTGCTCGGCCGAACCCAGCATGCCGATGGTCGTCATCGCCAACCCGGAATGCACCGCATTCAGCGTCGCGATACTGCCGTCGCCGCGGGCCAGCTCGGCCGCGATCATTCCCTCGGCCAGGTAGGAGAGCCCCGGGCAACCGTCACCGACGAGGGATCCGCCGGCAATACCCAGCTCCGCGTAGCCCGGAACCAACTCGACCGGGAAACGGGCGGCCTCCCAGTAGTCATTCGCGATCGGCGACACCGCGGTGTCCACCCACGCCCGCACCCGGTCCCGGATCGCCCGCTCGGAATCGGACAGCAATTCGTCCAAGCTGTAGAAATCCGTTGCCCGGGACAACGCCAGGTCGTCACCGGTCGGGAATTCAACCTCCGACAGCGAGCCGTCGGGAACCTCCAGATCGGTTGTGCTGTGGCGAACTTCGCCGATGGTGTTCATGATGGCGGTCATCCCTGGATCCTGCTCTCGTGGCCGGCCCACTCGACGGTGCGCAGCAGATCCTTGCGGACCTTGCCGGTCGACGTTCTGGGCAGTTCGACCACGAAGTCGACCGACTTCGGGGCCTTGAATTTCGCGATGTGTTCCTTGACGTGCCCGATCAGGTCCTGCTCGCAGGCGGACTGGCCGGCAGCCAACACCACGAACGCCTTGGGTCGCTCACCCCAGCGTTCGTCCGGGACGGCGATCACGGCAACGTCGGCGACGGCCGGATGGGACGCAAGCGCGTGCTCCACCTCGACCGTGGAGATGTTCTCGCCGCCGGAGATGACGATGTCCTTGGCGCGGTCCATCAGCAGGATGTAGCCGTCGGGGTAGCGAACACCGAGATCGCCGGAGTGAAACCACCCGCCCTTGAAGGCTTCCGCGGTTGCTTCCGGGTCCCGGAAATACTCCTTCATGACCGTGTTGCCGCGCATCACGATCTCGCCCATGGTCACCCCGTCGCTCGGGACGTCCACCAGCTCGTCCGAGTGTCCGTAGCTGGCAACAACTCTCGCATCGTCAGCGGTGATCATGCCGACGCCCTGACGGGCCATCAGGCTGGATCGCTCGGCCACCGGCAGGGTGTGCCAGGAATCCTGCGGTTCGCACACGGTGTAGGGGCCGTAGGTCTCGGTGAGCCCGTAGACGTGCACCACCCTGACGTTCAGGTCAGCGAACGCGGCGATGATCGACGGGCTGGGTGGTGCGCCCGCGGTGGTGACGGTCAGTGCCTGCCGGAGCGGGTGCGCCAACGACGATTCCTTCATCATCGACAGCACCGTCGGGGCGCCGGCCATATGGGTCACCCCGGCTCGGTCGATCAAACGCCAGATGTCGTCGGCCTTGACAGCGCGCAGGCAGACATGGGTGCCGGCAACGGCGGTGAGCGCCCAGGTGGTGCACCAGCCGTTGCAGTGGAACATCGGCAGCGTCCACAGGTAGCTGGAGCCGTCGACGAAGCCCTGGTGGATGACCTCGCCGAGGGAGTTGAGGTAGGCACCGCGATGGGTGTAGACGACACCCTTGGGCTTGCCGGTGGTTCCGGACGTGTAGTTCAGGCTGATCGGCGCACTTTCGTCGGCCACGACATACTCGAGCGGATCGTCGCTGCCGGCCGCCAGCAGGTCCTGATACCCGGTGGTGAAGGCGAGCTCCACCGCCGCTCCGCTCTCCGCGGGCAGGGTGATGATCTCCCGCAGAGTGGTGACAGCGGCCAGCTTCTCGCGCGCCGGCTCGACCAGTTCCGCCTCGGCCAGCAGGAACTCGGCACCGGAATGCTCGACGATCTGAGCTATTTCCTCTTCGGCGAGCCGGGTGTTCAAGGTGACCAACACCCCGCCGGCCAGCGGCACGGCGAAGTGTCCGACCAGCACCTCGGCGCAGTTCGGCGCGAGATAGGCGACCCGGTCGCCCTGCTTCAGGCCGCGGGCGATCAGGGCGTTGGCCAGCCGGGTGACCTCGGCGGCCAGGTGGGCGTAGGTGAAGGTCCGTTGACCATCGATGATCGCGGTGCGGTTCGGATGCACGGCGGCCGCGCGCTGCAGAAAGCGCAGCGGGGTGAGTGGGTTTTCCATGGGGTGTCTCCCGATTCTCGGCGTCATCGTTGGCGCCGTGATTCCCAGGTAACTCCTACTCGGCGCCGCCGCATAGAGGTGCGCGCCGACACCGGCCTTCCGGAGGGAGCAACACCCTCCTTTAGGAGGGGGTCGCTCCGTGCAAGGGTCAGCGCATGGTGTTGATCAGACGGTTGCCGACCCGCACCCCGTGCGGGTGGACGGCTGACTTGCCACCCGGTTGGCGACATCCACCGAGATCTCCCGCAGGGCAGGGGTCCTGATCAGCACCGCTGAGCGGTTCGGGACACGAATGCAACGATGCATGACTCGACCGTGTCCCGGTGGCCTGTCGGGCCGGTTACCAGCGGTTACCGGCGGGACCGCGGTCCTTCCATCCACCTTCCACCGCCCGGCCCGACCGGGAATCCAGTGCCCGGTTCGGCGCGGATGCAGCGACGCTGGTCCGTCAGCCCAGCAGGTAGGTCAGTGCTGTCACCAGCTGTCGCGGGTCCTCATGCCAGTGCCCGTAGACCTCCCAGCGCGGGCCGGCCAGCTCGAGGCCCTGCTCGCGTACCCAGCCCACGAGCCGATCGTGCGACGCACCGAGAAAGTCGTAGCTCCCGTGATGAACCGTGGTCGCCACCCGGCCGGCCGGCAGCGACGATCGGACGATCGGACCATCGAACGTCGCCGGCTGGTCGAGCTCCACCCCAATCTCGACGTGGGGAAGGTCGTCGAGGTAGAGCATCACAGAGCGGCCCTTTCGCCCCGACCCTGCCCAGCGCACGCCGGCGTGCACCTGGTCCAGCAGGACCCGCCAGGTACGAGGGAACTCCCGCCAGGTCGTGGCGGCCGCGATCACCGCGGTCGGCCGGCTCGGCACGGTGGCGATCGAGATCGTGGTGGACATGACACATCCCGTTCAGCTCGGCTGCTTCGCTCGATGGAAATTCGGCTGACCTGAATTCTAGAACTCGAAAACCCAGAAGGATAAGTGGGCGGAAATCTTTCGCCGACCCGGGCAACAATTCGCCGTAGAGTGAACTCATATGGATATCCGCTTCTCGACCCTGGGTCGGGTGGCACTGACGGTGGACGGCGTCGACGTCCGGATTCCGGGACCCAGCGGGCGCTCCGTGCTGTTGCTGCCGGCCGGACGCCGGGAGGCAGTCTGGATTGAACGCTTCCGCGCCGACGTGTGGGGGCCGGAGGCCTGTCCACCACTTTCCTTATGTACACATGGGTGACGCGGCGGTGACCTTGAGTCAGGTTGGTGGTGGCGATCACCGCCCGCCAGCCCGGCCGACTCTGAAAGGCATGACATGACTGAGGGACCGTACGAGCTGGTGACCGACGCCGACGGCGTCGTCGCCCGGATCCACGCCCGGGGGAGCGCGGTCCTGTCGTCGCCGACGATCAACCGCGGCACGGCCTTCACGGTGGCCGAGCGGGAGGCGTTGGGGCTCACCGGGTTGCTGCCGACCGGCGTGAGCACCCTGGACGGGCAGTTGCGGCGGGTCTACGCGCAGTACCAGGAACAGGCCAACGACCTGCGCAAGTGGGTGTACCTGGCAAACCTGCGGGACCGGAACGAGGTGCTGTTCTACCGGCTGCTGTCCGACCACATCTCGGAGATGTTGCCGGTGATCTACACTCCGACTGTCGGGCTGGCGATCGAGCGGTTCAGCCACGAGTTCCGCCGCACCCGCGGCGTGTACCTGTCCGTCGATCATCCCGAGGACGTCGAAACCGCCTTGCGGAACACCGGTCTCGGGCCCGGGGACGTCGACCTGCTGGTGGCGACGGATTCCGAGGGCATTCTGGGCATCGGCGACCAGGGTGTCGGCGGTATCGAGATCTCCATCGGCAAACTCGCCGTCTACACCGCGGCCGCCGGCATCCACCCCCACCGGGTGCTGCCGGTCGTGCTGGACATGGGCACCGACAACCTCAAGCTGCTCAACGACGAAATGTACCTTGGCGCGCGGCACGCCAGGGTCCGCGACCAGCGCTACGACGATCTCGTCGACGCCTACGTCACCGCGGTCAGCGCACTTTTCCCCGGCGCGATGCTGCACTGGGAGGACTTCGGCGCCACCAACGCCCGCCGCATCCTGAACAAATACGCCAGCAAATGCTGCACTTTCAATGACGACATGCAAGGCACCGCGGCCGTTGTCCTGGCCGCCGCGTTCGCCGCGGTACGCGCTGCCGGCTCCCGGATCGCCGACCAGCGGGTGGTGATCTACGGGGCCGGCACCGCCGGGCTGGGCATCGCGGACATGATGCGCGAGCAGATGATCCGCGAGGGCCTCTCCCCGGACGAGGCGACCAAGCGGTTCTACCCGATGGGCAGCCAGGGCCTGATGATCGACGACATGCCGAACCTGCTGGACTTCCAGCAGCCGTACGCCCGCCGCCGGGCCGAGGTGGCCGACTGGGCCGGCGGCGCCGCCGGCTCGCGGATCGCGCTGGCCGAGGTGGTCACCCGGGTGCACCCGACCATGATCATCGGCACCTCCACCCATGCCGGCGCCTTCACCGAGGCGATCGTGAAGGACATGGCGGCGCATACCGAGCGGCCGATCATCATGCCGCTGTCCAACCCGACCTCGAAGGCCGAGGCGCTGCCGGCCGACCTCATCGCCTGGACCGGCGGGCGAGTACTCACGGCCACCGGCAGCCCCTTTGCCCCGGTGGTCCACCAGGACCGGAGCTATCAGATCGCCCAAGCCAACAATGCTCTCGTCTTCCCCGGGCTCGGCCTCGGCGTCACCGTTGCCAGGGCCTCGCGGATCAGCGAGAAGATGATCGCCGCCGCCTCCGACGCCGTCGCCCGGTTGTCCGACGCCGGCGCACCGGGCGCCCCGCTGCTGCCCCCGATGGACGACCTGCGGGCGGTGTCGGCCGCCGTCGCGATCGCCGTCGCGACCACCGCTGTCGACGAGGGGCTGGCCCGGGCCGAACTGCACGACCCCGTGCAGCAGGTGCACCAGGCCATGTGGCGGCCCGCCTACCCGCGGATCGACCTGCGCTCCAGCTGACCGCTGTAGCCGAAAATGTTGCGCAGGCGTGTGAGTGGGTGCTCCGCGCGCAGTTCGTCCTCTCAGGCTTCGGCGATGAGATCGTGGTGGGTACCGATGGCGCGTGGCGCACGCTGTGGCGATCGCTCGGCGGGAAACCAGGACTGTCATGGTTGGCCGGCGAATTTCCCGGGATCCTGCGCACCGTCGGCCTGACCGAGCAGGACATCGCCAAGGTCATGCGAGTGAACGCGGTCGCCGCGCTGACCTGGCGGCCGGTGAGTGGCTCCACCCGCCCGATGACGAGCGCCGCTGGGTGATCCGGCACCCCGCGATTCACCTTCTCCGGTCCCGCTCGGTCCCGGGTGGGCTGGTCACCGGTGCGGCTCGCGGCGCCGCATCTCCTGCTCGACCAGCAGTGCCACCTCGCGCCGGCTGGGCCGCCAGCCCTCGTAGTAACCGTTCGACAACCGGGCGATCAGCCCCTTGCGCTGACGCTCGGTCAGTGGGCGCAGCAGGTCCCCGTAGAAGTCTGCGATGCTCGGGGTTACTTCCGCACATCTCGGCGCCGCAGTCACCATCACCATCTCCCGTCGTGTCCCTGTTAGCAGGTTAGCTGACTTCTGGCTAATCCGCTCGTCGAGCCGACGAGATCACCGCGGAGGCGGCCGGCACGGCCCGGACCAGGTGGGTCAGCCGGATGCGGGCCGACGCCGCAGCTCGGAGGTCGTCTCGTGCGCGCCCTCGGCCGCGATCCGCCGGCTCCGCGGGCGGGTACCGGCCGGCACGTCGGCGGGCACGGCCACGGTCGGCGGGGCGCTGGTGTCCGGAAGCCCGGGCGCCGACACCAGCCGGCGGGCGGTCAGGTCGAACACCGCACCGCGGGGCAGGGTGTGCAGCGTGACGCCAGACATCATCAGCGGCTGCGTCCCGGTGGCGGTGTACGACGTCGTCACCACCTCGGAGCCGTCGACGATGGTGACCACCCCCCGACCCTTGACCTCCATCAACCCGCCGGGCCGGATGATCGCCGCGGTGTCCTCGTCCACCCCGATGCCCAGCTGCGCCGGGTTGGAGGCGATCAGCGCCAGCAACCGGCCGAACCGGTTCCGTTGGGTGAAGTGCTGATCGACGATGACGTCGTCCAGCAGGCCGAGGCCCTGCGACACCTGCCCGATCCGGAACTTCGGCGTCGCCCCGCCGCTGCCGAACGACACCATGTGCGCGGACAGGATGCTGGCGCCGGCCGACGTGCCGGCCACCAGTGCGCCGCGCCGGTGGGCGGCGAGGATAGCATCGCCCAGCTGCGTACCGACGATCAAGGTGGCCAACTTCACCTGGTTCCCGCCGGTCATGAAGACCGCAGTGGCCCGCTCGACGGCCGCCACCAGCTGCGGGTCGGCCGACTGCGCCCGGCTCTCCGGTCGGATGCCGACCACGTCGGTCACCCCCAGCGACGCGAACAGCTGCAGATACGCGTGGGTGATCTCGTCACCCAGCGAGGATGCGGTGGACAGCACGACCATCCGGGCAGACGACCCGCCGGCGAGGCGCACCACCTCCCGCAGCACCGTCATCCGGCCGATCTTGTCCTCGGCCCCACCGATGGGCATGACGATGCCGGCGCCCACCTCGGGAATCGGGGGCGCGGCACCGGGGGCAACCGTCATGCAGGTCAAGGTATCCGAGCGCACCCCGTTCACCCATGACGGCACCGAGTCGCCGGCCGGCTCATCCGGCGTCGGAACCGATTCCGCGTACCCTCGGCCAGGACACTCGACGGCCCGACCGGCCGGTGGAGGACACCCGGAATGACGCTCAGCACCGCCGCTGACCTGCGAGCGGCCGACCCGGAAGGACCCGGCCCGCACGCCGCCGTCGCCCGAGACCAGCTGGACGCGCTGGCCGGTGTGGTGGAGGACCTGGCCGGCCAGTTCGAGCTCCGGCCGCTGCTCGACCGGATCCTGCGGCACGCCGCCGGCCTGCTCGGCTGTCGGAGCGGCTCGATCTGCACGGTCGACGAACGGTCCGGCACCTACCGCAAGGAGGTGGACCTGGGCGTCGCCTGCCGGTCCGGCGACGAGTTCCCGCTCACCGAGGGTGTCCCCGGCGAGATCCTGCGGGCGGGCGGGCCGGTCACCTTCGCCGAGTACGCGCACGTGCGGGGCGGCCACCTCGACCCCGGCGACCGGGACACCCTGCACGCCACCATCGGGGTGCCGATCCGCTGGGCAGGCACGGTGATCGGCGCTTGCATCGTCTTCAGCCGGGACCCGCGACGCCGGTTCGACGCCTCAGACGTCACGTTGCTCGAGTTGTTCGCCGGGCACGCAGGGCTGGCCATCGTCAACGCCCGGATGCATGCCCAGGCCGCGGAGCTGGCCCGCGCCGAGGCAACCGGGTTGGAGCGCGAGCGGATCGTCCGTGACGTGCATGATTCGGTGGCCAGGGCGCTGGCGTCGGTGGTGCTGCACCTGGGCAGCGCCGACGAACAGGCCGCGGGTCGCCTCGAGATCAGCCCGGAGCCGCGGCGCGCGAATCTGGACCTGGCCAGGCAGGCCGCGCAGACGGCACTGATGCAGACCCGCCGCACCGTGCTGGGCACCCACCCGGCGCTTCCCCGGGCGACCAGCATCGAGCAGGCCATCCAGACCCAGGTCGGTTGGGCGCGCAGCACCGGGCTGGACATCCGGCTCGTCGTCGCCGGACCGCCGAGAACGCTGCTGGCCGAAGTGGTCGACGCGTTGTTCTCCCTCGCCCAGCAGGCGATCGCGAACATCGTGGCACACGCCGACGCCAGGACCGCCAGGGTCGGGTTGGTCTACAGCGCAACCGAGGTGGTGCTGTTGATCCAGGACGACGGGATCGGCTTCGACGTCGGCGAGCTGCCCCGGCCGGACGGCTCGCGTGCCGGCTCGCCCGGCCCCGGGCTCCCCGAGCTCACCGAGATCGCCCGGCACACAGAGCGTCTCGGTGGTGCGGTGCAGGTTGACCCGACCCCGGGGTGGGGCACGACGATCCGCGCGGCCATCCCTGACCGGTCGCCGGCTCCGGAGCGACCGGCCCGCTCGACCGTGCTGGTGGTGGAGCATCGACCGCTGGTGCGGGCCGGCCTGCTGGCACTGCTGGCGCAGGCAGCCGACACGGTGCAGGTGATCGGTGAGGTCGCCCACGGCAGCGACGTGCCCGGCGCCTACCGGCTGCTGCAACCGGACGTCGTGCTGCTCGACGGCGCGTTGCCCGGGGGCGCCGCGCCGGTGATCGGGGCGCTGCGCGAACTCGACCCGGAGGCCGCGGTCGTCGCGATCGGCGATACCGGAGCCGGTGACGACGGGCTGCGCCGACTGGTGCACGCCGGCGCGCGGGCGGTGGTGATGATCGAGGCCGACGACACCGCGCTGGCCCGCGCCATCGGGGCAGCGGCCCGCGGCGACGCCCTGTTCACCGACCGGGTGCTGCACGGGCTCTACGACCAGAACGCCTCGCTCGCAACGGATCCGGCCGACCCGTTGACTCCCCGCGAGCGGCAGGTGAGGGACCTGGTGAGCCAGGGACTGCCGGACAAGCAGGTCGCTGAGCGGCTGCACATCTCGGTGAAGACCGTGGAGAAACACGTCGGATCCGCGCTGCGGAAGACCGGCGCGCGGAACCGCACCGAACTGGCCGGCCTGGCCAGGAGCGCTCGCTGAGGCCGCGGGCACGGAACCAGAGCGCAGATGGGCGTTCGACGACGGCGCTCCGGACGCGGTCCGGCCGGGCACCATGGTCAGCATGACCGCGATGAGCAAGGGCGCCAACATGCCGGTGGCGGCTTCGTCGGTGCGTGCCGTGCTGACCTGGACCGCCGGTCCCGGGATACCCGACGTCGACGTGTCGGCGCTGTTGCTCACCGAGCGGGGACGGGTCCGCGGCGACGACGACTTCGTCTTCTACAACCAGCCTCGGCACACCTCCGGAGCCGTGTCGCACGGCGGGAAGTCGGCCCTCGGCTCGGTGATGACCGACGTCATCCGGGTCGATCTGAGCGCAGTGGAGACCGCCATCGGTTCCGTGCTGATCGCCGCGTCCACGGACGGTGGATCGTTCGGCCACGTTCCGGGGCTGGCGTTGGCGCTGCACGACGGCGGTGGCGCGCGGCTCGCGACATTCGAGATCGCCGATGCCGGCACGGAAACCGCCTTCGTGTGCGGCGAGCTGTACCGGCGGGCCGGTGGGTGGAAGTTCCGCGCCGTCGGGCAGGGGTACGCCGCCGGGCTCGGCGGTCTGGCCGCCGACTTCGGGATCAGCGTGGCCGACGAACCGGAGCAGGCGGGGCCGGCCGCCGGACCGGCCGCCCCCAGCACCGCAATCCCTGCCCGGTCCACCGTCCGACCGGTCGAACCGCCCTGGCCGCCCCGGCCCCCGCAGTCGCCGCCGCCACCGCTGATGCCGATGGCCTGGCCGCCCCGGCCCCCGCAGTCCCCGCCGCCACCGCTGACGCCGACGCCGCTGACGCCGACGCCGCTGTTCCCCGGGGTGCCCGCGCCGTCGTCCGCGCGGGACCGCTGACCGCAATCACCCACCGCACCGGCCGGTAGGGAGATCCCTACCGGGACAACGGGGGATTCTCCCGATTCGCGAAACCCGGCGCCTGCCTACCGTCGGACACGCCGGTGGAGCTGCATCGACCGGCGCCCGCCGGAGATCCGCCGGGTTTCGCACAAGGAGGTGCGTGTGCCTGTCGTTTCCCTCAAGGACATTGTCGACCCCGCGCTCGAACAGCGCTACGGCGTCCCAGCGATCAACATCCTGAACGATCTGACCCTGGAGAGCGTGCTGCAGGCCGCCGTCCAGGAACGCTCCCCATTGATCGTCCAAACGTCCGTCAAGACGGTGCGGTCGATCCGCAGCACCGTGCTGTACGCGATGTGGACCTCGATGACGGCCGGCATCGAGGTGCCTGTCTCGCTGCATCTGGACCACTGCCCCGACCGCGCCGTGATCAGCGAATGCCTCGAGGTGGGCTGGAATTCGGTGCTGTTCGACGCCTCGCAGCTGCCCGTCGCGGAGAACCAGCGGCAGACCGTCGAGGTCGTGCGCGAGGCCCGCCGGTACGGCGCACACGTCGAGGGCGAGATCGAGTCGATCACCGGGGTCGAGGACGGTGTCGGCTCCGACACCGAATCCGCCCGGCAAACGCTGGATGTATCCATCGAGTTCATCCGGGTCACCGGTGTCGACGTCTTCGCCCCAGCGATCGGCAACGCGCACGGGGTCTACAAGTCCACGCCGACCCTGGACGCGCAGCGGGTCACCGACGTGCTGGAGGCCACCGGCGTCCCGTGCGCCCTGCACGGCGGAAGTGGGCTGACCGACGCGCAGTTCAAGGATCTGATCGCCCGCGGCTGCGCGAAGGTGAACATCTCCACTGCGCTGAAGCGGCAGTTCATGCAGTCGAACCTGGACTTCCTGCGGCACGCCGAGAAGCGCGACAAATGGGATCCGCCATCACTGTTCAGGGCCGTGCAAGCGGACACCGTTGCGCTCACCGCAGGGTTCATGCGGACCTTTGGCAGCTCCGGCAAGGCGGGGTGACCCGCGCGTGCCGGCGTTGATCTTCGACTGCGACGGGGTGCTGGCCGACACCGAACGGTACGGGCATCTGCCGGCGTTCAACGAGACCTTTGCCGCGTTCGGCATCCCGGTGCGCTGGTCGGACGCCGAGTACGCGGAGAAGCTGTTGATCGGCGGCGGCAAGGAGCGGATGGCCGCCATCCTGACGCCCGAGTTCGTCGCCGCCAACAACCTGCCGACCGACGAGGTGGGCCGGCAGGCGATGCTCGGCGAGTGGCACCGGCACAAGACCGCGGCCTACACCGAGATGGTGGCTGCCGGCGCGACGCCGGCCCGGCCCGGCATCGCCCGCATCGTGGCGGAAGCCGCGTCCGCCGGCTGGCAGCTCGCAGTGGCCTCGACCTCGGCGGAGGCCTCCGTTCGGGCCGTTCTGGAGCATGCCGTCGGAGTGCACCGGTCGAAGGACTTCGCCGTCTTCGCCGGCGACGTGGTGCCCGCCAAGAAACCCGACCCGGCGATCTACCAGCTCGCGGTGAGATCGCTGGCCGTGCAACCCGATCAAGTCGTCGTGGTGGAGGACAGCCGCAACGGGCTGCAGGCCGCGACGGGCGCCGGATTGGCCTGCGTGGTGACCGTGTCGACCTACACCGCCGACGAGGACTTCAGCGGCGCGGCGCTCGTCGTCTCCAGCCTGGGCGACCCTGACGGCGAGGCCGCCGAGGTGCTGGCCGACCCGTTCGCTCTGCGGCCGAAGCGGGCGGTCCGGCTGTCCGACCTGGCAACGCTGCTCGACCGAGCCCGGCAGCCGCGCCCCGAGACGAGGGAGAACCGATGAGCAGCAACAGTCTTGCGCAGGTCGAGTATGTCGTCCGGACCATCGCACAAACCGCGGTGGACAACGAGAAGGAGTTCGGCGACCTCGACGCCGTCGTCGGCGACGGTGATTTCGGCTACTCGCTGGCCCGCGGCTTCGAGATCGTGCTGCAGGACTGGGACACCTACGACCGCGCGGACATCGGCACCTTCCTGAAGAAGATCGCCGTCGTCATCACCTCCCGGATCGGTGGCACGTCCGGCCCCATCTGGGGTACCGCGTTTCTGCGGGCCGGCGGCAAGGCTGCCGGCAAGAGCGAGCTGACCGGCGACGACGTCGTGGCAATGCTGCGGGCAGCGGCCGAGGGGATCACCGCGCGCGGCAGGGCGGTGCTCGGCGAGAAGACGCTGCTGGACGCGCTGATCCCGGCCACCGACACCATCGAGCAGGCCGCCGGACGGGGCGAGAGCCCGGCCGATATCGCTCGCGCCGCTGCGGATACCACCATGCAGGCCGCCGAGGCCACCAAGGCGCTGGAGGCGAAACGCGGCAGGGCCAGTTACACCGGCGAACGCAGCATCGGCTCGGTCGATGCCGGCGCGATGGCGCTGGCGATCATCGCCGAGCAGATCGCCCACGGCTGGCCGGCCGACTGACCGCCACCACCGGAGCGGCCAAGCGCACATCCAGCACCTCAACCGCACCACCAGCACCTCAACCGCACCACCACCCCAATCGCACCACCACCCCGACCCGCACCAACACGACGCCGTGGAGGACACCGTGAAGAAGTTCGTCAACGACCCGAAGCAGTTCGTCCCGGAAATGCTGCAGGGTATTGCCCTGGCCAACCCGGACACCCTCAAATACGTGCCGGACTACAACCTGATCATGCGGTCGGACGCCCCGAACGCCAACAAGGTGTCGATCGTGCAGGGTTCCGGGTCCGGCCACGAGCCGGCGCACGTCATGGTCGTCGGCAAGGGCATGCTGGACGCGGCCTGTCCCGGTGACGTGTTCGCCGCGCCACCGATGGACTACGTGCTGGAGACCACGAAGCTGGTGGCCTCCCCCAAGGGTGTGCTGCTGCTGGTCAACAACTACACCGGCGACCGGATGGCGTTCGAGATGGCCCAGGAGATGGCCGAGGCCGAGGACATCAAGGTCAGGACGTTGTTCATCGACGACGACGTGTCGGTGCAGAACTCCACGTATACGGTCGGCCGGCGCGGCGTGGCCGGCAACTTCTTCGTGATGAAGGCCGTCGGCGCGGCCGCCGAGGAGGGCGCCGACCTCGACGAGGTGGTCCGGATCGGCGAGAAGGTCAACAGCGTCACCCGCACCATGGGGATGGCGTTGACCGCCTGCACCCCGCCGGCCAAGGGCTCCCCGTTGTTCGAGCTCGGTGACGACGAGATCGAGATGGGCGTCGGCATCCACGGCGAACCCGGTCGGCGGCGGGCGAAGATGAAGCCGGCCAACGACATCATCGACGAGATGCTGGAGGCCGTGGTCACCGATCTGCCCTACGAATCCGGCGACCGGGTGGCGTTGATGATCAACGGGCTCGGCGGCACGCCGATCAGCGAGCTCTACCTGCTGTACGGGCGCGCGCACCGCCAGCTGGCCGACAAGGGGATCACCGTCGGGCGCAGCTACGTCGGCGAGTACTGCACGTCATTGGACATGGCCGGGGCGTCCATCACCCTGGTCAAGCTGGACGAGGAGATCGAGCGGCTGCTGGCCGCCCCCGCCGAGATCGCCATCAGGACGTTCTGACCCGTTTCATTCGGCCCCGTCCCCCGCGCGCCATCTGACCCAGCCCGCCGGCTCGACTACCGTTGTCGGCAACAGGGGTCGGCCAGCCGGCGCCCCGGGTGACGGGGCGACCCCGTCGCCGAACGGCGAAAGGGCAGGCGAGCTGCGGACGATGGCCGATCCCACTCCCGGCTCGCACCTGCTCGGGCTGATTCGTTCGACAATTCCGCCGATCCACCACGGGGGCCGGCCGATCGTCCTCGGCGCGGCGGCCGGCACGATCGGTGCCCGGTTTGTCCTGCGCGCCGTCGGGCTCAAGCGGGCCGGCCGGGTGGTGGGCGCCGTGGGCCTGGCAGCGACGGCGGCGTCGGCGGCCTTCTTTCGCGCCCCGCGGCGGGTCCGGCCGCTCGCGGACGGGCTGGTCGTCGCACCGGCCGATGGCCTGGTGTCGCTGATCGAACAGGCCGCGCCGCCGCCCGAGCTGGGCCTGGACGCGACCCCGCGGACCCGGGTCTCGATCTTCCTGTCGATCTTCGACGTGCACGTTCAACGGATCCCGATCGACGGCCTGATCACCGGCATCGCCTACTGGCCCGGCGCGTTCCTGTCCGCCGACCTGGACAAGGCCTCCGAGGACAACGAACGCCTTTCACTGCTCATCGACGCCACTGTGGGCGGCCAACTGGTCGTCACCCAGATCGCCGGCCTGGTGGCCAGGCGGATCGTCTGCGACGCTATCGCCGGCGCCCCGGTGCTGGCCGGCGACACCTACGGGCTCATCCGGTTCGGGTCCAGGGTGGACACCTACCTGCCGGCCGGCAGCGAGCTGATCATCAGGCAGGGCCAGCGCACCATCGGCGGTGAGACCGTGCTGGCGAAACTCGACCGCCCGCTCTCCTGATGGGCGGTGTCCCCGGGGTTCGCTTCCTGCCCAACGCCATCACCGTGCTGGCGCTGTGCGCCGGCCTGACCTCGGTCGCGTTCGCGCTGAACTCGCAGTGGATCCCGGCCGTCGGCGCGATCGCGGCCGCCGCCATCCTGGATTCCCTGGACGGCCCGGCTGCCCGGCTGTTGCGCTCGACCAGCCGGATCGGCGCCGAACTGGATTCATTGTCCGACTGCATCTCCTTCGGGGTGGCGCCGGCGCTGGTCATCTACATCTGGATGCTGCGGGACCAGGGCCGCGGCTTCGGTTGGGTGGTGTGCCTGGTCTTCGCCGTCTGCGCGGCGCTGCGGCTGGCCAGGTTCAACTCATTGCTGGAGGACGCCGACCCAAAGCCGTGGGCGAAGGACTTCTTCACCGGGGTGCCGACCCCGGCCGGCGGGCTGATCGTCACCGCCCCGCTGCTGTTGACGGTGCGCCTGGGCGCCGACGGATTCTGGGCGCAGCCGTGGCCGGTGGCGATCTGGACCGTGGCCATCGGCCTGCTGATGGTGTCCCGGGTGCCGTCCATCGCGCTGAAGTCGGTCCGGGTCCCGCAGCAGCTGATGATTCCCGGCTTCCTGCTGCTGATCGTCGGAGTCTTCCTGCTGTTCTACGAACCCGAACTGGTCACCGTCATCGGCATGGTGGTGTACCTGCTGCATCTGCCGTATGCGGCTTGGCGCTACCAGTACCTCAAGAACCACCCGGAGCTGTGGCGGTCCAAGCGGGTGCGGCTGCGCAGGTCGAGCCGGCGGGTCCGGCTGCGGATCCCCCGCCGGCAGCGGGTCGCCGGCCGGATGCCGGACGGCTCGCCAATGCCCGCGCAGCGCCGGCTCGGCACCGACCGCCGCGGCACCGCGAGGAACAACGGCCGCCGCCGGACGCCCTGACCCCGCGCTCTGCCCCTGACCCCGCGCTCTGCCCCTGACCCCGCGCTCTGCCCCTGACCCCGCACTCTGCCCCTGACCCCGCACTCTGCCCCGGACCCCGGCCTTGGCCTCCCAGACCCGACTCCCCAGCCGCCGACCCGACCGAGAAAGGCTCCCGTGCCCCGTCCACCGCTCCCCACACCCGTCGTCGATTTCCTCCGATCCCCGAATTCGGCCGTCATCGCATCGGTCCGGCCGGACGGCCAACCCGTCTCGGTCGCCACCTGGTACCTGCTGGCGGACGACGGCCGGATCCTGGTCAACATGGACGCCGGCCGGAAGCGGCTGGACTACCTGCGGGCCGACCCCCGGGTCTCCCTCACGGTGCTGGGCCAGGATTGGTACCAGCACGTGAGCGTGCAGGGCCGGATCGTCGACCTCGGCCCCGACCCGGATCTGGCCGGCATCGACCGGGTGTCCCGGCACTACACCGGCCACGCCTATCCGACGCGGGACCGGGATCGGGTCAACGGCTGGATCGAGATCGACACCTGGCACGGCTGGCACATCCGGACGTAGCTCTCACCCCGCGGGTGGCGCGGGCCCAACGACACCCCGAAGCGGCCCTCAGATGTCGAAGCCGAGCCGACGGGCGGAGCGGGCCTTCTGCCGGCTGGTGCGGAGCCGGCGCAACCGGCGCACCAGCAGCGGGTCCTCGGCCAGCGCGGCCGGGTTGTCGATGACCTCGTTGAGCACCTGGTAGTACCTGGTCGGCGACAGGCTGAACATCTCCTTGATCGCCTGCTCCTTGGCCCCGGCGTACTGCCACCACTGCCGCTCGAAGGTGAGGACATCCCGGTCCCGACGGGACAGCCCGGCACCGATGGCCTGCCCGCCGGTCTGCGGGCTGCCGTCCGGATGTCCGGCGGTGGCAGCGTTGTCCATCGGATTCCTCCTACCGCACACGGCACGCCGGAGGCAGCCGAATCACAATCCTGTTGTTCCACCGTCATCACAGCACGTCCGGGCGACGGTATCCAGCGCATCGGCGGGTGTCGCGTGGCCGGTACCGGCGGGTATCGAGCCGGTTCGGGTCACTGCCCGGGCGCACCGGTCGCCGACGGCGCGCCGGAGGTCGGCATGGCGCCGGCCGAGCGGTCGGCGGCGCCGGCGGCTGCGGCTGCGGCTGAGACGACCGAGCCGGCGGGGCTCGCCGGAGCGGCCGGGCTCGACCCCAACGCGGTGGTGGGGGTCGCGGATTTCGAGGCGGACGTCGTCGCCGGGACGGTCGCTTCGGAGGCGGTGACCGTCGACAGCTCGGTGACCTGCTCGGTCGTCGTCGCCGGAACGGTGATCGAGCCGCCCGCCGGGCCCCCGGAGCCGCCCAGCACGGACAGCCCGCCGGAGGTCCCGCCCGACAGCGGCGAGCCCTTGATGGTTTCCAGCAGGGTGACGGCTCCGAGCGAGCTCACGAAGATCGCCGCGGTTGCGGCCAGGCCGACCAGTACCCCGGCGCTGACCCTGCGGCGGGTGGGCCGCGGTCGGCCGGGCTCGGCGTGCTCCGGCCCGGGACGCCGGGCCGCAGCCGACGGCAGGACGGCGCGTGGGATGACAACCGTCTGATCGGCGGCCGGCGGCAGCACCGCGGGCAGCAGGATGGTCCCGGCCTCATCGGCGGCAGGCCCGCTGGTGGTGCCCTCGTCGCCCCGGCGAACCTGCAGCACCGCCTTCTGCACCTGCCTGCGGGTCATCACCAGCGAGTGGCCGACAACCGCGCTGCCGACCACCGTGACGACGGAGGCCAGGGCTGCACCGATCAGGGTTCCGGCGACGCCGAGCCGGGAGCCGATCAGCGCGGCGGTGACGGCAGCGCTCATGCTGGCCAGCACCTGGGTGACGGACAGCGAGAAGCGCTGCTCCTCCTCGGAACCTGCTGCGGTGGAGTTCGGTGCGGTCGACGTCGATCCGGTGGAGCCGGTTGACGTGCTGACGGTCATCGGAATGGCGGAGTGGGCGCGGCGCAGGTGGGTAAGGGCAGTCATGGCGTGGTGGTGTCAGTTTCGATTCTGGGCGTTGGTCGGTGCTTCGGTCCGCCGGGCATCAACCGGCAGTGGGTAAGACGCCCGCCGGTCGCCGACCGTTCAGGATCGGTGCCGGTTGTCACACCGGGGCAACGATCAGCGCAGCTGCGGATGACGGGACGCGTACCCCGTCGCTGCCTCGAAACCCTTTGCAATGGCGAGCAGTTCGTGTTCGGCTCGATGCCGCCCGACGATCTGCACGCCGAGCGGGGTACCGGCCGCGCTGAACCCCGCGGGCATCGAGATCGCCGGATGGCCGGTCACCGTGACATGACAGACCGTGCGCATCCAGCCGAGGTAGTCGCCTTGGTCGTGTCCGGCCACCGTCCCCGGGTACTGCAGGTCGGCGTCGAACGCGGCGAGCGGCGCGACCGGCAGGATCAGCGCGTCGAACGTGTCCAGGAACTCGCGCATCCGGTGGAACAGTGTCGTCCGCAGGACGGCCGCCCGGCCGATCGCCGGACCGGTCAACTGCCGGCCGGCCAACATGTTGGCGTACAAGCTCGGCCGCACGGTCTCGGCGTTCTCGTCCAGCAGTTGCCCGAGGGTGGCCTCGAACTGCCACGCCCGCAGCGTCCGGAAGCACTCGTCGGCGCCGGTGAAATCCGGGCTGGCCTCCTCGACGAACGCCCCGTGTGTCTCGCAGCTCGCCGCCGCGGCCCAGACGGTGGCGGCGACGTCCCGCTCCACCTCGACGGAGCCGTCCAGGTCGGGTGAGAAGGCGATCCGCAGGCCGGCCAACGAGCCGGCGGCCAGCTGAGCGAAGGACGGGCCGGGTTCCTCCAGCGAGAGCGGCGAGCGGACGTCCGGTCCGGCCATCACCGACAGCAGCAGCGCGACATCGTCGACGGTGCGCGCCATCGGACCCTGCACGGAAAGCCCGGTGAACCCGTCGGCCGCCGGGTACATCGGCACCCGACCCGCCGACGGCCGCAGGCCGATGACGTTGCAATACCCGGCGGGCAGCCGTAGCGAGCCGCCCATGTCGTTGCCGTCGGCCAGCGGGTGCATGCCCGCGGCCAGTGCGGCAGCGGCGCCGCCGGACGACCCGCCGGCCGTCACGGACAGGTCGTAGGGGTTGCGGGTGACGCCGAAGACCTGGTTGAAGGTGTGCCCGCCGGTCGCGAACTCAGGGACGTTGGTCTTGCCCAGGGTGATGACGCCGGCCTGCTTCAGCCGCTCGATCACCAGGTCGTCGGTGTCCGGGACAAAGTCGGCGTGCACCGGCGACCCGAACGTCGTCCGGATCCCGGCCGTCAGGTGATTGTCCTTGTGCGCCATAGGCAATCCGTGCAGCGGCCCGGCGAATCCGCCGTGTGCGGCAAGCCGGTCCTGCTCGTCGGCACGGCGCAGCGCCTGCTCCGCGGTGAGCGTCACGATGGCGTTCACCGCGGGGTTGACGACCTCGATCCGCTCCAGGTGCGCGGTGACGACCTCCCGGGCGCTGACCTGTTTGGCCCGCAGCATCGCCGCGAGCTCCGTCGCGGACCGGTAGTAGAGCTCCTGCGTCACTCGGCTCCTCTGTTCGCGCCGTCCGCGCCAACGTAGCGTGTGCGGAGGCGGGCACCCGGGGTTTCGACCCCGGGGTGCCCGCACCACCGGCCGGCTCAGCCTGCGCGGGTGGCCTCCGGCTGCGGCACTGCCGAGTCGTTCTCGGCCTCAGCAGCCGGCCTGGACTTCACTAACAGCACCGCACCAGCGGCCAGCAGGATCACCACGATCGGCACCACCATCGTCGGGCGCATCGCGTCGGTGAACGCCGCGGAGAATGCGTACTGCGCGGCCGCGTGGATCTGCTCGGCCACCGGGGCCGGCACGCCGGCCGGCAGCGCCATGCCCGACGCCTGACCGGCGCCCACCTCGATGCCGCCGGAACCCGCCTTCGTCATTCCGTCGATGAACGGCCCCTGCGCCTGGGTGGTCATCGCCGCGGTGAGCCGGTTCGCCAGCAGCGCACCGAGAATCGCGGTGGCCAGCACGGCACCGAACTCCTGGACGGTGTCCAGCACACCCGCGCCGATGCCCGCCCTGGACGGCGGCATGTCCCGGGTGGCCAGGCCGAACACCGGGGTCCACACACAGCCGAGGCCGATCCCGGCCGCGACCAGGCCGGGCACGAACGCCCACTGGCCGGAGTCCGGCGCGGCAACCGCGACCACGTAGACCAACCCGGCCGCGAACAGCAGCAGCCCGCCGATCAGCACCCACTTCATGCTGATCCTGCCGGACCCCGAGAGCCCGCCCACCACCCCTGAGGTGATCATCATGGCGAGCGACTGGGTGCCGATCACCAGGCCGGCCGCCACCGCGTTCAGGCCGAGCACGGACTGGTAGTAGATCGTCATCGGCAGGAAGACGCCGACCATCGCGAAGCCCATCGCCAGCAGCACCAACGTCATCACGGTGAAGGTGCGGTCGGTGAAGACGGCGAACGGCAGCAGCGGTTCGGCGTCCTGGGTGCGGACCTGCCGCCACAGGAACAGGCCCAGCAGCACCGCGCCGGCCGCGATCACCATCGGGATGGTGAGGAAGCCCGCGACGGTCCCCCAGCCGTACCGCTCGCCCTCGATCAGCCCGAAAACGACGCCGAACAGACCGGCGGTCAGTAGCAGGACACCGGGCACGTCCAGCCGGTGCTTGATCCCCGGCCGGACATCGGGCATGACCACGAACGCTAGCGCGAACGCCACCACGCCGATCGGGATGTTCAGGAAGAAGATCCACCGCCAACCAAAATTCGTCACCAGGTAGCCACCCAGGGTGGGTCCGAGCAGCACGCCCAGCCCGGACATGATGCCGATGGCCGCGAACGCGGGCCCGCGCTTGGCGGTGGGCAGGATCGAGGTGATGATCGGCAACCCCTGCGGGGCCAGCAGCGCGGCGCCGATGCCCTGCACCGCCCGGAAGGCGATCAGCTGGCCAGGCGTCTGGGCCAGCCCGGAGGCCAGGCTCGCGGCCGTGAAAACCGTCAGGCCGATCAGGAAAAGCCTGCGGGGGCCGTAGATGTCGCTCAGCCGACCGGCGGTGATCAGCAGCACCGTGTAGGTCAGCGAATAGGCGGAG